>Ga0114918_10002119_pt1 | contig 17804 bp, 17 predicted proteins | sample LantaG_FD_87015 | JGI IMG/M metagenome (GOLD analysis project Ga0114918, IMG submission 87015) | Deep subsurface microbial communities from Baltic Sea to uncover new lineages of life (NeLLi) - Landsort_02402 metaG | ecosystem: Environmental > Aquatic > Marine > Oceanic > Sediment | place... | reverse complement strand
GTCATCGAAGGGGACTACGACGTAGAGGTGAAGATGGACCTCTACCTGTCCGCCGAAAGGACGACGTCGGGCACAGTCACGTTGTCAGCCGGCGGCGGGACCGCAGACGCAGGCTTCGTCAAGATGCTCGGCGGCGACTGCGCGTGTCCCCAGGATAATCATGTCGGCTCGTTAGATGCGAGCGTCGTCGGGACCCTTTTCGGCCGAAGCCATGGAGAAACTGGCTGGAACACCCGTGGTGACATCAACGACGACTACACAGTGAACATCCTGGACTGCGCGATACTGGGCGGCAACTGGGATAAGGATGGTCCGATTATGTGGTAGGCATGACGCTGGCAAGCATCGTTCATCAAGGCTGACGTTGGCTTGACCAAAGAAAGAAAAGGAGGTGGTGCCTCAGAACACAGGGCACCACCTCCCTGAAGGTAGATAACCGAGGCTATGCGCCTATATTCCAGGGGTATCTTCTCAAAATGTAGGGGCGAACCCTTGCGGTCGCCCTGATCAAAGCCTGCTCAATGGCATGAGCCGCTGGACTGGCGATACAGCGAGAGCATAAGTGGTCTCAACCGAGATGAAACACCCCCATAAGGAAATAATCAGATGACACTTCGCGGTCCGATCACCCTGGGAAAGCAGCCGGGCCGGACGATCCTCCGGTCAGTCGCGATACACGTGATACAGATGACTGTGGCCCTGCTGGTTTGCCTGTCTGGGCTGGGGCAGGCGACCACAAGCCGGGCGCAGGAGGGAGTGACAGTGCGTCCGGATCCCCTGTCGCTGGAGATAGGGACGGGAGGCACAGGCGCGGTGGACATCCTGGTGGAGGACGTGACCGATCTCTACGCGCTTGAGTTTGAGATCACCTTCGACCCGGCGATGGTGGAGGTAGTGGACGCCGACCCCGGCAAGCAAGGCGTCCAGATAGAAGCCGGTGACTTCCTCAGCCCAGACTGGCTTCTCAACAACACGGCTGACAATGACAACGGGACCATAGCCTTTGCCCTCTGCCAAATAAACCCGAGCCCGCCGCAAAGTGGGGACGGCGTCTTGGCCATCATCACCTGGCGCAGCAAGGGTGCGGGGACAAGCCCCTTACACTTCGCCCACCTGCTGCTGGCCGCGCCGGGCGGCGTGGAAATCCCAGCCAGCGCGGAGAATGGTCAGATCGCAGTCATGTCTGCTCAAGCCCCGCGAGCCAACACCCGGACACCTACGCCTACGCCCACAGTCACCCCCAACCCTCTGGCACCAATGTCCACACCGACTTCCAGCCCGATACCACCAATGTCCACACTAACCGCCACCCCTATACCACCAACTTCCACACCGCCAGCAACGGCTGTGCTGGAAGGCACGGAACCGCCCGCGGCCACGCCAACACCGGTTCCGCCCAGCACGGCGACACCCACGGATGTACCTGCGCCGACCTCCACCTCGCTTCCGACGGCGACGCCTGCCCGGGAAGGAACAGGGACTCCTCCACCTACAATGATCGTGATTCAGCCGGCGAGCACCGCTGTATCAGTGGCAGCCGCCCAACCTGAGCCTACGGAGGAAGCAGCCTCGCCGACGCCTTCGCCCCCCACACCGAACCGATCCTCGGGCTCGTCAGGGATTCCGACAAGTAGCCTGGCGTACATTGCCATCGCCTGCGTGGTCACGGCGCTGGGCGCATGGGCGTTTGCATGGGTATTATGGAGACGAAAATAATGACTTCGAACAGGGGACCAATGAACGATATCCAAAAGAACCGCGATAACTTCCAACGGCAACTGTGGCCAACGGCCCTCCGGTGGGCAGCACGGCTGACAATCGCCTGCTTAATCCTGTGCTTGTTTGGAGGCAGCGGGTTAGTAGAGACAGGATGGGCGGACGGAGGCGCGAATGTGAGCATCGCCCCGGCCTCACAGGAGATTTTCCTGGGAGGCACTGGCATCACCGATGTCATGGTCGAGGACGTGATCGATCTGTACGTGTTCGAGTTTCAGATCGCCTTCGACCCCACGTTGGTGGAGGTGGTACAGATCCAGCCGGGCGACTTCCTCAGCCCAGACTGGCTCCTCGAGAACTCCGTTGACAATGACAACGGGACCTTGGCCTACGCCCTCTGTCAACTGAACCCCAGCCCGCCGCAGAGTGGGGATGGGGTCCTGGCCACCATCACCTGGCGCGGCAAGGTTATGGGGACAAGCCCCATCACCCTCACCTATGTGCAGTTGGGCGCGCCGCTCGGCGTACCAATTCCGGCCAGCACCCAGGATGGTGAGATCACGGTGGGAGAACCCTCTCCCGGACCCACCATCACCAGCCTCAGCCCCGTCTCAGCCACGGCGGGCGGCCCGGCCTTCACCCTCACCATCAACGGCGCCAATTTCGTCAGTGGCTCAACCGTACACTGGGACGGCTCGGCCCGGACGACCACCTTCGTCAGCAGCACGCAACTGACCGCCGCCATCGCCGCCAGCGACGTCGCCACGGCGGGCACGGTCAACGTCACGGTGGTCAATCCCGCGCCCGGCGGCGGCACATCTAACGCTCTGCCCTTCACAATCGCCAACCCGGCACCGACTCTCACCAGCCTCAGCCCCGTCTCGGCCACGGCCGGCGGCCCGGCCTTCACGCTCACCGTCAACGGCAGCAACTTCGCCAGCGGCTCAACCATGCAGTGGGACGGCTCGGCCCGGGCGACGACGTTTGTCAGCGACACGCAACTCACCGCCGGCATCAGCGCCAGCGACGTCATCACGGCGGGCACGGTCAGTATCACGGTGGCCAATCTTCTTGGGCCTGGCGGCGGCGTATCCAACGCACTGCCCTTCGAGGTCACCGAGTTTAGCCCGGAACCGCCACCCAACCTGGTTTACCTGCCGCTCATCCTCAACAATGACTAGGGTGTGAGTGGGGGAGGGCAATATGGACAAAGCGGAGAACTCCGGAATACCACCGGTTCAGTATACACGCATGTTCGTCCGCATTGTGGGACTCGTCTTGCTGATCGAGCAACTTCTCATCAACCTCCCATCCAGGCCCACCCTGGCCTCGGCCTGCATCAAGAACGCCCTGCTCGAGCCAGGGGCCATCACCGGGAGGGTGGATCTCCAGGGCCGCACCAATGAGCAGGGCGCCATCGTCTTCATCAGTCCCGGCGGCACCGCTGGCTACCTGTCAACCAGCGACTCCAGCGGCAACTACACCATCTCGAACGTCCCGCCCGGTACGTACGACGTAAGCGTCGAGATGACACTGTACCTGGGTGCCTCGAAGAGTGATGTGGTGGTCAATGCGGGTGAGACCACGACGCTGAGCCCGGTCAGGTTGCTCGGTGGCGACTGCAACGACGATAACATTGCCAGCACCCTGGATGCGACCATCCTCGCCAGCGCCTTCGGCTCAGTGGACGGCGACGCCAACTGGGATCCACAGGCCGACATCAATGCCGATGGGAGGGTGAACATCCTTGACACGGGGATTTTGGGCGGCAACTGGAACAAGTCCAGCCCGGTTCCCTGGCCTTGGGGCACCCTCTACTTCCCTTGAGCCGCGAGCGTATCACGCTGGGGACAGAGCAGCCTACCGCCACCACGCGGAGCGGAGCGTTGAAACGCCCCGCTGATACTCAAAACCTGTTGGAAACAGGTTCCGCCAGTGCGTTTTTAACGCACTTCGCCGTATCAGCCGGTGATTTCAATCATCGGCGCTCCCTCATCCTCAACAATGATTAGGGCGCGGCCAGGACTCCGTCAGGACGTGCGCAAAACCAGCGGCAAAAGCAAAGGGCAGGGCCCTGTGGCCCTGCCCTGTCCTTACGTCCGCCCTGCCTACGGGCGCATATATTTGTTGGGGGAGAACCGGTTTGATAGCCTCACTGCCGCCACGCGGAGCGTTGAAACGCCCCGCTGATACTCAAAACCTGTTGGAAACAGGTTAAGATGCGGTTCTTCAGTGCGTTTTTAACGCACTTCGCCGTATCAGCCGGTGATTTCAATCATCGGCTGCCTACGGGCACATATATTTGTTGGGGGAGAACCAGTTTGATAGCCTCACTGCCGCCACGCGGAGCGGAGGAGCGGAGCGTTGAAACGCCCCGCTGATACTCAAAACCTGTTGGAAACAGGTTCCGCCAGTGCGTTTTCAACGCACTTCGCCGTATCAGCCGGTGATTTCAATCATCGGCGCTCCCCTAAGTTTTGCATACGCCCCCTGCCTACTTGCCCTTGACCTTGATGACCCTGGGTCTGGTCTCCTCGGCTTTGGGCAAGGTAAGCGTCAGCACCTCGTTCTCGAAGACCGCCCCCCACAGATTTTAACGAAATTCTATGAGATTCTCCACCCACACTTCACCTTTATCTGCTATACTACGTATGATGTTCTGACATAACTTGTCTGAGAATAGTCCTGCGAAGGAGGGTTGGGAAGAGAACGAGATGCCGCTGTCCCTGTAAGAGTGAGGGATGGCGGCTTGTTGCTTGTTAGCAGCGGACCACAACGGAACTCAGGTTCCCACAACAACCAGCCCCGCGTGGCGGTACCACCGGGGCTGGGGGCACCGGGTGGCGGAGCACCCCGTGCAGGCCAAGTATACCACAATCTGCAGACATTGTCACCTCTCTGTCGAGGGCGCTGACATCGAACTCACGTCATTGCGTCCTGGATCGTGGTCAATGGGGCTCACGAGGGTTTCCCCCCGTGAGCCCTGTTTGTTTTCGGTGACGCCCGCCCCGAGAGGGGCGGGCCAGACAGGCCGCTTGGATAAGCGGATCTGGGCCGGGGCATCGGGTGGCGGAGCACCCCGTGCGTCCTCCTCGAGACGCCGCACGGGGAACACAGCGCCCTGGCCGAAGGAGAGGAGGTGAGGCTAGCACGTATTTCCTTGTTTTGTGCGATGGTGTGAGAGGTTTTGAGAGCAAGGCAATGGGAGCGAATGACGCCCAGGAAAGACTGGGGTCTTGCGAAACCCAACCAACAATAGCAACAAAAGGAGAAAAATCGTGAACAAGAAGATGTTAGCGAGTCTAATGACGATTGCCTTGACCGTCGCCGTGGTTGCTGGAGGAGGCCTGTACGCCTACTTCAGCGATACGGTGGAAAGCCAGAACAATGTATTCACCGCCGGGACATTGGATCTGCAGATCTATGGCAGCGACTGGACTGACGGTCCAGTTGGTGCTACCTGGGTCTCCCCGAGCAACTGGGCACCAGGCGAGATGTTTACAGCCACGCTGCGGATCAAAAACGCTGGAACCATTGACGCCCTCTACCTTGCTGGCGACATCCACAATTACTCAAAAAACGGTCAGGGTGACGGTTCAAACCTTGCAGACGTGATCGAGGTTATCACGCTCCAGGAGTATATACCGGGGTACGGCTGGACCGACAGTCTTGCCGACCCGCAACACTATGGCCTACTAGTAAGGGACTTCGCGTGGCCATTGACCTTGGATGAGTTGATGAAGAGCTACTGGGGCGGTGAACCCTATGGCACACAAGGTGACTGCGAAACCAGCCATGCCGATGTGTGTTACGAGGATGAATTTGGCAATTGGGTATCCACTGTGACCGACTGGACCAGTGGTGGTGGTTATGACATAACACCAGGTCCGGCCATAATCGCAGATGGAGAGTACAAGATGAGGCTAGGTTTCAAGTTTATGGAGGATGCTGGCAACGAGTACCAAGGAGACACCTGCCAGTTCGACATCAGCTTTATGGCCATGCAAGACTTGAGCCAACGTCCTTAGTGGTACAGTCGGAAGGCACGAATGTCCCCTGAACCACACTCTCAAACCTCTCCCTGAAGTTTCTTGTAGTATCTGGCCGTAGAGGCTAACGAGGGGCTGGGGTCTGTTCGCAGATCTGCTTGTGAAAGCGGGACAGACCTCAGTCCCTATCTTTGGCGAAAGGAGAATAGGAAGATTCAAGATGAAGAAAACTCTTAATGTTCTGAGTAACTTTACTTTGGGAGTTTCCTTTCTGCTGGCTTTGGCCGCGGTTATGGCTCCACTCCTCCTTGGTTTCACTTTCAACACGATAATCAGCGAAAGCATGAAGCCCGCCCTCAAACTGGGAGGTGTAGTTGGTCTCAAGAAGGTAGAACCAGAAGAGATTCAGGTTGGTGATATCATTGGTCTTAAGATGGCAGGAATGAAGACCCCGGTTTGCCATCGAGTAGTAGAAGTCATAGAAATGGAAAAGGGGATTGGCTTTCGGACCCAAGGCGATGCGGTCGAAGAGGCAGATGCGTGGGTTGTAAGGCCTGAGAACCTCCTGGGGAAGGTGATTTTTCACGTGCCTTGGGTTGGCTACGCTGCCGACTATATCAAAACCCCTTATGGCTTCGCTCTGCTGATCGGGGCGCCAGCGGCTCTGCTCGTCGGTGGAGAGATTGGGAGCATCATTAGGGCAGCGAGAGAGAAGACCGCGCGTGAGCCGTGAGGAGGCGGCTGCGGTAAAGCAGCCATAGCCGCGGAGACAGACACGCAATGAGATGGCCCAGGCTGGTTAAGGCAATCGTAGCATTGGCGGTACTCTTCGGTGTTATCGGCCTTTCATACTCTCTTCGTGAGATGAGGGCGTTGTTCTCGGATCAGGTTTCCGGGCAAGCGGAGTTCAGCGCCAGCACCTGGGATTCATCCCCCACCCCCACGGCGACGCCCGATGTGAACAACTGCACCTACACGACGGGCTATTGGAAGAACCACCCTGAAGCCTGGCCCGTCGAAGAGATCACAATCGGCGGCCTGACCTTCGCCAAAGAGGTAGCCATAACGTTTCTCGAAACCCCACCCGGCGACGACGCGACCTACATCCTCGCCCGTCAACTCATCCCGGCGAAACTCAACGTCCTCAAAGGGGCCGACCCGAGCGCAGTCGAGGCGACCATCACCGGCGCGGATAACTGGCTCGGTGAGCACCCGCTCGGCAGCGACCCATCGAATCCCGACCGCGATCGAGGCATCGCACTGGCCGGGATGCTGGACGAATATAACAACGGCGTGATCGGCCCCGGCCACTGCGGCGACGAAACCGCCACTCCCACGCCGGAGGAGAACAAGGAGCGCACGCTGCACCCGGCCGAGAGGCCGACGACAGAGCCAACTGAGGAACTGACAGCGACGCCGACGGCGACGCCAACGACGGAGCCGCACAATACACCAACGCCAACAGCCACGCCGACGACGGAGCCGACCGACGAGCCCACGCCGGTGTCGACCGCAACGCCCACCGCGACGGCGACGCCAACGACAGAGCCGCACAATACACCAACGGCCACGCCCACACCGGTGCCGACCGTAACGCCCGCCGCGACGGCGACGCCAACGACAGAGCCGCACAATACACCAACGCCAACAGCCACGTCAACGCCCACCGCGACGGCGACGCCAACACTTCCTCCAGATACCCCCACGCCTACACCAGTGCCGGAAACCCCCACTCCAGAACCTCCCACTCCTACACCGACCGTAGAGCCATCCCCGAGACCGTTACCACAGCCCACTTGCAGCCAGGTCGTTGTCAACGCCTCCTTTGAAAGCCAGGATGGTTGGACGCTTGGCTCCATCCCCTTTCCATCTGCCTACTCACAGGCTCAAGCGCGCAGCGGCGGCTGGTCTATGCGGCTTGGGATCGAGACTGGCGTAGAGGACGTGGAGACGCTCTCCTGGGTGGAGCAGAATATATCCATCCCCCCTGGTGCACCGGGTGCTGTGCTATCTTTCTGGCGCTACTCGTTGTCTGGTGACGAGGGAGATGACTATTTCTACGTGAGCGTGAAGGATGAAGCGGACAATTGGCACATCCTGGCCCAGGAGTACGATGGTCAGCCGGATTGGGTAGAGAGACTGGTGGACCTGCCAGGCTTCGCCGGGCAAACCGTTGCGCTGCGCTTTGGTGTGGACAACGATGGCACTGGCGGTGTCACGGCCGTTTACCTCGACGACGTGACGCTGGAGATTTGTGTGCCTTGAGCGATCGGGCATTGGGCTCACGAGGGATGTCTCCCGTGGGCCTTATCTGTCTTGGGGGAGCCCCGCTCATAGTTAAAAATTCCTTGCAGGTCCTAAGGAAACTCTAGGAGATTCCTGACCACAAATCCACCTCTACGTGCTACAATGGAACGTAGGTCGGATTGGCAATCTGACTTACTTGCCCCAGAATATTGAGAAGACACCTATAATAGAAATGTTACTTGACCTGCTCATACTATGTTATTGCGAAGGAGGGTCGGGAAGGGAACGAGACGCCGCTATCCCTGTAAAGAACAAGGGGTAGCGGCTTACTGCCCGTTAGGAGGGGACCATATCGATACTTACGGGGCTGGAGGTACCAGGTGGCGGAGCACCCCGTGCAGTCCAAGGTATACCACAGTTTCACATCGCTGCGTCCTTGAGCGTGGTCAATCGGGCTCGTGGGAGTTTCCCCTCCCGAGTCTTGTTTATTTTCGGTGACACCCGCTAAAATCGAAGCCCCGCCTGGCTTGGGACCCACAGGGCTTCGGCACTGGGCGATTGCACACCCTGTGCGTTTGTATTGTATCATTATAGGGCTTGTCCTGTCAATCCCCCATTAGTCCTAATGCGAAACAACCAGCCCCGCGTGGCCGGCACCGGCGGGGCTGGAAGCACCGGGGGGCGGAGCACTCCGTGCGCTTCACTACCCATAAAGAAGACATAGACTGACTTGGGAGACAATGTATGGACAGTATGGATAAGGGGGTTACCTCCTCCGGTTGGCGGTCGCGCTTTCGGCAAGTTTCCGGCGCGACACTGGCCCTCATTTTCACAGGAACGCTGACGCGGGTCATTACTTTACTAACTCAAATAGTTATCGCCCGGGAGTTTGGCCTCGGCGTATTTTCTGATGCTTATTTCGCTACAGAGAACATTCCAGAACTTTTCATTGATTTTGTAGCCATAAGCTTCAGTATGGTGTTTATCCCTATGTTCACCAGGTATCGCGTTACCGGGGAGGAGAATGAAGCCTGGAAGTTCGCCAGTTCTTTTTTCTTCCTATCTGCACTTGTTTCGATGACCTTTGCCATGATCACCGCGGCGGGCGCTCCCATTCTTGTCAGCCTGATGGCTCCCGGCTTTCGTGGTCTGGCAAAGCAAACCGCCATTACGTTGGTCCGGATTATGTCTTTATCTATCGTCTTTTTTGGTTTGGATGCAGGTATGCGCGGTTTGCTTCAGTCTCATCGCGAGTTCATCATTCCAGAGCTGGCTCGAGTGGCCTACAACAGTACCTTGTTTGCCTTTGCTTTGACCTTAAGCAGTAGATTTGGCGTGCTTGTCTTGGCCTGGGGGATTGTCTTCGGCGCAGTTCTCCAAACGGCGATCCAGTTCCTGGGAGCGTTGAGACAAGGCGTTCTAAAATTGGTTTGGGCATTCGATTATGCCGGAACAAAGCGAGCGGCAAGACAACTACTCCCATTCCTGATCGCTATTTCCGGGATAAAAATCATCTTCGTTCTGGACCGGATGATGGCTTCTGGTCTGGCAGAAGGCAGTGTTGCTGCTTTGAACTATGGCAGCCGAATTATCTTACTCCCTGTAGGTCTTTTTGCCCTTCCCTTACAGACCACCCTCTACCCTGGTTTATCTGCCCTGGCAGCGCGAAGCCAACTACGAGAGCATGCTGAGACCACGCTGACGGGGTTGAAAGTTCTACTCTTCATCGTCATCCCAGCCTGTGTTGGGTTGGTTGCCTTAAACGTCCCGCTGACGCGGCTGTTCTTCGAGCGGGGGGCCTTTGATCGTTTGGCTACCCTGGCTACAAGCAAGGCCCTAATCTGCTACGCCGGTGGCGTTCCCGCTATTGCGATGATCGTTGTACTTAATAACGTTTATCTCTCCCTCGGCGATGCCCTCTCTCTGGCTAAACTCAACATCTTTGGTTGGCTCACCAATCTATTCCTCAGTCTAGTCCTGAGACAATATCTGGGGCACTACGGCATTGCCCTGGCTACGAGTATCTCTGTGACGTTAACCATGGCCTTGATGATGTATTTTCTCAAGCAACGCCAACTCAAATCGTTGAATGTGAAATCATTGTTGAACTCTGTCTACAGAATAACCTTCGTTTCTGCCGTAATGGGCCTTTTGCTCATGTGGCTGCTGGATATGTCAAACCATATCCTGGTTCAGGTGCCACTCTATTATCAGTTCTTGCAGGTGGCAATTTTGATCTTGATTGGCGCTTCAACATACCTGATTGTCGGACGTTGGCTCAAATTGGATGAATTGATGACGTTAGCAGCGGCTTTCCGCAGACTCTAGGATGAGACTGGCTCTGATGAAGACCTGGACCAAAGTTACTCCCAGTTTCATAGACACAAGATGGTTTACCGTCTTGCTATCTTTCCTCGTTGCTCTATTGAGCGGGTTAGCGGGGGGCCTGGTTCCCAGGGTTACCTGGTCTTTGGCCGGTAAGGAGGTATTCATTCTTTTGGCACTGTTGGGTGCATGGCTGGTCTTCTCTCTCAGTATAGTAAGGTTCGACTTTATGGTTCTGGCAAACTTCTGTTTATTCAGCCTGGTGCGAATAGAGCCCGCACCGACGGACATGCTGGTGATGCTGTTATTGCTGATGGGCCTGCTGACAGGAAGGCTATCGCTGAAGGCCCTCACCGGCTCCTCACTAGTCCACCTGGCGCTCGGGGGCTTCCTGGTTGCCAATCTCGTCTCGCTCATATATGTGAGCGCAGTTTTTGAGGGGGCGCGCTATCTGTTCATCACCGCATATATGATCGCTCTTGTCTACTTTGTGAAAATGTATATCACCTCACTTCAAGCCATGCGCACTGTGATGATCGGGTATCTGGTGAGCGCCACGCTGGCTGTTTCCCTGGTCACCTTTGGCTACCTCGGTATCGGAACAGAATTGTTTGTTAGGTACGGCACCAGGGCTCAAGGTCTCTTCAAAGATGTCAATGTCTTTGGACCGTTCCTCATTCTGATGATCATCTTCTTAATTGATGAAGTCTTGCACCCTTGTATCTTCCGTGGACTTTATCCGGCCAAAGTGCTTGGCATCATCACCCTGACCACTGGCGTTTTCCTCTCCGGTTCGCGAGCGGCCTGGGGCAACCTGGTCCTGTCTCTGCTCGTCTACTTCATTCTGGTTGCAAAGCGCGCATCGCGGACGAAAATCATTCATCTTCTTAGCCTGTTCAGGGCTAGAATTGTCTATCTGCTTACCTTACTCATTGTAGGCTTGTTGGTCCTGGTCGTGCTTCTCACACGGCCGGGTTTTCTGGAGTTCATACAAGCATTCGTAACAGAAAGAGCCAGATTCCAGATATATGACACCACCCGTTTTGCCAGGCAGATAGAAGGGCTCAACGCAGGATTAACCCACTTGATTGGAGTAGGGCCTGGCATGTGGGTCGAGGCGCACAGTCTCTATGTACGCGCCTTCGCCGAGCACGGTATCTTTGGGCTTGTCACCCTGCTTCTCTGTCTTGTGGTTCTGTCAGTGGGTACATTTTTCCGTGCCCTCCGAGAATCTGATAAACCGTACGGTTTGTCAGCGAAGGTTGTATTTGCCTGTCTGGTCGGGCATTTAGCGAACAGTATTGTAATTGATACGATTCATTGGCGTCATTTTTGGTTCATTCTGGGCCTGTCGTGGGTGGTCATCACAGTAAAAGGCTCCACCTCATCAGACTGTCTGGTGGGTAGTCGAGGTGCTGAATGCGAAATGCCAAGTATTTAGTGGTCGGGGTAAGCCTCGTCATTCTAACCCTTGTCTCAGGACTTCTTCTGGTCACTAGCGCCACCAGGAATACGTCTCCAGAAAACAGGGCGCAGGTCGGTCCCTTGCCGGAGCGAATCCTTGGTGCTTCCAATCCCTTCTACGGGGTGCAATATGTTCCCATTGATGAACTGGAGATAGTTAAGAGGTTGGGGGCAGAGGTTGTGCTGATGGAGTTTCAGCACGATGGACCGCCTGAGAGCTGGCTGGCTTACCTGGACGAAGCGCAGGCCCAAGGGATACAGGTTATCGCCTGGCTGTGGCCTGAGGGATGGAGTTGGGATGGGGCTGAGTGGCAGATAGACGATCAAGCCAAATTGTTTATCCAAACGGTGTCCGGGCACCCAGCCCTCTTCGCCATCTACTCCTTGCACGAACCCTACTGGATGGGCTGCTTCGGCTGCGGCTACACGACTGCCGAACAGCAAGCCCTTTATAGCGCCATCAAAGCGATCACGAATGTGCCCATCTATTCAGAGGTAGATAGCATGGCCTTCTGGATCGAGTATGGGGAGGAGACGGCATTTTTTGCGGATGGGGTTTGTGACTATTGTGCGACCTGGTACTACCCGTTCAAGGTAGGGGGCGTCTATGAACGGGATCAGGTGATCACCCAGTTAGCGGCGGACCTGGAGGTCGCCAGAGAGCGGGCGCCCAACTCCAAGATCGTATGGATAATGCAGAGTTTTGAACAAACGTATGCCCCCTATTATCTGCGCATGCCCAACGCGGACGAGATGCGGGATTTGGCCTCAATCGTTTATTCGACAGATGTAGATGGAGCACTGTGGTATCCGTGGTATTGGGACAATGATCTCTATAGCGATTTCCTCTCCAATCATCCAGAACTCTACCCGGTGGTCAGGGAAATCTATATAAGGCATGTCTTGGGAAACTTGGTATACTTGCCACTTGTATATCGTGACTTTCAAGCCAGCACTATTCTAACCACCTGGGATTCTATCCCGTGGTAAGCGGAATCTACGAGGACATTGTTCTTCCCGTACTGGATATGGAGAAGCGCTTTCACCAATGAGGAAACTGACCTTGAAACGAGGGGTTTTCACAATCTCTCTTGACCTGGAATTAGCCTGGGGCACCTTCGATCTTTGGGGCACCCCGGATACAGACATACCTCAGTCATCCTACGACAGATTCGTGCAGACCAGGCGGGTGGTCATAGACGCTTTGCTGCATCTTTTCCAGGAATACCAGGTATCTGCCACCTGGGCTGTCGTGGGGCATTTATTTCTGGATCATTGTCGGGCGATAGACGGTGTCAAACATCCCGATATGCCCAGGCCAGCCCATCGGTGGTTTAAGGGCGATTGGTATGCCCGTGGTCCGGCTTCCACAATCGAAAGCGACCCAATCTGGTATGGCCGGGACATCGTGAAGAAGATCATGGCGGCTGAGCCCCGGCAGGACATCGGTTGCCATTCTTTCTCCCACGTTATCTTTGGGGACCAGGGATGTTCAGCACAGGTGGCCGAAGCCGAGGTAGCCAAGTGCGTGGCGCTGGCGCAAGAGATGGGGATCAATTTAAAGAGCTTTGTCTTTCCCCGCAACCAGGAAGGTCACCATCAAATTCTAAGAAAACATAGGTTTTCCTGTTATCGGGCATCTCAGCCAGGATGGGCCAATATGTCCAACGGACAAGCCCAAAGATGGGTGAGATTCTGTAGAGATCTGCTGGGCATCTCGCCGCCATGCGCAGTGGTGGAAGAGAAGCTACCCGGCTTGTGGGGCATATCCGCGTCAGCGTACTACCGACCGGCACACCGATTCGGAAGCATCATTCCCGTGAGGTCCAGAATTTGTCAAAGCATCAAGGGCATTGCCAAAGCGGTAGACACCAGGGGGATTTTTCACCTTTACCTTCATCCGTCCAGCCTGGGGTTCAAGACCGGACTTCTGATTGATGGATTAAGAAGGATATTGCAACACGCTGACCAAAAGAGGCAGGAGGGCAAACTGGACTTGCTCTCCATGGCGCAACTGGCGGAGATATTGGAGACTCCCGGGTGCATCAATGGCAGGCATCAAGTTGATCCCCGGACTGTAGTTGCAGGACCGGCTGTGAAACGGGAGTAGCCGGAAGCGGGTGAATTCCGAGATCAAGGGATATTCACTCCCTGCGCAGAGGAGACAAGGTTATGGTTGCCAGCCGCAGGATTAAGGTCTTTCAGGTACTTGTAGGCGGAGAGTGGGCAGGCGGTGCCGCCGTTGTGCACCCTTTCGTGAAAAGGCTCATTCAAGAAGGCTACGACGTGTGGGTCTTATGTCTAACTGATGAGGTTAGCCGCCGATTTAAAGAAATAGGTGCCAATATCATCAGGTCTCGGCATTGGAAACGGGAAATCAACTTGTCCGATCTGTTCGCCTTCCTCGAACTCATCAGACTTTGTCGGCAATACAAGTTTGATATCGTCCACACCCATACTTCCAAAGGCGGATTTCTTGGGCGAATTGCCGCCCGGCTGGCAGGCACTCCTATTGTCATCTATACAATCCACGGCTTCACCTTCAACGAACTCAGCCCAAGGCCAATCAAGATGTTCTACACTTTCCTTGAGCGGCTGGCTAGCCCTTTCTGTGACGTAATGATCGCTGTGGCTGAAGAACACCGGCGCTGTGCCATTAACAGAAAAATGGTCAAGCCCGACAAGATCATAACCATCCATAATGGCATAGATGCGAGCAGATTTGACAACCTCGTTGATCGAGATGCCAAACGTGATGAGCTTTCTTGCCCTAAAGATAGCCTCCTGATCGGGAGCGTTGGACGGTTGGTGGCCTCTAAAGGGCCGGAATACCTGCTGCGGGCTATTCCACTGGTGGTGCAAGAATATCCGCAGACTCATTTTCTGTTTGTCGGTGATGGCCCCCAGAAGTCTGAACTGATAAGCCTGGCCAAAGATCTGGCCATAGATAACCGTTGCCACTTTCTGGGTTTCCGGCGAGACATTCCAGAGTTACTCGCCTGCTTTGATATCTTCGTTCTACCATCACCGCGCGAAGGTCTATCCGTTGCCCTCTTGGAAGCCATGGCCAGCACCCGACCCGTCATCGCTACCAACGTGAGTGGCAACCGCGAATTAGTAAACAGTGGCGTGGATGGCATTTTGGTTAAGCCCGCCGACCCTCCAGCGTTGGCAGAGGCTATCATTGATTTGATGCGTGACAAGGCGCGCGCGCGAGCCATGGGCGAGCGGGCCAGGCACAAAGCAAAAACGTCCTTCAATGAACAGGAAATGGTTGAGCGCACACTTGAACTATACACATCAGTGTGCCAGGGTTATTCAACCCGCCGTTCTCCCATTCCTCGGCCAAGTCAGCGGGTAGATCCAGGAGGGGGCATTAGGGCGTTCTCAACACATGCTGGCGCAATCAATGGCAAACGGCCGCGGCTACGTTGAAGGAGGACTGGGCCATGGAAAAGGAACGGGTATTTGTCATCGGACTCGATGCGGCAGATCCCGATTTGATGGAGCGCTGGATCAAGAAAGGTGAGCTACCTTTCTTTGAGCAACTGATGCGCGAGGGAGCATACGGCAGACTGAAGTGCATTCCGCCCACATTTAGCCCGGTGGAATGGACCTCCATCCTGACGGGTACAAATCCAGGCAAGCACGGCATCTTTGGTTTTGAAAAGCCAGTCAATAGTGGTAGACAAATCAAGGTTCTCAACCGGACAGATCGCAAGAGTGTGACTTTTTACGAAATTCTGGCGGAAGCAGGCAAGCGGGTTGGCCTGATCAACATGGTGATGACCTATCCCGCCTCTGAGATCAACGGCTTTATGATCACCGGCATGGAAACGCCCGATCTCAGTTCGCCGGAGATTTCTTATCCCAAGGGGCTCATTGAAGAGTTGCGAGCGGTTGGTTGCGATTACCAGATTGGCCCTGGGATCTCGGGTCTGATCATGCAGGGGAAAATAGAAAAGGCTGTAGAGGCCCTTAACAAGGTCATTGACGAACGGTACAAAGCGACAAAGTACCTGATGAAGAAATATGACTGCGACCTGATGGTTGTTTTGTTTTCTCAACTCGACAATTGTGGACATTATTTCTGGCGGTTCCAGGACAAATTGCATCCAGAATACACCGAGGAAGAGGGGGTACGGTTTGGCGGTGTCATGCTAAAGCTCTATCAGAAGCACGAGCAAATCTTGCAGAACTTGATGATTGAGTATCCTGAGGCGACGTTCGTCATTTGTTCAGATCATGGGATGGGATTCAACTACGAGGCCCGTTACTACTTGAAGGAGTTGTTCACCAGGCTCGGTTGGTACACGCCTGCTAATGCCTCGCAAGCGCACCTCAGCCCGAAAAAGCTGCTTGGCCGGCAGGTGGGTAGTTTATACTGGTTCATCTTCAAACGATTCCCGATGCGTTACAAGCAAAAGATAGCCGGGCTGTTTCCAACCATACGAAGCCGCGTCGAGGCAATCGTGGCCAATGTAGGCTGGGATAGAACCCGAGTTTACTCAAATGATGATTTCTTCTCCATCGTCATTAACAGATTGAATAAAGATGGGGAAGCGCTCTTTGCTTCAGCAGAAGCATATCTCGAGTTCAGAGATGAGATCATGGAGAAATTGTATGCACTTGAGGAGTTAGGCACAGGGGAGCCCCTCGTAAAGAAGGTCCAGACCAGGGAGGAACTCTATTCTGGTGATCACGTGGATGATGCCCCGGATTTAATCATCGAGTGGGCGGAAGTGAGACTGAGGGATGGGATTCGGTGTGACGACATAACCATTCTGCCCGAGGAGATCAAAAAGAGCGCACTGCACAAGATATTGGGCGGCGAACACCGCCCCTACGGCATTTTGCTGATGAAGGGGGAGATGATCCAAAGAGGCCTTAGAATAGCAGAGGGCAGCATCCTGGATATTGCCCCGACTGTTCTCTACATCGCCGGGCAGCCGATTCCTCGGTCAATGGATGGGAAGGTCTTGTTAGAAGCCTTTTGTGAGTCATTCAGAGCACGGAACCCGGTCGAATATACCGATGTTGTCCAGGGTACTAGGAACGAAGGGGAATTCGGCTTTTCAGTTAAGGAGACTCTAGAAATCCAGGAAAGGCTCAGAAGCCTGGGGTATATTGAGTAACTGACCGAGTTAGATGGACCAGAAAGTGATGCCTCCGACTGCGTTACAAATACACGGGAGATTTGTGCTGGCCAAACTTTTATCGAAAGTGTCGTCAAGAATACGATGGGAATTGATTACCCTGGTTAGCAAGTGTTTATCCATAGACATAGTGACATGTTCAGAGATACGCAAGATACGGGGGCTCAAAAGAATCGGGTCAAATGCTTGTGGATGGGTTATTCCGACTCATCTTGTACAAGAGGATTCCGTTTGTTATTGTGTGGGTGTCGGTGAAGATATCACCTTCGATCTGGGTCTAATATCACGATTCGATTGTGAGGTTTACGCATTTGATCCGACCCCGAGAGCCAATCTGCACGTTCAGAAGCGCGCAAAGCACGTGAACAAGTTCCATTTCTTCGAAGTGGGTTTGTGGGACAAAAATGAGATTCAGAAATTCTATGCTCCATCAAATCCAGCACACGTGTCCCACTCAATAGTGAACTTGCAAAGAACTAGTGAATTCTTTGACGCCCAATGCAAAAGATTGTCTACGATCATGTTTGAGAATGATCACCACAGAATTGATTTATTGAAATTGGATATCGAAGGAGCTGAATATCGAGTGATTGACTCAATCATTGAGGATCGATTGGATATAGGGATTATTTGTGTTGAGTATGATGAGGCACACCACAAATTGGATGATGAATACCTGGATCGAATAAAAAAGTCCGTGTCTCGCCTCCGTGATTATGGCTACACACTAGTGGCAGTTAAGCTCAGATGTAATTACACGTTCGTTAAGAATGAGCTTTTGAATCTAAGAGCATGTCTGAAAAATCCTATGGGCTGGCAGCCTGGGGACGCCCCAGGCGTCTGAGCATTACGCGAGTCATGGCGGCGTATACCATCGCCTCACTGGTTTCGGTGAGTACTTCATAAT
>Ga0114918_10002117_pt1 | contig 17817 bp, 17 predicted proteins | sample LantaG_FD_87015 | JGI IMG/M metagenome (GOLD analysis project Ga0114918, IMG submission 87015) | Deep subsurface microbial communities from Baltic Sea to uncover new lineages of life (NeLLi) - Landsort_02402 metaG | ecosystem: Environmental > Aquatic > Marine > Oceanic > Sediment | place... | reverse complement strand
GGCGCCGGGGGGCGCGTGCCCCCGCCGCTTGTTTTGTTCCCCCGTCCGGGCGGGTGGGGGCTCCCTCTTTTTTTCCTTTTTTTTTCTTTTTTTTTTTTTTTTTTTTTTTTGAATTCGAGTTCTCTTCTCTTCGCACATTTCTCCGCGCTCAGTCTCCGCTTTATCACTCTTTCTCTCTTTCGCTCCTCCTCAAGAGGCGGATAAGCAACATCGACCCAGCAGAGCGCTGATCGCAATTCCACGGCAAACAGCGAGGAAAGCTCGAGCTCTTTTTTGTTCTCTCGCATTCGTTTCGTCCTTTTTCGCTTCTTCTTCTCCTCCTCCTCCAAAAAGAAAAAAACATGCCCTCGGCCGCCAAGCCCGCGGCGGCCGCAGTCGCCACCTCGCTCCTGCTGTCCGCGTCGCTCGCGCTCCTCTACGTGGCCCTGCGAGCCCGGATCGCAGCCGTGGACGCCTCGGCGCTGGCGAGGCTCAGGTCCTGGGAGCCTCAGGTCGCCACCGCGCTCGCCGCCGCGGTGCTCGCCCGAGCGGCGGCGGCGACGGATGCCGTCGCGCGCCTGACCCCCGGAGGAAGGCTCGCCGGCGCGCCCAGGATGGCCGTGGCCTGCGGGGTGACGCTGCTGGCGACGGCCGGAGGCAGAGAGCGCGTGGGGCCTGCCGCGGCGGCTTGGCTGCTTGCGGCGTCGGCCGCGGCGGCGTTGCTTTGGTCTTGGAGCGACGACGGTGGTGGCCGTGGCGCGAGCAGCGGCGGCAGCGGCGTCGGCCGCGGCGGCAGTGGCGGTGGCAGCAGCGCTGTCATCGAGACGACGCCGGCCGCGCTTGCTCAGGAGCTCGACGCGGAAGCATCTCGAAAAGAGAACGAAGACGACGACGAAGAAGAAGAGGAGAAGCAAACGAAGAAGACGAAGAAGAACAACAACAACAAGAGCAAGGAGAGCCTCTCGCCGCCGCTCATCGCGGTCCTTTTCTACGACCCGCGGGGAGGCCCGCGGGCCGCTGCGGTCTCTGCTGCGTTCGATGCGCTCTCCGAGGAAGAAGACGGAGCTTCTGCAGCGCCTGCCGGCGAGAAGCAACCTCTCGTCCTCTACCGCAGGCTCGACGCGTCGCGGTGGCCGGAAGCGGCGGCGGCGCTCGGCGCGAGCTGGGAGACGGCGAGCGCCAGTGGCTCCTCTTCATCCTCCTCCTCCGCCGCCGAAGCAGCAGCAGCAGCGTCGCCATCGCCGCCGACGCTCCCGGCTCTCGCACTCTTCTGCCGAGGGGAGATGGTGGCGTCGTCTCCGGGCGAGGGTGGGAGGCTGCCGGCGAGCGTGGGGGCTTTGCGGAGGGCTTTAAAAGAAGTGTAAAATGTTTTTTAAAAAGAAGTGGTTCTTACGTTCTCGCTCACTTTTGTTTTCGTCGGGGCAGACTTTTCGCCGGCATCGCCGTTCAACATCCAACAACGTGACGTCCGTTAAGGAGCTTCGAGCGCGTTTACTCCTTTTTCCCTCCGTAAGTCTCGCGCATCAGCCCATGACTGCGTGCAGAGCTGGAGAAAAAGGCGTGAAAGCGAAGAAAAAGCGAGACATCCGTCCACCTCCTGATGATCTTGTCGTGAAGCAAGAGACGATCGACGCCGAAGAGGTGGTTTCTATCGTGACCCGCTCCTTGCGAAGCGCCATACTAACACAAGACCGCTGCACGTGCCCCATGGGCCTGGACAACTCCGCCGAGAATCTCGTCCGCCTCTTGAGCGCGCGCAAACAATCGAAGGCGGACGCTTCGCGAAAAAACAGACGCGTTACGATCTCGGAGGACGCGATCAAGTCTGTCTTCCACCTGCCTATCTCGAAAGCTGCGGCCGAACTCGGTGTCGGCCTCACGGTAAGTCTTTTTCTTTTGTTGAAACCCAGAGCTTTGAGCATTCCCGCATTCATTTCACGCACGCCCAACACTCACAACATGCCGCGCTATTACACACAGGTGTTGAAAAAGTACTGCCGTATCTTCAACATTGGGAGATGGCCCTTCCGAAAGCTCAAGTCCTTGGACAAGCTCGTGTCGACAGTTGCGTCTATCAAGGACGAGCACTCCCTCAACGCTCGTTTTGCCGTCGCACAGGGCCTTGAGCACAAAAAGCTTGAGATGCGCCTCATGCCATCCATCGAGGTGAGTTCACATGATTTAGTGTGTGCGGTTTCGACCTCTTTGGAGGGCTGGAAAGCTCATCCTTGCTAAATCAAAAACCAACAACAAACAGCTCGACCGCGATATCAAACGGATCCGCCAGGCCGCCTACAAACTTGAGCACAAGAAGCGACGCGCGATGTAAAAAGAGAGTCCCTGCATTTCTACGTTTTGAGTTTATGTTGTAAAATGAAATAATACCGGTCTCGTAACGGACGGGTCGAGGAAAAGAGAAAGAGAAAGAAAAAACTGCCGCTCCCCTTCTCGTCGCGCCGCTTCCTCCACAAAGAAAAAGAAAAAAGCCATGCGCTCATCGCCGTTGCCTCCTCCCCCGGCCGCCGTCGGCGTGCCCGAGCTGGCCTTGACGGCGCGAGCTGCGGCCTTCGCAGAGGTCAGCAGGCTGCTCCAGCACCCTGAGCACCTCCGGAGGCTCCCGCAGCTGCTCGCCGAGTACGAAGCGAAGCGAAAGGTGAGAAGGGGCGAATCGATTGCTTCGAACAAAAAAACGGCCACCGAACGTTTTTTTTTCAACCCCGACCACCTCTTCTTCTTCTTCCACCACCACCACCACCAGGCCAACGCCGCGCGCCTCTCGTCTGCCGTCGGGGCCCAGGTAGACGCAGCCAGGGCCACGACGGCGCTGCTGGCCGCGGCCTCTTCCTCCGTCGCCAGGCTCCGCGAGTGCTACAAGGTAAGGCTGAGAGTTTTTTCTTTCTTTGCTTTCGTTCTCCGGGGGCCCTCTCTTTTTTCTTTCTCTTCTCACCACTTTTCGACTTTTCGTCCTCTCTTCTTCTTCTTCTTCTTCTACTTCTTCCTTCTCCCAAGACGATCGACAAAATTTGCATCGAGTCGAGCTCGCTGGTGGAGAGGCCCGAGACGATCTCGGCGCTTGCCACGGCGCACGCAGCCGCGAGGGAAGCCCTTCGCGGCGCTCGGGCTGTCGCGGCGCTGCCCGAGCAGGCGGCGCGGGCGGAGACGATGCTTCGCGTCGGCGACGCTGCTGCTGCTGCCGCCGCTTCTGCTTCCTCGTCTTCCTCGCTCCACGCTTCTCTTTCGCCTTTGTCTTCTTCGATACGTCTTGCAGAGGCCTACGAGTGCATCTCTTGCCTCGAAGGGACCGCAGCCGCCGCGGCGAGAGCGCTCGCGGGGGCCGCGGCCGGAGCAGCCGAAGCCGAGAAAGGAGGAGGAGCAGGAGGAAAAGGAGGAAAAGGAGGAGGAACCTCTTCCGCTTCTCCAGCTTCTCCTTCTTCGGCTCCGCTCGAGGCGCTCGCACCCTACATCGCGAGGGTCCGCGCGGCCTCCCGGCTGCTCGAGAACAGGCTCTGGAGCCGCGTGCGCGCGTTCCGGGAGCTCTGCCGCACGGACCCGGGCGCGCTCGTCGACGCCGCGAGGGTCATCGAGGCGCAGGAGAGGGTCGACCGCCACTTGGTCGCCTCGTCATCGCCTTCATCAATATTAGCAGCATCAGCATCAGCAAATGAATCAGCCGACGCACAAGGAAGCAGCAGCAGCAGCAGCAGCAGCACCATTAGCACCGCCGCCGCCGCCGGAAGAAGCGCGAGCCTGCTGCTCCCGCTCCGCCCCAAGAGGTGGTGGCGCCGCCTCGAGCTGCAGGTCGCCGCGTCGGTGCAGGAGTCGTTCGCGCCGCTGCTCGCCGCGGCCTCGAGGCTCCCGGCGGCCGGGGAGGACACCGCCGCGGGCGTCCGGGCCCTGCTCGAGGGCTGCCAGGCGCACGTCGCGCAGCTCGCCGACGTCTTCGACCGCGCCGCGCCCTGCTTCGCGCGGCCGGCGGACTTTTTCGTGGCGGCCGCGGCAGCGGTCCACGACGGGTGCCGCGGGGCCGTCGACGCCGCGGCCGCCGCGGCACCCTCGCTGGCCTCGGCGGACATCCTGGCCTTCGTGGCCTGGGCGGACGCGTACGCCGAGACGCTCGCGGACCTGGGCGTCGGCGGGCTCGTCTTGCTCGGCAGCGGAGAAGGAAGCTCTTCCTCGACTTGGACGTTGCCGTCGTCGTCGTCGTCGTCGTCTTCAACTTCAACTTCTTCCTCTCCGCTGTCCCCTCCGCCCGGATCCCTCTCCGCTGCCCTCGCGCCGCTGAGGGAAGAGTACCGCCGAAGGGTAAGGAGCTCTCTGGCGTCGTGGTGCGCCAATATGCTCCGCGCCGACTTGACTTCTGAGCCTCGGCAGGTGAGTTTTTTTTTTCCCTTTTAATTTCCTTTGCCGTTTGTCGTTTTTCCGACCTCGACCTCTCGAAGAAGAAGAAGAAGAGAAAACTCACGCTTTCTCTCTCTTTCTTTTTCTCCCTCTCCAACAGGACCCAGAGGGCCTCCTCTGGACTCCCTCGGGGGCCACGGACCTGTTCGCCTCGGCCCACGAGCAGCTGCAGGTGGTCGAGGACGCGACGCGCGGCGAGCTGCTGCTCGGCACGGCGGCCGACGTCCTCGGCGCGATCGCGGGCCACCAGGCCGCGCTCGCCTCGGCGATCGTCTCGGGCTCCGTCAACGCCGCCGCGCCCAACCGGAGGGCCGCCGCGGCGGCTGCTCTCGCCTCTGCTGCTTCTGCGGAACAGCAGCAGCAGCAGCAGCAGCACGAAGAGCAGCAGCAGCAGCAGCAGCAGCAGCAGCAGCTTCCTTCGTCTTCGACGGCAGCAGCAGCAGCAGCAACATCGGCGACGACGACGATGATGCCCTTCCCTCCGTCGCCCTCGCCCTTCCCATCGTCATCGTCGTCCCCGGCGCCTCTCAGCGACGGCCTCCTCTGCGCGCTCGTCAACAGCAACGCCGCAGCGTACAGGGAGGCCCTGGAGTTTGGAGACAGCGTGGACGCGAGCCTGGAGCCGGCGCTCCGCGGCAAGGTCGGGCTGCGCGTCGCGGTTTCGGCCGGCGAGCAAAACCCGGGTTCTTCTTCTTCTTCTTCTTCGTCGTCGACTTCCGCCGCCGCCACCTCTTCCACCTCCACCTCGTCCTCCAACAACGGCAACATCATCATCGTCACCACCTCCACGACGGCCGAGTCCGTCGAGCTCATCTCCCGGGGCTTCCTCGACCTCGCGTCCGCGGCCTCGAGGGAGCTCTGCGCGCGCGTCTTTGCCGACGCCGCGCTCGGCGACCTGTTCGCCAAGGTCGGCTGCTCGGCGGAGTGGCGCTCCGGGGCCGCGACGGGGGACATCGTCGCGACGCTCTCGGACTACCTCGAGGACTACTCGAGGCTCGTGGAGGCGCCGCTGTTCCGCAGGCTGGCCGAGGGCGTGCTCGCCGAGGCCGCGGCGCACTTTGCCGCGGGGCCGCTGGCGCTCGCCAAGCCGGCGGCCGGAGGGAGCAAGGAAGCGGCGGCGGCGGCGGCGGCTGGAGAGAAGGACGCTTTCGCGGCCGTGGCCAACAAGGCTGCTGCTGCCGCTGCTGCTTCTGCTGCCGCTGCCGCTGCTGCTTCTTTTCCGTTCCCCGGAACAACAACGACGACGATAGCAACAGCAGCAGCAGGAGCAACGACGAGCGACGCCGAACGAATCCGCTCCGATGCCGCCGCGCTCGAGTCCGCGCCCTTCGCCGCGGCGTGCCGCCCCGAGGCCATCTCGAGGGCGCTGCGCCCGCTGGCCGACGTCGCCGCGCTCGTCGCCGCCGACGGCGCCGACGCCGCTGCGCTGGCGTTCACGGCCCTGCTGCAGGCCGCGCCGCGCCTGCCCGCGGCGGCGGCGGAGAGGGCGCTGCTCGCGAGGGGCGACCTCTCCAGGTCAGAGGCCAAGGAGGCCGCCGCGCTGTGCCGCGAGGCCGCCGCGGCGAGGAAGGCGGCAGCCGCAGCGGCCTCTTCTGCTCTGAGAGGAGGAGGAGGAGGAGGAGGAGACGCTTTGCGCTTTTCCCAGCAGCAGCAGCAGCAGCTTCGGCAAGGAGCAGCAGGAGGTGGTTGGAGCTGGGGCCGCGGCAGCGGCGCTTCCGCTTCCGCTTTTGCCGCCGACCAGGACTTGCTCTCGGCGACAGTTGCGACCTCGGTCGTGGCTCCGATGCTCCACAGAGTACGCTTCCAGGCCCTCCCAGGCGCGGGACCTGCGGCCAAGGACGCGGCGTTCAGGAGCGTGCTCGCGGCTCTGCGCGAGGCCTCGGCGATGCCTCATTAAAATGGGTTGGTTCTTTTCGTTAAAAAAAGAACGCGACGAAAAACGGAAACGAAAACGAAACCGAGAAAGAAAAAACCGATGTAAATCAAGAATCACACCCTGGTGCCTCTCTCACCAAGAGCGCAAAGAGCTCTCTGCGAGGAAATGCGAACGAAAGAGAGAGAGAGAGAGAGAGAAAACAAAGAGAAAACTAGAAACCTTAAATTGTTGTTGTTGTTGTTGTTTTCATTTGATCATCTCCTTTTACTCTCTCTCTCTCTTTTCTCTCTTTTCTCTCTTTTCTCTCTTTTTACTCTCTCTCTCTCTCTCTCTTTCTCTTTCTCACATCATCATCATCGTCACCCGAGGATGCCCTTGACGTACACCTTCCCCTTCTCGGCCAGCCCGAGCGTCTTGGCCATCCGGTCGGCCTCCTCGGCGTCGCCCTCGACCGAGATGTCGGTCACCGAGTCGTCGTCGGCCGTCGTCATCTTGACCAAAAACTCCTCGTCGCGGTCGCCGCGCTGCCAGTAGTAGAGGCCCGCGAGCGGCGACAGCACCATCAGCGCGTACCACCACTCGCCGTGCCCGGCGATCGGGGCCGCGATGGAGAGCACGAGCGCGGTGGACGCGAGCCCGCAGAAGACGTAGAAGACGAGCGCCGCGGCCTGGCCGCGCGACGCGGCGTAGCGCCCGACGAACCGAATCACGTCCGATGACTGCGAAGGAGAGGAAGAGGTCGAAGGGCCGTCTTCAGAGGCACTACTGCTGCTGCCGCCATTGCTGCTGCTGCCGCCCTCCCCGGGCTTGGCGACAGAGTAGTTGTACTGCTTGAAGTACCGGAAGATCTGCCTCGCGCGCTCGTCGAGCGGCATGGCCTCTGGCGAGGCCGGGCCCGGGACCTCGTAGACGCGGCGGACGCGCTTGGCCTTGGGGGCGCGCTTGATCTGGGACCACAGGCCTGTTTTGTTGAGTAGTGGAGTGGTTTTTTGAGACGACAGTGGAAGGGGGGTTGAGAGAAGACGACGACGAAGAAGGAACAAGAAGAAGAAGGAAGGAAGAAGAGGTTGAAGAAATTGAAGAAAAAACTAGTCGAATGTGGAGATGGAAAAAAAGAAAAACGTCTCTCTCGTTCTCGCTCATTCCATCTTCCAATCCCCAATCAGCAACAACGACAGGCACGAGAAATCAAAATAACAAACTAACCTGGCAGAGACAGCAGGAACAAACCGAGCGTGACGTAGTAGCTCTCCTTGGCAAAGCCGCCTTTGGAGAAATCGGTCGCCGCCGACGCCGCCGCCGCCACGACGGCGTCGTCGTCTGCAAAGGCCGCGGGCGCCGCGGCGAGCCAGGCGAGCGCCGCCGCGGCGACCGACGAGGGGAGAGCTGTCGAGGCGAAAGGCTGGATCGACGAGTCGTCGCCGATTGCCTGCGCGGGGCCCTGGTGGGCGTGGCGGCGAGGGGAAATGCGAGGCTTTGATGCCGACGACGATGATGATGTCGTCGTCGTCGAAGAAGAAGAAGAAGCGAAAACGCCGACGCATCGAGGGGACCTAGCCGGCCTGGCCGGGGCGCTTCCGGCCAACTGAGGCCTCGAGAGACCGTGCCTTGTGGCGGCGGCGAGCATGGCAACGGATCGAAAGAGCCAGAGAGAGAAAGAGGGGGGGGGAGGGAAGAGGAAGAAGAAGAAGATGAAGAAGAAAGAAACTTTTCACTTTTTTGATATTTGTTTCTTCGAGCGTCGTGGTTTACTTCTTTTTTTCTTCTCCTTCTCGACCCGCCGCTGTTTTTTTTTTCCTTCTTTCGTCTCTTTGTTTCCTCGCTCGCTCACCACCTCGTTCTATCTTGATTCGAATCACACGCGAGAGACAGAGAGCGTTTCACTCTCTTGTCGTGAGAAGCCCTCCAACAGAGCAACCGCGGAAGAACTGCTCGAGAGATAGAGAAACTCGAGCGGCGTTTTTTTTCGGCGAGGGTCGAAAAACGGGAAGAGCAAGAGCCTCACGCCGAAAGCAAGAACAACAACAACAACCAACGCCAACAAAAAAAGAAACAAAACAATGGCTTTCTCCACGCCGCGCGTCCCGTTCTCATCTTCTTCCTCATCAGCAAAGCTCAAGGGAAAGAGAAGAAACGTCGCCGTCGTCGCCTCCCTCGCGCTTCTTTTCGCGCTGCTCTCCGCCGTGGCCGCTCTGCGCGGCGCCGTCGCCACTGACGCCACCGCCGCCACCGCCTTTGCAGTCGCGCAACAACAGCGGCGGCCACGCTCCCGCGACCTCGACGACGCGGTGCAGATGCTGCAGCAGCGGCGGCGCCTCAAGGAACCCCACAGCCTGCTGCCGTTCTTCGTCAACCCGTTCTCACCGATGCTGCTCTGCGACTGGCACGTGACGGGCAAGCCCGATCAGTCCCCGAACTCCTCGGTGTGGGGCGACGAGCTCTCCCTCCGGCCGCTCAACGCGAGCGTCGCCGCCGCCAAAGCGGGCGCCGTGAGGGCCTGCGAGACCGTGTGCGTCGACGTCACGGCCTTCGACGAGTTCGTCGACCAGATCTTGCCTCTTTTGCCGGAGCGCGTCGTGTTCTTCACGCACCGGTGGCGGCAGCCGCAGCTGCACCGCTCCAACCGCACCGACGGCGTCCGCTCGCACCCGAAGGTCGCTCACTGGTTCGCGCAGAACCCGATCTACCGGCAGGACGCCAGGTTCAGCGCGTTCCCTTACGGGGTGAGGGCGGAGATGCTGCCGGACTTTGCCGACGCCTTCCTGGGCTATCACGATCATGACGGCGGTGGCGGCGGCGGCAAGGAAGGAGGCAGCAGCAGCAGCAGCAGCAGCAGCACCAAAAACACCACGATCGAGCACCTCCACCTGGGGCCCACGCACCCTTCTCGCGAGCGGCTGATCGCCAGGAGGGCCGCCGCGGGCCTCGGCCAGCGCGACAGCGTCCCCGAGTACTACGCGAAGATCGCGCGCACGGCCTTCACCACGTCGCCGCGCGGTGACAGGCCCGACTGCTACCGGCACTGGGAGAGCGTGGCGCTGGGGGCGATGCCGATCGCCAACATCGACCGCGAGCTCTACGGGCCGCTGTTCGGCGACGACATGGTCTACGTGGGGGACACCGACGAGATGATCGACTTCCTCGACGACCCGGGCTCGCTCGAGCCGAGGTACCGTGCGCCACGGAGCGAGAGGGTTCTCACTCGCTTCTGGGCGCGGAAGGTGGACGAGAAGGTGCGGCAGTGTCTCGCCGAGGAGGAGGAGTCCAAGAAGTAGGAGGTGGTGGCGGAGAAGGTGGTGGAGGGGAAGGTTGAGTAGAGAGTAGAGAGAGAAAGAAAGAAGGAGAGAGAGAGAGAGAGAGAAAGAAACAGCAAGAGAGAAAGAAAGAAAGCAGCAGCAGAATTTCATTTTTTTTTCCGCCGGCGTTTTTTGATCGAGAAAAAGACAACAACAACAACCAAGAAATCAACTTTCTTCTCTTTCGCTTTTTCGTTTGGCCGCTGTTTTTTTTCAGACTTTTTTTTTTTCAATATCAGTAACACAGCACGGTGTCCATTTGGAAATATTTGAAAGAGAAGAGAGGACATTTGCTTTCTTACTTTCCAGGCTAGCAAAAAAAAACGGAGAAACGCGCGCTCTTTTTTTCTCTCTCTTTCTCTTTAGCTTTCACTTTCTCTCTTCCACCTAATAAAGTAAAAGCTCACTCGACGGGAAGAGAGGCCGTCACAAGAATGTTTGGGCTCCGGACGACGGCAAAGGTCATCAGCGGCGCAGCTTTCCTCTCTTTTCCGTCGCCGCTGCCGCCGCCGCCGCCGCCGCTCCCTCCGCTTCCGGCGACGGCGACGGAGACCTCGCCTGTATAGTTCGAGGGAAGGTCCAGCGCGACGACGTAGGCGCCCGAGCTCCCGTGAGGAAAAGTTCCGGAGACGCGGGCGCGGGGCCTCCCCGGGGCCGAGAGCAGCGTCGCCTCGACGTCGTTCGGAGAGAGCGGCGGCGCGTTTGAGTTTCCGCTTCCGCTCCCGCTTCCAGCCCCGGCGGTCGAGGTGAGGAGCAGCAGGGCCGGCTTGCCCGAGGGAGACGAAGCAGAGGAGACACCGGAACCGAACTGCATGTTGAGGGCGCAGAGCTGGGGCGGAGAAGAAGAAGGAGAAGAGGGAGAAGAAGAAGAAGGTTTGGAGGGAAGGGGAGAAGGAGCGAGTGTCTGCGGGCTCGTCGCTGGCGTCGTCGTCGTCGCCGTCGGAGTTTCTGCTGCTGATGCGGGCGTCTCTGCTGGCGGAGCCGTCGTCTCTGCAGGGGCAAGCGCGTCTCTGTCGAGCTGGCGGGGGTCGGGCGAGTCGCCGCTGCCGCTGTTTTTGTTTTCGTTTTCGATCTTGTCGGCGTCGTCGTCGTCGTTGTTGTTGTTGATGTTGTTGTTGCTCGCGTCAGGAGATGGAGCAGCAGCAACTGCAGCGGCGGCTTCGGTCTCTTCCGGCGTCGCAGGCACCGGCGCAGGAGCAGGAGCAGCGCTCGCCGAGGGAGGGAGGCTGGAAGCAGGCGCATCAGAAGATGCGCCTCCTCCTCCTCCTCCTCTCCCTTCTGCGCTCCACTCGACTCCCTTGGGCTCGGCCGCGACGGCGGGCTTCGGCCTCGGCTTCGTCGCTGCCGTCGAAGGAGAACCAGGAGCTTCCGCGGCGGGGCAGGGCGCGCAGCCCTTGGGGTCGAGGCAGACAAGGTAGATCGCGTAGTAGCTCTTCCACTCCCTGTCGGGAGGGAACGCGGCGCCCCAGCCGGCGGCGTCGAAGCGGCAGTCCTGTTGTTTGTTTTTTTCCCTTTGAGCGTCGAGAGGAAGAAGAGAAAGAGGCGGCGAAACAAAAAAACAAAAATCTCTCTCTCTTCTCTCTTTTCTCTTCTCCATCTCTTCTCACCAGCAGCACCCCGCGGTGCTTCTCCGAGCACGCCATCTGCGTCACGATGTCGAGAGGGGACCGCCACCCGGACGCGATCAGGGCCCCGACGCGCGAGGCCCCGGGCGTCGCGCGCCTGACCCGCTCCGCCGGCGTGAGAGGAGGAGGAGCAGGAGGCGCCGAGGTCGAGGTCGAAGAAGAGGTCGAGGAAGTCGAGTTGCCGCTGCCGCTCGACGCAGGCCGCACGTGCCCGAAGTAGTCGAACGCGATCATGTCGTCGACCGCAGCCTGGGCCGCGAGCTCGAGCGCCGGGACGCCGTCGAGCAGGAAGGGCGAGCGGGGCGGCGGAGCGGGGGAGGAGGAAGCGGAAGACGACGACGACGAAGAGTTTTGCGCCCAGGTCGCCGAGCGGGCGAACTCAAGCTCCGGCAGCCAGGCCGAGGCGTCGCAGGCGTCGCCGACCTCTTTAGAGAACGCCCCGGGCATGGTGCGGAACGCGTTGATGCAGGCCAGGAGCTGGAGTTTGGGTGTACATGTGTTGTTGAAGTGGTGGAAGTGAGAACAAGAGGAAGAAGAAGAAGAGGAAGAAAAAAGAGACGAAGGATAGTTGCCTGCCCGTCGAGCGACGGAGGAAGAAAAAAAAACTGCCATCGAGCAAAAGAGGAAAAACAAAAACTCGAACAGAAAAAAGCTTCCGCTCTCTCTCTATCTGCCTTCTCTCTTCTCCACTCAAAGCTCTCTTCTCACCTGCTCGCGGGCTACCTGCAGGTCCGCAGGCGGCGTCCTGGACCAATCGATGGAGGCGGCATCCGGAGAAGAAGCACCCGAAGAAGAGGAAGAGGAAGAAAAACCCTTGCCGCCGACGCCGCACGCGGCGCGGCACTCGGCAGAGGTCGAGCACGCGACGGCGCCCCTCCTCTCGACCTCGGAAAACGCCCGCACGGCCCCGGGCTCGGGCGAGGAGTCGAAGGCGAGGGCCTCTCCCAGCGCCGGGGCGGCGGCCGAGCTGGAAGCGGCGGCGGCGGCGGCGGAGGCCGCGGAGGCGAGGAAGAAGAAGATGAAGAGCGAGAAGAGCGAGAAGAGCGAGAACGAGAGCGTCGTCGTCGGCTTTCTCAAAGAGAGCTGGGAGCTCCTTCCGCCTCCGCGACGAGGCGAGCAGTTGAGCGCTTCGGCCATGGCTGATTTGGCTTGAATTCCGTGGGAAAAAGTTGGAGGAGAAAGAGCGGGGGGTCGTCGCTCGTCGCTTCTCTTTTTTTGGGCGCGTGCGCGCGGCGAAAGAGAGGAGAGGAGGAGGCGTTTTTTGTGTTGTTGAAGAGGAGGGAGGAGGAAAGAAGAAGAAGAAGTGGAAGTGGAGACGTTTTTTCTTTGTTTTTCGTTTTTTCGTTTTTTCTGCATCTCTCCGCTCCTCACTTAAAACACAAGCAGCCGCCCCCCGCTCTCTTCTCTTCTTCCGTTCGTTTCACCCCTCTTCCCCCACGCTCGCTCGACCTCCTCCTGTCCTCAGAGATGTACACGCAGCAGCGGCCGCTGACCGAGCAGGAGCGCATCGACCAGGCGACGATGCGGATCGACAACCCGAACGTCGCCATCGTCGGCTCTGGTGAGTGAAAGGGAGGGGCGATCGATCGCATTGAACGAGAGTGTTCTTGATCGCGCCCCCTTGCTGAGGCTTGCATTCGCCGTGTGCTCTCTCAATTTCGATGCCCAAGGAGGCCCGCATTCTCCGCACCTCGTCGAAAGGGGCTGGGAGGTCGATATGCAGCGAAGAAGAGAAAGAGAGAGGGAAAGGCTGAAGCGAAAAGAAAAGGCGAGAAGAGCTCGATGCCTCCTTTGAATTGCGATCGATCTCACCTTCTTCTTCTGTCTTTCTTCTTTCTCTTCCAACTTTCTCTTCCAACAGGCTTCATCCAGCACCCGCCGCAGAGGCCGTTCGAGAGGCCCCTGCAGGTGCAGCCGCCGACGCTGTCTGTGAGTGTTTGTTGAAGAAGAGAGAAGTTTCTTTTTTCCTTTTCAGAGTTTCTCAATTCGTCGATCGTCGACGCGAAAAAGCAGAGTCGCCGTCGCCCTTTTCTTCTCTCTCTCCACTCCGACCTCTCACTCTCTTTCTTCTCACCATCGCCGCCACAACCTCCGAACAATCAAACCCTCACAGCATCTCGACTTCCCGGACCAGTACCGCAACGTCCCTGGGCTCCAGCCCGGCGTCGTCCCGACCGCCGGGGCGCCCGCCGCGGGTCCCCCCCCTGGCTACGCTGGCGGCGGCGGCGGCCGCGGAGCAGGAGCAGCAACGGGAGCAGGCCGCGGGGGAGGGGGCTACAGCAACGGCGCCCCGCGAGGAGGCTACGCTGGCGGCCGTGGAGGACGAGGAGGTCACCCGGCGCAGCAGCAGCAGCGGCCAGTGTACCGTCAGGTGCCCGCGGAGCTGCTCCGCGCGCCGGCGCCGCCGCCGCGGCCCGGAGCTTACCCTGCCGCTGCCAACGGCGCCGCTGCCCGGCCGCCTGCTCCTCGCCCCGTCGCTCCCGTCGCCCCGCGACCGGTAGCCCCGGCTCCCGCTCCCGCCGCCGCGGAGGTCCCCTCCTCGCCGAGGAACGAGGACGGATCGAAGCTCTCGAAGGCGCAGAAGCAGAGGCTGCGCAAGAAGCTGCGCGAGGGCAAGTGAAGAAGAGGGGGAAGGAGACAGAGCGCGCTGCGTGCTTGGTTGCTTGCTTCGTGCGAAGAGTGCAAAGACGCAACAGGAATCAGCAGCAGCAGGAAGCAGCGACAGCGGCGCATCAGAAACGGAAGAAAGACCCACAAAAAGCCAAAAGAGAGAAGAGAAACTCTTGCTCGACCTCAAAACAAACACACCCAACCTTTTTTTTTCTTTTTTGAATTCGTTCCCCCCCCTCTTTTTTTTGACCTCCGCGAGGCACCCGCGCCAACAAGAGCTTACAAACAAACAAAAAAAAACGTGTAAAAACGCATAAGTGGAGACATCCAAGACCTTAAACAAAGAAAAAGGTTTCGTTTTCGTTTCGTTGTTCGTTTTTGATTTTGTTTTGTTACAATCGCTGCGCTCCCGCTGCCGCTGCTGCAGCTCTCACCGCGGCGGCCTCGGCGGCCACGCGAGCCCTCGCTGCGGCGGACCCGCTCACCCCCGCCATCGCCAGCAGCCCCCCACGGAGGGCCACGCGCGCGGCCTTGACGTCCCTGGCCCGCACCGCCGCGGCCAGGGCCTCGGCCGCGGCCGCCGGGAGCCCGGCCTCGTCCCTCGCCGCAGCGGCGACGTCGAGGACGAGGAGAGGAGGAGGCATCTGCCCTCCTCCTCCTGCGACTCCGACTCCTCCAACTCCACAACAGGCTTCCACCGCGGCCGCGGCGTCGCACAGCAGCGCCGCGGCGTCCCCGACGAGCGCCGCGACGGCGCCGTCCCTGGGGTCGAAGCGCCGCTCCCTCGACAGGCCGACGAGGCAGATGCGGCGCGCGACGCGCTCGGCGGCAAACGCCGCGACGGCCGCGCGCTCGCCAGCCTTTTCGGCGGCGGCGGCGGCGGCGGCGGCGGCTGTCGGCTCTGCGCTGTTGCTCCCTCCTCCGACCGCGGACTCCAGCGCCGATGCCAGCAGCCTGCGCACGCTCTGCAGGCACGCCCTGCGCGTCGCGGGCTCGACGTGGGCCTCGGCCGAGAGGAGCAGCACGTCGAGGAGGCTGGTGCAGGGAGTCGGAGTCGGAGGAGCTGCTGCTGTCGTTGCTGCCGCCGTCGCTCCTCCATCCGCCGTCGATGCCGCTGCCGAGGAGGAGGAGGAAGCCCTCACGAGCGTGGCCCCGAGGCCCGACGCCGCGGCCGCGTGCAGCAGCGCCAGCAGGGCCCTCTGCACCTCGCCGCGCTCCCTGGCGTCGTCGTCTGCCGCCAGGAGCGCCATCATCCCGGGACTGCCGCTGCTGTTTTGGCTGAAAGGAGCAAAGGCAAACGCGCCGTTGCCGTTGCCGTTGCCGTTGAGGCTGGTGCAGCTGCCGCCGCCGCCCTGCCGAACGCCCGTCGCCGCTGCCGCCCCGGTCCAGTCGTGCACCCCGGGAGGCAGCAGCGCCGCGGCCCTGCCCGCCAAGACCGGCAGGGCCTCCTCCAGGAGCGGCGCGGCGGCCTGGCGGAACCTCGCGGCGAGCTGCCCCAGCAGAGCGGCGGCGTCGCAGACGTCGGCGGCGTCGGCCCCCGCGGGCAGCAGCGCCGCCACGGCCGCCGGGAGCAGCCCGGGGAGCAGGGCCTCTCCGAGGCAGTCGACGCAGCGGTGGAGCAGGCTGATTGCCCTGGTGCGGAGGGCGCGGAGGTGCGGCGGCGGCGGGCGGGAAAGGGGAGGAGGAGGAGGAGGAGCTGCTGGCGAAGAGAGCAGCGGCGACGGCGACGCCGGGCGCGAGCAGCAGCTCGAAGAAGAAAACGCCGCGGCGGCAGCCGAGGCCGCCCGGAGCACCGCCAGCGCCGCCGACGCCGCCCTCGCCAGCACCTCCCCGATCTGCGGCCTGACCCGCAGGCACAGGGCCGGGCTGAATCCCCGCGCCGCCCGTCCCAGCGCGTCCAGGGCCTGCCTCACCCGCGCGGCGTGCAAGGCGGGAGGCGAAGGCGAAGGAGACGAAGAAGACGGAGCAGCATCGACGACGACAGCAGCGACCGCGACCGCCGCCTGGAGGTTGACCTCGACGACCGAGAGCAAGGGATCGACGAGGGCCGCGGTCGCAGCGAGCTGGTCCTCCGCCGGGAGCTCCGCCTGGCCCAGCAGGAGGCCCGCGGCCTCGAAGAGGTAGAGCCGGTCGTCGGCCGGAGGCGGAGGGGCGGAAGCGGCAGGAGAAGCGGCGGCGGCGGCCGCGGCCGCCACCGCTGCAGCCGAACTCAGCATTCCTCCTGCTCCTTCGCCGCCTCCTCCGTCCAAGGGGCTCGCCGCCACGGCATCGAGCAGAGGCCGCATCGCCGGCAGCAGCACGGGGAGTAGGCCCATCAGCGGCTGCCGCAGCGTCCTCGAGAAGCGCGCGAAGAGGTAGCAGCTCCGGGCCGCGGCCTGGTGTCGCGCTTCATCGAAAGAAGAAGAAGAAGAGGCGTTGTTGTTGTTTCCATTTCCATTTCCATTTCCTCCGAAGCCGACGCCGACACCCGCCGGGCCCAGGAAGGCGCCGCAGGCGGCCTCCAGAGCCTGCTCGTCGTTGGCCAGAGACCTCGCGTAGCGCGTCAGGGTCTCGAGCAGCGTGGCGGAGACGAGGCGGTGCCTCGCGTGCGGGAGCAGCGGAGGAGCGCCGCCGCCGCCGCCGCCGCCGTCGCCGCTGTTGTTTCCAAAGGCCCTTGTCGCTCGGGCGAGCGCCCTCGCCGCTCGGCCCAGGGTCCCGCTTCCCTTGAGCAGGGAATCGGGCGCTCCCTCCCCGAGCTGGAAGAGGCAGGCGACGGCGACCTCCACCTTCTCGAAGGAAGGAGGGGAAGTGGAAGGAGCGACAGCGGGCAGCAAAGAAAGCAGCTCTGCCGCTGCCGCCGTCGTCGCCGGAACCAGCACCGCCGCGAGCGCCGCGGCGGCCTCGCTCGCCGCGGCCTCGGGCTCGGCGCTGGCTGCGGCCCGGAACAGTGCGAAGAGCTCCTGCCTGCGCTCGGCGACTGCCTCCTCGACGTCGTCCAGCGAGGGCTGCTGCTGCTGCTGCTGCTGCTGCTGCTGCTGCTGCTGCTCGGCGTGGAGAAAAGAAGAAGAAGGAGAAGCAGCAGCGGCGGCGGCGCCAAACGCCGGCGGCCTGTCGCGCGGCCACCTCGCCGCCCTCGCCGCCGCGGCCCTGATCAGCGCCAGGTGGCCCCCGCCTCCGTTGCAAGACAATGCGGCGGCAGCAGCCAGAGGCAGGGATCCCGTCCTCTTCTGCACCGCCCGCGCGCGCGAGATGTAGCTCGACAAAAAACCCATCACCGCCCAGGTGCCCGCGCCGCCGTTGCCGCCGTCCTCTTCCTCGTCGTAGGTGGCGGCGGTGCCGATCGTGGTGATGGTGACGGTGTCGTCGTCGTCGGAGGCGTCGGCGTTGTTGTTGTGGTGGTGATGGTGCGTTCTGAAGTGGTGGTGGTGAGGATGAGGACGGGTTTGAGGAGGCTGGAAGCTCTGGCGGCGGCGGCCAAAGCCGTCGCCGTCGCTCTCCTCCTCGTCGTCGTCGTCGCTCCCGCCGCCGTCGTCGTCGCTCGCTCCCCCAACAACTCCGCCACTTTCTTCTCCGTCTCCCTCTTCTCCTCCAGTCAGCGACAGCAGCAGCGTCGGCAGCATCCCGTCCACCAGCGCCCCGGCCAGCGCGCACGCCGCCGAGGCCTCCTCCGCGGCGTCCCTCGGCACCTCGATCCCACACGCGCCGAGGCACGCGACCCCGGACTCGACACGGCGCCAGGCTCCTAGCGTCTCGGACGCGACCGTGGCCAGCAGCCTCGCGGTTCTGCTGGCGAGCCTGGCCGAGCGGCGGCGGAGGCGCGAGCGGGAGAAAGAAGATGGGATCGAGGGGGCGAGGGAGGCGGAGAAGCAGCGCGGGGGAGGAGGGGAGGGAGGGCGCATCGTCGAGCCCGCGCCGCCGCGGCTGCCGATCGCTCCCCGGGGAGGAGGCGGAGGAGGAGGCCCCCGACTTCTATTGCCCTTGCCGGCGGAGGCCGCCGCGCGCGCCCAGGCCGCTGCCCTCGGGGCCAGCTCGAGGTCCCGGATCAGCGCGAGCT
>Ga0114918_10002116_pt1 | contig 17820 bp, 15 predicted proteins | sample LantaG_FD_87015 | JGI IMG/M metagenome (GOLD analysis project Ga0114918, IMG submission 87015) | Deep subsurface microbial communities from Baltic Sea to uncover new lineages of life (NeLLi) - Landsort_02402 metaG | ecosystem: Environmental > Aquatic > Marine > Oceanic > Sediment | place... | reverse complement strand
GTTAAAAAAAGCTGCCGCGCCCACGTTTGGAGAACTTATCACCGGCGTGCCGCAGAGCAGGGATTCGACGAGCACGTTGCCGAAGTTCTCATGCAGGCTCGGAAACACGAGGACATCTGCCCCGGAGTACGCAGCACGCGTTTCCCCAGTGTCACCGGCGCCGTCCGTAACCACGAGCCGACCTGCCGGGAATCGGTCGGCCAACTTTTCGCGATAAGGCTGGTCCTTGACGGCGGTGGGCCCGTAGAGCACCAGCCGCCAACGCGCACCTGCCGGTAGCCGGACGGCCACATCGGCCAAAAAGTCCAGATTCTTCTTCCGGTGGATCCGGCCAACGTGAGCGAGGACGAACTCGTCGGGGGAAATCCCATGCCGCTCGCGCCATATGGCTCCGGCCGCCTGGTCCGGATACCACTTGGTCGGATCGCACGCGTTCGGGATCACCCGAATGGGCACGCATGAGAAAAGCCCGGCGAGCTCCGCCTCCTCGAGCGGCGCCGTTGCATGAAGTGCCGCCGCCCCCCGAGCAAACCGCCGCTCGAATATCCGGAAATAGAGCAACTTCTTGAGCCATCCCTGGCGAAACGAGTACGGACTCAGGGCTCCTCTCGGTGAACTGACATAGGGGACGCCCAGAACGTCGAGGTCGCTGTACACCCCTCTCACCGAAGGCTGCCAAACCCCTGTCACGTGTGCCACGGCAGCCTGTGCGGCAGACGCCTTTGCGACAGCTCGCATCGCTCGCGATGCGATTCCCAAGGGCCCTTGCGCCCACGGACAGTAGTGAACGCTTACGCCATCGACGACTTTGCTTACAACATCGGGGTTGGCCTCGTCCGGCGTCCCGCAGCTCGTCGTGACGACGGTGACCTGATGGCCGCGGGCTACCAGTCCGGCCGCAATTTCGTGGGTCGATCGTACGGGCCCGCCAAACTGCCACGCAGGCGCATACAGCGGCGTGACGTGTAGCACGCTGAGACGCTTGTCTCGCGCGATCAACGATCCCCCGCGGCCGAAGCAGGCCGGTGATTGCGGCATTGAATATCGCTCACGCCATCGCTTTCATGCTGATGCCGGCAGCCGTCGGTGACGATCGCGAGACGACTAAATTGGCCACGTGTCAGGCGACGGCGTTTTTGCATTCAATGCCGAGGCAGTTCTGCCAGCGTCCCTGATCTTCGACAGCCTGAAACATCGGATCGGCGCAATCGCCGAAGGCAGCTCGCCGCACGTCCACGAAGCCGGCATTCGCCAACTCTCGGGCCAGCGACTTGTAATCCCACATCCACCTGTGCTCCGCGTTGCCCAGTGAACCAACGACCATGCCACGGATCCCGCGGACGCGGCGCTCCTGGCCAAGGCCACTGGCCCTCATGAAAGAGCTGCTTGCGAAGTCCGTGGAATCGTCCAGGTATTGCCGCGCTAAGTACTCCAGATCCGGAACGACGAGACGGAAGATACCGCCGGGTACGAGCATTGCTAACGTCTGCTGCAACGCTACGCGCAAATGCGCGAGAGAAAGATGCTCTAACACGTGCGAGCAATACACGCCGCGACACGAACGTGGCGGTACGGGCAGCCCCTGAACAATATCCCCGTATCTGACGGCAGCAGGAAATCGTGTGTGATTCTTTGTGTAAAGCCAGCCAATCAGCGGAATCCGCTCAAATCGCAGAGTCGGGGACGCGTCGAAATTCGACCAGGTCTCCGGAGCGCACATTCCACAGCCGTACTGAACGTATGACATCGTAGAAATCATCTCCGACGGGTCTGGGCAGCACCGGCACGAAGGCCTACGAACCGGGAATATGGCATTGGTATTAGGGTCGATCGCCAAAATCGCGACAGCACCACGTTTATCGCACCGGCCCTTCAACTACCAGTTCGCACGCCAATGGCGTGGTCATTTCCCGGCCCTGCTGAACCAAAGCTCGCGAATTACGCTCCAACGCGTGTCGTCGCGAATCAGGATCGGATTTTCGCCGCAGATAGTCGACCGGAAGCGATGTCCTCTAAGCGCGTCATAAATCGCTTGCGTCATTTCCGGGCTCTCGTGGCCCGCGACCTCGAAGATCACGCATCGCACTCGACTGATCCAATCAGCCGTGTTCTCCGTAAACAACAGCTTTTCGGCACCTTCAATATCGAGCTTGAGAACATCGATCTTCTGCCAGCCCATCGCTTCCATGATCTCTGAAATGCTATACGCGCGCACGAGGTCCGCTTGATCGTGGTCGTCTGCAATGACCTCCGACACGGTGAATGCCTGTGAACAGGTGCCCGCCATAACCAGCAGCTGCGTCGACTTGGGCCATAACCCGCCATGAAACAGCCGCACATTTCGATCGGTTGCGAAATTTCGCTTCAGAAGACGGTAGTTCCGCGAGGCGGGCTCGATTGCCGCGATGACTGCACCTGGGTGGTGGACGCGGAAGCGGGCGGTTTCGTCCCCGATATTGGCTCCTCCGTCGATGATCCGCGTGATACGGCATTCCGGTGCGTCATGCACAACATGCCCCAGTTTGTAGAAGTGCTCCAGCACGCCCTGATCGATACGAGAATCACAAAAGAACGACGCTCCATTCGGCAAGGTGAGCCGTAGCTTCCTGCCAGGCAAGTGCCCGAGCACGAAGATTGTGAACGCATTGCCTACGCCCAACACGGTGATTGCCGTGCAGAATCGCGACAACAGGGAAAACACGCGGGCAAGCATCGCTACCGTGACAGCCGAACTTTCCGGGCTTCCCATGCAGCCGCGAGAATGCCATCCGCCGCGGCGTCGATGGAGTAGCCACTGACCTGGCTCCGACACCGTTCATGAATGTCGGCGCCGTGCTCGCCCTTCGAAACCGCGACGCGGACAATCGCGTCGCGGAGTGAATCTACGTCGCCATGCGGAAATACCGCTCCGGTGCGTCCGGGAATGATGAGGTCCGGCCCACACCCCACACGGTCACTAACGACACACGGCACGCCAAACTGCATCGCTTCGTTTACGACGAGCCCCCAGGTCTCCTCGTAGACCGAGGGCAGCACAAGCATGTCGGCATCGGCATACACATCACTGAGGTCTTCCTGTTGCTGAAACCCCAGGAAGTGGACACGGCCCGGCGCAGTGGCAACCGCCTGTTGCTCGAGTGGCATCCTGAGGGGCCCATCGCCAAGAAACACAAGATGCACAGGGCGGTCGGTGATCTTCGGCTGGCCCGCCACGGCGTCGAGGAGCGTGAGCGGATCTTTCTTCGGAATCAGCTTGCCGGAAAACAAGATCACCAGACAGTCGCGGCCAATCGCAAGCCTGTCGCGAAGCCTGCCGGCGCTCCGTGCGACATACTGGCGTTCGAACAGATCCGTATCGACACAATAGGGCGCGAAGCCGATTCGCTCCGGCCTCACGCCGAGCCGTGCGTAGTGCGTTCGCGAGTTGACGCCGATCGCCAGACACGTCGCCACGCCTGAGTAAAACGACTTCAGCACGAGGTCGCGGAGGCCACGGTGCGCGGTCCCGCGATGCCGGTCTACATCGGTCGCCTCGGCCCGCAGAAGTACAGGCATGCCCGCGAGGCGACACACGCTCAGGGCGTGCCAATACAACAAGGGCGAGTACGCATTCAAGAGACACGCGTCTGGCCCAAACGTGCGGAGGTTGCGGGTCAACGATCGGGCTCCAAACACGGGGCCCATGGTCCACCGACTAACAGGCCCAGTGCCGAGAAACTCATGCTCGTAACCGTCGAGGAGCGGCACCGACCATCTCACTTGCCGAGCAAAGCCCGGGTCATGGTAGCCCCTGACGCTGCAATCCGAGGCGAAGAAAACCTTGAGCGCCACCTCGGGGCGACTCGCGAGGCGGCGCCAGACCGGGCATTGGTACTGGATCGGATGCGTTGCGACGACGGCAAGGCGCAGTTGCCCCCGTTGCTTCACGGAACCCGACGAACCTGCGCCGCGGGTTTGTAGCGGGAATCCGCCCATTTGCGATCAAGCCCGATTTCACCGTTGCTGTCGATCGCCAGCCAGGGCTGCAGGCCTGCGGCCTCGTCAGGCTTCTCGATCCTAGCCCCGAAGAGATTTCCCTGTCTCCCGAGGATGGCGGAAAGAGGCCGCACGATAAGCCGCAAGACGGATACCACGAGGGCGCGGACGGGTGCGCGGCGCATCGCGGCCGGCGTCTGCGGCAGGGCCACACCATACCGATACCGAAACCGGTGCTGAACGTGCGGCGCGAAGGTAGCGATCGTCTTTTCCAGGTCCCGCTCGGTCCAACGATAGATGTAGTTCGGCACGGCGCTATCGTCCACGCCGCCCCGACACCCGGCGTTGTAATGCACCGCCGTGACCTCGTAGGACTGCGTGAGGCCTATTCGCTCGGCGATCCGCATCAAGAAACTGTCCCGCGCCTCGATGAACATCACGCAGCTCTTGGCAACGCGGTACATCTCGAGCACCACGGCATGCGGCCGGCGACAATGGTGCAATGTCGCATGGGCTACCACAGCGTCGAAAGCGTTATCGGCAAACGGCAGCGAATGCCCATCCCCCTGGGCGAACGACCATCCAGGGCCCAACGCCGAAGGCTTGTCGCTCAGATTCAAGAGCGTGACCCGGGTGAATCCCAATTCCTCGAAAACGTCGAGATCGTTCTGCTCGGCTCCCACTACCAACACCGTCTGATCGCGCTGCGGCAGCCATTCGGCTATCGTGGCTGCATAGAAGGCAATCCGATCATCCTTCCGCCGTTCCGGGGCGCCGGCCGACGTCATTCGTTGGCCGCCGCCGTGGGAATCGCGAATCCGGCCTCTTCCAGCGCGGCTCTCAGCCGCCCCGCGTAGCTGTAATCATCTCGCAGACATCGTGCTAGCCCCGCGTGGGCGATGCGGGCACGCTCCTCCTCATGGCCGAGATAGTGCTTGGTCTTGGCGATCAGCTCCTCCACGCCGTCGAAATACGCAGCCTCGACGCCTTCGGCAAACAGTTCCTGGTGTTCCGCGGTCCGTTCGGCAAGCATAAATCCGCCGCAGGCCGGAATCTCCACGGACCTGGTCGTTTGGAGATCACGATTCGATTTCCGCAAAAATGCCAGATTGATTCGCGTGGCGCCAATGGCTTCGGCGTAGTCATCCTCGATCACAGCAGGCTGGAAGGTCACCCCCGGGATTCCTAGGCGCTTCATCGGCTCCCACAGGTTTCCACGGATCACCACCGGAACACCGCCCCCCGCAAGCAGTCCAAGCAGGTTTGCCCGATCGGGCTCATAGGTACCGATAAACCCCACATCGACACCCAAACCGCCGCCTGCCCTGGCCAGAGGCCGATGGGTTGCGGGATCGTAGGCATTGGGCCCAAAGATCACTCGACGACAACCAAGATCCCGAAGCTCTGCGACGTTGTACGTCTTGGTGGTGAAGAACACGTCGTAGAAGGGCAACGTGCGTCGAAAAAACTGGGACGACATGTTGCGGTTCATCATGTCATCGGGACTGTAGCCAATGATGGAGATATCCGGTGCTCTTGCTCGGAGCGTGGCGAGCGTCTCTGGTCGAATCGTCACACCCTTGTCGATCCAGACGATGTCCGCATTGGGGCCATCCTTGGCAAGACGGGCATTGGCACCGGCCAAATCCATCGGCCGCCGCATCTTAATCGCGAGATATTGGATTGGGTTTCGCCGGGCCGATATCGACCCAGAAGCACTGTTGACGCCAGTGACACTGAAACCCAGCGTCTCCAGCGCGCGCATTCGCATTTCGGCCGTTGATCCGGGCCCGAGGTCGCCCACGTAGAGAATCCGCGGCGGCCTCATGGCACCGGCAAACTTCTCCACGACCGGGGCCACGACTAATTTGCCCCCTTTGCCACGAGGCGGCGATAGTGCCCTAGCGCCCGCTCCGCGTAATTCCGCCACGTGAAGCTGGAGCCAACGCACTCACGGGCCGCCATGCCGAGCCTCTCTCGCAAACCTGTGTCGGCATGCAGGAGCCGAAACCCATCTGCCAGGGCTGCTGGATCCCGGGGCGGCACCACGATTCCGCATACGTCGTTTCCCACGATTTCGCGACCGCCCGTGTTCTCCGTGCAGACAAGAGGGAGGCCGCATGCGGCCGCCTGGGCGAGAACATACGCCATTCCCTCTTCCACGGATCCAAGCGTCGCCACATCACTCTGGTTGTAATACGTCACGAGTTCTGATTGCGGCTTGTGGCCATGCAACGTGATGCCCGGATGTGGCGTGGCTTCAAAATACTTCTTGGCTTCCGGGGACACTCCTCCCACAAACCACAACTCCGAATCCGGGATCGCCGCCTCTCGAAAGGCGTCGACCACGTACCGAAATCCTTTGCGGATGCTCACGCTGCCGACCTGAATGATGCGAAACGGCTGGTGGGCCACCGGGCGGGGACAAAACAACGAGATGTCGGTGCCATACGGAATGAGGAGAATCCTGTCCGCAGAAAACCCCTGCCTCAGGAACGATTCCTTGACGAAGTTGCTCGGAACGGCGATGTAGTCGGCCTCTTCGTACTCCGCGAGTTCCTGCTCGATCGTTTCGGATGGCGTGTCGCTGAAGGCACGCCCGAAGCGCGCATACTCGTCCAGAAGCAACTTCGTCTGCTCCACGATATGCGTGCTGCATCTCTCAAGAATGGTGAGCATACCGCGGGCCTTCGCATCTCGTAGCAACGACAGAGACGTTCCCGACCACCCAACGAAAACATCGCCTGTCACGGTCCGCAGAGCTCGTCTGGCCGAGCTTTCGAAGAGCTGCTTCGCCCGTAAATCAGACTTGGTTAAGCGGCCCAAGGCCGGCGCTTTATGCCCCAGCCGGCAGATCACCTCGCTGACGGGCCGCGACCAGATTCGTGCCCGGTCAACACCATACCGCTCGACGACGAATCGTGGGTAACTCGTGATCAGCGCCGAAAGAGCGTTGAACTGTTGCAGCTCTCTGGCCAGATCAAAAGCATGGAATCTGCCCCATACCGAGATCACGACCTTCGGGGCTCCCGGCAGATTCACCGTCATCCAGTCGCTTCCGCGGGGCGAAAGGCGACGCACAGGATGTTTTGAGTCCAGATGGCTTGGCAACCGCCGGACTCAGCCATGCGAACCAGATTTGCGATCGCCCGCGCCGCGTTCCAAATGCCACACCTCACTAACCCCTTGAGATTTTTCGGGGTCGGCCCGGTCTCGTAAAACGAGATATCGCCGAAGCCGGTCAGCGCCAGGAGTTGCCGCAGCGAACTCTCGTTGTAGATGGCCATGTGCGTGAGGTCCCCATACACGATGGGCCCTGCGAGGAGGGCGGAACCGTTTGGGGTGCGAAAAACCACGCGGCCACTCGGCCGCAGGCCTCGATAGATCGAGTCGCAAAGTCGAATCCCCTCGTCCTTGGAAAAGTGCTCGAGCAGGTCGATTCCCACCACAGCGTCCAAAGTGCCCGCGGCGGACTCGAGGGTTGCGAACACGTCAGCAACCGTCGCGCGAAGCCGCTTCTGCTGGGCGAGGGCCACCTGTTCCTCCGAGATATCAACGCCGGAAGCGTTCTTGAACCCGTTTCGCTCCAGATATTCCAGCAAGTAGCCGGGCCCGCACCCCAGTTCCAGAATCTTGGCCGATCTGGGCAAGTCGGCGAACAGCGGCAAGAGGCGGCGATCGCACCACCGCCAATGGGAAGCAAGCGCGGCGCTGGAGAGCGAGGAATCCCCCTTGAATGTGCTCACATAGCGGTCGTACAGCCGAGACCGAAAATCGTTCATGAGATCACTGGCAGCAGCGACGGATAGAGCAGCCGATCAGGAGTTCCCCGTGGCATCCCGCCCGCAACAGGTGCTCAGGTCACCGTCGGCACAAACCGCGGCTGCGGATTGGTACGCCCGAAAACAAGCCGCGCGGCCGTAAGGAGAATCGCAAGGAAAACGATCAGTTTGGGAAAGCTGTAGCCGTAGGTGGACCCCAGCGAGAGAACCGTCCAGTGGAAGAGCGGATGCCTGAAGCCCATGCTGACCAACATCACAATCATCAGGAGCCCGAGGGCCGGATCGAGCCGTCGCATCACGAAGACGCAGAGTTTGAGGTAAAGGATAAGGAGCAAAGCAGAGACGATACCGCCAGCGATCACGGTCGCGACCCCGCCCCGCCGATACAGGTCCGCATTCAGCGACACGATCGCCGACGTTCCGATCTGCCGAACCCCGGTGTAACTGATCACAATCTCGTTGCCATCCAAGAGGATTGGTTTGTCCGGCATGAAATACCGCGGAATGAGCACATACGCGAGGTTGTGAAGATCCCCGAAGCCGGCGTAGGGGACAAGATTTGGAGTTCTCTCATACACCATCGGATCGGAAAATTCCAATACTGCCCGACCGGTGATCAACGCAGACTGAGCTCGCCGGGCGTCATCCTCTTGCTGAAGCATCGTCACGGCTTTCCCTGCCGCCTCGATCCGGGCGCCGATGTCTGTCACCTTGGTCTCATGGAAGACGGCCGAGTTGCGGAGGTAATCCGTAAGGTTGATGAGCGGGTAAAGGAAAAATAGCAGGACGAATCCGTAGAGTTCGACTCGTTTGGGCAACGTCTTACTGAATCCTAAATGGCCGAGCACGAGGAAAAAGATCGTGAAGAGGGCGATCGATCGCGTGCCAGCCAGAATGTAGACGGCTGCCCGCAGAAGAATGATTCCGTACACCAAAGCTCGCGACGGTCGTGACCAAGAGCGGGTTGCAAGGGGAACCAAAAAAACCCCCATGCTAGTAATTTCTGAAAACAGTACAAACCAGCTCCACCAGCCCATCTCGCCATATCCCGCCGTCTTCGCCGTCGCGGCCGACCGATCCAGGCCTCCGGTAATGATCAAGACCACGTCCACCACAACGGCATACGCCAACATCAACAGCCCAACCCTGCCCAGATCGCGCTGCGCTAGCCGAAAACTATCGGCGATCGTCTTGCGCACTGCGGCGCCAGGCCCGAACAGTTTCATCAACGCCAGAAGGGTCACGATCAGCGTGAATGCGAAGCAACCGCAGGTGAACGACGCCCATGGCTCGACTTCCATCCCCGCGCGTTCCGCAACTGTCAGCCCGATCCCAAACTTGACGAACAGAACGAACGCCGCAAACGATGCCGGCCCCATGACAGACAATGCATGAAAAGGGCGATCCGCCGCGATTGCCGGCAACACTGCCCATGCAAGCATGACGGCCCATCCAATGTTCGCGGTCCCCATGCCGAAGCCCAACACCACGGCCAAGGTTAACGCCACCGGAAAAATGGGCCACCGCATATCAACCAGCCAGGCGGTCGTTGGCAACTTGCTGCGAAATACATCGTCGCTCACTGCGGAAGGGCCTCCCAGCCGTCGTTGCACCGGCGCTGCGGAATGTGCCGGTGTTACGGGAGCAAGAGCTAGCGTTTCCATTGCGTTATCCCCGAACTCAACGAACTCACGCTGACGTTACCACACGCTTCCTCACGCTTGCCAAGCCGTGCCTCGCGGCAGGCAAAAGCCCTGCGAGAAACTGCGGGAGGGTGTCATGAGTAATCGCGAAGGCCTTCATAAGGCAATATGGAATCAGGATGGCATCGATCACCATCGAACTTGCCGCGGCACCGTACAACCCAAACGCTTGGCTGAGGGGCCAGCAACAGAATACTGCGGCTAATGAGCCAATCACGTACCGCAAGCGACCCCCTCGTGCTCGTTGACAGCGAGTTGCACAATCAGGCTTGCGTGCCAAATCGACTGCAGCACAATCGCCAAACCGAAAATTGCCATCAGCGCGTGCGACACCGACAACTCGCCCAACGTCCAGATCGTGAAGATCCGTGGCCCAGCAGTGACCACACCAATTGCCGTGATTGTGCCCAAGGCAACTGTGTACGCTGCGGCAGCGCGATGGACTGAGGCGGCCCTGACGAAGTCCCGGTTGCCGAGGAGCAGCGTCATCTCGGGCCATACCGCGAAGTTAATAAGCTCCATGGCTTGAACCCCCAGCCGCGCCATCGTCCTAGCAGTCCCAAAAACTGCGACCGCAATTGGCCCCAGCGTTGCTGCTACCACCATGATCATGGCCTGATTTGACAGTGCGTGCCCAAGCGGCAAAGCCTGGTACGCAACACCCTTCCGTAGTAGCGGAACGATGCGGTCGAATCGCACGCTGGACCAATCAAACCAAACGGCAACTTTTGCCGTACGGCTAACCCACCAGCTGAAGGCAACAAAAATAAGACGGGCAACAAGCGTTGCCGCAGCCAGGCTCACGAGCGTTGAGCTTACGCCTAGGGCAACCCCGCAGCACAAGAGTTCAAGCCAGGGAAGAGCTGCATTCAATTGTATTCCTAAATCCGCCCGCCCCGCGGCGCGCAATTTCGCCGCAAAAGGCTCAGCAAAAAAACCAACGAACACTGCAATCGCGAGCAGTCCAACCGTAATCGCTGTGGCCCAGGATGGCAAACGCTCCGGGCCGCAATCGAGCGTGCCACTCGCAATTAACCAAATAAAACACCCAACCAGAGCGACGCCCACAAAGGACACAAGCAGCAGAGCCACCAACGTGGTCGAGAACGTCCGCCTGGCTCCTACGTCATCGCCTCGGGCAACCTCGAGGGCTATCTCGCTCGACGAAACACTTCCCAGACTGAAACTTGATAAAGCCAACCATGATGGAAGAGCCGAAATAACTAACCATTCTCCGTACCGCTCGGCACCCAGGAACCAAAGAAGCATCGGAACAAGGGCGATGCGATACGCAGCAGCAGACCCCTTCGCGACCACTGAAGCGACAACGTTTCGCCAAAGTCGCCCAGCCGTAGTGGCATTGCTCACCACTGCCATGAGCACGTCGCTAACCGCATAGGCTCACGACCTGCGAAGGCACCGATGAAGCACCCGCGTCACGCCCAAGGCGTATTTGTGGGCCAGCATACGAAGCCGAAGGGATAACCCGCAGTTTATGACAGCCTTGTTGAGCATAATCACGTCGCCGTATGACCAGTAAGACATTGACGACACCAAAAACCCTTCCCGCTTCATTCGAGACAGCACGGCCCGGATACGCGGGCGATGCGAAGAATCTAGGAAGTCGTGGAACTCGCATGTGATTTGGTCTACGGACGCAAGAAACTCGGGTGAGGCTTCCGCAAGAACGTCGAGTTCGGCACCCTCGATATCCAGCTTGAGCAGATTAACACGTGCGATTTTGTATTCCTGGCATATGGATTCGAGAGTCCGCGCCGGAACAGGTAGCGTGTCGTCATCGACGGCCTCGCGATTGAAGACCGTACTGGAGCACTGCATCCGAGCCCGTCGAAGGACTGCATTCCCATTGCGCCCAGCGATCGCAACGTTAAGGACTTTGACATCGCCAGGTACTGAAAAACTTGCCGCAATCTCAGGGTCTGCTTCGAATGCGTAAACTGTGGCATTGAATCGCTTTGCCGCCCACGTACTGAAATCCCCACGATTTGCGCCGCAGTCGAAAACGACGCAATTGCTTGTTGGAATAGCACTCGTTAGCACGGTGTGGACAGCGTGGCTTTCAATCGCAATCAAGCGTCACCTACAAAGCGACCAGCAATCCTGAAACGGATGAGTGTCGCGACCCATATCCGTTGTGGCGTGTAGCTGTCCAAGACGGCTCACTGGCCGCCAGTCTTCCCATTCCAAGCCAGTAATAACGCTGCTTCATTGTCGGATAGTGCGCGGGAGAACACCAACAACCGGAGCAGTTCGCCGCGGAAATGACTCCCGCCGGCATCTCCGGTCTTGCCCCCAACGGCTAGTGCTGTTGCGGTTGGCTTTAGGTCCAGTTCTTTGCTCGAGCTGGCCGGTGGTGCGCCGGCAATCTGGATCGCCGTGTTTCCGGAATCATCGAGCCTCGCCAAGACCACCCGCACACCGTCAACGGCTGGAGGCGTCACGGCCGCCTGCCCCATGCCCCCTGCTGCGAATGCGCGAAACCAAACCGAGCCCGCCTGGTGATCGATCATCCAACCGCTGGACGATGCGGTGCGGGTGCTGAGCAGCGTCGAATCGGCCGTTTCCTTCGACGCTCGATAGACGGCGAAGACCGTGATAGCCGTCCCCGGCAACGGCTCCTTCAGCGTCAGGAACTGATCCCCGTTGAAAACAACGGCGCCGTCGCGCCGTTGCGGTTGCTTCACGGGGTCGGGCTGCAGGGCGTGATTGCTCTGACCGGAAAGGTCTTTCCATGCTTCGACTCGGTCGCTGCCCAGTTGCCTGACGCCCGCCGGTGGCTTGCTGAATGAGGCCACATCACTGGCCTCCAGCCATAGGACGAGCCCCGGCATGTTTCTGGGGTTGTCCTTCGATCGCCCGACGAGTCCTGGCGTTGCCTCTTCCAACGCCGCGAGCCGTTTCTGCACACCGGTGCGGTCCAATCCCTCCAGCCTGTCGACCACGGCCATCAGCAGCTCCCGGGCCCGGCTGGTAGCCGCCGCCTTCTTATCGCCCTTCTGCTCGGCCGCCCAGGTGAGCCAGCTCTCTGCCAAGTCGACGACTTTCGAGGGCTCGTCGCCGGAGCGGGCTTCAGCGCGTGCCAGCGTGGCGAGGGCTTCATCGGATCCCCGGGCCAACAACGGTAAGCCCCGGTCCCAATCGTCTTGGGTGAAGCAAAGCAGCCCGCCCGCCTCGAGACATGCCTCCGGGTCGTTAGGCGACTCGCGCAGCTTGGCTGTGACTCGCTCGAGTTCCTTCGCGGCGGCCTCCTCTCGCTTCAACCGGGATTGCGCCTGCATTGCCAACGTAATAAGCTGCTTGTTTTTAGATTTTTTTGCCGCGGCAATCGCCGCAACCACGGCCGCAGATCGCTGCTTGCTCTCAGTGACCTGATTACTGGTGACGAGTTCGAGCAATTTTTGCGTTACCGTTTCGGCGGCCTGGGGCGGGGCCTTATCCGTGAGCGAGAGCAGCGCATCCAATCGAGCGATTCCCAAATCCACTTGATATCCGGCCACCACTGCATCAGTCGCCTCGAGCGTGAGACCAACGTCGCCCGCTGCCGCCGCCGTCCGCATCCCTTCACCGAACAGCGACCACCGATCGACGGGATCGTTGGAGCGACTGGCTTCATCGAGCAGCGTTCGAGCCAGCTTTAGCTTTTGGTCGGCCGTCTTGGCCCCGGCATACTCTGGTGCGAAGATGTCGCGAATCTTCGCCACGGCTTTGCGCTGTGCCTCCGCCGCGGGCACCGGGTCGCGACTGTCTTCGGGCGCCGGCGATGAGGCGTCGATTAGCTCGGCGAGCCCAGCGGGCGGTGCGGCCGCGACTGTCGGAATGCCGACCGTGGCATCAAAACTGAATACGCTAGCGGCCGCAGCTACCACGAACGCCAGGTCTCGCAAGATTGCACCAGAGAATGACCTGCTTTTCATTTCGTTTCCCCTTCGGCCTGGCCACCCGTAGCCACCAGGTTCCTTCCGCGAATCATGAGCGTCGAGCCCGTGTGTTTCCATACGACAACGGGGTCGCCAGCGTGGATCTCGATGTAGGCAGCGCTGACGTCTGTCTGCAAGTCGCCCACGGTCTGGAGCCGGCCCTCTGGGTTGCAGATGACCCATTGCTCCCGGTCTTCTGGACCGTTGATGCGTAAGACAGTGGCGAGCTGGTCATGAGCCAGCGTTTCGATGAAGCTCGTATCCAACGCGGCGTGGGGCGTGCCGCCCTCAACATGTGGATCACTACTCACCAAGGGGCCGGCTGGCATGGGCGGCTGTGGGCGAAACAACGTGGAAAACCACCTTGGGTTATCCGCCGAAAGCCTGCCGCTCCACGCGTAACGGAGTTGCGCACGGACTGTCTCTGCCCGTGGATCGAACGACGTGCGATCAACAACCTCGATATTGGCGTCTGGTTGTGGACAGTGGTAAACCAGCAAATCTACCGGAGGATTTAATAGCCCGACGTCCAGCGCGGGTGGTTGGCTCATATAGGTGAGCGCAGCATGGCTTGATAACCGCGGGCCAATGTTTTGGGTGTTGAAGACGGACGCTAGCGTCACATCCATAGGACTCGGCGCGCTGATGACATCCCGAACCAAAAGAAACGCGTTTTTAACGAACACAAAATGACGCGTGCACGTCGCGGCTGATCCGTCATAGCCTGACACCGACACCGACGCATATGTGACCGCTTCGCCATCGATAAAGTCGTTGATTCTGGACTCAGGCAATTTGACCTTGGCGGCGACGGCCTGGCCTTTATTTGAACTCGTGACGACCACGCGATTTTCCTCGGAATTGCCTTTGGCAGAGATCGCGCAGGTAAGCGACGAACCCCACCGAGTAATGCCGAGAATTCCGAGCGGGTTGAGGGGATCGTGCCGGGGATACAGGTCAACAAGCACGTAAAAGTCGCCCGGCGACCATCCGCTTCGCAGGACGAGTTTGGACGGCTTGGGCGTGTCGGTGACAAGAAGGCCGCAATCGATCATCCCACGATCGCCTCGGTCGTCGATCGGCCCGAGAATCTCTTTCGCCAGCACTTTGTCCCGCGGGTCCCCGCCAAATCCTGGCAGCCGCACCGTTTCCTTGCGGAAGAGTACGGAAGACCCTGCATCAGGCTGCACAGGCTCGATCGTGTCGTCCGCAAACAGATACGCAAGTGCCAACGGCTCCGTCGTCTGCGGACCCATCAGGATATGGTTTTCCCGGTATCGGAGCCGCTGATAGACGAGGTAGTTCATCAACCGGTGAGCTACGAATCGGTACCGGCCGTCCCCAGTCTTACTGGCGAGAATCTCAAGCATCGCGATGCGCATTCCAGCCGTGTCGTTCCAGCCCAGATTTGCCCCGTAGGGTGGCACGGATCCATCGGGCGACACCTCCTGCATCAAGCGATTCCATACGCTTGCCATTGCCGGGTCTTGAAAAAACTCATCATCCCGCAGAAGCATGGCCCGAAGAAAAAGGGGCTGGAGCGTCGCGAACAGATAGTTCGTGTCATTGGCGGCGAAATCACGAAACCTCCACCAGTCTTCGTACACGACGCCGGCGTACTGTCTCTAATCGTCTTCTTCCGAGGCGCCGGGATACCACTCCGCCGCCAATCGCTTCGCCACTCCTTCGCCCTGGGCTCTGTGCATAGGGCCCCGCCAATCGAACTGCGGTGAGTTCCAGGGGTGAAGGTGCCGCGCGAAATCGAGCACGAGTTCACGAAACCAAGGCTCGTCCTGCGTGATGAGCCCCGCCTTCATGAGGTACTCGCGATAGAGGCCGATGTACCCCAACTCTTGGCAGAAAAGCTGGTGCCAGCCCTTTTGGGCGACCTCCTTCTGAAGCCAAAGATGGAAGGCCTTCAGCATTTCGACGCAGGCTTCGCCGTGTCGACGGTCGCCACTGACTGCAAACTCTGCGAGCACGGGCAGCAAGTGCCGAGGGCCGTATTGCCCCCGCGCCGTAGGATTGTCTGCATACCGTAGCTGCCCGGAGAATTGGAGCCATTTCTGGTACGTAGCCCGTGTGACAGGCAGTTGGGGAATCGGCGACACGTGCTGGGGATTCGCCGTGCGGAAATCGGCAGAACGATTCAAATCGCCGGTGTAAAGTTCTCGCGATAGGGTCATTGGCGCTGGCTGCGCGTTCGGGGCGGGGCTGGCAGCACCCTGTTCGGCGTCAATGGCGGCCAGCGGGCTGGTGAAAAAGGCGATGCCCGTCACGAAAAAAAACAACGAGGATTTACGAGCATGACCGACCAGCATGCCGGACGACAGCGAGTTATCTCGGGTCCTTGCCACCAAACTAGACGTATACCCATTATCCCAGCGACCACAGCACCGACTAATGCCGCCCCACTTGCGCGAAAACTTCACGGCTACGACCCCAAGCGACTAGCGCACTCCGCCAATCGTGATGCCGGGATTGCGATGACTGTGCCTTCCGCAGCCGAATCCTCAGCTGTTTTTAAACGACCGCCCCCTGCAGAGATCACGGCATATCCGTGGTCTCCGAGAAGTTGCATGCATTCCCGCGAAGCTGACAGCCCATGTAGCGACAACACGAGCACCGGCGGTACAGGGCTCGACAACAACGTGGAACCTCCGGCCAACACGGAGCCCTCTGCGCCCTCCACATCGATTTTTACGACGTCTGGTCGCCACTCTGGATGCGCACCAAGGACGTGGTCAATTGAAACAGTGGCTACTACGTAACCCGTGGGTGCCGCTGATACGTGACTCATCGCGCCACTCCCAGCATGATTGGCGAACGAGATAAATCCGGAGTCGGCAGTGACAGCCGATTGGTAGACAACGACGTTTTCACAACGATTCAGTTGGATGTGTTTGAGGAGGTAACCTACGTTTATCGCTGAGGGCTCAAACGCCACAACCAGCCCCCGCGGGCCGACAAATCTGGAAAAGGCCAGCGTGTAGAATCCGACGTTCGCTCCCAAATCCCAGACCGTCATCGCAGGGCCGATCAACGCAGCCAGAACTCTTTGCAGATCCAGCTCATACCAGCCGATCCAGCAGCCGTGCGTCTGGCTTCCAGCAACCCATCTGCAGCCGCGATTGCACCCGGACATCACGGGCACCACGGCTTGTCGAGGCATCAGGGTAAGTGGCAGCCGCAGAAGCTTGGCAATCATTTACCGGCGCTCCGTTCGCATAACGGACTTACGTGGGCGACGTGTCGGCCAGGCACGCCAAACACCAAGCTCCCCGCTGGCGCGTTATGCAGGGTCACTGCCCCTGCAGCGACCGAACTGCACGCCCCGACTACGACACCCGGGCCAACCGCCGCGTGCAGGGCCAGGAAGACGTCGTCGTCGATGCGGGCTGCCCCGCCCAGCGTCGCATACGGCGACAACACGGCGTAGTCCCCGGCTTCTGCGTCGTGGCCCAGCGATGCGTGGTAGTTGACAAGCACACACCGCCCGAGCCGCACCGCGTCGCTCACCACCGCATACGGGCAGATCACGGATCCCGGGCCGATCACCGCCGTGTCGGCCACGATCGCTGTGGAGTGGACCAAGGTCAGGAATCTGGCGCCTCTGGCTTCGAGGCCCTCGACCACTTTGCGACGGACGTGCGGGATACCAATGGCCAAGAGAAGGCCGTCGGTAGGCCGAAGTTCGAAGTCGTCTGGCGTGGCAAGAATTGGAAGCGATGCGGCATGGCCGTCCAGTTTAGTGGGGTCGGCTGAGACAAAACCCGCCATCTTGTGAACATGCTCGGGCCACGCGTGGCGGGCCCACTGCAAGACCTCGCGGCCAAACCCGCCGGCACCCACGATGATGATCCGCTCGCAATCACTAGGAGTCGCATCCGCCATAGGGGGGGACAGGCTCACCTACACTCCGTTCCCGTGGGTGACAGGGCTATGACGCCCCGCCACGCCACACTTTGAGAGTACCACGATTCCGTGAGGTTTCGATTTGCGGGCATGGAAAGGGGAGGGTCGCGGGGCAGCCGAAAGGGGACAGTCCCCTGCTGGAGACAGTTGCCAGAAAGGGACTGTCTCCAGCAGGGGACAGTCCCCGGGGGAGCCTTAGGTGCCGCCGTCGATTTTGAGGGTTTGGCCGGTGCTGAAGCTGGCGGATTTGCCGGTCAGGAAGGCGATGGCGCCTGTGATGTCTTCGGGCTTGCCCAGGCGGCCCAGGGCTGTGCGGCGGGCAATCCGGGCCCGCTGCTCCTCGGGAAGTGTGCTCGAGAGATCGGTTTCCAGGAAACCCGGGGCGATTGCGTTTACGCGGATCCCACGGGGCCCGAGCTCGCGGGCCAGGCTGCGGGCAAAGCCCTCGAGCGCCGCCTTGGTGGCGGCGTAGACCGCGAGGCCAGGCGAGCCGTTTTCGGCGACCAC
>Ga0114918_10002114_pt1 | contig 17822 bp, 16 predicted proteins | sample LantaG_FD_87015 | JGI IMG/M metagenome (GOLD analysis project Ga0114918, IMG submission 87015) | Deep subsurface microbial communities from Baltic Sea to uncover new lineages of life (NeLLi) - Landsort_02402 metaG | ecosystem: Environmental > Aquatic > Marine > Oceanic > Sediment | place... | reverse complement strand
GCCAATCTCGTGGTCGAGCCGAAACTGATGGATTTCACGACGGAAAATTACAGATTCGACCGCCGTGACAACATCTCAGGCTGGGATGAAATCCACACGTTCCAAATAGAAGTCAGGAATACCCGTGACATTAACGTCAAGGTCGAGATCAAACGCAACTTCAATACGCAGTACTGGGATATCAACAACAGCGGCGACTTCGGTGCGTTCGAGAAGGTTAATCTCAATACGGTTAAGTTCACGCTCGACCTGCAGCCAAGATCAGTAAAGAAATTTGAATATGTCCTCAGAACATACAACGGCACCAGAGAAGAAGATTGGCGTCCGTAAACAAAAAGGAGATGGGTAAAAGATGACAGAATACAGAATTAAAGGGCCAGTAATAATGAAACACTTTATAATTCTGCTGCTGATAATAGCAACCGTGGCCGGTACTGCCAATGCAAAAGTCGATTTGGTTACATTACCTTCGCGGGATACGGTACAGCTTACGATTTATAACTCGGCGGATATGACATTAGTGCGAGAAAGCAGATCGCTGACGCTGAAAAACGGGGACAACAAGCTGCAATTCTCCTGGGCCAATACGCTTATCGACCCAACCAGCCTTGAGATGCTGCCGAAAGCTAATGCCGACAAAATCAGCATAGCCGAGCTGGTTTATCCGCCGAGAGTCAGAAACCTCGGCCTGTGGAATGTTGAGAGCGATGTGGCCGGAAATGTGCCGGTTGAGATTTCATATCTTACCAGCGGCCTGTCCTGGCGGGCGTTCTATATGGGTACGCTCACCGAAGATGAAAAGTCAATGCAGCTTAAAGGCTATGTGGTCGTCACCAATAACAGCGGCGAAGACTACGAGAACGCCCAGACGCGCCTGATCGTCGGCAAGGTACATATCCTCGATGAGATTGCAGAGCTTGCTCGCCGGCAATATCCATACGGCCGCCCTGGTCAAATCGTTGCATTAGATAAATTAGAAGCAGGAGTGGAGAGAGAGGCTAAAAAAATGCTGTACATGGGAAGGGCGGCCGGTTCACCGCAGGCGCCGATGGCCATGAAACCCAAAGAGGTCATAAAGGAAGGTCTAAGCGAATATTTCCTGTACACGATTGAAGGGACCGAGACGATTCCCACCGGCTGGTCGAAACGGTTGCAGAGTTTTGCTGTCGAGGCTGTGCCTGTCGTAAATCTCTACAAATTCGAAGAGCAGCGGTACGGACCGAGTGTCGTGCGGTTCCTCAGTTTCAAAAACGATCAGGAGCACAAACTGGGCGAGACCCCCATCCCCGGTGGAATGCTGAAGGTCTATCGAGGCGTAGGTGACCAGGGGCATTTATCATACACGGGCCAGTCTTCGTTCAAGTACATCCCCGTCGATGAGGATGTGGAGCTGAATCTCGGTACGGTTGCCAACCTCGTGGTCGAACCTAAGCTGATGGATTTCAAGACGGAAAATTACAGATTCGACCGTCGTGACGACATCTCAGGCTGGGATGAAATTCATACATTCAAGATAGAAGTCAGGAATACCCGTGACATTAACGTCAAGGTCGAGATAAAGCGCAACATCAATACGCAGTACTGGGATATCGACAATAGCGGCGACTTAGGTGTGTTCGAGAAGGTTGACATGGACACGGTTAAGTTCACACTTGATTTGCAGCCGAGATCGACAAAGGAATTCGAATATGTCCTGAGAACATATCACGGCGCCAGACAAGAGGATTGGACAAGTAACAAATAGTAAAGATCCACAAATATAAGCCCCCCCGGCAAGATCAAAACCGGGGGGGGTATTCATGGTCATCATTCACGGATTGTCAAACAGATTCGGCAGCTTCTATTTCAGTTCGGAATATATCGAACTGGGGGCCGTACTGCTGCAGGTAGTAGAGAGAATAAGCCCGCTCGAAAACCAACACAGGCAACAGTATGACAGTGCCAATGTAGGGTATTAGCAGTAGACAACTTGCACAGCAGAGGCAACATCCTATGCAAAAGCCGATCATCTTAATTGCGCCAATCACAAAGACTATTATAATCTGAAAAAGAAGGTAAAGGGCAAAGCGGAGCTTGTTCGCAGAGAGAATGGTCATGAATTCTCGCCAGCCTGCCATACAGCCAATCATTCGTAAAGACATAATTGGTACGACAAAATCAAAAGTAAACTTCTTTACCAAAAACAGCAATATTGAAAGAGCAAAGAGAGACAAGCCCAAAATTACAATCCCGGGAACAGCAACTATACCGGGTGCCGAGCCGGATGCTATCATAATACCCAGTACGATAATGCCAATAATAGGCACAACCACAACAACAAAGCTGATTATCCCCAGCACAATTCGGAAGAGGAACAGACTGTTGCCTTGCTTTTTGAATTTATGCCAGGGGACTGCGACTTCGGCCTTATTTGTCGCCACGCAGTGAAGAAACATAAACCTGCCCCTGCTATTGAGCCAGACTACCAATAGGCCAATGAGAATCAATACAACGAAAGCGATCACAGTTACCGGTATAATCCAGTACAGGTTGTTCGAAATATAGTTTCTTGCCGTCTCGACGCCTTCTTTTATTTGTTCTCCCACTTCATTTTGTTTATGTGGCACGTTGTAGGGAGGACCACTACCGCCACCGCCTCCACCACCACCACCGCCGCCGCCTCCCAAATAGGCCAACCAGGCACAGAAGCCTATTACAAACCACTTGCGCAAGTCGAATGGACTGAATAATATTAACTTTACCCTGTCGATCGCGGGGGTGACCGGATCAATGACACTTACTCTATTTGGTAGCTCGTAATTCATTATATTCGACCTCCAAGATAATTGAGCCAGTTAAAGACCATGGTTAGAACGACGACGATTTCTAATAATAAGTTCATTTTCAAAAAAACGGATATGACAACGACAAGACCTGCACCGCAAGCTACTGCAATCATAGCAGCCCAGCCCATGGCTTTCTCCAACCAGCCGGTCCGGATCGTAGTATTCTTAGCTTCTGCCTTCTTAATTTCCGATTGTTTCAACTCATTAAGAGCGCCGTTGATTAGTGATTCTGTAAATATCCTGCCGGGCTTATTTGACTCGCCGGTTAGTTTCATCAGACGTGAGAAGTTTTTATCCAGTTGTGTAACAGAATCGTCGCTCGATAGATTGTCGTTGTTTTGTTTCATCATTTTTCCTCTTTCTTACTCAGAGAAGCGAGTCCTTCAAGCTCTCGACGCAGAGATATTTTTGCCCGATATAACAGACTATATACTGCTTTTTCTGTCGTTTCCATTTGCCGAGCAATATCGTTCGCAGAAAGTTCTTCGATGTATTTGGCCTCTAAGACCGCTTTTTCTTTACTTTCCAATCTGCTCAGTGCCGAACGGACAATCTCAGTCATTTCCTGCCTCTCCAGCACTTCATCGGGCAACAGCTTCGTATCCATAGCTTCAAAATAGCGGCTGATTTCGCCATTAACGCTCGGCCGGCTTGCCCGCCTTCGGATCTCCAGACGGACATTGTTCCTTGCGATACCGAGAATCCAGTCTTCCGGGCAGCCTTTCGACGGATCATAGCTGCCGCGTCCCCGCACAGCATCGAAAACCGTTTTCTGCAGCAGCTCCTCGGCAAGTGAGCGATTCGGCCAGCGACCCATGAACAAACCATAAAGCCGCGAAATCTGGCGCTCGATAAATTCTCGCCATACATCGGCATCTCCCTGAGCGAAACCAGCCCAGCTTTCTTGTTCCAATTTCTCAGACACTTCTTCGATTTTCCATTTTCTGCATGTGTTTCTATTAAGTATTATGCGCGAGCGGGGTAAATTACTCACACTTTTTCGACATTTTTCTGAAGCGAGCCCTTTGTGCTGTTAAACTACATTTTACGCCGGGGATGCGCCCGGCTTGAAGCTGTATACTGTCCGGCATGAGCATTAGCCCGTTTTGCCGGCTTTAAGAGCGGAAAAGATGAGACTATTTGGGCATCTACGATATCACGTAACCTGCCTTTGTTGTCTAAATGAGTGCAATTCCCTTTCAATCGGCCATTCGGCAAAGGCAAGAACAAAGAGCATAATAATATTCGCTATGGGTACAAGCATTAATAGACCAAGAGCCCAACTGTAGCCGGCCTTGGAAAATATCTTGCAGAAGATCAAAATCTTTACGGCGACAATTATCAGCACTAAAGGTATCATGAATATTAAAAAAATTATGCTGAAAACGGGGGCTATATTGGGCTCAAACTGCATTTTTTTCCTTTCAATAGATATTAGAAATCAAGTCAACAACTCACAGCTTTTTCAACTCAGATATCGCTTGTGCTATCCGGTCCCGGCGGGCCTCGATGGGGGCCGGGTCCTTAGTAAAAGTGGTCATATCACGTGTAATGTCCAGAGGTACTTCGAGCAAGGCATTGTATTTTTGTTGCCGGCCGGCGGTAAGTTTGCCTTTGTTGGCTTCGATAAGTTTTTTTAAAATAACCAAATATTCGTAATCCTCGATGCCGTCGCGCAGCATTTCCCAGCGAATGCTGTCAACCGGTCCTTCGAGAACCGGCCCGGAGGGATGCGCATCGGCGGCGGCTTCGGGCGGATAAATGAATCGGCCGTCACCGTTGCCCCATGGTCTTTTATCGCCCTTGGGCGTACTGTAACCGGAAGTCCAGCCCATAGGGTCGTCGTAAGGATTCTGCGGCCGCTCGGAGTCGGGATAAGCGGCGGAGCTGGTCCAGTAGTTCGTCTGCCAGACCAGAATGCCCTCGATATTACGCTGCCAGCTCTGCCAGAGCCAGACTCGCAGCTCAGTACCGGGATGATCGATGAATAGAGTGCAATATGGCGCCTTTGGTCCAGTGCAGACATACCACCAGAATTTTTCACCGTGCTTGCGCCGCTCTTCGGCAGGTTCATGCTTGTACTGATCGGAGACCGCGCACCAGATATCAGGCCCGCCGATAAGGCTCGGCTCTACCTGTTCGGTCAGCATGCGAGTGATGCCTGGTGCCGCCTCCTTGAGTTTGCGGAAACCGTTCATTACGAATTCGTAGTCCCTTGGCGCCGGCTCATCGAACCAATAGACAAAAGCCTCATCGAGCCAGCCTTTTTGACGCAGATGCTCCTGTATCTGTGTGCAGTAAGAATTAAAAAGAACCTTATAGTGCGGCGTATCTTCTCCAAAACCGAGCAACTCAGGCTCGCTGCGTGCGTGAAAAGTGCCGCCGCCGAGGCCGGGAATACTCAGGCGGAAAGAATTGAAACCGTAATGGTCGATTCCGCGTGCCATCGCCTTGTCCCAGTCTGAAAAATCCAGCTCGACTTTGAGTTTCTCACGCTCGACAGGCGGAAGGGCCGGCGGCTCGAAGTCTCCGCCCTCCAGGAATTCGTCACCCGTAGAGGGGTTTGTCAGTGAAACATCATCGAACCAGACAAGCCCGGTATTCTCGCCGGTTTCGGTCCATGTCGCAGCCCGGAGATTCAGACGAACCGATTTGGCGCCTTTCGGGAAGTTTTTGATGAGCCGGTCGAACTGCTGCCAGCGGCCGGAACCTTCAAGGCCGATATCATTATTGCCGCCGTAAATCCATTTGTCGGATGCATCATAGTGGGTGAGTGTTACTAAAAATGCGTGCTCGGGCAGAGCGGTTCTATACCAGAAACGCAGGCGCAATCCATCTTGCGGAATTTCGATCGGAAACTTATAAGCAACGGTAACATTTAGGTCGTTTTTGTCATCGAAGAGCAAAAGGGATTGTTTGCCGGCATGCTTTTCGTTTGTAACCTCGATTCCCCCTTCCCATTTGCGTTCCGGAGGCTTAATATCGGGCCAGGTCACCTTTATATTGTCCAGCGGCGCCGGATTGTAAGGTGAGATGTGGTGAGCACTGAAGCTGGCCCAGTACTTATCGAGCACCAGCCGTCTCTGTCCGGTATCGGACAGCTTCTGGTAACGAAACACACTGCCCGGCGAGAAACCAAATGCCGTAGTGCAGGTCATGCGGTCAGGAAGAACAAAATCATAGACCTCTATGCGCAGCGTAACTTTAGCGTTGTAGCCTTGCGCATCCAGTTTAATGCTGCCCGTGTAGATTCCAGCCGGAACACTCCGCGGCACCTTGACGCGAATCCAAAACGGCTGATTCTGATTTGGTACCAGGTCTATAGTACCTTTCAAAGTAGGCAGCGGGTCCGGCCAGGGACCGGCTATGGAACTTTTGTCGGTCGGCCGCTCAACGTTAACATACCTGACTTTAAGGATTTCGACGCTCTCAGAGGATATAACCGCCCCGCCGGGTCCGGACAAGTCTCCGGCTCGGGCTGTAAAACCGCTCAGTGGCACAGTTGGCCGAACGACTAATTGCGCAGCCTCCGCTTCGTTACGGGCGGCCTGTATTATAATGGCCCCGCTCTTTTCATCGGGTAGGGATTTGGCCCTGCTTATTTTCCACCCGGACGAAGCCCACCACAAACCAACCTTGCCGGTAGAACCGTCAAGCAATTCACCGAAAGGAGCGTTAAAATAATCACCGGCTTGAGTCGATCCAATCCGGCTAATCAGCAACAACGATAAGAAAAGGATTTTTCTCAACATGATATATTGCCTTTCAAGTATTTTTTTGATTATAACCTGACCGACAGCCTTTGCTGGCCGTGATCGAATTCTCCACTACAACCCCCCGCACGTCAAGAATCTCTTTATATAGTTGACTGCCGTCCGGATATGTTTTAGAATGAAGATTGCAATATGCCTTATGAATCATAAGCTTGGTAGCTTGTGAAATACAGGAGTGGATTTCCGGAATGAAGAAAAATCTCGAACAAATTGCCGCCGAAGATGGCCGATACAGTGCTAAGGCGATCAGGTTTGTATATGAAGCACTTGGCTATACGGCGAAAAACGTCGCCACCGAGCCAAAACACGTCAGCGGCGAAACGCTTTGCGAGGGGCTGAAAAAACTGGCTCTCCAAAAATGGGGCAGATTAGCGATGCTCGTCTTAAATACATGGGGCATCAAAACGACACGTGATTTCGGCGAAATCGTCTGGCTGATGATACGAAACGAGTGGATGAGCGCGCAGCCGTCCGATTCGATAGACGACTTCAACGATGTTTTCAATTTCAAAACGGTTTTCAAAGATCAATTTGAGTTCCAGCAATCTTAATCTGAAACTCGTCATTTCTTCCGAAATTCGACCGAATTGGCCTTTTATATTATGGCGGTGAAACGTTACTCCGATGAGTGTTTATCATAATTCAAGCAGATACGCCTGATCGCACCGACTTGACATGTGCGGTGGATTGTATTCTATAAAACCGTAGCTCTTGTACAGAACGATCGCTTCTTTTAAGACCGAAGCGGTTTCCAAAATCATTCTTTCGAACCCGAGCTGCCTTGCGTTAGACAACGCATCTTCCAGCAAGAACTTTCCCAGCCCTTTGCCTCTGTGGGCTTTATGCAAATACATTTTACGCAGTTCACACGTTTGCTCTTCAACCGGATAAAGCCCGTACGCTCCGATGATCGAGCCATCTTCTGTTTCAAGCACAAAGAACTTCCCGCCCCGGCCGAAATAAGAAGACTCGATGTCTTTAATGTCGGCATCCGTACACGCCGGGTCCGGCTTCAAATCATATTCTCTTAGAATGCTGTAGACTAAGCTGGCTATATTGTCACAGTCTTTATTATTTGCAGGCCTCAATCTCGGCCATATCTTTTTTTCCATGTCATTTCCCATTCTCGCACCGAAACACACCTATCATAGATTGCTATTTCATTCTTAAAATCTTATGCTCCAGGTCAAGATGAAATCGGCCCTCAAAGACTCCTTCGACCACTCCGGCCATATATATATCTTCGTTATCGCTGATTTCTATGAACAACTTTCCGCCAAGCATTTTCACGTTTATTTTGTTGTCAACGATTCCTAATTTATAAGCAGCCCCAGCCGCCGCACAGGAACTACTGCCGGAAGCCAACTTCCATAATTCTTCAATCATATCAAATGATGTTACCTTTGAATATATCGGCAACATAAAGAATGTCTGGACAGGCTTTAAGACTATATTGAATACATTGGATTATTTAAACAGGCAACACCTACTGTTTTGATAGCTTTTATCCTCCGGATGATAATATTGAGTGTCGCTAATTTATTTTTTTGCATAACACAACCCGTTGTTTGCTTGCTGTCTATGTTGAATCCGATATACTTATTCATAGTAAAGCGGTATAAATAGTTGCTACGATTCGAAAAAGAGTATTTTGTAGTATAGGAAAGCAATGCCGAAATCGCGTCCAAAATCTTCAGGGCACATCGCTGTTTCGCAATCTTGTGAACCAGAAGCGATAAAGCGATATCGAGGCCGACACATGGCATGGCTGCTGCAAAGTTTTCTCTTTTTTACGTTCTTCTTTCTTTATCTCTGGCTCTATGTGGATATTAAGCTTATATATCACGGGGCCGGAATTATTACGAACTTCCCGGTCTTTTATAAAGGCTGGACTTTTTTCCTGCCGTTTCTGTCATACCCGGGCGGTCCTGTTGAATATCTATCAGCTTTTTTGTCACAACTCTTCTATTATTCCTGGGCAGGAGCGTTAATTATAACAGTGCAGGCATGGCTGATGTGCCTATGCTTAGACTACCTGCTGAAATCTGCAAACTCACTGCGAATTCACTTGATTTGTTATGCCTTGCCGATTCTCCTGCTTGTTCTGTACACACAGTATACTTATTACTTTGTCACAACAATGGCTTTTTTAACTGCGCTGCTTACAGCATGTTTGTACCTGAAGATAACTCTGTCACGTACCACGAATTTCAGTTGTGTAAGCTTTTTTCTAATCCTGTCTGTCATTCTCTATTATCTTGCCGGTGGAGCTTTCCTGCTTTTCGCGGTTATCTGTGCATTTTATGAACTGATTTTCAGGTCCCGCTGGAAGATAAGCCTGTTTTATTTGTTATCCGCTGGAGCTATTCCCTATATTCTGGGCGTTCTGATCTTCCATATCAGTATCATTGATGCATTTAGCAACTTGCTGCCCTTCACATGGAAAATTTTGAAATATGAAGCCCGCAAAAGAGCGTTAGCAATAGTTTATGTGCTTTATCTTCTCCCGCCCTCGACACTTCTTGTGTTTGGACTCTGGGGAGTACTCGGAAAAAGACTGCATTTTGCACAAAACCGGTCTGGCGGAAAGTCGGCAAAAAAGCACCGGAAGAAATTTTCCAACCTGCCGGTATTTTCATGGTATAGCTGCTCGCCAAAACTCAAATGTGTCGTCGAGTTATTGCTCTTGCTTGCCATTACCGGCGGCAGTGTTTTCTTTTCCCGCAACGATAATCTTAGAACAAGGTTTAAGGTCGATTACTATGCTTACCATAAGAAGTGGCCGGAATTGCTAACCTCCGCCCGGCAATATCCCACCGATCCTTTCATAGCCCACGCTGTCAACAGAGCTTTATATCATACGGGTCGGCTTGGCTATAATATGTTCTTCTGGCCCCAACATCCAGATTATCTGTTTCTGTCTGATAAGAAATACAAATGGTCTTACTGGCAAATCATCGATGTTTTTTTAGACATAGGTGTTGTAAACATAGCTGAAAATGCCCTGACTGAATGTCTCGAAGGTCTCGGGGCACGCCCCATGGTACTGAAGCGACTGGCCTTGATAAATATGGTAAAGGGCAATTTAGGCTCTGCTAAAATTTATCGGTGCGCTCAGCAAGACTCTTTTTAATGCTGACTGGGCTAAACACTATCTTAACCATCTGGAGACCGACCCGGACCTCTCCACCGACAAGTATATTCAGCATCTACGCTCTTTGTGCCTGGACAAGGATTGCCTGACTCACTCCCTTCGCAAGGAGAGTACTCTTACATGGCTTCTGGAGAGGAACAGTCAAAATCGCATGGCTTTTGAATACCTGATGGCCTGGCATATGCTAAACAAGCATTTAGGCAAGCTTGTCCAGAATTTTGAGCGTTTAAAAGATTTCGATTATCGCGAACTACCCACACATTATGAAGAAGCGGCCCTTATCTATATATATGGAACAGGAAAATCTCTCAATCTGAGCGGTTTCCAGGCAAATCCTCAAAAGCGTCGACAGATTGAAGACTTTTCCCGGCTAATCAATAGTTACGGCAGAGACAAAAAAGCTGCTTACAATGAGCTATCTAAAAAATTCCGCAATACTTATTTTTTCTATTATATGTATGCTCCTCCAAGCTCGAACAAATGACTCAATCGCAAAAACGTATGAAAGCAAATTTACATAAAATCAGAAAAGCTAAACTCATTTATGTGTTAATCTTATGCGCACTTATAGCTATGTCGTTGTTTTATTACTATCACGGCAAAAAATATACGATAAAACAATACAGTTCTATCGACCGGCCTGCACCAGTCCAGCCGGATTTCGCCGGCAGTGTTATCCCGCCTAACATCGCACCACTGAACTTTGTCATACAACAGGATGGAGCAGGCTACTTCGTAAAAATATACTCCGAAAATGGAAAGCCAATAGAGATATTCAGCAGGAAACCCACGATAGTGATTCCGAAGCGAGCCTGGCATGAGCTTCTTCGTCTAAACCGGAGCAAGCAGCTCAATATGGAAGTCTATGTCGAATCCGGGGCTGGCGTATCATCTTCCAATGGAGAAAATATCGGGTGGTCCCGCTTTCAAACTCTCACCGCCGAGATTGCACGTGAGGACATTGATACTTTCCTCGTATATCGAAAGATCCGACCGGGCCATGGCACCTGGAGAAATATGGGTACCTATCAGCGTAATCTTAGCAGCTTTGAAGAATCAACTATATTTGACAATGGATATTTCAAGCACGGCTGTGTGAACTGCCATACTTTCTGCGGAAATCGTGCCGAAAAAATGCTTATAGGCATTCGCAGCGCAGATTATGGCAGCTCGGCTTTGCTGATAGAAGGTGATAAAGTACGAAAAATAGGAACAAAATTCGGATATACATCCTGGCATCCAAGCGGACGAGTGGCCGCATTTTCTGTCAACAACGTCAGGCAACTCTTTCATTCGGCCGCAAGCGAGGTCCGAGACGTGATGGACTTAGATTCTCTGATGGCTTACTACCTGGTCGAATCGGAAACCGTAAAGACCACACCGATTCTTGCCAAAAAAGACCGGCTCGAAACATATCCGGCCTGGTCCGCCGATGGCCGATACTTGTACTTCTGCAGCGCGCCGGTGACCTGGTCTGATCGGGAAGTTATTCCCGAATCCTATGACCAAATCAAGTACGACCTTGTCCGAGCCGGTTACGACATCGACCGTGACCAGTGGGGACCGCTGGAACAAGTGCTTTCAGCCGAGGACACAGGCCTCAGCATCCTTTTGCCGCGAGTCAGCCCTGACGGCCACCGGCTGCTTTTCTGCATGTGCGATTACGGCTGCTTCCCGGTTTATCGGCACAGCAGCGATCTATATATGATGGACCTCGAAGCAGCCCAACAAACAGGCGAGTATAAATATCGCCGGCTCGATATCAACAGCAGCGAAAGTGAAAGCTGGCATAGCTGGTCGAGTAACAGCCGGTGGATCGTCTTCAGCAGCAAAAGAGACAGCGGCGTATTCACCAGAATATATATCGCTTACGTGGAGACAAACGGCAAAGTACACAAGCCGATACGGCTGCCCCAGAAAGATCCGACATATTATGAATCATGCCTTTGGACATACAGCGTCCCTGAGCTTATTATCGAGCCTGTCCGGGTAACCAAAGAAAAGCTGGGCAGGGTCGTTCGCAGTTCGGAAAAAATATCCATCACGATGCCTATCACTATGGCCACGCCCAAAGCCGGCGAACTACCCGAATCCCAGGAGCCATGGCAAACCGAACGCGAGTAATACCAATTGGAATTAGTTCTTGCACCACACTGTCATTCCCGCGGAGGCGGGAATCCAGCTTTCTCGTTATGGACCCCAGCTTTCGCAGGGGTGACATCGACGGTTTTTTCCGCAACAGATACTACTTAGAAAAACCCCACCGCCCCAACGACAATCAAGCCAGAAATTTCAGAAGGCAGAAAGAGGGGAGGTTTATAATGGCGTGTGAGTTTTGTTAGGTTGGACTACTGCTGGTCGAGTGCGCGAAAGACTCCTGTTTCTTCAATAATTACTGGATAACCATCGACCGTTAACGGTATCTTAGCTCGTATTTCTTGAGATTTTGAGGATGTAAAAATCTTGATACAGGGCTTGCCTTCAAAAAGGCCGATTGCAGTACCTTCAACCCCGGGAATGGCCATCCAGTCATCCGTGTGTTCTTCCTGCACCTGCTCGATAGCTCGTTCCGGCATAGACTATCCTTTCTCAAGACCGCTTGGACCGGTATAAGAACCGCAGCCGGCAAGATTACCGGCTGCGCTCATAGCACCAATATTCAACAGAATAACTGCAATCCGCCAGACCATTAATAGGCCTCTGTTGTCGGTAAGCAAACCAATATCGCACTCCGGCTCCCTGCGGAATAATAACGCCAGTGCATCAGAGATGTTTTCCTATGGTGTGTCATCGATTGTAACTTCAAAGGCCGTGAGCACCGCGTCAATAGGATTGGCAATCGTGAGATTTGCGCCGCCAGCAAACAGCAATCCGACGGGATTATTATCGCTCTGCGTAACAATCAGCGAGCCAGAATCGCCTGCATTGCTAAACTTGCCTCTTGTTCCTGTGATCACGATCTGGTTCACAAAGCGTGCCGTGCCGGAGCTATAGCCAATCTTCAGCGCGGCGTTGATGCCGGTTACCACTCCATACGTTTCTCCGGTCGTTCGGCCATATTTCTGGACTGCCAGGCCTACATCTACATCGTCAATTGATACGGTTGTTGAGCTTGGCGTACCATACCCGCCGGACGGTGTGGCATTGCCAACGGCTAGTTCAGTATTACCATCTTCATCAAAGTCGGCGGTTTCAATGGTAGCAATGGCTGCATCGACGAAGTTGTTCGGCCAGAACTCCCAGTCGCTCTCAGGATCATCCGGGAACTCTATCGGCACGTAATTGAACAGCGTGCCAATATTATCAGGGCCAACTACACCACCGTCATACCGCCCCGGCTGCAATACATTATCGCCGATGTTGTCTTCGTGATTATCATCGGCATACACATGGTTGTTGCTGAGGGCATAGACATTAGTGCCATCGGTAACCCTGCACCCGATTGTTCCGGCAGAAACCGAATTTTCGTTACCAGTCGAAACCCCGATTGGGACCGGTCGGGGAAATCGAGAGGTGGGATCGATCTTTTCTTCTTTTTTCTTAGCCTGGCCTGGGGGGGTGGTGGGCTTTACCAATGCGTAGAATTTCCCTGTAACTACGACCTGGACCGGGACGCCGTCGAGCGTTTGAGGAATACCGCGAACGCCCGGGCCGTCTGTAAAGACCTTGATTGCCAGCCGGTCGTTCTGATTATACCCAATGGCTGTACCCTCGATACCGTCCATCGCCATAAGGACGTCGGTGTGTTTTTCCTGGGCTTCTTTAACGCGTTCAAAGGCATCAGCGCTGCGCCCCTGAGCCATTACAGCACTGGAAATAGCCAAAAGGCTGAAAACTACAATAGCTACTAATAGTATTTTACAAAAAAATCTTCTTAACATGATTCAACCCTTTCAGTTTCGAGACTTTCAATTTGCTTCAAAATCTGAGCCTAATAGTATTATCGAAGCTTTGGCTCAATTGTATCAGTAAAATTTCGGATTTTCGGAGTATCTCCGCTTTTTCACATCAAACTATAGTTACATCTCGCTACGATTTGACGGGACAATTATGCAAAATCATTCTGTTTCACTCACACCGACACCTCCAAAATGAATAAACGGCATAATTCCCACCCTAAGTATAAAAATTCTGCTGGATGTATATAATATCAGATTAAGGTGTAAAAGTCAACGAATTTATCCACAAATTTCCCATTTTCGAGAATCGCTTAGCTAACTGCTGTGAAAAGAAGACTTTATGACGATCCGACACACCTATGGAAGTGACCTGTCGAATCCGAACAGCTTGTCAATACTCGGTTTTAGAGCCGTCGTCGGCTTCCGGCGCCCTGATCAGGTCAGGAATTTTAAGATGATATTTTTGTAATGCTCTACGCCTTTTTCAAGGTCGGCAACGTCGATATATTCATCCGGCTTGTGGCATAGATGGGGCTTGCCCGGCCCGAAAATAATGACGGGGCTGCCGAGTGAGGCGAAATATGGGCCGTCCGTGGTGTAACCAACGGCTTTGGTTTTATCGGTTCGGACAACGGAGCAAAAATCCTTAACAAAGTCGCAATCGGAATCGGTCTCCATCGACTGCATCTGGCGATGTATAGAAACCGCCGCTTCAAATTGCTTATTGTCGGTTCGTAGTTTACCTATGATTTTTTCTAAATCGGCAATGATAGCCTGATGATCCTGCCCGGGCAGAGTGCGGATATCGATTCCGATGCTGCACTTATCCGGCACAACGTTCATCGTTTTGCCGCCGGCGATTGTATTGATGCTCATCGAGCACGTGCCCAACTGCTTATGCGGCTCGATTTTGATTTCGTAACTTTCCATCTCATTCAAAATCAGCCTCATCGAGCCTATTGCGTTCACGCCCAGTTGCGGGGCCGAGCTGTGAGCAGCTTTGCCTGTGGTTGTAACTTCGAGCCACAACATCCCGCGATGGGCGGTTACAATATCGAAATCCGTCGGCTCCGGGATAACCACACCGGCAAGCTCCGGCAGCCAGCCTTTGTCATCAACAAACCGTTTTGCCCCGACGCTATCGGTCTCTTCGCCCGCAACTGCCGAGAAAATAATATCGCCCTGCAATTTGACGCCGGTATCGACGATTTGTCTGATAGCGGTAACAGCCGCAGCGGTTCCGCCCTTCATATCCACGGCGCCTCTGCCATATATTTTGCCATCGCTTTCAACCGCAGTGAAAGGCGGATGCTCCCAGGCAGCTTCGCCCGGGCCGACAACATCAAGATGACAAGCAAAAATCAGGCCTGCCTTCCGTCCGTCGGATTTTACATGTGCGACAATATTTGCTCTGGTTTGATCCCAGCAATCTATACTGGAGTCTATGCCCGAGCGACGAAGTTCGGCAGAAATCACTTCTGCTGCGGCTAATTCGCCCTTTTCGTCAGTTGTTTCAGCCTGAATGAGTTTTTTTAACAATTCTTTCATAGTGCAGTTATTATAAGGCAACCAGCCTAAAATAAAAAAAGAAATATTTTTATTGCAAATTAAATCATAAACAAAGATAATAAAGGGCTTAAAAAGTTTTAAAGCTGTCGCAAAGGAGCTTAAATGGGACCTGTATTAAATGGACTGCTAAAACTTCAAAGTGTTGAAAATCGCTTGCGAGCAGAAAAGGCAAAACTTACAAGATGTAGAAGAAACGTAATAATTCAGGAAAATCTGATCAGAAGCCTTCAAAATGCGCTCGAAGCCAAGAAAGAGGAGGCTCAACTGGCCAAGGTTCAATTCGACCGCCTGGAATTGGAAGTCAAGACCAAAGATGAAATAATAGCCAGGTTAAGATCCTCACTCAACACCGCAAAAACGAATAAAGAGTATGCCGCTGTTCTAAGTCAGCTCAATACAACCAAGGCTGACAATTCCAAGATCGAAACCCAGAGTCTTGAGCTTTTAAAAGATATCGAAGCCGATGAAACTGAGTTCAAAGATATCCAGAAGCAGATAGACGGGCAAAAAGAAACACTTGAGCAAACCCGAAAAGAAAGCGAGATACTGGCCAACAAATTCCAGGCCGAAATCGACAATATCCAAGAAGAGTGGGATCTGGCTGCACAGATAATCCCAAGCGATTCGTTAGAAACATTCAAACGCGTGGCCGAAACTTACGACGGCCAAGCTGTCGCGTTAATTGAGCAGCCGGACAATAAAAAGGGACCTTATAGCTGTGGGGGCTGCTTCATGGGAATCACCGCTGAGAGTGTCAATATGCTTATGACTAAGGACGACATAATCCGCTGTCCCAACTGCACAAGGATACTTGTGCTCGGCTATTTACATGAAGGTTAGAAGCCGGTAATAAGACCGCAGAACCAAAGCGTATCCCGCAGCCATTATGCGTTAGCCTGAACTCGTTTTAATTTTGTTTTGAGGAGCCAACGTAGTGCCTGATAAGATCATCGCTCATATTGACGGCGGCAGTAGAGGCAATCCTGGCCCGTCTGCTGCCGGTTTTGTTTTGAACGATTCCAGCGGAACTCAATTGCAGGCAAAAGGCTACGTCTTAGGCCGAATGACTAACAACGTGGCCGAATATACAAGTTTCGTAAAAGCCCTCGAAGCCGCTGGAAAATTAGGTGCCGAACAGCTCATCGTCTACAGTGACAGCGAGCTGCTTGTCAAACAGATCAACGGCCAATACAGGGTGAAAAGCGAGCTTATGAAGCCCCTTTACGATCAGGCCATCAACCTGCTCGGCGGATTCAATAGCTGGAAAGTCCGTCATATTACTCGGGATAAAAACAAGCAAGCCGACAGTCTCGTAAACGAGGCCCTGGACGCTGGACATAACATTGAAGCCAAGCTCAAACCGGCATTGAAGAAGGAAAAGCCGATCCGGCTCGGCGTACTCATCAGCGGCAGCGGCACAACATTGATGAACATCCTCAAACACATTAAACAGGATATGCTCAATGCCGAGGTGGCTGTCGTTATCAGCTCGCGTTCGACAGTGACGGGAGTCGAGAAAGCGAAAAACGCCGGTCTGGACGTAAAGATTGTCCGCACAAAAGACTACCAGGATATTGACAAATTCAGCAAGCGTATCGAAGCAGAGCTCGTCGCGTCAAAAGTCGACCTCGTCATCCAGGGAGGCTGGCTCTGCCTTTGGAAAATACCGTATCGATACAAACATCGCGTGATGAACATCCATCCCGCCCTGCTGCCGAGCTTTGGCGGAAAAGGGATGTGGGGACATCACGTTCACGAGGCGGTATTAAATGCGGGCTGTAAAGTAAGCGGCTGCACTGTCCATTTCTGCACAAATGAATATGACGATGGTCCCATCATCGTCCAGCGAACCTGCGAGGTTGAAAACAATGATACTCCCGACACGCTGGCCGCCAGGGTCTTCGAGCAGGAATGTATAGCATATACGGAGGCCATAAGCTTATTTGCCGCCGGCAGGTTGTCCGTCGAAAACGGCATTACAAGAATCAAACCGTGAAGCGCCAAATCCGGATCTGACCACGATACGCAAGCCGTAACATATTATCAAATATAACTATTTCGACTTTGCGACGGCAGGCTCACTTTTCTCCGGCTCAGGTTCTAAAAACCCTTCAAGTTTCAAGTGCTCTTCATCCTGCACGTCGATCTTGATAAGGTTCTTGCCTTTGAATGTGCCTCCCAGTACAGCTTCCGAAAGCGGGTCTTCTATATAGTGCTCGATCGCCCTTCGTAAAGGTCTGGCCCCAAACTCAGGGTTGTAGCCCTTGTCAATGAGAAATTCCTTTGCCTGATCGGTCAGTTCCATTTTCAAGCCATGCTCGGTCAAACGTTTGAATACCTTGGCAAGCTCGTAATCAACGATAATTTGTAGATTCTCTCTTGTTAATGCCTGAAAGACGATGGTGTCGTCAAGCCGGTTCAGGAATTCGGGTCTAAAGTGACGCTCTACCTCTTTCTGAAGGATATCCTTCATTTTCTCATAATTAGCCTCGGGGCTTTTCTTGCCAAAACCAAAACCGGATTGATTCTTAATCAAATCAGCGCCGATGTTGCTGGTCATAATGAGAACGACATTTTTAAAGTCAATGCTTCGGCCGAAACT
>Ga0114918_10002113_pt1 | contig 17823 bp, 16 predicted proteins | sample LantaG_FD_87015 | JGI IMG/M metagenome (GOLD analysis project Ga0114918, IMG submission 87015) | Deep subsurface microbial communities from Baltic Sea to uncover new lineages of life (NeLLi) - Landsort_02402 metaG | ecosystem: Environmental > Aquatic > Marine > Oceanic > Sediment | place... | reverse complement strand
GGGGTGGGGGGGCGGTGCGGGGGCGAGATGGGGGATGGGGTGGCGCGAGGCTGACTTCTGTGTTCCGTGGGCGCGTCCCGTTTTGTAAAGGCGCGCGACCGCGCACTCACAGGTGGGGATACACACGCGCGTGCACACATGCCTCGGACACACGCCGTACGTACGCCAACAGAAAACCTCGCTCATCATCTCTCCCCCCACCGCAGCACACCCATCCTTTTTCATCCTTCTCTCCATCCATCCATCCCTCTCCACCTCATGCCGCCTCGACCGGCTTCTCCACCCGCAGCTCCACTTTGGTCCCCGCCGGCACCGCCCACGGCTTCCACTCCGCCATCTTCGCCACCAGCTCCAGCTCGTCCTCGCACTGTGTGTGTGTGGGTGTGAGTGTGTGTGAGGGAGGTGCGCGCGGGGGTGAGAGGTGCGTGGACCACTGGCCGCGACACCCCGCACTCCCTTTCCCTCTCTCCCTCCCTCCCTCGCACCTGGCGCGACACCTGCTCCAGTTGCAGGCCCAGCTGGGCCTCCGCCTCCGCGTCCGTGGCGGCCGAGTTCAGGATGGCGAGGCTGTGTTGGGGAGAGAGCGGGGGATGGGAATGGATGAGGATGAGGAGAGAGGAGAGAGGAGAGGAGAGCAGGTTGAGGAGGTGCCCGCCCAGGGCACCCTTTCTTGTCTCTCTCTTTGAAGTCGGGGCTCCCGCCCGCACGGCGCACACCTGGACCCACCCGCCCCGCCCAAGACACAGCTGGGGTGTTGGGCACCTGCATGGCGCGCGGTCCCGCATCCCCAGGGCCCTCAGACCGGGCGGGGAGGCCTGCTCAAGCGGGGGCACATCGATCCCCCCCCTTTGCGCGTTGCGCTCCTCTGTCACTCACCGCTGCGCGACCAGCCCGTCCACGCCCTTCCGGTACTGCGCGTCCGCTGGCACGCCCGCCGCGTCCAGGGCGGCCGACACCGCCTGCAGCTTGGCCGCCGCTGTGGCCCGGGCGGCCGGGTCGACGGCCAGGCCGACGATGCCGGTCGTCGCCTTGGGTGCGGCGGCCGGCGAGGGCGAGTGCAGGCCGCGGCGGGCGGTCCACCACAGGGAGGCGCCCGCAGCCGCGGCCGTGGAGGTGGAGGAGGATCCGCTGGTGCTCGTGCCCGCGCCACCAGCCAGGGCGCGGGTGGCGAGGCGGGCCAGGGATGAGGCGGCGCGCATAGTTTTTTTTTTTCCCGGGAAGGGCGAACGAACCGAGGACTGGCTGTGGGGGCCACTCGCGCAAAGAACTGGCGTTCTCTCCCGTCTGTCGTCTCCCGCGCGCCACTCGCCATGGTACGTATCCGGGGCGCGCCCCTCTCCCGAACGCCAGACTTCTCCAACACGCGTACTCGCGCGTGAGAGCGGGTGCGAGGCGAGCCGCGACAGGAACGCGGGGATGCGTTCTCCACCGGCGAGAAACGCGCGCGGGCGCATGTGGCGAAAGACCCGCACGCTCTCTCCTCAACCATCCCCCTCCCTCTCCCTGTCCCCTCTCCCTCTCCCTCCTCCCCAGGCCACCGGCCTCCACCGCCTCGCGGCCCCGCCCTCCCCCTCCGAGCCGGTCAGTAGTGAGATGCCGAGGGGAGAAAGAGAGAGAGAGACAGAGGGACAGAGAGAGAGAGAGAGCCAAGGGGGCGACGCACACCTCATCACCCTCTCTCCATTCTCATCATCCCACACATATCAGCCCACCCCCCGCTCCACGACCTCCGCCCTGCACCTGGCGGCCGCCCTGGACGCGACCATCGGCCCGTCCGCGGCCTCCCTGGCCGCCTGGCGGTCCTCCGCCACGGCGGCCATGGACGCCCTGGCGGCCGACGTGGCGGCCGCGCGGGAGGGCGTGGCCGCCCTGGTCGCCGGTCTGGCGTCCGATGCGCGGGGGGCGACCGCCGCCCTGGCCGCCCGCCCCCGGGGGCGGGCCCTGGCCAAGGCCAAGCAGTAGAGAGAGAGAGAGAGAGAGAGAGAGAAAAGAGGCAGATTGCAAAGCACGGGCGTGGCTGTTTCATTCCCAGTCCTCGCCGCCATGTCCACCCCCGCCTCCTCCACCCGCCAGCCCGTCCTCCTCCAGGCCCGCCAGCACGCGCGCGATCGCCTCCCGCGCCAGGGGGACGACCAGGAACTCGCCCCCCGTGCTGCTCCGCCCCCCGCCCACCACCAGGCCGTGGTCCCGGAACTCGCCCACGTGCCCGCGCAGGGCGGCCTCGGAGGGCGTGAGGAAGCGCGCGCGCGCGACGGCAAACAGGTCGTCAAACCCGATGCCTGCCGCCTGCTGCTGCCCGTGCCCGCCCCCCCCGTCCAGGCTGGCGGCCGCGATGAGGGCGAACATGGCGCGAGCATGCGGGACGAGGGAGGCCAGGACGGAGGCCGCGGCGGCCGCGGCGGCGGCGGGGCCGGCCCCGCCCGCCAGGCAGCCCGCGGCCGCGCCGGCCGGGTCGAGCGGCGGCAGGCGGCCCAGCTCCGCCCGGGCGCTGTAGGGCGCCAGCGTGGTGGCGTCCACCCACCGCCAGGCCGCCGCCGCGGCCGCGGCCGCATCCCACAGCAAGGGCGCGTTGACGTGGTCGGCGGAGGCGAGGAGGCGGACGGGCGGGCAGGCCGCCAGGGCCGCGAGCGCGGCCGCGTCGCCCGCCGCGCCCCCGCCCCCGCCCCCGCCCCCGCACCCGCCGCCGGACGCGGCCAGGCGGTCGATGCCGTGCACGACCAGGGTCAGGTGGGGGAACGGCGGGGCGGCCGCCAGGGAGGCCAGGGCGGACGCCAAGGAGCGGCGGGCGCCCGGGCCGAAGCCGGCGCCCGCGGTGAAGGGGAGGGTGGGGTCTGCTGCGGCAGCAGCACAGGCAGCAGCAGGGCCGCTCCCACCCAGGCCGAGCGCGCGGGCGGCCGCAAGCACCGTCGACCGCGCCGACGCGCCCGGCGCGCCGCCGTCCACGACCAGGACGCCGCCCGTGGGGGTGGAGGCCGCGAAGGCGTCCAGGAGGGCGCGCTTGGAGCCGAAGCCGTACAGCATGATGGACGCGCCGCGGCTGAAAGAAGAGGAGAGAGGGAGAAAAAGAGAAGAGAGGTGAGGCCTTGTGATGGTTCCGGTCTCTCGCATCAAGCGGGCCGGCGCGCGCGCGCGGTTTTTCGTCTCGTCTCTTTTCCTCACCGCATCCACTCCCGCCACTCCGGGAACTGGGCCTCCAGGTCGGCCGCCCGCCCCGCCTTTTCGGCGGCCCTCGGCCCGGGCCCTGCCTCTAGGGCGGCCGCCGCCGCCGCCACGTCGGCCGGCTCCGCCCGCAGGAGGTCGGCCCACGCTGCGCGTGCCGACGCCGCGACCGCGCCGGCCGCGGTGCGGGTGTTTGTCTTGCCCGCCTTGCGGCGGGAAGTGATGTAGTCCCGGGTCGCCACGCCCATGGTGGTGGACCCCGGGGAGGAGGTGCCCCCATCGGCGGCGGCGCCTTCCTCCGCCTCGCTCTCCTCCTCCGCCTCGCCCGTCAGGAGGGAGGAGGACGAGTGCACGGGCGAGTGCGGCGGCGATGCGGCGCGCCGGCGGGGCGCGGCCGCCCCCGCCCCGCCCGCCCACGCCACCTTGCGCTCGTCGGGCAGGGGCGCGGGAGGCAGGGCTGCGTCATCCAGGGCGACACCCGCGTCCCCAGGGACGGGCTCCGTGCGCAGGCGCTTGAGGGGGACGAGCTTCTTTTGGGGCGGCATCTTGATGGAAGAGAGAGACTGGGGGGCGAGACAGGAACGCTCGTGCAACCTCCATATTTTCATGTCACACGCACACCGAGGCCACACACCACCACCACCACCCCCTTCCTCTCTCTCTCTCTCTCTCTCTCTCTCTCTACTCAGACCACCTTGGTCGGGAAGGGCCGCGCCACGGGCTGCCGCCCCCCGTGCCGGGCCAGGACGGCGTCGCTGACCCGGACGGGCGAGCCCGCCCCGCCCGGGACCGCGCCCGCCAGGAAGAGCAGGCCCCGCTCCGCGTCGACGCCCGCGACGCGCAGGGAGAGGACGCTGCGCGTGACGGCGCCGGACCGGCCCGCCATCTTCTTGCCCGGCCACACCTTCCCCGGGTCCTGGCACGCGCCGATGCCGCCCGCCTTGCGGTGGGCTTTGGAGTTGCCGTGCGACGCGCCCTGCCCCTTGAACCCCCACTTCTTCATGACGCCCGAGAAGCCCTTGCCCACCGTGGTCCCCTGCACGTCCACCAGCTGGCCGACCGCGAAGTGGTCGGCCCGTAGGCGGGTGCCGGGCGGCAGGGCGGCGTCCGCCGTGACCCGAAACTCTTTCACCCAGCGGGGCGGCGACCCGGGGCTGCCGCCGTGCGCCGCCGCGTGGCCCGCCGGCCGCCCGACCCCGCGCACGCCCGGCCGGCGGCGGCGGGCGGCGCCCGCGCCGACCTGGAGGGCGTCGTACCCGTCCGGCCCCGCCGAGGATTTGGCCTGGAGCACTGTCGGCGCGTCGAACCAAATGACGGAGAGAGCAGTCCGCGCGCCCGTCGCCTCATCCCACTCGTGCGTCATGCCCGCCTTGACGCCCACCAGGCCCGTGCGACGGGAGCCGGGAGGCACGTCGGGGAGGGTGGGGAGGGTGGAGGAGGTCGGCGGCGGCGGCGGGCGGGCGGCGCCGTCGCCGGCCTCGCCGGCCTCAGGCGACAGGTCGGGCGCGGGTTGGGCGGCCGCGGCGGCGGCCGCGAATCCGCGGCCGGCCGGCCGCTCGCTCGTGCTGGCGGCCGAGCCGGAGGAGGTGCGCAGAAACGGCTCTCCACTGCGCCAGACCCCAGCGGTGGCAGGCACCCAGGGCGCGGCGGAGGAGCACAGGGACCGCAGGGCGGACGACGCCAGGCCGGCGCGGCCGGCGCCGGCGGCGGCGGCCGGCCCGGTCGCGCACGCGGCCGCCCCGCTCGCCAGCAGGCCGGCCCGGGCCGGTCCCGCCAGGCGAAGGGCGAGGGGGAGGAGCAGGGACATGGGGAGAGAGAGAGAGAGCACGCGCGCGCTGTGCGGCGCAGTGCGTGGGGCGCGCCGGCCGAAAAGAAAAGTGAGAGAGAGAGAGAGAGAGCGGAAAAAAATGACGGTCGATCGGCTAGCCGAGTGCTCACACTCCCAACGCCCGCGTCCCCACGCCCGCGCGTCCCAAGCCCCCCTCGCACACGTCATGCCGACCACCACCACCAACTCCCCGCCCTCCTTCCCCGTCCGGTGCGTGGCGGCAGACACCGACGCCATTCCGGCCGGGAGCAGCAGCGATGCGTCTCCGCGCCAAACCCCAACCCCGCCGGCCCCGCCCCAGCCCACTCGCATCCTCGCCGCCTCCTTCGGTGACGTCGAGTGGGTGGCGGTCTCCCAGACGGGCGCGCTCGGCTGCCTGGTCCGGGCGGTGCCGGCGGCCGCGGGGCGGGGGCCGGGCGGCGCCAGCGGCCTGCCCCTGGGGATGGAGGAGGAGGGTGGCGTGGAGGCCGACCCTCTCCTAGCCCCGCACGTGGCGACGCTGTCCGGCAGGCGGGACGACCCGGCCACCGCCGCCCTGGCCCGCCTCCTGCTGGCCCGCCTGGCGGCGAGCGGGGCGGGGACCAAGCCCCTGCTGCTGTCGTGCGCGCTGCAGGACGCGTCGCCGGCGGCCGTGCGGGCGGCGGCGGACGCGGTGGTGGCCGTGTGGGAAGGGAGGTGATGGATGGATGGGGGGGGGGGGGGAGGGGGTTGGGGCCGTGGGGGAGGGGGGGGTAGTGGTGGGGGGGGGGGGGGGGGTATGGGATGGACGGACGCCTCTCTCGCCCCTGGTGTCCCGGACTTTTGTTAGTTTCTTACCTTTTGTTAGTTTCCAAGTGCCCCTCTCTCGTGGTGAATTGATCACGAGAGAGAGGCGCGGGACACATACACACACACACACACACACACACACACACACACACACACACACGCACACACCAAAACACAGACGCACCCACACGCAAACCGCGTGTATCTCTCTTTTTTCTCTCTCCCCTCTCCCGTCACGTTCCCTTTCTCGCCCCGGCCGGTCAGCCACGCACACGGGAGCCCGAAGAGGGGCCCGCCGCCGCTGCCCCCCTTTGTCCTCCCTCACACCTCCTCCTCCTCAGCCGCCGCCGCCGCCTCGGCCTCGGCCGCCTCGGCCTCCTGCTCCTTGAAGCTCTTCAGGCCGGCCGCCCGCAGCAGGCTCTCCGCACCCGCAGCGAACCCGCCCGCCGCGGACGCGACGCTCTTCAGCTTGGCGGCCGTCTCCGGGTCGCGCGACCCCATGGCGGCCGCGCCCGCCGCGGCCAGGGCGGAGACGGCGGCCACCTCGCCCACGTCGACCGCGAGCGCGGAGGCGACCAGGGCGCCGAAGCCGACGGCGGTCGCGCCGGCCGCCAGGTTCAGCACCGTCTGGGCGAGCGGGGTTGGGGTGGTGACGGGCGCGGCCTCCTCGGCAACGGCGGGAGCGACGGCCACGGCCACGGCCACGGCCGCCGCCGCCACCTCCTCCTCCACCACAACCACCGCTGCCGCCTCCTCCTCCTCCTCCTCAACTACGGCAGGAGCAGGGCGCGGCGGCGCCACGGCGGCGACCACCCTGTCCACCATCGCGGCCGCCGCCGCCGCGGGCGCGAAGGACACGCCCGTCGCCTCCAGGACGGGCGGCGTGGGCGCGTCCGCCTCCTCCTCAGCCTCCTCCTCGACCTCCACCACCGTCGCCCCGGGCGCGCCCCAGGCGGCGGTCACGCAGACGGGCGCCTCCACGGCCGGCACGTCCACCAACCGGTTGGGCCCGTCCTCCCACACGAGCGACCCGTCCGCCTTGGCCAGGACCAGCTTGAACTCGACGGGCGCTGACCCGGCCTTGGGCACCGCGACCGCCCCCATCCACTCGTCGCCCGGGCCCCAGGTCAGGGCGGGGGAGGAGGCCGGGTCCCAGGCCGGGGCGGAGACGGCCAGGAGGGTGTCGCCAAAGTCGGCCTGGAGAGAGAGGGGAGGAGAGAGGTGGAGGTGAGGAGGGCGTTTTTCTCGACACGCCTTCTCGACCGTCGGTTGCGGCATGCGAGGTCTTTCGCGCTCGCGCGCCGCAACGCCCCCGATCACCCCCTCCGTCCCTCTCCCGCACCCCCCCTGACCTTGAGCACAGTTTTCAGCATCAACACCCGGTCCGTCTCATCCATGCCGTCCGTGCTCTTGAAGCGCAGGGGCTTGATGGCCGACCCGCGGAAGGCCGCGCGCTTCGCCTTCCTGTCTGCGTCGTTGCGGGGGGGCACGCCCGGGCGGCGAGCCGCCGCGGGGGGGGTCATGGACAGAATAGAGTTCAGCATTGATAGATATCTCTGTGTGGTGGTGCGAGAGTGTGTGCACGTTGAGTGTGTGATCGGGGAGGAGGCGGGCGGGCGGGGCAATCGAAAAAGTGAGGGACAGATTTTTTCGGTCGCTCCCTCTCGCTCACTTTTCTGTCGGCGTCGACGCTGCACACCCGCACGACATGGGCCCGCCCAAGGTCTGGACCCGAGACGGCGCCCCGCCCGCCCCGCCGCCCGACCCACCCGCCTCCTCCGGCCGCGGCCGCGGCGGCGCGCCAGTCGTTTGGCGGGGTGGCGGCGGGCGTGGGCGCGGGCGCGGGCGCGGGCGTGGCGACGGCGACGGCGACTGCATTGGCCGCGGCCGGGGCGGCCGCGGCGGCCCGCCGCCTGGCAAGCGCAAGCTGGTCTGGGTGCGCGGCCAGGACGGTGATGGCGATGGAGCGGCGCCAGCACCACGAGCACCAGCGCCGCCGGACGAGGACGATGCCGACGCCGAGGCCGCCGATGCCGCGAGGGCCGCGCCTCGCGCCCGCCACGACGCCGAGGCTGCCGCCGCCGCCCAGGCCGTCGCCGCCAAGGCGGCCGCCTCGGCCACCGCGGCCGCCGCCGCGGTCGCCCAGCGGAAGGCCGCCACCCAGGCCGAGCTGGCCCGGCTGCGGGCCGAGGTGGAGGCGAAAGCAGCTCGCCTGGTGGCCGCCAAGGCCGCGGCCGCGGCCGCCGACGCGGCGGCGGGCCGCCAGGCGGCCGCCCGGGCGGCGGAGGCCGCACGCAGGAAAGCCGCCCTGGACGCCGGCTTTGCGGCCGCGCTCAAGGAGGTCGGCGCGGAGGTGGGTGGAGTAGAGACGGCGGCCGCGCGCACGTCCACGACCGCCGACGCGGCGGAAGTGGCCCGTGTCCTGGCCGCGCCCGACGACGCGGCCGTCCTGGGCCTGTCCGCGGCCGCGGGGTCACTGGCCGTCCGGGCCCGGTACCGGGCCATGGCGGTGGCCCTCCACCCGGACAAGTGCCCCGACCCGCGGGCGGCGGACGCGTTCCGGCGGCTGGTGGCGGCGTACCAGGCCGTCAGCAAGTACGCGAGGTAGGGTAGGAAAAAAATGATGTGGGCATTTTCCCATCAATTTCCCCTCTTTGCCTGTCGCCGCGTGCGTTCCGACGTGCTGTGGGCGTGTCCCCAGGTCGTGTGCTTGCCGTGTGTGTATTTGTGGTGGTGGAGGTGGTGGTGTCCCCGCGAGCAAACTGTGTAGGTAAGAAAAAAACAAAACACACACACACACACTCTTGACACCTTCTTCTCTCCATTCCATCCCAATCCCATCCACTCATGCTCTCCTCTCTCATCCTCTCAAGAGACCGCCACCGCCCCCCCACCACCACCACCCCCACCCCCACCCACCACCGGCGCCTTCAGCTGGTTCTTGGCCACGCTCTCCCGCGCGATGGCGCACATGCAGGCCAGCATGGCGGTGACCTGCAGGCGGGACCCCACGCCCTCCACCGCGCGCGCGTGGGCGCCACCCACGGCCCGAATAAACTCCAACTGGACGAACTCGGGCAGGACCTCCGGCTTGGCGTTGCGGACGACCCGGAAAAAGGTGCCGATGATGTCGGACGCGGCGTAGCCCTGGTCCCACAGGCCGCCCACCAGGCGGGCCGCCTCGTCCAGGTCGCCGCCCGCGCAGGCCGCCAGGGCAGCCGCCAGGACGAGCGGGTGCGGCTGGTCGCACACTTTCAGCACCGCCTCCCGGTTGACGACGCCAAACCCCGCGGCCGTGGACTGCAGATTGTTCAGGGCCTGCCGCATGTCGCCGTCCGCCGAGAAGATGAGCGCCTCCAGGCCGTCCGGCGTGGTGGCCACGCCCTCCGCGCCCGCGACCGTCTGCAGGCGGGCGAGGACCTCCGCGTCCGTCAGGCGCCCGAACCGGAGCACCGCGCACCGGGACTGGATGGGCTCGATCACCTTGGCGGACGTGTTGCAGGCCAGGGCGAAGCGGGTGGTGGCGCTGTGCAGCTCCATCGTGCGGCGCAGGGCCTGCTGAGCGCCCGCCGTCATCGCGTCCGCTTCATCCAGGATCACCACCTTGTGCCGCCCGGCGGGGAGGGTGACCCGCCGCTGGGCGAACATTTTGATCTTGTTGCGGACGACGTCGATGCCCCGGTCGTCCGACGCGTTCAGCTCCAGGACGGCGTCCTTGGCGGTGGGCCCCAGCAGGGACCGGGCCAGGGCCAGGACGGCCGTGGTTTTCCCCGTCCCCGGCGGGCCCGCCAGGATGAGGTTGGGCATGCCGCCCTCCGCCTCGATGACGCGCAGGCGGTCGATGGCGTCCGTGTTGCCCACCACGTCGGCCAGGGTGTGGGGGCGGTACTTCTCGACCTGGAGGGGAGAGGGAAAGAGGAAGAGCAGGTTGAGATGTGGAGCGAGAGAGCAGGCCGAACAAACGAATGCTCGGCCCGCACTGGGCTGTGTGTGTCTCTCTCTCCGGCCCACAGCTGACTGCGCCCAACCCTCCCGCGCGCGAGGCGACCCCCTGCTCGCGTCCATCGGGCCAGGCTTGCGCGGGCGGCGGTGCATGGACACCCAGGCGCGCGCAAAAAAGAGAGAGGCGCGCGCCACGCCGCGCGCGTCCCGCCCATCATGCCCGTGACCAAAAAACTCACCCAGGGCAGCTCGTAGCCGTCCTTGGGGCCGGCCGCCGCGGCCGCCGCGGCGGTGGAGGGGCCAGCACCCGCGCCGGCGTCGACGTCCATGGTGGCAGGGCCCGTCATCTCGTGGTCGAGCGTGCGTGCGTGTGTGTGTGTGTGTGCGGAGAGAGAGTTCGAGCGTCTGAAGCAGTGTCTCCACTCATTGTTTGCTTTTCGGGGGCGCGGGGGCCCGCCACGCGCCCACGGTGGGCGCGTCGCACTCCAATCCTAATCAGGCCTGGCCACACACACGCACAAGTCATGCTGAACGCGACGTCGTCCGAGCTGCAGGCGGCCAAGGAAGGTGCGCGAGACGAGAGCGGTAGAGGGACGGCCATTCGTTTTCTTCCCTCATTTTCCATCCACGCACGCTCTCCGCCTTGCCGCAGCCCGGCCGTCCCGGCCGCCCTCGCACCATCCACACACACACACACACATCCCACACATGCACAGCCCGCGCCGCCGCCCGCGCCGCCACCCTGGCCGCCCTGGACGCCCGCCTGACGGACCCGACCTTCGACGCCCCCGCCGCCCTGCTGGCTGCCCTGCCCGCACACGCGACCGCGGCGGACGCGGAGGCGGCCGCGGAGGCGGCGGCCGCAGACCTGGCGGCGGTGGATGGGGCGCTGGCGGTGGCCCTGGCGCGCCAGGGGCCGGCGCTGGAGGCGGGCCTGGCCTGGGCGGGGGCGCTGCTCGGGGAGGTGGGCGACGCGGCAGCCTCTGCCCGGGCCGCCCGGGCGACGCTGGAGAGCGTGCGGGCGCCCGTCGCGGGGGCGGCCGCCCTGGCGGCCGCGGCCAAGCGGCGAGAGCGCGTCGTCGCGGCAGCGGCAGAGCTGGGCCGCCTGCGGGAGGGCGTGCGGGCCGCCGCGGCGGCCGTCGCTGACAGCGGAGGAGGAGGAGGCTGCGAGGCCACCGCCACTGGTGCCCTGGCCGCCGCGGCGGCCGCGCGCGCCGCCTTGGGTCCCCTTGCCGAGGGCGGACTGGCCGCCGCGGCGTCCGTCCTGTCCCGCATGGCGGCGGGCGAGGCGGCGGCGCTGGCGTCCGCCCGGGCGTCGCTCGGCTCCGCCGCGGCTGCGTTTGGGGACGGGGCCGGCTTCAGGGGCGCCCTGGTCGCCTTCCAGGCCGCGGCGCCCGCCTGCAGCGCGGACCTGCAGGCGGACGTGGCTGCAGCTTTTTCAGCCGCCCCTGCGTCCGCCATGCTGTCGGTCGTGCGGGGCGTGGCCCTGACCGCGGCGGCGGCTGACGGCGGCGAGGTGGCGAGCGCGGCCGCCGCGGCGGCCGCCCGGGCGGCGACAAGCGTCGGCGCTGCGGCGGCTCTGGTGCCGGCCCCGGCCTGGGGGGGGGCGTTCCGCGACGCGGCGGCCTGCGCCTGGGACGCCCTGGCCTCTCACGCCGCCGCGGTGGCCTGGCTAGATTCCGCCGGAGGCGACGCGGCGGCCGCCCTCCACCCCGCCACCGCCGCCGCCGCGCGGGTGGGCCTGGTGGCCGCGGCCGCGCCCGCCTGGGCCGGGGTGTCCGCCGCCGCGGTCGCCCTCCTCCGCTGCCCGGCCGCGGCGTCGGCGTCCTCTTTCCCCGCCGCCGCGGACGTGGGTGCCGCCCTGGCGGCGACGGGCGACGCGTTCAGCGGGCGGTCCGACGGCGGGTCTGCCATGCGGGCGGCGACGGCGGCGGCCGCGGTCGCCGGCCTGGAGGCCGCCCACGCTGCCCACCTGGCCGCCCTGCAAGCCCTGTTGACCGGCGAGGCCTGGCGGGCGGACGCGGACCCCCCGCCCGCCGTGGCGTGGGTGGTGATGGACGGCTGCAGCAGCAGCAGTGGCAGTGGACCGGCGCCGGAGACCTGGGCGGGCGCCGTCGCGGCCGGCAACCCCTTCAAGCGGCCGCTGGCGCCCGCGCCCGCGCCCGCTCCTCCTCCGCCACCCGCCGCCTGGACCCGCTCCGCCGCGGCGGCGGCGGCCTGGGCTGCCTCCTACGCCACCGCCGCCTCCCGCCACCCGTCTTTCCTGGCCGCCCCCGCCCGGGCGGCCGGACTGGCCCTCTTCGACGCGGTGCTCGTCCACACGGCGGCCGCCTTCGGCGGGTCGCCCCTGGCGGACCTGGTTGGAGGAGGGGGGGGGGGGGCAGCCGGCGGCGGTCCGTCCGGCCCCCGCCCAGCCCCCTGGGTCGACCTGGCCGACCCTGCGGCTGCGGCCGCCGCCGCGGCGGCCGGCCTGGGCGGCGGCTCCGGGGGCGGCCCGCCCCCGCCGCCCCGCCTGCGGGCCGCGCTCGCCCGGGCGGTCACGTCCTCCCTCCCCGGCCTGCGCACCGTGCACGGCCTGGGCCGAGCGCCGCCCCGCCCGCCGCCGGGGTCCGGCGGCGTGGACGCGGGCGGTCCTGCGACCGCGGCGACGGCGGCCTTCAATCACCCCCCCGGCGCCCCGACCCCGCGCTCGCACCCGGGAAACCTGCACGCCCTGGGCGAGCGGGCGGCCGCGCTGGAGGGGTTGGGCGCGCTGGCGGCGGCGCTGCGGGCATGGGAGGCGCAGGATTGCCCTGCCGCGACCGCCGCGGTCGCGCCGGGCGGGCGGGGCCCGCCGCGGTCCGCCGCGGCGTCGGCCCTGGCCGCGCCGGCCGACCTCCGCCCCCTGGCCCTGGCGGCCGCCGCCCGCCTCTGCCTGCCCCTGGCCGCCCTGCGGGCCGGGATCGCGGGCACGCCGTACACCCACGCCGACCCGCCCGCGGCGGCGTCGCCCTGGGTCGCCTCCGTCGCCACGGCGGCGGCCTCTCTGGCCGCCCGCCTGGACCCGCCGCCCGCGGGGCTGAGCCGGGACGCGGCGGCGGCTGTGTGGGCGGCGGGGAGGGCCGCCTTGGCCGCCGCCGTGCTGGACGGGCTGGCGGCCGCTGGGGTTGGAAGGGTCGGCGGCGGCGGCGGTGGCGCGCAGGCCGCCGCCCCGCCGCCCTCTCCAGGCCCGCGCCCGCCCACACCACCGCCCGCGCCGACAGCCACAGCCTCCGCCTCCGCCGCCTGCACCCCCCTCGGCCGGTCCGCGATGTCTGCCGACCTGCACTTCCTGGCGACCGCCCTGGGCCGCCTGGGGACGCCCGTTCCGGCGCCGCCCTCCGCGGCCGACCTGCTGCGCCCCGTGGACGCATTCGTCAAGGCCTGGTACCTGGGCGGGGCGGGGGCCGACCTGCGGGCCTGGGCGCGAGGCGCGGCGGGCGTGGACCTGCTGGGTCGTGCTGGGAGCGCCACCCCCCCCACTCCCCTGCCTCGCCCCGTCGCGGCCTGCCTCCTGCACGCGGCGGGGAGCGCGACCGGCCAGGACCGGCGGGCCGTGGCGTCCGCGGTGATGGAGCTGGACGCGGAGCTGGCGGGCGCGGCGGCGGCGGCGGAGATGATGGCAGCGGAGGGGTAGAGCAGCAGAGAAAAAGATGCCACGTGTTCATTTTCACCTAGAGAAGCCCCCCCCCCCCTTTTTCATTGTTCTCTCTCTCTCTCTCTCTCTCTCTCTCTCTACCCCGGCCCCGGGCCGACCGGCGCCTTGGTCGCCGCCGCCCAGGCGTGCAGGACGCCGACCAGCAGGCCGATGCCCCCGCCCAGGCCCGCGCCCGCAAACACCTGCACGGGCGTGTGGCCAAGAGCCTCCCGCAGGCGCCCCGCGGGCCCCGCGGCCGCGGCCGCGGCAGCCGGGTGGTCGCCCGGCAGCTCCGTCACGATCAGGTTCAGGACGGAAGCGGTGCGGCCCGCGTGCAGGCGGACGCCCGACGCGTCGTAGCAGACGACGGCCGCTAGCACCGCCGCCACCGCGAACGCGTCCGAGCCCGGGCCCGGGCTGATGGCCAGGGCTGCGGCCAGGGCGGCCGCGGCCGCGGTGTGGGAGGAGGGCATGCCCCCGCTCGTCAGGCAGCGGGCGGGCTCCCAGTCGCCTGTGAGCGCGTGGTGTACGACCACTTTTGCGACCTGGGCCAGGATAAGGGCTGTCAGGGCGGCCACGAAGGGGCTGTGTTTGTGAGGGTGGAGAGGTGAGGGAGGAGGTTGAAAAGAGGGAACCGATGTCGTGGAGCGCGGGGGGGGAGCTTTGTGTGTGCGGCGCGCGCCGGCCGCTGCTGCGCTCCCCGCGCGCCATGCACCAGCGGTTAGTCAGGACAGTGGCGGAGGGTCACGGGGTGGGAGAGGGAGGGAACGCACCCGTTCTCCAGGACGCGGAGGGCGCCCAGCATGGTGCTTGCTCGCGTCGCTCCCTCGTGGTCGGTTGCGAGGAACAAGAGAGAGTGTTGCCCGTACCTCCTTGCACAAATCTCCCTTTTCGACGACGAATGAAGGTTGCGGACTTCCCCACCTTCGCCGCCCGGGCGGAGCGCCTGGTCCAGGCCTCCCCCCTGGCCACCCGCTGCGTCATCAAGTACGACCACACGAAGGGGAGCCTGACCGTGCGGGTGACGGACGACGCGACGGTGAGGGAGGAGGGAGGGAGGAGAGAGAGCAAGAGCGATCGGGCCGCGGGGGAGAGGGGGGCCCCCAAACCTGCTCCCCAGCTTTCACTCACGGCACACGCACATCGGTTGCCTCTCCATCACTCACACAGGTCCTCCAGTTCGCGACCGACCAGCTGGCGGACGTGAAGCGGGTGGAGCGGCTGGCGGCCCGGTGCATGGAGGCGGCGGCGACGGGGGCCCTGCCGGCGGAAGGTGAGAAGAAGAAGAAAGAGGAGAGAGGGGCGGAGGGGCGGCGCGCCTGGGAGAGAAGAGAGAGAGAGGGCGCCCACTTCACACCTTCCCTTTTCCCTTGTCCCTCTCTCAACGCAGGCGACACGCTCATGGCGGACGCGGCCAAGCCGGCGGCCGTGGCGGGCGGCGGGCGGGGCGGCGGCCGGGCAGGCAGCGCGGCGTCGGGCGGCGGTGGGCGGCCGCGGCGCGGCGGAGGTTGAGGAGAGTGGGGTATTGGGGCGCGCAGGCTTTTCTTTTGCAATCCTTAGTCATCGTGTGTGTGTTTTCTTTATGAATGAGATATTGGGGCGTGGTATGGGCGCGGTGCGTGCAGCTTGGCACCACGGGCGGCGGCGTTCGCAAACAGTCTCTTGCGGCGAGAGGGGCATGGTCGGCTAGAGGCGCGAACAGAAGAGAAAATAGTGAGTAGTGCGGCGGCCTCACACCACCCCACGCACAGCTCCACCTGAGCTCGCTCCAACTCAGTCAGCCCCCCTCCCCCTCGCCATGCCTCCCCGCAAGGCCCGCGGCGGGCGCGGGCGCGGCGCGCCCAAAGGTAAGCGGGCGCGGCGTGAATGAACGAAAGAACCCTTTCTTTTCCAAATGCACCCTCCCGCGCCAACCGCCGGGGTGGCCTAGAGCTCACCACCCGGTCAGGGCGTGACCTGGTAGCAACAGGTCACCTTCTTGGATGCGAAACAGGCCCCGCCCCGCCGCTCGCGCACCGGCAGGCACCACGTGCGGTTTGGAATGCGCCGCTCGCTCGCTCGCTTTTCTCTCAACCCTGCGCTCAACCCTCTCTCTCTCCCTCTCTCCAGGCCCGCCGCCCGCCGGCGCCGCCACACCCTCCTCCTCCGCCCCGCCCACCCCCGCCCCGGGGTCCTCCTTTGCGACGCCGGCGCCGATGCGCGGCGCCAGCGGTGGCGGCGGCGGCGCCCCTCCGCCGCCCGCGACCGGCCTCCCCGTCCGGGCCGGTGCGGCGCCGCCCGCCCTCGCCTCGCCCCCGCCCCCGCCGCCACCGCCGCCGCCCGCCCCCCGCCCCGCCGACGTGGAGACGGGCGGCGGAGGCGCGACGGCGGCGGCCGTCGCCACCGCCGCCGCGACGGCGGCCGTCGCCCCCGCCGCCGCACCCCCCTCCCCGCCCTCCTCAACCTCCCGCTCCTCCGCACCGCACCTGGACGAGTGCGGCGGCGCGGTCGCGCACGCGTCCGCCCCCCCGCATTCCGCCTCCTTTGGCGCGACGCTGGCCACCCTGTTGGCGCTCCAGCTGGGGTGGGGCCTGTGGCTGATGCCGGCCGCCTTGGCCCGCCTGGGCTGGGTGCCCGGGCTGGGCGCGATCGCGGCCGTCGGCGCCGCCACAGCCTACTCCGCCTCCCTCTTCTCCCGCCTGGCGGCGGCCGTCCCGTCCGCGGTGCTGCTGTCCGACGTGGCCGCCGCCGCGCGCGGGGCGGGCGGGCGCCACCTGACGACCGCCATCATCTGCACCCTGGACGGCCTGCGGTGCGTCATCCTGGCCCAGGCGGGCGCGCGCTCGCTGGCGCACGCGGCGGGCGGGAAGGAGACCTGGGCGGGGTCCCGGGCGGGCCCGGCCGTCGCGGCCACGGTGTGGGCCCTCGCCCAGGCGCGGGGCCTGGCGGACGTGTCCTGGTTCCTGACCGCGGGCACGGTCGCCCAGCTGGGCGCGGTGGGAGTGGTGGTCGTCACCCTGCTGGCCTTGCCCGTGGCGGGCGCGACGACGCGTGCTGTCAACTGGGCGTGCGACCCCGTGGACGGGGCGATCGCGCTCCTGAACGTGTTTTTCGCCTTTGGCGGCCAGGTGAGGGTTCGGGAGTGGAGAGGGAGGAGAGGAGTGAGAGAGCGAGAGAGATCGGCCCGCCCACCGCGCGCTCGCGCGCGCGCGCGCGCGACAACAAACCTCATGAGGTTCACCCTCTCTCTCTCTTCTATTGTCTCTCTCTTCTATTGTTGCACAGTTCGCCTACCTGGAGGTCATCGTGGCCATGCGGTCCCCGTCCGCCTTCCCCCGCGCCGCGTCCCTATCCGTGGCCGTCATGGGCGCCGCGTACGCGGCCCTGGGGTCGGCCGGCTACTTCTCGCGTGGGCCGGCCGCGGCGAACGCCGGGTCGGGTGGGCTCATCGTCTTCTCGCTCGGCCACGGCCCCGCCCTGCGCGCCGCCGCGGGAGCCGTCCTGCTGCAGGCGCTGTCCCAGTACCTGGTCTCCCTGGTCATCTGGGCGCACAACCTGATGACGCTCCTGTCGCGGGCGGCGTCCAAGCCCGCGCGGCGGCGGGCTGGGAGCGGGGCGGGGCCAGCGGCAGACCCCCTGCTCCTGCCGGGCGAGGTCGAGCAATCCCACGCCCACGGCCCCCGCCGCCCGCAGGACCACGGTCGCCCCGCCTGGGCGGCCACGACCGCGCTCGTCGCCCTGTCCTCCTGGGCGCTCGCCGCCTCGCCCGTCTCCTTCTCGGCGCTGGTGGGTCTGGTGACGGCGGCGACTTATCTCTTAGTCGCCTACGGCATCCCGGCCTGGTGCGCGCTGGCCCTGCTGGGCGGGAGGGCGGGGCGTGGGGAGGTGTGGGTGTGGCGGGGGCTGGTGGTGGCGAGCGCGGCCCTGTCGGCGGGCGGGCTGGCGGCGTCACTCATCGCGGCCGTGCGGGGTGAGGGCGGCGGGCCGGAATGAGAGAGACCAACACGAAAAGCCGCACCGGCCCCGATTCATTTCTCTCTTCCCGCACGGGCACCCACACGCTCGCACGTACGCCCAACCCCGCCATGGACCTCCTTCACCTGGCCCAGGATGCGGCCTCCCACATGCTGAAGCACCACACCCTGCCGCCCGTTGACATGCTGCGGGCCCTGCTGTCCAAGGGGCTCGGCTACGGAATCGTGGCATTCGCCGGCGTCGTCAAGCTCCCGCAAATCGCGGCCCTGGCCCGGTCCCGCTCCGCTGCCGGGTTGGCGCCCGTGTCGGCTGAGCTGGAGCAGGTGGCGTACGCCATCGCGGTAAGAGAATGGAGAGAGAGAGAGAGAGAGAGAGAGAGAGAGAGGGGGGGACGAGCGGGAGACGAGAGAGAGAGAGAGGGAGGGAGTCGGCGCGGCGCGTCCCTCTCCCGCTCTCATCCATCCTCACCCCCTCCATTCTCTTACCGCGATGGCGTACGCCACCTGCTCCAGCTCAG
>Ga0114918_10002112_pt1 | contig 17826 bp, 11 predicted proteins | sample LantaG_FD_87015 | JGI IMG/M metagenome (GOLD analysis project Ga0114918, IMG submission 87015) | Deep subsurface microbial communities from Baltic Sea to uncover new lineages of life (NeLLi) - Landsort_02402 metaG | ecosystem: Environmental > Aquatic > Marine > Oceanic > Sediment | place... | reverse complement strand
TCTCTCTCTCTCTCTCTCTCTCTCTCTCTCTCTCTCTCTCTCTCTCTCTCTCTCTCTCTCTCTCTCTCTCTCTCTCTCTCTCTCTCTCTCTCTCTCTTCATTTTTTCCTCGTTCGAATCTCTTCGATCGTGATCGAGGTTTCTCTGTTGCGTTTTTTCGCTTCTTTCTGGACAAAAAGCGCTGAAAAATGGCGCCGTCGAAAGTCTGCATCATCAAGTGCGTCGCGAAAGCAGAGAGAGATGGAATCGACGCGCTGGATGAAGCGCGCACGCGAAACGATTGCATCAGAGCATCTCGTCGATCTGACCTTTTTTTTTTCTTTGACCCGAACAACACAAAAAAAAAACGTAGGCTCAAAAAGGAGATGAAGGCGTTCATGGAGTCGCCCCCACCCTACATCCCCGAGATCTACGTCGACGACAACGACATCACCAGTGAGTTGATGGGGCTTGAAGTCAGAAGAGAGGGAGAAAGAGAGGAGAGAAAAGAGAAGTCGCTTCGAGAACTAAAAAAAAAAAACTCTTCCTCTTCCCTTCCCTTTCCAGCCTGGCTCTTCCTCATGCAGGGCCCGCCCGACACCCCCTACGCCGGCGGCTTCTACGTCGGCCGCATCCGCTTCCCCAACGACTACCCTTACAAGGCCCCCGCCCTCTTCATGGCGACGCCCTCGGGCCGCTTCGTGACCAACGTCTCCATCTGCTGCTCGATGAGCGAGTTCCATCCGGAGCTCTGGTCCCCAGGGTGGTCGGTCTCGACCATCTTGAAAGGCTTTTTGTCTTTTTTGTGCGAGGATGAGCTGACGACGGGGTCGGTCAAGGCGAGCGAGGCCGAGAGGAGGGAGATCGCGAAGGGGAGCTTGGAATGGATCCTGAGGGAGCAGCCCGGGTTGAGGGACAAGTTTTCGGTTCTCGACCGGGAGGCGCGGAGGTTTGAAGGTGGAGAAGAGAGCGAGGAGGAGGACGAGGAGGAGGAAGAGGAAGAAGAAGAAGCGGAGGCGGAAGAAGGAGCGGAAGAAAACGAAAAAGAAGAAGGAGAAGAGGCGGGGCCCTCGGAGCGGCGAGATGAAGAAGAAGAAGAACAACAAGACCACCAACCTGCTGCCGCTTCTCTCAGACAAGCAACACCCCCTTCGTCTTCTTCTTCTGCCTACAGGCTCACCGCTGACGAACTCGAGACCGTGGCCCTGGCCGGGGCGGAGGCCGCCGGCGGGGACGCCGCCGCCGCCGCCAGGAGGCTCGAGAGGGCTCTGCGCCGGTACGAGAAGAAGAAGAAAGAAAAGGGCGGGAGCAGCAAAGGGGGGAGCGAAGGCGGCGGCGGAGGCAGCGAGAAAAACGACGACGACGAAGTTGGTTCATTGGACCCGCCTCTGGACCTCGTGCTGGCTTCCGCGCGCGCCTCCGCCGCGGCGGGCGACCTGCTGCGGGCCGCGTCGCGCGCGGCGTCCGTCGCGGGGGCGTCGGAGGAGGCCGCCGCGGCGGCGACCCGATGGCGCGCGGCCGCCGGCGACCTCGACGCGGGAAGAAAGGCGGCGAAGAAGAAGGACCACCGCGCTGCGCTCGAGGCCTTCCGGCGCGCTGCGACGCTGGCCGACCCCCCCTGCGCCGAGGCGTTCGAGGGGCTCGGCAACGCGCTGGTCGCGACTTCGATCCAACCCGTCGAACAAGCGATCGAGGCCTTCCGGTCGTCGCTGGAGATCGACGCGTCATTGGTCGCGGTGCGGCGCGCGCTGGTCGCCGCGCTGCGGGCGGCCGGGCTCGAAGAAGAGGCCAGGGAGGAGGTGGAGGTCCTGAGAGAGCTGGCTCCCGTCGTCGTGGGGGCTGGTGGAAAAGGGGGAGGAGGAGGCAGCGAACAGCGGAGCTCCAAGGCCGCCGGGAAGAAGAAGAAAAAAAAGTAGAAGAGAAACAAGTAGAAAAATGAAATGAAGTTTTTTACAAAGTCGATTTTTGTTCTTTTTCTCTCCTTTCTCTGTTTCTTTCACCGCTGATGCGCCTCAAACGTGAAGGGATTCTCAGAGAAGCTCGAAAGCTTGGCCGCGGCGGCGAGCACGCGCCCCGCGTTGGCCAGAGCCGCGGCTCTCGCCGGAGAGGGGTCGTTGCTGCTGCTGCTGATTTGCTGCTGCTTGCTCGCAGCAGCAGCCGAAGCCGAAGTCAAAGCCGAGGCGGCAGCAGCAAAGGCCGCGTTGCGCATCGCCAGCGCCGTCAGCGGGGAGCGCCCCGCAGGCTGCTGCTGCGCGGGTCTGGGGATCCGGGAGGGCGCGGGGGCTGCGGCCACAGCGTCGAGCTCGGCGACGACTCTCTCCGCTGACGCCGCCGCGCCACTTGCGGAAGCGCCCCAGCTCGCCCGCCTCGACCCCAACAGCAGCCCTTCGACGTCGCCCCACTCTGTCGTGGGGGGCACCAGCTGCGGGGACGGGGCCACTGTTGCTGCCTCTGCCTTCTGCTCCTCGCCCTCGTCGACGCCAAAGGCGGCCCAGAGCGCCGAGGCGGCAGGCGGCGGCGGCGTGGCCTCCATCGTCATCATTCGGCGCTGCGGCGGCGGCACGGGCGAGGGAGCGACGGCGGCGGCAGAGGCGGAAGGAGCGCGCGCGACCCTGGAGCTGTAGCCGACAGAAGGCTTCGGAGAAGGAGAGGGGGTAGAGAAGCTCGCCATGACGGCCGCGGCCCTGTGGCTGGCGAGCCTGGCCAGCGTGGCGGAGACGACGTGCTGCGGGGAAGAGGAGGAAGAAGAGGTTGTTGCGTTTTTTGGCGTCATCGTCGTTGCCGCCGCCGCAGCAGCAGCAGAAGCGTCGGCCGCCGCGGCCGCGTTGGCCGCCGCGCGAGAGAGCCAGCTCTCTTCCGGCTTCGCGTTCTCGTTTCCTTCTCCCTCTTCTCCTTTCCCTCCCTCATCATCGTCTTCTCCAACGCGCATGCTCGAGTACAAAGTCTCGATCAGCCCTGCCACGTCCGAGTCGAGCGCGTCCCAGTACCTCGAGGCGAGCGCGTCCCTCGCCGCCCTCTGCGCGGCGACGCACCTCGAGACCCGCCGGCGCGCCTCGGTGACCTCCGACGCCGCTTTCCTCCAGCCCCTGAGCGCCGCGCGCTGTGCGTTGGCGATTCGGAGCCTCGCCAGGTTCGAGGCGCACTCCCTGAACTCTGCCGTCACGTCGACGGAGCGCTTCCACCCGCGCAGGGTGCGACGCAAGAGCATCGTCTCCGCCGCGGAAGAGGCCGCTGCGCGGGAGACGCGGGCGTCGGCGGCGGCGCGGTGCCACGCGAGAAGGACGGCGGCGCCTCTGGCCCTGCTCCAGTCCTTTTCCTCGTCGCCCGTGGAGGGAGGAGGCAGCGTAACGCCGGCCCCATCCCTCAAGAGTCGACCGCGGACCGAATCGGAAAGCTTCTGGCGCGCCTCTTTCCGGCGGGCGCTCTCCTTGGCCCAGCCCTGGAGGCACGCGCGTGCCGATTTGAGCGAGCGGACTCGGGCGGCGTCGGCCGCGACGAGCCTCGCCTGCCTCCGGACCGCCGTCAGCTCCCTCCAGGCCCGCAGATGCCGGTGGCCGTCCAGGTTGAAGGCCCTGCGGAGTTTTGCAGACGCCTCCTTGCGGGAAGCGATCCGGGCGCGCCATCGAGCCACTGCCCAGCGGGCGAGCTTCTCCGCTCGCACCGCCCTCAGCGTCGCCTCGGCGTCGCGGTCCTCGCGCGCGCCCGAGGCCGCGCGAGCCCAGGCGCGAAGCACGCCGCGCTGCGTCTTGCGCGCGGCGGCCCTGGAAGCGTCGGCGGCCGCCCGCTTGGCAGAGGCGGCGGCGCGCGTGACCTCGGCCCAGCCCTGCACGATTCCTCGTGCTGTCGCGCGGGCTCGCACCACACTTTTGCCCTCGACGATCCTCCTCGAGCGCGCATGCCAGCTCGCCTCTGACCTCCAAGCCCGTAAGGCCGCCAGCGCGCGCCTGTCCGCTGCAGCATCAATAAAGGAGACGAAGAGGGAGCGCTGTTTGGAGTTGGCGAGGGCGTTGGACCTCCATGCCAGGAGGGCCCTGCTTGCCAGAGTCGTCGCGTATGTTTTCTCGATGACCCCCCGTGAAGTCGCGGCGGCCGAGAGCGACGCTGCCCTTTTCCAGCCCAGCAGCGTCCGCGACAGCAGCAGCCTCTCCCTGGAGGCCCCGTGGTCGAACGCGGCCCTCCGGCGAGCGGCTGCCGCCTCGGTCTGCTCGCGCCAGTTGGCGAAGGTCAGCCTCGCGAGCCTCTCTGCCCTCCGCGCCACGCCCCGGCAGCCCGCGGCGCGCAGCGCCGACGAGGCCGCCGCCGCGGCGCTCCAAGATTTCAGGATCGAAGAGGCCTTGGCGCGGGTGGAGCGTTCGGCGAAGACGTCGCCGACGTGGTCGAGCACCCTCCGGCGAGCCACCTTGGCCCTCCAGACCGCGACCGCCCTGCGCGCGCGGGCCGCGGCGGCCGACGCGGCGTGGCGCTCCGCGGCGGCCGCCCTCGCCGCCGCCAGCGCCACCGCGGCGGCGGCGCCCCTCGCCTCGGCGTCGTCGGCCTGGCGCTCCGCCTCGGCGAGCTCGTCTGCCAGAGCGCACAGCTCGGTGGCCAGCTCGGACCGGAGGGCGCTCATCTGGTCGATCGTCCACGTCTTGAGCGCCGCGGACTCTGCCAGCAGCTCCGCGGCGCGGCCGTCGAGCTGCGCGCGAGCCGCGCGCTCCCTGCCCAGGAAGGAGGACCACTCCTGGGCCACGACCTTGGCAGCGAAGCGCGGGTTGCCGAGTTGGTGGGAGGAGGAAGAGAAAGAAGTGGGAGGGAATTGGGATTTGGTGGTGATGGTGGAAGAAGAAGGAAGAGGGACACCAGCTGTTGCTGCTGTTGCGTCGGCGGCGGCGCTTGCTGCCCCCGCTCCTGCTCCCGCAGCAGCAGAAGAGGCCGAGGAGGTCCCGACCCTCTCCACGTCGGCGCAGAAGGACACCTGAGGGAACCTGCGGTTCCTGAAGCCCAGTCTGGCCCGAGTCCAGCTCCCGCGAGGCATGCCGTCCCCGACCAGCTCCCACTGCTCGGTGATCCCAAAGTGCGAGTTGAAGAAGGCGAGCCGGCCGTGGAAGATTGAGGTCGAGGTTGAGGTCAGTCCTTCGCCTTCTTCTTCTTTACCAGCGCTACCGCTGCTGTAAATCCCTTTCCTCCTGGCCTGCAAGAACCTCCCCGAGGTCACGGAGGAGCGGAAGCCGTAGAAGTCGCCCTGGCGGACGACCTCGAGCAGCGACGAAGCGAGCAAAGGAGGAGGAGCAGAAGAGGTGGAGGAGGAGGTGTTGTCGTCTCCGTTTCCGTTCTCGCTTTCTCCCCCTTCTCTCCGGACTTTTTCGAGCACGAAGTGGACCCCGGGCCCCGCGTCCTCGTCGGCGGAGGAGTTTCCGTTGGACGAGTAAGGGTCGTGGGAATCGACCTGCAGCAGCCTGTCGACGACGGCGGAGGCGCTGTTGTTGTTGTTTTGGCGTCGTCGGCGGAAGTCGCCGCCGCCAGAGGTCCCTTCGGCTCCGTTCAGCGGCACGGCCGCGAAGGGGGCCCCGGCGTCAGAGAACCAGACGACGTCGCCCGATTCGAGGCCGGGGCGCGGTAAGGAGGAGCGGGCGAAGTTGGGGGGGAAGGGCAGAGGAGGGGCTGGAGTTGAGTTTGAGTTGAGTTGAGTTGAGAGGAGGAAGAAGAGGTCGTTGAGCGAGAAGAAGAAAAAAACGTTTTTTTCGCATTCGTTTCGCGTTCGTTCGTGGCTTCTACGCGCGCTTCTTGTGCTCTCCTTTCTCTCGTTGGGGAGAGTTAAGCGTGTTCTTTGCCAAGGAATCGAAATTGAGCTAAATGCGCGAGTGGACAAGGGCGAGAGAAGAGGGCGAAAGAACGAGAGAGGCGCCATTTTTTCAATGCAGGCGAGTTGACAACGAGTTTTTTCAAGTCCAATGACGGCTTCGCTGGTTTAAGTGCACGCGCCTGCGAGCGCATTCTCACCTGTCGCCTGCTGCTGCTGCTGCTGCTGCTGCTGGAAGGCAGGAGCGGCGGCGGTGGCCTGCTCGTGGGAAGAGGCCCGCGCAGGGGCCGACGACGACAACATCGTCGTCGGCGCGTCGTTTGCGTCGACGAGCATCTCTTCTCCTCCTCCGACGCCTGAGCCCCAAGCCTGCTGCTGCTGCTGCTGCTGCAGGTGAGGAGGGAGCGGGAGCGGCGGTATCGAGCCGGCTCCCTGGTGGGGCATTTGGTTGGGTCGCGATGAGAGAAAGGAGAGGAAAGGCGAGCTCTGTCAAGAAAGAGCAGGCGTTTTGCTTTTTTTGCTTTTTTCTTCTTCTTCTTCTTCTTCTTCTTCTTCGAGGACGAGGAGAAAGTGAAGAGGGGCGATGGAGAGGTCGAGCTGAATTTTTTCCCTTCTTCTTTCAACTCCCCCACTAATTCTCTCTCTTCCCCTCTCTCCTTCGCGCGGCTCCGCTGCCTCTCTCCCTCTCTCACATTCCAGTTGAGCGAGCGAGCAGCGCGCGTGCGTCCTCTCGTAGAAGAAGCCTCTCTCCTCCTCTGCTTTAGCTCGCTCCTGCAGAGAGCAGGGGGCAGGGAGGAAAGCAGGGAGAGAGAAGAGAGGGATTTCTCTTTCTCGTCTCCGGTCGTCGTCGTCGACCCCAATCAAGCAACCATGGCCGCGTCCCGCAAGCTCCAGCAGGAGATAGAGCGCATCATCAAGCGCATCAACGAGGGCTGTGATGAGTTTGACCAGATCTGGGACAAGGTTCGTGGTTTGGAGCGTGCGCTGGCTCGCGCGCGCGAGGGCGCGAGGGAAGAGAAAGGGGGGGGACCGAAGCAATGGCATCGACCAAAGGCGAGCGTTGTCGTCACTTTGCGCTCGCGTGTTTGCCCTGCTCCAATACTCGCTACGCTCCTTTCTCTCGCAATTATGAGGCAGGATGGTGTTTTGTATAGGCTTGCGTTGGTGTTTATCGCAAACAATACGCGAATGGGATCGAAAAGGGGGGCGGATCCCGAAGGCCCAAAAAGAAAAAAGAAAAAAAAGCAAGCGGCGAGATCTCGCTCCACTTTTTTTTCTCCCGCCGCCGTTTTCCTTCTCCTTCTTCTCTCACCTCTTCTTTCTCTCACCTCTTTCTTCCACCACCATTTTCAGGTCTACGACCCGGACCAGGCCGCGCTCAAGGAAAAGAACGAGGCCGACCTCAAGAAAGAACTGAAAAAGCTCCAAAAGTGCCGAGACCAGATCAAGAACTGGATCAGCGGCAACGAGGTCAAGGACAAGACCGACCTGCTCGCGGCGCGCCGGGCGGTCGAGCGGCAGATGGAGCGGTTCAAGGTCTGCGAGCGCGAGTCCAAGACCAAGACATTTTCCAAAGAGGGGCTGAGCCTGCAGGCCACCAAGGTGGACCCGGCGCAGGCGCGGCGCAACGACGCGCGGGACTGGATCACGGCGACGGTCAGCACCTTGGAGGAGGAGTGCGAGGCGTTCGAGGCCGAGGTCGAGAGCCTCGGCGGTGGCAGCGGAGGAGGTGGAGCTGGAGGAGGAGCAGATTCCAAAAGCGGTGGAGGCGGCGGAGGCCGGAGGGGCAAGGCCAAGGCCATCCCCCCTCGGGTCACGCACCTCGAGGCCTCGGCCGACAGGCACAGGGCGCACATCGCGCGACTCGAGCAGCTGCTCCGCCTTTTGGACAACGAGGCCGTCGAGGTCGAGGACGTCGAGGGCGTCCGCGAGCTCGTCGACGACTACCTCGCTCGCAACCAGGGAGGCAGCGACGAGGCCGCGGACCGCGCGTCGGCGACGATGACTCCCGACGAGTTCGCCGAGCCGGACGACCTGTACGAGGGGCTGCTGGAGAGGCTGGACGCCGTGGAGGCGGCGCTGCCGCTGGTGCCCTCGGCCGTCGCGCTGAAAGCTCACAAGGTCGGGGACGAGAAGAACGCTGCTTCGTCGTCGTCGTCGTCGTCGCTGGCGACTGCCGGTTCTTCCTCCAACTCCGCCGCTACTGCCACTGCTGGTGCTGGTGCTGGCGCTACTGCTGCTGGTGGCTCTTCTTCGTCCTCTGCTGCGGCCAAGGCAGCTGCTGTCGCCGCGGCGGCCAAGCAGCAGCTCGCTGCGTCCGGCGTCCTCCGAGCGGCAGGGGCAAACAACAGCAGTAGGGACGACGACGACGACGTGAGCTCTTCGGCTCCCAAGACGACGACCGTGGTGCGGAGGCCCTCCACCTCCGGCGCCGAGCTGCCGAGCTCGCCTGCCGTCTCTCGCAAGGGGGCGCTCGACGCGCCGAGCCCCTTGGGGCCCGGCTCGGCTTCGGGGACCCCCGCCGCCGTGCCGCCGCCGCCGAGGACCGCGGCGCCGTGGGCAGGGATCGCCGCGGCGACTGCCGCCGCCGCCTCCGCCGCCGCCGCGGCCTCCTCCGCCAGGGGCGGCGGCAAGGGCGGGGAGGACGGCGGTGTGGGAGGAGGCGGTCCTGGGAGCGCGAGCGGCACGCCCCGCGCGAGCTCTGCTGGCGGCGGCGGGGTGGCGAAGGCTGTTGGTGGTGGTGCTGCTGCTGCAAACGGAACGGCAGCAGCTGCAGCAGCGGCTCCTGCTCCGTCGGCGGCAGCGACAACGGCAGCTCCAAAACCTTCTGCCTCCGCTTCAGCCGCCACCACCACTGCATCGCAACCTCTCGCCCCTCCGATGACGTCCGCGACCCAGTCGCCCATCGTCCCTTCGGCCCCGCCGGCGGTGCTCCAGTCGCTGCTCGCCGCCTGCGCGCCGCGCTCGATCCCGACGCCGGCCGACTCTTCGTGGTCGCGGATCCCGCCGCGCAGGAGGGCGCTCAACGGTGGGTTGGACGGCGCTAAAACGTCTTCTTCCTCCGCAGATGGAGGCTCTGCTTCCTCACCCACTTCCCCTTCCGCTGCCAGCGGCAACGGAGGGGGAGCTGCGACAACCCCCCTCGTCGTGCCCGCCTCCTACCCTGCGACGCGCCTGCCGGTGCTCGACAACCCTGCTCTCTTTGAGAGGCTCGACACTGAAGCTCTCTTCTTCGCCTTCTACCACCAACCCGGCACGCATCAGCAGTACTTGGCGGCCCGCGAGCTCAAGAGGCAGTCGTGGAGGTACCACAAGGCGCACGGGGCCTGGTTCCAGAGACACGAGGAGCCTCGCGCCGCCGGCGCCGAGTTCGAGAGGGGTACCTTTGTGTATTTCGACTATAACGTAGTCCACGACGATGCCTCGGCGGGCTGGTGCTACAGGCTCAAGCAGGATTTCACGTTCACCTACGACCAGCTGGAGGACGAGCTGCAGCCGTGAAGGAAGAAGAAGAGAGGTGGTTGGTGGTTGGTTGTTGGTTGAGGAAGAGGAAGACGGAAGAGGTGGAAGAAAGAAGAAGAAAAAGGACGAGCGAAAGAAGCGACGGCGACGGTGGAGACGACGAAGAGAGATAATGAAAGAAGAGAGCTGGCGCTTTTTTCTTGACTTTTTCTTTTCTTGAGTGAGATTTTGTGAGAGCGCGAGCGCGAGCGCGTGTCGCTGGCTGCTGAGAGTGGGCCATTGGATTGTTGTAACTTTCGCGTGTGTGGAGAGAGAAAGAGATAAAACTTTTTGAAGAGAAAAAAAGCAGCGATAAAAAAGTTTTTGAGTTTTTTTTTTGCTTCTTTCTCTCTCTCGCTCTCTCTCTCTTTCGCTTTTCAATTACTCTACAGATATTGGTTGTTCTTACAGTCGTTTTGTTTTTTTAAACGAAGAAGCGGAGGCAGAATGAAAGCGCGCGCAAAAGCCCACTTCGAGGGAACTCTCCAGGAGGAAAAAAAAGCTCTTCCCCCCCCCCACACACACATCAAAACGCCCCCGTCGCCCCCCGCGGAGGCTCGCGCCCGTAAAACTGCCTCCGCATCAGGTCACGGTGCTTGCGGAAGGCCTCGTCGGGGGTGAGCTTGCCGGCCTGCGTGGATCTCGACGCCGCGAGACTCCCTTCTTCTCCTCCTTCGACCCGAACGAGCTCTCCCTCACGGACCACAAAGACGCCCTCTCCGCTACCCCTCGAGAGCCTCTTCCTGTCCGTCGCGCTCCTGCGGGTAGTCGCCCGCAGGAAGGAGACCGCGGCCATCAGCCGCTTGACGCCCCCGTCGGCGTCGGCGTCGGAGCCTTCTTCTTCACCGCGCGCTCTTGGAGCTCCGTTCTCCGGCTCCGGATCGCTCCAGCTCCGGATCGCCGCCGCCGTCGAGGCCCTGCGCCTGGCGGCGTCCTCGGGCTCGAGCCGCTCGAGCAGGCAGAGGTAGTCCCGCCACAGGGAGAGCGTGAGGGCGCGGCGGCGGTCGTTGTTGAGGTCGACGCTGCCGCCCCCGCCGCCGCTGCTGCCGCTGCTCTCGATCGCGAAGAAACGACGCCAACAATTGGCGCCGGCGCCGGGCCCTACCCGCGCCCGCATCATTTCCACTTCTGCGCGTGCGGCCGCGAGGCTTAAAAATGCGTGCGCTGGGGCGGGTGAGAGCGAGCGCGCGAGAGAGGGAGAGGGGTGAGGGACGCAGAGGCGTGTGAGGGGATGCGAATTGGTTGACGAGAAAAAAATGAAAAATGAAAAAGAAAACGACCTCCACTTCCACTCACCTCCACTTTCTTCACCACCACCGCCCTCCACCACACCGCGGCCAAAAAAAAAAGGTGGTCCCGGACGGGATCGAACCGCCGGCCTTGGCATTATTAGTACCACGCTCTAACCAGCTGAGCTACGGGACCTGGTTTTTTGGACCCTTTCCCGCGGGGGGAAAGGGATGAAAGAGGGGGGAGAGGGAGAAGAAAGAGATAGAGAGAGACGACGTCAAGAGAGCGTCCGACGTTGAACTCACCTCACCCTCCTCCACCAACTTTTACCCGCTTCCATTTTCGTTGCATCCATTTCGGGATTTTCAGGGGTACTTTATCGTTTGGCCGCGATGGGTGGGTGGGTGAGTGGATTTGGAGAGAGAGAAAGAGCGTTTTTTTCTTCTTCTTCTCGACCTCGACCTCGACCTCTTTGAATGAATGGAAAACAAAACCCTCTCTCTATTTACACTCACCGAACCCCCGCGCTCTCTCCCGCAAAGAACAAAGCAAAAAAGAAAAAGATTCCCTGCGACTCTCTCTCTCTCTCTCTCTCTCTCTCTCTCCAAAGACCGTGCGAAAAAGAAACGAACAAAAACAAAAAAAGAAAACAAAAACTCTAAACTCGTAAAACTCCACTTGCGCTTTCGGGTTTTTCTTCTGCAGTTTCGCCTTGAAGGCATTGAGGTGCGCTAGCGACTGCGGAGTCCACGTCCCGCCGCGCCCTTTCCGCATATCCACCAAGATCAGGCGAGGGCAGCACTCGACCAAATCGTCCAGCGGGGCGTCGATCTGCATACGCTCGTTGCTGTCGAGCATGATCTCCTCGAGCGAGCTCAACTCGCGAACAAACGCCGGGACGCGGCGGAGGTCGCAGTCCTGGAGGTAGAGCAGGCGCAGAGAATTCATCCCCTTGAGCCCTGGAGGGAAAGCCACGTCGTCGGGCGCGGGACCTAGAGCCGCGTTGGAGGAAACGGCGAGCTCCTCTAGCAGCCTGAGCGCGCCCAACTCTTTCGGCAGCGAGCGAAGGTCGCAGGCAGCGACAGTTAAGTGTTTCAGTTTTTTGAGATTCGAGATCCCGGCCGGGATCGCTTTGATCCTGAAGTGGCCGTTCAAGATGAGAGACTGAAGCTTCGTGAGGGCCAGAAAGGACTCCGGGAAGCGACGCAGGCCGACCGAAGGGTGGCGGTGTTCACGAACGGACCCCCAGAGGCTCAGCACCTCGAGGCTGCCTCGGAGCTGGACCAAGGGCTCGACATCGCTCACGGAAAGGCCTTTTGAAATGCACATGACTTGGAACCCGCACATCTTTCGCGCGGGGACGACATAAGGCCTCAGAGCCGCCCACAAGGGAGGTCCCACGAGCTTTTCAAAGCCATCAAAGATCCCGAGCTCGGTCAAGCGAGGTCCGACGACAGCGACGAGTTGAGCCAAGTTTGTTGCGTTGAAGTCACCGAGAGAGGCGCCGCTTCGGTCATTGAGGCCCAGCCGGTTCACCGACTCGGCGTGCGTGCGAGCCCAGGAGAGGACCCTCGAGGCGCGGACGACAGGCTCGCGACGGCTAGAACGGCGAGCGGCCGCCTCCTCTGCTGCGGCGACTTCTTTCGCGAACTCGAGAAAGATAACGTCGTGGAGCGGCGAAGCGTCGCGCGAGCAGTAGAGGTCGCGGAAGGCCTTGCAGACAAAAGGAATCGTTAATCGAGCCCAGCGTTCGTCATCACCCATAGCAACGATGAAGATAGACACGAGCACCTGGTTGGGGACGTCGGTGAGCATGAGGGGCGCGGGTGCGGCAGTGGAGCTGGAGCTGCTGGAGCTGGAGCTGCTGCTCGCGCCGCCCGGGGCGTCGAGGTCGAGGTTTTCGGCCAAGAGCTTGCTCACGTCGTCAGCGATCGACGTCGTTTCAGTCGATGTTTCCGTGCCGGGCGAGCTCTTGCTTTTCGCCTCCCCGCTCTCCTTGGAGGGCGTCAAGAACCCCTTGCGCATTGTCTTTGGAGGGTCGGAGCGGGGGGAGAGAAAGAGGGTTGGGAAGGTGGAGAAGGCAAAAAAGAGGCCAATGTTTTTTTGTTTTTCGAGCGATGCCTCTTTGACGGAAAAAAGTGAGAGCAAGCGACGAGCCAAGTTTGTTTTTCTCTCTCTTCTTCTTCTTCTTCTCTCTTCTTCTTCTTCTCTCTTCTTCTTCTCTCTCCGTTCTTCTCTCTCCTTTTTCAAGTCCAAGTGTTTTTTGTTGTTGTTTTTCATTGCAAAAAAAAGTGTGCGTGAATCTAAACAAGGAAGAAAGACAAGTTCAAATGCGTTGGTGTTTGGTGTTGTAAACAAAAAAAGCAAGTTCGGCTCAGACGCTGCTGCTGCTGCTGCGGGAAAAAAAAACTAAAAAAAACATCTTTTTTCAAAAACCTCCACTTCCACTTCCGCCACCTCCACCTTCTTCACCCCCGCCGTCCCCGTCCCCGCCGACCTCGCCCTCGAGGATCAGCACCACGGCCCTGCCCGAGTCCCCGCGGGCTCGCGTGAGGGCCACCTCGGCGATCGCGTAGGAGCAGCGCGTCACCAGCATGATCTGCTCGAGATCATCCTCGCGGCGCTTGCGCTTGCGGGCGTCGGCCGTCAGAACCGGGGCGGCGCCGCCGCCAAACGTGAGGCCGCTGCTCAGGAGGCCGCTGCCGCGCCCGCTGCCTTTGCCTCCGCTGCCGCCGCCGCCGCCCCCCGCCGCGGCGGCGGCCCTGAACATCCCGTAGATCGTGTTCGGTGGCCTCGTCAGCGTGCGGAGGTGCGGGCGGTCGACCGGCGCCGGCTGCTCGGGCGGCGGCGGAGGGGGCACGCTGCCGCCGAGGCGCGCGCGGCGAGGGGCAGCACCGCCGCTACCGCCACCAGGCGCGCGGTTCCCGCGGCGGCGGCGAGGCGGGCCGCCTTCGTCGTCGTCGTCATCCTCGTCGTCGTCGTCGTCGTCAGCATCATCTTCGTCGTCGTAGTAGTAGTAGTCGCCGTAGTCATCTTCGTCTGCTTCTCCCATCTCCACAAGGTCCGCGCGCTCGATCTCCAGCCTCAGCGCCGGGATCTTGTTAGCAGGGAAGCGGACGCCGACGATGGCGCGCGAAAGAGCAGCAGCGGGAGCGGAAGCAGCAGCAGCAGAGGCGTTGTTCGCGCCGCTTCCGCCTCCTCCACCTCCGCCTCCACCACCTCCGCCTCCACCGCCTCCAACAACGCCCTCCGCAGGCACCGTCGCGCGCACGGTCCTCAGCGCGTCGGGGCCGCCACCGTCGTTTCCCACGACCTTGGAGATGACGCGCCAGAGCCTGACCACGGCGCCGGAGAGCACACATTCGTTCTTCATCCTGTATCGAGTTTTTGAGTTTTTGAGTTTTGAAGTTTTTTAGTTTTTCTTTGAAAAAAAGTTGGTTTTTTTTTCCCTCTCGAAACTCCAAAACTCTTTCTTTCTCTCCCGTCTCCTCGTACCTGGTCCCGTAGGTGCAGTCGGGCACCGTGCAGCCCCCGGACCCGTGTGCGCACCCGCGCTCCGTCATCCCGTAGATCTGCCGCCAGTACAGCTCGGCCTGCGGCGGCGGCACGGGCTCGTAGATGCGCAGCAGGTCGTGGACCTTCATGTCATCGCCCGGGGCCGTCGCGCCCGTGTTGGGGCGGACGATCTGGTATTTCGACGGAGCCGGGCGGTACCGCCGTCCGACGGCGTTGTTGTTGCTGTTCTTGTTGTCGCCATGCGCCGCTCGCTGCTGCTGCTGCTGGCGCTGGACGCGGTGCTCGTGCTGCTGCGCGGCGGAGTAGAAGTTGTTGTTGCCCGCGCCGACGATTTGCAGGCCTTCGGCGGCGGCGGAAGCATCGGCGTTTCCACGACGAGCTCCTCCTCCTCCTCCTCCTCCACCACCACCACCTCCATCTTCTTCCTCTTCTTCCTCGTCCTCTTCTTCCACCGCTTCCTCTTCGGCAGCGGAAGCCTCCGCGGCGGCGTCGGCAGCCGCAGCGGCCTCCGCGGCAGCGCCCACGGGCGCGCTGTACCCTCGCACGAGCGCCAGCAGCACCCCGAAGTGCGGGCCCATGATCGGCCTCTTCGAGACGAAAAAGCCCGTCACGGCCCGCGGGTGCGGCTTCGGCAGCTGGCCGCGGAGCCTGGCCGCCGCGGCCTCGAAGGAGACGCCGCGGTCGACGCGGATCTCCACGAAGCGGAGCTCGCGGTGCGGGGGCTGGCGCTCGCGCCACAGCAGGCGGAAGATCTCGTCCGGCGAGGCGGCTGCGGCGGCGTTGGCCGCGGCCGCTGCGGTCTTCGTCGTCAAAGATGAAGAAGCGCCGCCGTCGCCGCCGCCGCGGCCGACGACGACAGCGCCAAAGGAAGACTCCGACTCCGGGACCGGGGTCCCCTTAATCGTCGCGACGCCAGCGTCGAACGTATTGGCGCGCTTTTTTTGTTTTGTTTTTTTGGAAAGAGAGTTGTAAAAAGAGTTGGAGATGGTGAGTTTGAAAAGAGAGGGAAAAAATGAAGAAGAAGAAGAAAAAAAACACGAGTTTGACCTCGACAAGTTTCGAAATCGCTCGACAACCTGAACTCTCTTTTCTCTCTCTCCCTCTCTCTTTCTTTACCTTGGCCATCGTGATCTTGGACTCCAGGCACGCCATGAAGAACGCGAAAACCACCACCTGGACCTCGATCCTCTTGGCCAGGAGGCGGTTGAGGAACTTCTTCACGCCCGTCGCCGCCGCCGCCTGCTGCTTCGCCTTGGAGACCCCGGGCATCGGCCTCGCCGCAAACCCGGGCAGCGACGCGTCGGAGCCGATCTCCTTGAGGTCCATCGTCTCGAGCGCGAGTGCCGTCACCCCCAGCAGCCTCCTCGTCGCGGCGATGCGCACCGCGCCGCCGCCGTTGTTGCTGCTTCCTCCGCGGGTGTTTCCGCTCCCCGGCTGCTGCTGCTGCTGCTGCTGCTGCAGCTCGGACGACGTCTCGAGCAGCAGGCGGATGCAGTCGTCGGTCTCGCACAGCGATGCCGGCAGGTGCTCGAGCGCCGCGGCCACCCCGGCGACGACCGAGTCCAGCTCTACTATCGGGGGCAGCAGCGCCTCGACGGCGGCCGTGGCGGCCTCGGCCGTGCCCGCCGCCGCGGCCTCGGCCATCTTGTGCTCGGACACGATCCCGGAGAGCCTCGAGGAGTCGCACATCGCGCGCAGCGCGTTGAGGCCGTAGACAGAGTCGACGACGGCGGCGTCGCCGAGCCCGGCGTCGCCGCCGCCGCCGCCGCTGCCGATGGGCTCGAACGTCGAGGAGGAAGAGGGCTGTTGCTGCAGCTGCTGCTGTTGTTGGTCGGCGTTGTTCTCGACGCCGGCTCCGCTTCCGCGGCCGCCGCCCGTCGCCGCCCTCCTGTCCCCCCTGGTCAGGGCCCCCATGGACTCGAGGCGCTTGCCGACGGCGCTGGCAAACCTCGACTCGCCCCCGAGGGACGTGAGGGCGAGCGAGTAGCGCGGCGCGCTCGCCTGGTGGGAGCGGTGCGTCCTACCGAGCTGCTGGATCGCCTTTTCGGCGGACCAGGCGAGCTCAAGGGTGAAGTGTGCCTGAGGCGTTTTTCGAAAAAAAGTTTTGAGATTTGAGTTTCTTTTTTTTTTAAATAAAGAAGAAGAAGAAGAAAGAAGAAAGAAGAAGAAAACAAACTCACCCTGCGCCGGCGCACTTCCGGCGGCTGCGACAAAGAGTCCTGCAAACTCACTCCCGTACTCGCCGCGTCGCTCAAGATGGCGACGTGCTTCTGTCCCGAGTTGAAGAGCGCGGCCTCGCAGACGTTGACCCGGTCCGTCTGCTGCTGTGTCGCCGCGGCGGCGGCCGCCGCCGCCGGCGCGCGGCGGGCGGGCGGGGGCAGGCCGGCCAGAGCCGCAGCGGCCGCAGCGGCGGCGTTGCGCGACGCGAGGCCGCTGATCGCCGTCTCGGGCGTGCGGGCCTCGTAAACGTAGCGCGTGGTGACGCCGCTGCCGGGGCGCGCGCGCACGACGCGCGCCCTCCTCCCTGTTGGTGTTTTGAAGAAGAGGAAGAAGAAGAGAAGAAAAAGTTGAGATTTTCTTTTTCCCCCTGAAGCCGAAGAAGAAAACGGAAAGAAGAAGAAAGAAATGAAACCTTTTCTTTTTCTCTTACCGGTCATCTCGGCGACCTCGTCGGTTCCCCCCAAGAGCTCGATCAGCTCGTCGAGAGGGTTTCCAGGGAGGTCCGCGGCGAGGATGTCCCGCTTCAGCCTCTCGACCGACGGGTGCTCGCGCTCGAAGAAGTCGGGGTTGGGCCCGCGCGAGCGCGAGCGAGAACGGGAGCGGGAGGGCGTCGGCGAGCGGGAAGCTTGCCGAACGTTGTTGGTGTTGTTGTTGTTGTTGTTACCGCGACCGCTGCCTCCATCTCCTCCACCAGCAGCCAAAGCCAGTCTCATCGAAGCCGGCAGGCTCCTCCCTCCCGCTGCAGGAGCGGAAGACGGAGCAGCACGCTCGTTCTTGACGGCGCGGGCACCACCAGCAGCCTCTGCCTTGACCCCAAAGCGCGCCGCCGCCGCTGCCGCCGCTGCCCTTGCCGTTGCCGCCATTGCCGCTTCCTCCATCTTGAACTCGTCGTCGTTGTCGTCTTCTACCTTGACCTCGCTGTCGGAGTCGGACAGGACGATGACGCTCCCGTCTCTCGCAGCAGCAGCGGCAGCTGCGGCGACGGGAGCCCCTTCCTCCTTGACTGCTCCTGCTTCGTCGGAAGAGCACGAGTGGAAGTCTCCGCCGTTGTCGTCGCCGTCGTCGCCGTCGTCATCATCGTAGCCGTCGCTTCCGCTGCTCCCACCACCGCCTCCGGAGCCCGACTCGTGCACAATCATGCCCCCGCCCTGCTCCTGCACGCTGGTTATGAAGCTGAGCATAGTGTCGCGGCAGGTAGAGGTGAACCCGTCCTGTTTTGGTGTTGTTTTTTTTGAAGAGAAGAAGAAGGAGAAAGAGGAGGAGTGAGTTTTTTTCGTGTTCTCGGTTTTTTTCCTCTTCGCCGAGCTCTAAACAAAACCAAAAACAAACAAAAAACGCACCATCCCCTGGCCGACCCTGTAGCCGCGCTTGGTAGCAGCAGCTTCGCCTGTTGAATGGATTGAATAGAGAAAGAGAGAGAGAGAAAGACAGAGAGGAAAGAAAGAGTGAGTCGTTTTTTTGCTCTCTCTCTCTCTCTCTCTCTCTCTCTCTCTCTCTCTCTCTCTCTTCTCTCTCTCTCTTCTCTCTCTCTCACACTCTCTTTCTCTCTTCTCCTCCTCCCTCCCTCCCTCTCTCCCTCCCTCCCTCCCTCCCTCCCTCCCC
>Ga0114918_10002111_pt1 | contig 17827 bp, 16 predicted proteins | sample LantaG_FD_87015 | JGI IMG/M metagenome (GOLD analysis project Ga0114918, IMG submission 87015) | Deep subsurface microbial communities from Baltic Sea to uncover new lineages of life (NeLLi) - Landsort_02402 metaG | ecosystem: Environmental > Aquatic > Marine > Oceanic > Sediment | place... | reverse complement strand
TATGCCAGACCCTATCCGAGATCAAATCCTCTCAGGCATGCACAAAGTTATTAACGGGGAAAAAGGAACAGCGCGCCCTTCTCTAATACGCTCTGCATTTCACGATAAGGCAGCTCTCGCTTCCTTTCGCGCTCTCGCTCCTCAGATCGCTGGTAAAACAGGCACGGCAGAGATTTTTTATAAACAAACAATTGATGCGCAAAGCCCTGCGGAGATGGAAAAACACATCTGGTTTGGGTCAATTGGCTTTAAAGAAGACACTCTAGAAACGCCCGAGCTTGTCGTTGTTGTCTATTCTCGCTTTGGCTCTGCAGGAAAACAAGGGGCGCCTATTGCGGCTAAGATCTTAGAAAAGTGGCGTGAAATCTATCATGCGCACTACAATGAAGAAAATGAGTAGTGATTATTATAAATTGGCCTCGCACCACATGGAAAAATCGTGGCGGGCTTGGGAATCAAACAGCTCTTTAAAATCTTGGGGCCACACGATCCCAGCCAGACTCGCCTATCTATGCGAAACAGTAATCAATGCCGTCAGCCTTCCCTTTGCCATCATCGCCATTACTTTTGGCTCTCTTCATGCGCTCTGCACCTGGAATAGACAGTCTGCGCTCTTTCAAGATACATACGCCACCATTTCAAAGGTTGCGAACCGCCTGTTTCTATCCGGGTTTGGCGCTCTGTTCTCGCCTGCCGTCACACATAAATACCGCGACGCCAACATCACTCCATTCATCATTGCGGCAAGGGTCGTTGTAATCTCAGGCGGTTTGCTCTACGCCTTCTTACAGAAATAATCGGATAGCCTCATTCTCATGTTGATATTTTTCCCAAATATCGACACATCCCCAGCTTCATGTCGATTTTTTCGCATTTTTTAAACATGAACTCATTTAATGAGGGCAATTCCTCTGGGACCAGATCCGACCTTTATTGTTGCGACTACGGCATTTCTTGCCGTATCGATCACACTAAGAGTCTCACTTTCGCAATTGACAATGTAGACCCACAGGCCATCTGGTGAAGCATGAACGCAAAGCGGGCAAACACCTACGGGAATGGTTGCAATCGCTTTTTTCTTAGCCACATCAATCACATTGACAGATTCTCCTTGAGAATTGGCAACATACATCCGTTTGTTATTTGGAGAAATAGCAATGCCGGCAGGAGCATTTCCTACAGGGATAGAGTCTGTGACTGCATTTGTAAAAGAATCAATCACATCAACAGTATTGCTTTCAGCATTTGTCGCATAGACCTCTCTACCATAGGGAGAAATGGCGATTTGATCTGGCCCCCTTTCTCTTTCTATTGTGTCAGCTACCACATTTTTCTCTGTGTCAATCATGCTAATACTGCCAGAAAAAAAACTGGCTACATAAGCCCATCTTCCATTTGGGGTAATGGCAATCCCCATGGGGTCAGTGCCCACAACAATAGTCGCAACCACTTGACTTGTTTCTTCCTTGATCACACTCACAGTACTATCAGTGCTATTGGTGACATAGACGTACTCTCCATCAGGAGTGATAGCCACATCCCTAGGGCCATTTCCGACTGTAATGCGCAAGGAAACAATATTCTCTGGAGTCTCAATCACACTGACGGTATTGCTTCCTAAATCGGCTACGTAGATCCTCTTTTGATCGGGCGTAGCAGCCATGCCCGCTGGGCTATGTCCAACGGGAATTCTCTCAATCATTGTATCTTTAGCAATGTCGACTACATCGACAGTGCCTGTATCTGCATTGGATACGTAAATCTTTTCCGCAGCGCTAAGTGGTAACAAAAACGCAAGCAAGCAAAAATAAAGTTTTTTCATATTGTCCCTCTTTAATCTGAAGTTCTCAAAGTTACACTTCCAATTTCAGCCTCTAAGCCATTGATGAGAGCCGTCACAAAGTAGCTACGGATGGCATCTTCAGGGAGGTTATGTTCTTCAAAGATAAATTGCGAGCTAGAGAGCGCTACAATCAAATCGGTGAGCTGCGCATCTCGATAGATGCGATACTCAGACACAGTTGAGACAACTGTGGGTGTTTCCCATGTAATGCGATTGAATAGCTCCGTTTGTGTCAGGAATATGTCCTTTCTAGCTTCTCCACTTACAAAAGAAAATGGGGTCACGGCAAGACCATATGGCTCGTCACCAACCACCACAAGGTCGATTGTTGTATTGTCCGTAGTTTCTACCACGCTCACGGTTCCCTCAGCAAAGTTTGAGACATAAACCCTCGATCCATCCGTTGAAAAAGCCAAGTCGATCGGATCATTCCCAACTGGAAAAGTTGAAGTAACTGTATTTGTTTGGGTATCGATCACACTCACAAAATCATCCACTAAGTGTACTAAATAAACACTACGGCCGTCTGGAGCCACCGCTACCCCAGCAGGATCTGGCCCTACTTGAATCGTGTCCACCACCATATTCGTAGCAGTATTGATGACACTCACTGTTCCATCCGTTACATTCGTCACGTAAATAGATTTCCCGTCAGGGGTGGCAGCGATTCCATTAGGACTAACTCCTACAGGCACGGTTGCCACGATAGCATTCGTGGAAGTATCGATTACGTTAATTGTATTTTCTTCATTATTGGTCACATACGCTCTTTGTCCACCAGGAGTAAATGCAATGCGTGTTGGAGCTGTTCCCACCGCAATTGTTTGGACGACTGTATTGGTGGCAGCATTGATTACACTGACCGTACCTGCTCCCGCATTTGCAACATATACTAAATTTCCATCTGGAGAAACAGCAACTCCATTAGGAGTAATGCCAACAGGAATCGTGGCAAATGCAGTAGCTGTTGCCACCTCGACAACACTCACTGTCTCACCAAAGTTATTGACCACATAGGCCCTGCGCCCATCTGGTGAAAAATCGACCGTTATTGGCGAATCGCCCACCGTGACCGTCGATACAACCGTGTTGGTTGATGCATCGATTACTTGCACAACAACATCACTGTTATCAGGCACATAAACAAGGTCTGAGGCTCTTAGCGTGGATGAAAAAAACAAAACGATCAAGGCAAGAAAACGGGTGAAGGACATAGCTTAAGGCTCCTATTTGAATACGAGCCAAAAGCTTAAAGGATCAACTCTTTTTTAGAAAGAGTAGCCTAGACCACCACCAAAGGAAAAGCCGCTTAAGTCCGCATCGTGACGCACAACGGGCTTATCGGATGGTACATGGTCAAATCCAATACACATATAGGAATAATTGATAAAGGCATCGAGAAACAGATTGCACCATATGTAGTACAGAGTTCCGACTTTAGCCGTAGCTCCATAGCCCCACTTTTCATTTTTTTTAATGACATAGGGAGAGTGGTCATCAGTTTTCATGTGGGTAAACAACGGGCCTGCTGCAATATAAGGATTAAAACAATCACAGCACCAGAGGTATTTCAGACCAAAGGCCACGGGAATGAGGGTGATTTCCGTTTTATTTTTCTCGCCAATTGACCTTCCCGACTCATTAAAATAACTCACGTTGGCGAATGTGTAGAGCTGACACCAAGTCTGGACATTGAGCTCAAAGGTATAGATCGCCCCGCCACCATAGATATCTCTAAATCTAGAACTTAAAGGGTGGAAATAAGCCACTTCAACTTCTGGCGAGATGCAACAGAACGCCTCCAATTGCGTAGCTGTAGATAACACCAAAGCAGCTAAAATAGGAAATAGTTTTTTCATATGGGGGTCCTCTTTTACTTTTATGTAACAAAACAGGAGTCAGGACGTCAAGTTTTTTCTATAAGAAACATAGGCGATGGTTTTATTTAAGCCTTCCTCAAGAGATACTTTAGGCTCCCATTTGAGCTTGGTAGTCGCTGCAGTGATCACTGGTCTTCTTCTTTTGGGGTCATCTTCTGGAAAAGGAGCATAGGAAATAGATGACCCACTATCCATCTTACGCAAAACAAGCTCAGCAAGTTCATGAATAGTATACTCATCGGGATTACCGAAATTAATGGGGCCATTTTCTTGACTATTCATAAATAAAATCAGGCCCGAGATCAGATCATCGACATAGCAAAAAGAGCGCGTTTGTTCTCCTTTTCCGTAAACGGTGATAGGCTCGTCTTCTAAGGATTGAACGATGAAGTTGGAAACCACGCGGCCATCGTCCTCTTGCATCCTAGGACCGTAGGTATTGAAGATGCGGGCAACTTTGATATCAATGCCATGCATCCGTTTGTAATCGAAAAAGAGGGTTTCTGCGCACCGTTTGCCCTCGTCGTAGCAAGCTCTTGGGCCGATTGGATTGACATGGCCGTTATAGGATTCAGGTTGGGGGTGGACGGTCGGGTCTCCATAGATTTCACTCGTTGAGGCTTGGAGGATAGGAGCGCTATTTTTTCGAGCCAGCTCGAGCATATTGAGCGAGCCGATCACGCAGGTACGGGTGGTGAAGATGGGGTCTTTTTGGTACTGCTCAGGAGAAGCTGGACAAGCTAAGTTATAGATCTGGTCCACCTCGAGGGAAATGGGGTCGCAGACGTCATGCTCTATTACAGAAAAATGGTCATTAGATTGGAGGTGAGAAATATTATCCATACTCCCCGTATAAAAATTATCGAGGCAGATAACGGAATATCCTTCGCTGAGCAATCTTTCACATAGGTGGGATCCGAGAAAACCAGCCCCCCCGGTCACAAGAATTTTTACTCTGTCAGCACACATAAGCCTTTTTTTCCTTCAAAGGGTACTAGATCTTCGGCTTTTTCGTCTTGAATCTTTAGAAGAAAGCGATCGCAAACAGAAAGAGCATGCAAAGCTTCTGGCGAAGAGGCCGGTTTTGGGCAATCGTAAAGATCAATCCCCTTTTCCTTCATAAGTTTTTTCATCGCGCTTGTCCAGTGAGATCCGATAACGGCGAGCTTCTCTCCTTTATCCATCTCAAGGTTAATTCTTTCCACTATTTCTCTTTCACTGCTTGCTAGCTGAAAATTTCGATCGCGCAAATATTCGGTCGAGAGGGGAAAGCCTTTGGCAAAAGAGGCTCCAAGTGATCCTACTCCAAAGAAGAAAACCCCTAAAATCGTTCCCAACAGTGAAAGCAAAAATAGATGGGGCGCCTCTACCTCTAAGGGCGCATCGGCTCTATCTAAGGGTTTGGATTCCACGTGGAAAAGGTGACTGTTGACCAGTTTGGATTCAGAGAGCTGAGTGAGACCCTCTAAGATCTGCATGTTCAGCTCTTTTTTGAGCTTGAGCTGGCTCTCTAGCCGCCACTTCTCGGGCAGCTCGCCCATTTTCTCACCAAGTTCTACCAGTTTTTGCTCTGTAGCTTCTTTCTCTTTTAGCAAGAGCTCTAAAGCTCTTTGTTTGAGACCTGCCATTTTCTTTTCCAACTGGAAGAGCTGTCCTTTTAAGACTCCCCTTTTTTTCTCAATGTGCTCTTCTAAAAAGGCTTTTTGAGTAACAAGGGTGGAATTTAGCCTTTGACGCTCTTTTTCACTTCGGTTGGCATAATCTGCCAGTTGCAGCGAAACTTCTGCCGCTTTTTGGATGAGTTCTTGGCTCACAGCATCTGTCAAAACTTGCGATAGCGCGCTCAAACCAAAATGGGAATCTTTTAGCTGCGCTTGATACGTTTTGAGCTGACTTAACTCCAGTTGGAGTCTGTCGCCTTCATGGCCATACTCAGCATGCAGTTTTTTTGCCGTTTCTAAATCGATCCCTGAAAACTCTTCGGTTGCGATATCAGCAGGTTCTATTTTGGCCTCTTCCCACTGAAGTTCGTTGAGTTTTTCTCTCCCCTCTTTCCAAGGGTGGGTCCAATTTTTGATTTCGAGATCGATTTTGTGTTTTTGCGCTGTGTATTTTTCTTTCGGCTCGCTGAGCATTTCTATTTCTTGAGCTAGCCCTAAGAATCCCTCCACCCCAAGGGTGTTTTTTAGATAAGTCGCATGCTCCTCAAGTGCTTGCTCAAAATCTTGTCCCAACTGATCCCGCCGCTTCTTAAGATAGCTAATTTGCTCGAGCGAGAGCTCTTCATGCGCAGTTTGCAAATACTCTTGGTACTGGTGCATGATCGAGTCGAGTATCCCGATAGCAGTCTGCCTATGACTTGCCTTCGCTTTCAGAAGAAGGAGGTTGCTATCCAATCTGCTCGTTTTGATTTTAACCCGCTTTTGGAGCTTAGCTAGAGCCGTCCTTTTAGGGAGCAATTGAAAAGCGGTGTATTTTTTCTTCAATGGCATTTGCTTTAACGTCCAAGTGGCATATTCCATGTGGACGGGCTGGTGTAACAAGCCGGAAGCGAGGACCTTTTTTTTCGGATCGAGCACTTCAAAAGTCGCGGCAGACAGGGGCCGAATGAAAAAAGTTTGAGTGTGATCGCCATTATATTCTACGTCAGAAAAGAGAAATGGGAGTTTTTCTTTTCCAAGCCTCAGTTCTCTGCTTAAAAGCGAAAGAACCCGAGACTCTCCTAAAGCTTCCACCTGCAGTCCTTGCTCTTCTACAACTTTACCAAGAAGAGTTTTGGACTGCATAACAGATATTGCCAAAGTGTCTTCGCTAGAGCTCCACATCGATTTCAACATCGATTGAACCGAATTGCTATCGCTCATCTGGCTCTGCACTTGCCGAAAGGAGCTTTCAGCCAAAAAGTGGGGTTTTGAAAAGGCAAGAAGAGCTGTGAAGGTAAAAGCAAAACAAAGAAGACCTGCGAGAAGAAGTCTGTCTTTCCTCTTTTTAAAAAAACGAAAAAATTCAGCCAGATAAAAGATTCGCTCTGTCATGAGACCGTTCCATGGGGGCTAAACGCAAAAAAAGAGCAGTCAGATGGATGTAGTTTCCTCATTATGGAAGTGTGATTCCTATATTTTTCGTGCCGCGCGTAATGAGGTCGATCCCAACTAAGGTCGGCAAGATTTGCTCAACAAAACGATCCCACTCGGCAATGGGCGTTGCTGCAACGTAGACAATGTCTCCAGGTATTAAAAGGAGCGAATCGGTTGGCAGACGGACCACATGCTCCCAGTTGAGCGTATAGATTTTTGGATTGATGATGTTGCCTCGCATCACCTGGATGAAACGTTTATCCCCTGTAATAGGAAGCCCTCCTGCTTCTGCTAGCGCCTGACGCAAACTCATAAATCCATTAGGCAGATCTATCACACGCTGTTTGTTTACCTCGCCAAGGACCATCAATGGAGAGGCAGATGGGTCGGCAATGTAAATCTTATCGCCCCCGCGCATCACAATGTTTTGGCACATGTCGCCATCTTTTACAAGTTTGTAGAGATCGACAGGGAGCATACATCCATCGCGTACCACATAGCTTTTGAAAAGATTGGCATTTGCCGGCACCTTTGCTAAGGACAGCACCTCAAAAAGCCGCATCTTTCCATCGATGGCGATGGAAGAGCTATCAACAAGCCCCATAAGCTCCACCCTTTGATTGGGGCGCTCCTTATAGGACAAGAAAATTTCGACATCATTAATTTCTTTGCAAAATGCTTCCTGCATTTTTTCTTTCGCCCCAGATAGGGAGAGCCCTTCCACCTCGACGCTGCCAAGATCGGGAAGGTGAATGACTCCATCTGTGACTCGATAGCCAACAATTCCACCCACATGAGCCACCGCGCTAGTGAGATCCAGGCGTGTGGGGTGATGAAGGGTTACTTGAAGGAGGTCACCATCGCAGATCCGATCTTCGTACTCATCGAGCATCTCCTCATCCAAATACCCGTAGCACTCCCCTTCCATCTCGAGTATGCCAAATTTTCCTTCTTGGATCTGATAAGAATCGATCACAAAATCATCGGCTCCACAAACATCTCTCCCCTTATAAGGAGGATTGGTGCAGCTCGCTGCAAAAAAAAGGAGGAGAACCAAAAAACGCATAGCCCTATAGTATAGAGCATGAGTAATTCGCGCAAACGGATCTTTATTACAGGAATCGCCGGATTCATCGGATTTCATTTGGCAAAGGCCTGTGAAGCAGAGGGACATTTTGTCATGGGATGCGATAATTTCAATTCCTATTACGACCCGGAGCTTAAAAAACAGAGAGCTGCGCAGCTTAACCATGTTCACACCCTTGATCTTTGTGACAAGCAAGCTCTTGAAAAATTGATCTCAGAGAATGAAATCACCCACGTTGTCCACCTCGCAGCCCAAGCAGGCGTTCGCTACAGCATCACCAACCCCGAAGAATATTTTGATGCCAATCTCAACGGATTTTTTCATGTCTTAGAGGTTCTGCGCAAAAACCCTCATATCCATTTCACCTTCGCTTCCTCCTCCTCTGTCTACGGTTTGAACAAAAAAATCCCCTTCTCTGAAGAAGATGCAACTGACCAGCCAGCCAATTTCTATGGAGCAACGAAAAAAAGTAATGAGCTGATGGCGCACTCTTACCATCACCTATATGGCATCCCGATGGTTGGCCTGCGCTTTTTCACTGTGTACGGACCATGGGGACGCCCCGATATGGCCTACTACTCTTTTACAAAAGCCATCATTAACGGCACGCCCATTCGCGTATTTAATGAGGGCAATATGCAACGCGATTTCACCTACATTGATGACATCGTAGCAGGCATACTCTCTGCCTTGGATTACAAAACAAACTTTGAAATTTTTAACTTAGGCAACAATCAACCCGAAGAGCTCCTTCATATGATTCGCCTTCTAGAAACAAACCTAGAAAAAAAGGCCATTCTCGAAATGCTGCCGATGCCCTCTGGAGAGATTCAAACAACATTCGCTGACATCTCCAAAGCGCAAAAACTCCTTAAGTTTTTCCCAAAAACCTCTCTAGAGCAAGGACTGAAAAAATTTGTCCTGTGGCATCGAAACAATTCCTTTGCTAACATCTAGCCTATGCTGACCTCCATTTTAGAACGCGGCTCCTGGATCATTATGAAATTCGGGATGCCCCTAGTTTTTTTCTACCACCTCCTTCATGTGAGTGTATTTTTTAATACTGCAGCAGAAGATGCTGCCGGCTTAGAAAAATGGGGTAATGTGGCCTTAGCGCCCATGCAATATTTCTTCGAAGGGAAAAAGGCGATCATCACAGAAGAGGGCAACTACCAGCTCATCCGAAGGTTTGACTATGACAACCATTTTTTTGTAAAAACAGCCGCCTTCTGTGCCGCTCTCCCTATAAGCATTACAGTGGGTGCTGCACTTAAATCAACCGCATACCTCTTCCCCGCGACAAGAAATCGAGCAAACAAACTCTATGCGACCGCCCACTCTCGAAAAGTCGTCTCCAATCACAACTATTACAAATCAATCGGCATGACCATTAGCGACTACAGCAGAGCCGAAAAAATCGCCCCTCCAAAATGGAAAAGACACCCCAAAGCAGAAAACCGCCTAGAGACAGACGCAAAAGCCCTCAAAGAAATCGTCCGCATCCTCTCAAAGCACAACATCCCCTTCTGGCTCGACTGCGGCTCGCTTCTTGGAACCTATCAGTACGGCGGAGCGATTCCCAATGACTGGGACATCGATATCGCCGTTCTCATGAAAGACTTCGAAAACATCAAAAATGCCTTGCAAGAGCTGGATCCAAAAAAATATGTCGTTCAAGACTGGTCGGGAAGAGCCCACCCTAAATCATATCTAAAAGTCTTGGTCCACGAGTCTGGTGGCATGATCGATCTTTACAATTTCGCAATCAATGAAGAAAAGCAAGAGGTTCACACCTTTCTCTCCAACGAGCACAATATATTCCTCCCCACCGACTGGAGAATACGCGAGCTCCGTTACACAAGGCCTATGCCCTACTCGCATGTATTTCCCCTAAAAAAAGCCCTATTCGAAGGCATCGAAGTACCCGTCCCTGGAGAGACAGAAAAATACCTCCAAGTTTTTTACGGAGAGAATTTAGCACCCGCAAGCCTTTACAATCCAAGCACTGGAAAATATGAAAAAGATCCTTCCCATCCTTACTGGCAACTTTCGAGCAATTAAGCTTGCCCTCTTGCTCTTTCCCAGCCTTCTTGCGGCCGACTGTTGCTGCGAGCGTCCCGCTCTACTCTCCATTGGCGCTGGTACCTGGGACACTCTCCGCCCTAAAGAACGCATGCTCCAATTCCAAGCTGAATATAAATTTAGTGCTTGCTGGCACGGAATCCAGCCCATCGCCTCTTTAATGTTTACCGAAAAAGGGTCGACCTATTTTTGCTTTGGAGCCTGTTATGATATCTATATGGGCAACTACATCGTCCTCACCCCCAGCTTTGCCCCTGGCATCTACATCAAGGGTGGGGGTAAAGAGCTTGGCTATCCTCTCGAGTTCCGTTCTTCGATCGCACTCGCAGGAGAGTTCCGTAACTGCCACCGCTTAGGGGTGCAGTTCTACCACATCTCCAATGCGAAACTTGGATTCAAAAATCCTGGGGAAGAATCCCTAGTTATTTTCTATAGCTTTGCTCTATAATCTCCTGCATGAAAACACTATTTTTTTTGATTCTAAGCATTTCTCTGCTCGGCTTTGCAGAGGAGATAGAACTTCCCAGTCAATCCACCCAATCAATTGCAGTTCCAGAGGTCAAACGTCAGACCCACATCTATGCCGCATTTGGATTCAACAAAGGCTCTGGGCTAGACTTTGCACTCGGATGTCAATATGCAAATGGGCACAACGGACTTGATGTCGGTGTCAGCGCTGGATATCTTTTTCTCATTTATGGAACAGAGGCGCATGCCGACTATCTCTTTTATCCACAAAAAGACAAAAACAACTTCTTTCTCGGAGCAGGTGTCGCAGGTGGACACCATGACGAGTTTTTTTTTGGCCCCCACGGCTACTACTGGGGCCCTCACGCATGCATTGGCCAAAGATTTGAGACCGGCAAGGGTAATGGAAGGTTTTGGAAAGTTGGTGTTGTCCGCCCCCAAAACGAGGGCTTTGACGAGCCATTCTACAACTTCTCGTATGGCTTTTTGTTTTAACCCACTTGCATAAAAAAAAGAATGATACATTCTTCATTCCAATCATAAATATTGGGGTGGATTATGGGGCGATTATTTTTCTTCTTATTTTTGGGCTGTTTTTCTCTTTTCGCAGATGGGAAAATCTACGTAGTAAATCAAGATGGCGATACGATCAGTGTCATTAATCCTGCCACCAACACTCCCCTTGCTACCATTACAGTCGGAGAATTTCCACAAGCAATTGCCATCACTCCCGACCGTCAAAGAGCTTATGTAACGAATTCATTTGACAACACTGTTAGCGTGGTCGACATTCCAAATAATGTCGAGATTGCAACGATTACAGTTGGGGTATTCCCCTTTGGAGCTGCCAGCACTCCTGCAGGAGATCGCATCTACATCACCAATGAATCAGCTGCCACTGTAAATGTAATTGATGTTGCATCCAATACTGTGATTGCCACTATTACAGTTGGATCGACGCCTCGAGATATTGCAGTAACACCAGATGGCAAATATGTCTACGTTACAGGGGATCCTATCAGCGTCATCGATGTGGCAACCAATACCATCATCGATACAATTTCACTAGCAGAGCGTGCTGAAGGAATCGCTATTTCACCTGATGGAAGATCTGTCTACGCAACGTACCAACCCGAATTTACTGGAGTAGTAGCCGTCATAAACGTCTCCTCAAATACCGTTACCGAAAATATTGCTCTTGAATCTAGCCTAACTGGAATTGGAGTGACCACTACACCAAATGGAAAACTTCTATACATAACAGGAGAAGACCTCATGATTATGGATAGCCTTATTTCTGTCATCGAAACTTCAAACAATACCGTCATCGCAACTATTCCTGTTGATCCTGTGCCCACAGAAGTTGCATTCTCAACAGATGGCACACTTGCTTATGTTACATCCTATGCTAACAACCTTGTCAACGTGATCAATGTCGCTACAAGTACGCTCTCTACTAGTTTCCCTGTTGGAATGAGCCCTGCAGGCATCGCAGTATGCCCAGATTTCAATAAGTTAAGTGCTAGTGCTAAGAAAGATATTTTTCTTACACAAACAGAGCTCTTCAATGCCTTTTCTTGGACAGCATTTCCAACAGTTTTGCCCACTTCAGAATTCAGGATTTATCGGGACGGGTCGCTCATAGCAACACTCCCTCTCACACAAACAGAGTATAGAGACCACAACCTGCCGAAAAACACGACCTACACCTACGTTATTACTCAGAGCATCAATGACAACGAAGTTGAAGTTGGCAGCGCCGTCATCACCACGGGTGATTAGATTTAAGACCTCTTATCGTCAGACAAGTGCCAAATTTTCATTACATCGATTGGATGGCTTCTGGAAGGAAATGGATCAGATCGGTAGCGATGATCCCATAGGAGGTTTCTTCGCGGGCAGCGATCTCCCCCGAGAGGGCATGGAGATAAGCGCCTAAGGCTGAGGCATTTCTGGGATCGAGCCCCTGAGCTAGCAGGGCGGCGAGGATGCCCGTCAGGACATCGCCGGTGCCGGCGGTGGCCATGCCAGGGTCTCCATGGGGGATGATGAGGGGTTTGGTGTGGGGATGGAAGATGATGGTGGGCGCCCCTTTTAAGACGATGGTCACATTGCGATCTTTGCAGTAAGCCAGGCAGTTTTCAATGGTGGGAGGGGCATCCAGTATCCGCTCCATTTCTTGGTGGTGCGGTGTGAGGATGGAAACTTCAGGCAGAGTCATTTCTTTGTTTTGGGCGAGGAAGTAGAGAGCATCTGCATCAATGACAGTCGGCAGGGTTGTTTTCGCAAGTAGGGTTTTAACAGCCTCTTCAGATTCTGGTGAGCGGCCCATACCAGGTCCAATAAGTAGAGCTTTAGCTCTTTTAGCCTCTTCTAATATTCGGGTGTCATCTTTGAGGTCCCAGGCTTCTTTAATGAGCTCGTAAGGAGCAGTTGTCAGCTCTGCTTCCATCCCTTCGGGGAAAAAGAGACGGATGATGCCCGCTCCCATTTTAAGAGTAGCTAAGCAAGACATCATTGCAGCACCTGGCATGCTTTGTGAGCCCGCAACGGCCAACACATAACCGGCTTGGTACTTATGCCGTGATCTCTCCATTTTAGGAAGAGCCTTGGCCGCTTTTTCATGTGAGAGAAGATAGCCAACTGCTTTGGCATCTTCGATATACTTTTCACCCATTCCAAAATCTACTCCAATCAGCTCTCCGACATGATTCCACCCTTGATCGAGATAAAAGCCGATTTTGGGAAGGCCGAGGTAGATCGTAGTAGATGCTTTAATGGCAACGCTCTCAACTTGTCCGGTATTGCCATTGAGCCCAGACGGTATGTCGATTGCATAGATGGGAAGGTCCGATTTATTGGCATGCTCGATGATCTCTGCCAAAAATCCTTCCGCGGCCTCTTTAAAGCCGGTGCCAACAAGCCCATCGAGGATGACCCCCTCTTCAAAGGCGGGCTCTGATTGGAGATGGATAAGTTTTCCTCCCGCTTTTAAAAAGCGCTTGCTCATTTTTTGTGATAGAGGACTGCACTCTTCGATCGGATAAAGGTGATAGGCTGTGACTGGATAGTTTTTGTTAAGGAGAATCGCACCTGCAACAAAGCCATCTCCGCCATTGTTGCCTTTGCCAATTAAAATGTGGATAGGGGCTAAGTTAAGAAGATCTCCCTGGAGCACTTTTGCAATGCCAACGCCGGCCCTCTCCATATACTCTTCTTCATTCTCTCCTGCAGAAAAAGCTTCAGCTTCAAGCCTCTTCATTTCATCTGCAGTGACAACAGAAGAACCGTTCATAAATGCTCTTCCTTAATAGTTCTTTGCAAAAGAGTTTTGACCGCATCTTTGGGATTCAACCCTTCGTAGATGATGGCATATACTGCTTCTGTTATGGGGACAGGGATATCGTTTTTGCGCCCGAGCTGCCTGGCTGATACGCAGGTGTACATCCCCTCGACGACCATCCCAATTTTTTCGCGCGCCTCATCAGGTGTAAAGCCTTCTGATAAAAGTCTGCCAAATCGGTAGTTACGCGAAAGTGTAGAAAGACAGGTGACGCAAAGATCTCCCATTCCCGACAGGCCGTTAAGCGTTTCAGGCAAGCACTTTTTTGTGACAGAGAGTTTGCGGATCTCGTGCAGTCCCCTTGTCATCAACGCTGCTTTGGTGTTATCGCCAAAACCCAGACCGTCGGATATTCCACAGGCAATGGCCATGATGTTTTTCATTGAGCCGCCAAACTCTACCCCATTGACATCGCTGTTTGGGTAGACTCTGAAATAGGGAGAGTTAAACAGATCGCACACTGCGTGCATCAGTTTTTTGTCGTGAGAGGCTGAGACAACAGATGAGGGTAGCTTTTGGACAACTTCATCCGCTAGGCTCGGTCCGCTTAGGCAACAGATGGCAGCGTTCTTGCCCAACACATCTTCTGCTACTTCGGTAAGCACTAGTCCAGTATTCTGCTCAATCCCCTTCGAGGTGATGATAAGTGGTCCTGGAAGAGGTCCGAGCTCTAAGGCTTTGCTTAATACAGGACGAAGCCCTGATGCTGTGACTGATTCAACGATGAAATCGGCACCATCAAGCGCCTCAGACATATCTGCGGTAAAAGTAAGCTTTTCGTCTACGTCGCATTTGGGAAGTTTGGGATGCTGTCTTCTTGCACTTAAAAGGGCTGCAAATTCTGCATTTGAAGTCCATTGCACAACGCGATGGCCATTGGCCGCTAATAATGAGGAGAGGGCAAAGCCCCAAGCTCCCGCTCCGAGATATCCTATTTTCATTCCTTCAAGATAACATAGTTGGGCTTAAGGCTCAATGTAGGAGCTTTTAGGCACATCTCGCTCTTTCCATTTTTCTATAAGAGCCTCAGTAGGATAATGAAAAGCAGCATCTAGTTCGAAGATTTGTTTGGGCGCCGTTCCTGTAAGTTTTTCGATACAATTTCGATCTCGATCGAGTAGAGCCCGCTGCACGGGGCCGACGTCGTCTCGATTTTTAAGCGGCGCAAAAGTCTGCTCTCTTGGGTAAAGAATCACTTCAATTTTCTCTGCATGGGGAAGGAGATCAAAAATAAAACACTCCCGCTTGATAATGGGCGTTCCGCTTAAGAATTTCTTCACCTCATGGAGAGGAAGATCAATGTCTTTGACTTTTTCCACAAACGACATGCTAAAAGAAAAGAGGCTGGTATTGGCCAAGTTCCATTCTTGGGGAGGGCTTTCAGAGTATTCTACAATGCAGACTTTCCCCTCTTTTACGCCAATGACGCCTACACTTTCAGTAGGACTCAATTTCTCCACGGCCTTCAAAGTAATATCAGCTCCCGTTTTAAACTGGATGCCTACTTGGTTTAGGTCAAAGGGTTCGGCTAAAGGGTTATCAATGAGAATGGTTTGGACATATTCAACACCCGCAGCTTTCCAGTTTTCATATAGTCCCGCGTCATAAAAGCACTTTAAGACCTCTCCATTGCCATTGGGGCGCGACTCCTCCAAAGGATTTTTTTCCATATCAAGCAAGGGGATGAGTTTTTGGCTAAAATGATCGATGGAGCCAGTGAACGCTTTTTCTGTTGTGGATTGATTGATCGGCGAGGCCATGACTGCGCATTTGAGGTCTCGATTAAAGTGGACCCGAGCGGCACACACTTTTTCCTCTAGCATTTGAAATAGGGTCTTTTGTTTGACAAGAGAAAGAGGAAACGTCCCCTTAGGTCCGTCCCATCCTAATCTACTTCCATCACCACCGGCTAAAACAATACAGCCCACTTTTCCCGCTGCAATGAGCGCTCTTCCTAAGGCAATATCATCGGGATTTCCCGCTTTGCTATATGTATCCATATACCTCTTCTGCAGTAATCGCGGAGATATCTTTATCTTTACCTAAGATCGGAATATGCTGCAGTTGTTTATTTGGGGAAGCAACGTTTTGTTTGAGGATGCCCATGAAAGGATCAGCCCAAAGGGAGATGTGCTTGATAGGAAAATCTTCATTTAAGTAGTAGACCATGCTACTCACTCCAGAATCGGGAACCACTAAGGCCTCGCACCGATTTTTAATGATTGAGAGCAGTTCAAACAATGGAGTATCCCCCCTTAAGTCGATCACCCCATCGATGCTAAATTTGTCATCTTTTTCAAAACCAAAAAGGAGCACTTTCCTGCCGCTACTTGTGATCTTACTAAAAAGCTCTTGCCAAGACCTTAGAGGCCAATTGCGCCAGTGGGCATAATTTGTCTCTGTTTGTACATGCGCGCCCACATATTTTTCGTTTGGATCAAGACCATATTTTTCGCAAAGATCGTCCCATTTCTCTTGCCAGTGCAAAAGAGGGATAAGAGAGCCCCGCTGCCAAGTCACCCATCTAGATGGGTCGGGATTTTCGATGATCACATCGAACATCTTAGGATCTACAAGAGTGCGCACATCCACCCTGTCTCCGCGCTTGAGATCTCGTGCCACAATCACATCCACACCGCTTAGCAGAGTAAATCCATCTTTTAAATTCTCACGAGTCAAAAATGTAATCTTTGCATCTGGAACTTTTTCTCGGATCCGGTGGACGATCGCAAAAAGCCCTAAGGCAATATCCCCAAGTCCACGATTCCAAAAAAGAAGAAACGTTTTGGCTTCTTTTTTTTGCGCTTTTTTGAGCAGGGCATCCAAAGGATTGGGGCCGAGTTTTCGAAGGAGTTTTTTAAGCATCTAAGCCGTGATGTGGAGTTTAGATTTTTTCTTATAGCACTGAAGGATGGCTTGATAGACCTCTTCGGCTTCAATCTCCTTCATGCAGCGAAAGTCGATCGGACACGTCCTCTGATAGCAAGGGGAGCACGCCACGTGCTTGTGTATCACTCTGCCCGTGCGATAAGGACCTGTAACAATTTCGTTAGTCGAGCCAAAGAGAGCCACTATCTTGGTTCCAAGAGCGTCTGCCATGTGCATCGGCCCGCTATCATTTGTCAAAAGGACATCGCACAAACTAATGAGTGTAGCCACTTCCCTAAGCGATGTAAGTCCTGCTAAGTTGATGACCCGAGGGCCAAGCCCCTGACAGATCTGCTTAACTAGCGGCGCTGTTGGTTGATCCCCAAAAAAGACAATGCTCACATTGGGATCTTTCAAAAGTTTTACGGCTACCTCTCTAAAGCGCTCGGGAAGCCAACATTTTGCTGAGCCATATGTGGCACCGGGATTGATTCCAATGATCGTCTTTTCTTTTGTCACCCCATGTTGCACAAGCAAGGTACGCGCTAGGGCGACTTCTTTGTCTGCAAGAAAAAGGCGCGGGTGAGTATTGGAAACTTCAATACCGAGAGGCTCTAAGAGCATTTTGTAAGTCATGACCAGATGCTGGCGTTCTACACTGGGAGGAAATGCTACCGGCTGGGAAAGCAAAAAGCGCCTTCCATTACAATCATAACCAAGCCGCGTTTTGACGCTGCCCTGCCAAAACCACCACGCAGAAGAGAGCGAATGGGTCAAAAGAATCCCCAAGTCATACTTTCCCTGGCGAAGTTTTTCGATGATATCTTTCTTATCACTTCTTCTGGAGAAACTACTCGTTTTGCTAAAGCAAAACAGCTCATCTACGTCTGGATCTTCTTTTAAAAGATCACAAATGGGGGCGCGACACATCGCTGTGATTGAAGCATTGGGGTAGCTTTTTCGAAGATCAGAGAGAATGGGCGTTGCCATCACCATATCCCCAATCCAGTTGGGCATCCGTACGATGATGTTTTTGAATTCGATTCCTTGAATAGACTTCACGCACCTAACCGTTTGTAATTTTCCAAAATAGCAAATACCTCGTGATTTTGTACACCCTAGAATATATATTAGGGGTATGATCATTCTTGGCATCGACCCCGGCACCCGCGTGACCGG
>Ga0114918_10002109_pt1 | contig 17835 bp, 25 predicted proteins | sample LantaG_FD_87015 | JGI IMG/M metagenome (GOLD analysis project Ga0114918, IMG submission 87015) | Deep subsurface microbial communities from Baltic Sea to uncover new lineages of life (NeLLi) - Landsort_02402 metaG | ecosystem: Environmental > Aquatic > Marine > Oceanic > Sediment | place... | reverse complement strand
GAATTGTTCCTGAAGGAACCCTAACATACACACTAGAAGAAGAGCTAAAGGGGATACCGCAAAATCCAATGAGGCAAATGGCTACTGATGTTAGGTTGTCTACTGAAATGTTTAAGTTAAGTAACGATAAGCCATTATATGCAAAGGCTTTAACAAAAAATGTTGTAGCCAAGGGAATGACATCTGTTCAGGGTTGGAAGGGTGCTTCTGTTGTAGAAAAGCCGTTCGGTGAATCCTTTATGGAGTCTACTGAAAAAGACCTAGCAAAATTAAGAGAAACAGACCCACTATCTGCTGACTTGATTGAAAACATAGGGTTCTCATTAGCAGCACAGGGTCCAGCGTTAGTTGCTGCTGCTGGCACACAGGTTGCCACAAGGAGTACAGCTGCCGCTATTGCAGCGGCTAGTGCAACCGCTGGCTTAATGGCATATAGAATGGCAAGTTACGACATCATGCAGAACTTTCTTGAAATGACTAACGAAGACAAAATTGCAGAAACTGGGGCTGGGCTTACACTAGAAGAGGAGAATCAGTTGAAAGAAGAATTTAATGATATAGCTCAAAAATATGGATTGTGGGAAGCAATACCAGAAATGGTAACTGGTGGGTTCGGATATAGCACTTTGTTGAAACCGCTTACGGCTGGATTTGGTAAAGCAACTGCCACTAAATTACTTGGTAGGTTGGGTACTTTCTACGGAGAGGAAGTAGTATCTGAAAGTATTACTCAACTGGGACAACAAGAAACACTTAAAGATATCCCAGAACTTGGTGGTAGAGACATTGATTGGACAAGCAAAACAGACTGGATGGAGGCCTTGGCCGATGTGGCACCGCAGACAATATTGCTTACCACCATTCTTGGTGGTTCTACAAGCCTGGTACAAAAGATTGAAACCGCAAGAAAAGAACTTAAAGATACAAAACAATTAGAGCCACTAATTAAGAAGATAGAAGAGATACATAATGAAGACCCACACGCCTTACCTGTATCTGGTGAGGTTGTTGATAAAACTACTGGACAGGTGACTGGTAAGATTGATTTCAGTAAGTTCGTTGATAAACCAGCAGAGGTTAAAGAGCCTGTTGTTGGAGAGGTTGCCTTATTAGAAGAAGAAAAGAAGTATAAGAGTGCAGAGGAGGCTACGAGCATAGATAAGGAAAAACTAGTCGCACCTGGTACAATAGAGGACGCACAGGAAATGAAGGAGGCAGTCAAGACCAAAGAGAATGCCGAAATATTAAAGGAGAGTTATCTTGACCAGTTAATACAAGCACAGAAAGATATTAAAGATGAGGGTGGTAGACAAACAGCTTCTACAAATGCTCTTCTCCGAGAAGGAGATGCAAAGACAGCATTAAAAACACTTGGACAAATTGAGGGAGAGTTACCAACCAAAGCCCAACTAACAGACATCTGGAATAAGGCTACAACTGACATGCTATCAGAGCCACCAGTAAAAACAATAAATGAGCTTGGCATAACACGAGTAGAAGAAAAACCTACTATTAAAAGAGTTTCTCGTGAGCAATTACCAGTTAAGACTCAAGGCAAGGTAAAGGTAAGTAAGCTTGAGGCTAGGGTAAAGAACAAACTTGGCAAACTAACTGAAGAAGAGATAGACAATTTAGGTCTTTCTACATACCAAGAGCTTAATAAGAAGGAGAATATTAAAGCGGCCGTTGACTATGTTGCTAATAATGAGGCAGAAGCAATGGATGTGTTGTTAGGCAAAACTACAGCTCCTAAAGGTCTCTTGAAGAACTCTATTTACATAGCAATGACAGAGAACGCAAAGGAGTCCAACAACAAGGAATTGGCATTAAAGTTGGCATCTTTAGAGGCTACAAGGTTTGGTCAGGAGATTAGTATCCTATCTGAAATAGGTGAGTTCAACCCAGTTGAGGATGTTAACAAGCTTATTAAGATATGGGAGAAGAACTTCAAAAGGCGTACTGGAAAGACTACATCTGAAGCAAGGAGTTCAGAAAAGAAGAAAATTAAAGAAGGTATCAAAGCAAGCAAAAGTGATTGGAATGCCTTTATAAATGAAATAACATGTTAATTATATGGCAACTTTTTGTTTAACAAGGGATAGAGCACTTAAATTTAAGAGGATGTTAGTTTCTGGGAAGATAAGCCCAGAGAAACTTAACAAAATGAATTCTGAAGAAAGACGAGCCTTCTTTGAGAAAGAGTTTGGCAGTGGAAAAGAAATAAACGCTCTTTATGAGTCAAAGTTATTATTGAAAAACCAAAAAAGAGGAATCATTAGTTGGGCAAAGTCTGTGATGAAAGAAACCCCAACACTGCGTGACACATCCATCATGGCGAAGGTTAGCAAACTGAACAAGGCAATGAACGAAAAAGAGTTAGACACTTTTTTGGATGACCTTGTAGAACAGAAGGTTGGGTTTCAGTTAACCAAACAAGAATTCAACGACCTATCTAATTTGGCTAAATCTGCACAAGAAAAGCACGAGGTGGCATTGGCTAGGCTTGATGGGGATGGGAAGTGGAGGTCAGAAGAAGACAAGAACAAGTACGGAATGGATTACGGTAATGCTCAAGTGGCATACAATACCTACTTTAACGACTTGGCTGATAATGCTAGAAAGGGTGTCATTGCGACAATCAGAGATGCTTATAAGAATAGAGGTATTTGGAGTGGAACTGGTGTTCTTGTTAAAGAACTTGGAAACTTTGTGGCAGAGAACTCTCGCGCACTTAAAGCTTCTTGGGATAATAGTTTTTGGGGAAGGCAAGGCAGAAAAGCACTATCAAGACCAGCAACCTCTAAATTGTGGCTTAAAAATTTCTTGAAATCATTTAGTGACGGATTCAATATTCTTATCAGGGGTAAAAAAATGGGTGATAATATTAAAGACAGCACACTAGCTGAAATATACTCTCGTGAGAATTGGTTGAATGGTAAATATAAAATGGGAAAGAAACTTGCTATAGGTGTTAGAGAAGAAGAGTTCCCAACCTCATTACCAGAAAAAATACCTGCACTTGGTAGACTATTCAAAATATCGGAGGTATTATACGAAACTGGAGCAATGAGATTAAGAGCCGACATCGCTGATAAGTTTTATCTAATGGCAGAGAACAATAATCAGAATTTGAACAATAAAGATGTTATCGGTGAGATTAACGATATTACTAACATAATGACTGGTCGTGGTACGGTTCGTGGGTTAGAGGAGAGTGGCGGTGAGATTATTAACAAGGCCTTCTTTTCTGCTAAATTTGCAATATCTCAAGTGCAAACAGCTACCAAGCCATTTACTGCTAAAACTCAATTCGCTAAAAAACAGGCTGCTTATAATTTAATGAGTCTAGTTGCTTCAACTGGTATTATAATGGCAATGGCTTCAATCCTATGGCCAGAGAGAGTAGAGTGGGACACAACTAGCACAAACTTTGGAAAGATTAAGATTGGTAACACTTGGATAGACTTGACTGGCGGTTTTGGTTCATATATGGTGTTGTCAGAAAGAATAAGAAGACAGCAATATAAGAACACATACACTGGTATAGTTACTAAATTCAATGAGGGGTATGGTAGTCCTGATGGTACTGGCGTATTCTGGAACTTCCTTGAAAATAAGACATCCCCAATGGCAAGTGTTATTAAAGATTTAATAAAGGGCAAAACCTTCGGTGGGGATAAACCAACTATATTTAATGAAAGCGTTGAGCTAATGACACCGATTATCTTGTCTCAAGGTAAGGAGGCTTATGAGTCAGAGGGTCAAGCTAGTGATATGTTGATTGCAGTTATTGCAGACGGACTTGGTTTTTCTGCAAGCTCATATGTTTTCCAAACAAACTGGTCAACCTCAACAAGCAAAGAACTACAAGAGTTTAAGGGAGAGGTCGGAGCTAAAAAATTCAAAGAGGCCAACGAGGAATACAACAGGCGAGTATCAAGAATGTATTTAACTCTAGCAGGAGACGCTAAATATATTGAAAAAGACCAAGATGAGCGTAAATCTGAAATTACCAAACGGAAGAAGAAGATTAAAGATGATATATTAAAAGAATATAAATAATATGGACTTTATCTTATTTGTCATAGTATGTGTACTGATGTACTCCTTCTATATGTACCTGTACAACCTAGACAATTAGACTTATCCACAGAAGAGGGGCTTAAAAGCCTCTCTTTTTTGTGCTATAGTATAGACATATGCAAAAACGACTAGTAAATTTAAAGAGGCGAAAGCCATGCAAAGCAACCGTTAATTCGGTTACACCTCTAGTCGGGTGTTGCATACTTTGTGTGGCTCTCGTCTTTTTTAATTAAAAATATATGGACAAAAAGGCAGAAGTGCCAGGTGGGGCAACCTTGTGGGCACGCCAAACAATAGATAGTGAGATATTTTACGAGAAGCCAGACAAGTGGTTCAAAATTTGGTTCTATCTTGTAAACAGGGTTTCACATAAAGACACAGGTAAATACAAAAGGGGTGAGACATTTCTTCAATATGAGTGGGTGTGTGAGAGAACTGGTGCATCAATAGACCAAGTGAAGAAGTGTATAGGTTGGCTCCGAGGAATGGGCATGGTAAGCACTAGACGAAGCACTAGAGGTGTGTGGGTAGAAGTGTGTAAATATAGCCATTTTCAGCGTCTTGATAACTATTATTATGGCATAAAAGCACCAGATGTGGCACCAGAAAAGCACCAGAGAAGCACTAGAGAAGCACTCCGATACAACAAGAATGATAAGAATGATAAGAATGATAATATAACACTGCAAGCTGACGCTTGCGAAACAGAACAGATAACAGAGTTAATAACTTTGTTTAGAGATTCAGTTAATCCATCAATCAATTATGGAAATAAAACAACCAGAAAAGCTTGTGTAGACCTTATAAAGAAATTTGGATTTGAGGAGGTGAAGCGTGGTATATCCGCTGCTGTTTCTGTCCAGGGTGAAAAGTTTGCTCCAGTGATTACTACTCCGTATCAGTTCCAACAAAAATTAGGAGCCATTAAAATATACTTTGACAGACAGTCTAAAAATAATATTCAATCTTTATGAGAGTAAAAATGATGAGTGGTGATATTTTAACAATTACCGAAGAAGAGGCTAAAAATGTTGTAGGTAAATCTGGATTAGTATTTGTACCTTCGTTAAGCGGTATGCTTAATTTAAGTTCAGTTGAGAGTATTATGCCAGAAGAAGCGGTTGATAATTTGAAAGAAGGGTTCTTGCACGACGGAACAAGAGTAGTTAAAAAGTTTGGTAGCTGGGTAGATGCTGCAAATCCAGATGTAAAACTAGACCCAAACTATTACCCAGAAATAGCCAGAGACGAAATACTTCCAAATAAAGTAAACAAAAATAAACTATTATCAAATGACAACAATAAAAGACAATTGGGACAGTAAGTTGGCAGAAGGAAATAAAAACGAACTTGAGATTATTGAATTGTTTAAGAATGTATTTCCAGATATAGATTTCTACAAGGATGGTAAACAAAAGGAGGCAGACCTTTGCATCCCCTCCCACCAGACCCTATTAGAGGTCAAATATGACGCTATGAGCGATGAAACAGGGAATTTTGGGATAGAGTACCTATGGCGTGGAAATAAGAGCGGATTGGCCGCTACAAAGGCTCACTGGTACATTATGAGTGATAGTAGTAATCATCATATATTTAAGAGCTACCACTTGAAGGACTTCCTAAAGTTGAATTGGCAATACTTTAAGAAGGTAAAGGGTGGTGACGATGGAGACGCAGAGCTCATACTTGTGCCTAAATATCAGTTGACCAGTGCATACTTCTGTCGTGTTGTAAGTAGGGAGGGTGAAGGTTTGCTAAACTTACCGTATTTTATATGAAACTGTGGATAACTATTGACATAAATAATAAACCGTGCTATAATACTAGTGTAATAAAGAAACAATATGTATCATGTAACCGACAATCAAAGCAAGCGAGAAAAACAGCAGAGTTCTTCTGGTGTTGTTTTTGATGTCAAAAAAAGTATGAATGAAAGAATCATCGCTCTAGCAGAGTCAGTTGGGTTAGCCTGGACTGGTGAACTAGACTCAAGTGGTCGTCCAGAGTTTCTGGGTGACAAATCTGCTTGGTCAAAGTTTGACAAGCAAATGGAGTTTGCAGACGATTTAATCTAATTACTAAAAACAAAAACAAAAAGTATGAAAAAAGTATTATTTGTCCTAGCTCTACTATTAGTATCTGGACTGTTCACCTTACCGAGCATCTCAAGAACTTATAAGTTTGAGGCTCAAGCACAAGAGGTTAAGTATAGCGAGTGTGGTTTAGAAGATATCTGTGTAGCTCCCTGGCTAGAATATGATGAAGCCACAGCAGACGGATATGTTAAAATGAGTTTATTCAAGGCTGGGTTGGGAGATGAAGTTAATTTCGTGGTTAAAATGATTAATTGTGAAAGTACATGGAAAACAGACGCTGTAAATGCGAACAACTCAAATGGGTCTTATGATTTAGGACTCTGGCAAATAAATTCAATTCACAAGAACATTAGTAACGAGGACAAGTTTAATTTTAAGAAGGCTACCGATTGGTCAATTAACAAAAGGCTACACGATGGTAATTGGAGTGCTTGGTCATGTAGTCGCAAAGTAAAATAAATCTATGAATGTATTTAGGACAACTGATAAGGAGATGATAGCAAGACTGCGAAGTTCTAATATTCCTTACAAGATAGAGTGTGGAGTAATCCATGACCGTGAGGGCAGAAGGAGAATCAAAGTCTACTATGACTTCCAGTTCAGTGACAAGTTGATGGAGAAGGAGATGGACATTATTAGTGAGGAGATAGGTAACGCAATCAATGAGGAGGTATCAAGGTTAAATAATAAGTAACATGTATGAAGTATTCAATGAAGCGCCTAATTAATTTAGGTAAGTATGGCCCTAGCTTCCAGTATGAGAACATAGAGATATGTGTTGAGGACTGTGAGAGTTGGGAACAAGCAGAGAGTGAGATTAAAAAAGAGATGTTAAAAATTAATGAAGCGTATACAAATCTATGAGTTTTATCAAATTAAAAGAGATAAGTGCTTTCAGAGTAATCAAAGTTGAAAAATCACACTGGAAGGGTTGGAGTGATAAGGATAGTAAGTTCTTCGTTTATGACAGTTATCCAAAAGTAAAGCCAGAAGGGATGGAGGTTCGTAAGTACTGGGTACTTGAATGCTCTGAAGGCACATTAGAGTTAAGTTCAGCACAGTTTAGTCAAATGTTAGAGGGTTGTTTCGTTCTATATAACGGCACAGCAGAACCTAAAGGAAAGAGATTCACTGTGAAAAACAATGGTAAACAGGGCAAAGACATTCGCTATTGGATTAACTTGTGTTATGACCAGAGTGCGAACGAGGATGATTTCAAGGTAGAGGCTCAAACAGAGACAGAGCCAGCTCCGATGGTAGAGCCACCAGTTACAACGGAAGAAAAGAAGGTAGAGATAAATAATATCCCATTCTAATATGTTTGATGATATAAAAAAAGTACTAGTAGAAAGAACAATAGAGTGTCCCAACTGTTCTGAACAATTAAGTTTAGGAGCAATAATGTATAAAGACGAATATAGGAACGAGTATTGTTGCCCTAATTGTATACAAGACTATAAAGAAGAAGTTATACGAGAAGAAGGAGAGCATGGGGAATTACTAAAATAATATGGCTATAAAAAAATGTGTTGTGTGTGAGAAGGATTATAATTGTCTTTCGGAGAGTGATAAGCAAATTTGTAAGTGTTGTTATGAGGTTGCCACAAAGGTAATAGAATTTTCAGAGATTCTTAAATACAATAAATAATATGGCACAAACAATTAAAACAATTATATCTGAAATGGCTGATGTTGTTAGAGAGAACAAGCCTATGTCTCCTGACTTCTGGATAAACAAGGCCATAGATTTAACTGTGTTGTGGGGAGAGGAACTAAAACCTGCCTTGTTAGATGCGGAGATTAAGCACAAGCAAGAAGTGAGCTTGTTGATTGAAGAGGGTTTGAAGGTAAATGCAGCAGAATTAAAGGTAGCCGCTACTAGTGAGAACTACAGAGTATATAAATACCTAGAGGGTAGAGATAAAATAATTAAAGAATTCATTATGATAGCCAAGAAGAGGGCTACCATAGAGAGAGAGTTTAACTATTAAATTAAGTTAGTATGAGAACAGCAATTAAGGTTTTTTCAATTATTGGTCTAGCGTTTATGGGGTTAGGTTTACTTGGGAATTATGACGACCCAACAGCATTCGTTTCTTCACTAATAGTTGTTATTCCGTGGGCTCCATTATGTATCTTGAGTCTAATTTACATAAAAGACAAGAAATAGTATGTGGTGGGAAATTGCAAAAGCATTGATATTCGTATTCTTTGTACTACCAGCTATTTTCTGGGGAATAATAATGATTGGTAGTTTGATTATTAGTGGTTTGGTTAAGATATACGAAAAAATAAGAGATTATTAAGTAATACAAATAAACTTATGACAGAAGAAAAAAAAGAGGATAAAAAGATTACCACAGAAGAAGCTGCTAAACTAATTGAAGTAGAGAAAGCAGAAAACATTGCAAAGTGTACTGAAAAGATTACAGCTGTACTAAAAGAGTTTAACTGTGACATTGCAGTTTCATTCTTGATTACAGCACAAGGTAACAGACCGAATGTTCAAATAGTTAGTAAATAAAAATAACCGTCTTGGTTATTGAATTTTCTGATAATGTCCTACCACATTCCTTATTGTCCTGTCCTTCGGGCTCAAACCCGACGACAAGCAGGGACGGTACCATTAGGGTGTGGTGGGGTTATCAGGGTGCGGTAGTTGGGCTTATGTTTACAAGCATGGACATAACTTAAGGGCTACTGCATCGTGATAACTTCTTGGAGGGAAGCCAGAGATTAAATACTCTTATCATTGAGTAGCCATGCACTGTTTCGGGAGTCTGCTGACTTGGTTCAACTGGCTTTTCCCCAAGATGATAATAATAAAATAAATAGTATGAAGAAATTAAAGGAAATTTTTACAGTTTCTCATGAATACAAAAATCTGTCTAAAAAAAGAAAAATAGAAATTTTGGCACTTTTACTAGACTGGACAAACAATGAGCTAACGAACTTAACAGGGAGTAATAAATGTATAAGAAACTAAAACAACTAATCAAAAGACTTGCAGAGATACGGACAAACCGTTGGCTCACTAGGTTTTATAAAAACCAAAACACTTATGAAAAAAACAGAAATAAAAAAGGCAGATAAAGAGTGGAGCTTGCAGGTTAGAAAAAGAGGAAAGTGTGAACTGTGTGGAAAGTCAGGCGAGATGTGCCAGCTACACCCACATCATTATGTTGGAAGAAAAAATAGAGCTACACGCTGGTACTTGCCGAACGGTATTTGTCTATGTGCTTCACATCACACAATGGGTATAAGGTCAGCACATCAAGACCCTGAATGGTTCAGGGGTGAGATACTAAAAGTCAGGGGGAAAGATTGGCTGAAGGACATCGTAAACCAGAGCAATAAGGTGTTTAAAGGAACATACGAGCAGGTAATAGCTCACTTAACAGGCGAGGATAATTATATATAATATGCGAGAAATAGAATTTAGGGCGTGGGATAAAAAAGACAAAAGAATGTATAATGTTTCTGGGACTGTCAGTTGTTGCGGTAAAGACCAACAAATAAGACCATATTCAGATAATTACATGAATGGCTATTGTACTGTCAGTGATTTATATGCTGATATTGTTTTAAAAGGGATGAGTTATGGTGTAGTTATGCAATACACAGGCTTAAAAGACAAGAATGGAAAAGAGATATACGAGGGTGATATACTAGAACTTGACTTTTCTTCATACCATCTACCGCCGTATAACGATTGTGGTGGCAAGGCAAAACACTTTATGGAGGTTAAATTTAACATAGAAGAAACGGAGGCTGGATATAAAATACCCATGCATTGTAAGTATTCAGTTATCGGCAACATATACGAAAATCCTGAACTATTAAAATAATATGCTAATAATCTTTACGGTAATATTCTGGTTGCTAGTCTTCGGCCTAGTCTATATCTATTTAGAAGTAATAAGTTAATATGAACGAGGATAGTATAATCAAGCAGGCTTTTTTCTGGATAGGATTATTGCTATTGGCAACTGTATTCCTTGGTGGGTATTTAACAGGTAAATTTGTTGTATGAATCTATATCAAGCGTATTACAACTATGCTTTAAGTAACACAGCTAGTCCTTGCTGGAAGAAATATAAGGGAGACCCAAGGTATATAATGGGTAAACTAAAGAAGAGATACCACATAACACCAAAGGCAAGGATAATAATGTCTAGGAGTGACAATGTTCTTATTGGAGAGATAATCCCATGGAAGTTAGATAGCCCAGACATTCAATTTGCTTACGACATGAAGACCAACACCATGATGAGCTTCCCGTTCTAACACTTTGTCAACAGTTTATCCTTTGACAAAAAGCTTAAAGTGTGCTATATTTACAGTAGAATCATAGCAAACACCTATAAGCTATGGAGGAAACAAACAAAACTAAATACAATTATGATAACTGCATCTAACGATGGAGGATTTTTTCGTACCGAGAACATATAAGTATGAGGTCAAGTAAGACATATCTAAACCTATTAAATTGGACTTCTGACAGGCCATGGCTCGTCAGTTGTCTGTGGTAATGGTAACCAGCTCATCACTTGATGGTTGTCGGTATAAAAAAGTGTGTATGCCTAGAGAAAAAGTACAAATAGGAAACAAGACTTATGAGATTGCTCTAGGATGCAATAGTGATGGTTGGTATGCCGAGTTAAAAGAGTTTAAAGAGTCTATTTTAGACGATATAGAAGAAAGTGGTTACGATGACCACTACAATAAAACTTAAACCAAAACATTATGGAGAAAGAATTCAACCTTCTCACTGCTACAACAGAGGAGATGACACAAAGATGGATTAAAGACGAGCTAATGAACATTATTGGCTTAATACTTAAAGGAGAGATTCAAGTAATGGGATTCCAAGAAGAGTTACTAAAGACTTCTGCTAACAATGGAATGACCAAGAAAGACAAAGAGAAGAAACTAGAAGAACTTAAAGATGAGATTGAAAAGGTTAGTAAGAGAATCATTGCATTTAAGGAGACTCTAAAGAATATTGAGAAGATTGCAGAAGACCCAACAAAGGTTTATAAATAATATGGATATAACTCTAATAAAGCCTTATGAGAAGAATGCTAAAAAGCATCCAAAGAAACAGATAGAACAGGTTGCTGCAAGTATAAAAGAGTTTGGGTTTAATCAGCCAATCGTTATTGATAAAGACAATGTTATTATAGTAGGTCACGGAAGATTAGAGGCTGCGAAGTTCCTTGGACTAAAAGATGTTCCCACATTAACAGTAGATTTAGATAAAAAACAAGCTTCTGCGTATAGATTAGCAGACAACAAGCTAAATGAGAGTGAATGGGAAATGGATTTAGTAATAGAAGAGTTAAAGGAGTTGGATAGTGAAGAACTAGTAGAGCTTACAGGGTTTGATAAAGACTTACTTATAGAGCCAGACGATAAAGACGATGAAGTTCCTGATGTGCCAGAAGAACCAAAGAGTAAACTAGGAGAGATATATAAGCTAGGAAACCACAGAATAATGTGTGGGGATAGCACAAAGATTGAAGATGTAGAGAAGTTAATGGATGGTAATAAGGCAGACTTGGTTGTAACAGACCCGCCGTACAATACTGGAATGGATGGAGAGGGAAAGGCGGAGAAAGCCAGGCTTTCTCATATGTTTAACGACAACATAGAGAACTGGGAGCAGTTTATAAAAGATTTTCTAGCTAATTATATAGTTTCAACGAAGGGTGAGTGTGCATTTTATGTCTTTATAGATTGGAGAAAGGTTAATGATATAAGAAGCGAGATGGAAACAGTAATGGATGTAAAGAATGTTATAGTTTGGGACAAGAAGGTTCATGGGCTTGGTAGTGACTATAAATCTACTTACGAGCTATGTATAGTCGGCAAAAAGGGTAACCCGGAAATTAAGAACAGGTTTGGGCTAGACTATCAGGACATTTGGCGCTTACAAAGAGAGATGGGTAGAAACAAAATGCACGCAACAGTAAAGCCTATTGAATTATTAGAAAAGCCAATAAAGCACGCTAGTAAAGAAGATGATATAGTAATGGACTTATTCCTTGGTTCTGGTAGCACTCTAATAGCTTGTGAGAAGACAGAAAGAGCTTGCTATGGAATGGAACTAGACCCTAAATACATAGATGTAATTATAAAAAGATGGGAAGATTATACTGGACAACAAGCAGAGAAAGTTGTCTGAAATAACACATAAAAACAGATATGGCATTACCAAGGTCGGCGTGGAAGCCGGGACAATCAGGAAATCCAAATGGGCGACCGAAGGGGAGTGGTCTAAATTTAACTCGTCTATTAAAAGACAAGCTAGAAGAAGTTCCAGAGGGTAAAAAAGAACCATATAAGGAATTATTTATAAAGACACTGTTACACAAGGCGTTGATTGATAAGGATATGCACAGCATGAGATTAGTTATGAATTATGTAGATGGATTACCTACACAAAGAATAGAGAGTGAGGTAACAGTTAAGGAATATAAATGGGCAGACTATGAAGACGATAATATATCAACCGAGGAAGTGGACCAAACAGTTTCATGAGTCAAAGCATAGATGGAAAGTACTTGTAATACATAGAAGAGCTGGGAAAACCTATGCTAGTGTGAACCACCTGATACGAGATGCAATGATGAAAGAGAACTCTAGGTATGCTTATGTAGCACCGACATACAAACAGGCTAAAGATATTGCCTGGGACATGTTGAAAGCTTCATGTGTGCTAATAGACGGTGTGGTATTCAATGAGAGTGAATTGCGAGTAGACTTCATGAATGGAGCTAGAATCAGATTATACGGTGCTGATAACCCTGATGCATTGCGTGGTATCTCATTAGATGGAGTAGTGTTTGATGAATACAGTCAACAGCCTAGTAATATCTTTACAGAGATTATTAGACCTGCACTTGCTGACAGAAAGGGATATGCTATCTGGATAGGTACTCCTAAAGGGATGAATGACTTCTATGACTTGTATAACGGTAAGAGAGATAATCCTAAATGGCTGACAATGTTACTTACGGTAGATGATACAGGTATTCTTGATAAGGAAGAGTTAGCTGATGCGCAAGAGGTAATGGACCCAGATGAGTTTAGTCAGGAGTTCTACTGTTCATTTGAAGCTTCCTTAAAAGGTGCTTACTACGCCAATCAACTGGAGAAAGCTAGAACAGAGAATAGAATTACGAAGATACCGTACGACGCTAACTTACCTGTATATACATTCTGGGACTTGGGTATTAGCGATAGCATGACAATATGGTTTATGCAGATAGTAGGGCAAGAGTATAGATTTATAGACTACTATGAGAATGAGGGAGAGAGTTTACAACATTATATAGGGATATGTCAGCAGAAAGGTTATATCTACGATAGCCATTATGCACCACATGACATAGAAGTGAGAGAACTCACTACTGGAGTTACACGGTGGGAGACAGCACAGAAGCTAGGAATAACATTTAAGATAGTACCTAGAACGCCATCACTTGCTGACGGTATACAGGCAACTAGAGCGATATTCCATAAGTGTTGGTTTGATAAAGACAAATGTTTCCAAGGTCTTAATGCCTTAATGGCTTACAAGAAGAGATGGAATGATAAGATGCAGATATTCAGTGATACACCTGAACATAACTGGGCATCTCACGGAGCTGATGCATTCAGACAATTTGCACAGATAAGTTCAAGACTTAATGCTACAAGTGAGATAGGGAACAAACAACAGTTAGATTATTTTGAAGAAACAAGAACTAAAGCTAAACATAGATTTACATAATAAATATGCCAAAAAGCATTTACAGTGTCATAAACGAATTTGAGACAGACTTTGATAACAACACTGTCACAATCGTTGATGGATACGATTTCAGTCAATTAGATACGGTCAAGAAAATCAATCGTTACTACGCAGGGAAGTTTGATAGTGGTAACAATGATGAATTTGGGCGTAAGTTTTTCTATAACTTTACCAAGCCTAGAGTAAAGAATGCACAGAAGAACATTGATATAGACACAAAGAACATTGAGTTAATGGCAATGAAGCCAGAGGACTATTCAAGAGTATGGTTACTACGCCGAGAGCTAGAGCTATACATGAGAGACACACATCTAGGCAAGAAGCTTAACGAGATTACAGCAACACTTCCGAAGTATGGAACATGTGCGGTTAAGCGAGTGGGAGGAGAAGAGATATTTGAGATGGTAGACTTACGGAACTTCAAGAACGACATGACAGCTAGTTCACTAAAGAACAGCTGGAGACTGGAAGAACATTACTACACACCGTCAGAGTTACGAGAGAAGAGTGGCTGGGACAAGGACAACATTGAGAAAGCCATTGAGAACTTTAGTACATATAGAAAAGAAAACTATGTCACTACAAAAGACACTTTGGAAGAGCAAATGGGCAATGCTAAATTTATTAGAGTTGTGGAACTCTCTGCAGAAATGGAGGAGATGTATTTAACTGATAACTACGATGATAAAGATATAGTTCCGCAGATGTGGATAGTGGTTATGCCAGAGGCTACAGCAGGACAGAAGGCAGAAGGTGAAGGACTAGTGCTATTCAGTGAGAAGCTAACAACAAAAGAGTATAGAGAGAAGATGTACAAGGAAGTACATTATGACAAAGAGGTTGGTAGATGGTTAGGTTATGGAGTAGTAGAGGACATGTTTGAAATGCAAGAGTTAAAGAACACACAGGTCAACTACGAGATTAAAGCAATGGAACTAGCTAACCTTATCTTACTTGCGACTAACGATAAGAACTTTGCAAAGAATGTACTGACTGACTTAATGAGTGGAGATGTTATACAGGTAGAGGGTGCTATTAGTAGAATCCCTACAGAGGTACGGTCAATGAATGTAAACTCACAGGTGGCTAACCAAGTTGATTCACTGGCTAATGAGCTATCAAATAGTTTTGAAGCTACTACTGGAGAGTCAATGCCAAGTGGTACACCGTTTAGACTTGGACTCATGCTTAACCGTAACGCTAACAAGTTGTTTGACTTTATTAGACAGAATTATGGTTTATTCCTAGAAGAGCTTATTCAGGACTGGGTACTACCAGAGTTAATGAAGAAAGCTAACCAGGAACATATATTACAGATTACAGATAAGAGTGAATACGAATATTTAGCTAAGGAAGTTGGTAAGAAACAAGCATGGGAATATGTGAAGAAGGAAGTGATGAAGAATGGTAAGTATCCAACAGCTGATGAAACTGGAATGATTGAGAACATGTTAGTTGAAAGAGCAGCGTCTACAAATGGATTAGCGGTTAATGTGGCTAAAGACTTTTACAAGGATGTTGAAGTGAAGTGTGTAGTAACTGATGAGAGTTTAGACAAGGCAGAACGAATCACAACGTTTACAACTGTGTTACAACTACTAGGAGCTAGCCCACAGTTGGTTAACAGTCCAGTACTAGGAGAGTTATTGAACTTGGTAGGATTAAGTGAGGTAGATGTGAGCAAGGTACAAGAACAGGCAATGCCACAGCAACCACAACCAGCTCCAAGGCCACAAGCACAGATGGGAGCACCTACACAGTCAGAAGAAGCTAACATAAGCACTGAATAGTATGGATAACAAAAAGCTAGAACAATTAGCACAGAGTGATTACTTTGACATGGTTAAGGAGTTAATGGACGAGTTCGTAGAGGATATCTTAATCAAGCCTTATGAGTCACGAGTTGCGGAGGAAGTAGCTTTGGAGGCGTTGAGTAGAGAGAAGGCAATCAAGGTAGTGAGGGATTTAATAGGTTTAGTAGAGCGTTCAGTAGCCAATCGTAAAGAGGGTGAAAGACGGTCGTTTAAATAGGGAATCAACCCAAAACAAATTAACAGGGAATCAACCCTAACAAATTAAATTTTATGAAAGATTACAATGAGGAAAGCATCACTCCTAACGAAACAGATGTAGAAGAGAAAACTTCTGAAGAAATCAAGTTAGACGAAGCCTTATCAGATGAGAATCTCCTAGAATTAGATGATGACTACAGCAAAGAAGTAAAGACTGCTGTTGCTCAAAAGCAATACTGGAGAGACAAGTTTGATAAGCAGGCTCAAGAATTGGAATCTCTACAGGCTCAATTGAAGAAATTTCAGCCTAAAGAGACTCCAAAGCAAGAGTCTCCGAAAAGTGGTGAAGCCGACAGACTGGCAGCTTTAGAGCTAAAGGTTGATAACTCACATTTAACGATGGAGCAAATCAACATGGCAATGAAGTATGCAACAGTTGAAGGAAAGAAACCGCAAGAAATTATTAACTCACCGTACTTTCAAGCTATGGTGGGTGAAGAGTCTCGTGAAAACAGAGTGGAGGGAGCAATTACTAATTCTACTAATAGAACTGGTACAGGCAACCTCTCGTTTGAGAAAATCGCATCTGACGAAAGTGGAGAGTTGTATCGTAACTTAACCCCTGAAAACAAGGGTAAGTTCCGAGAATACTTATCTAAAGACGGAGGAGGCGGACTCAAGTTTATGAAGAGATAATTTGCTCCAAATAGCCTATAAGTACACGAAAAACAAACTTTATGGCTAATACTTTAACAGCTCTAAACAAAGAAGTTTGGTCAGATGAAATGCAAATCATTCGTGAAAAAATGACTGTTGCAATGGCATTGGCTAACACAGAGTTAAGAGCAAAATTAAGTGACGGCGACAAGGCACACAAACCTTATCGTTCAAACTTATTCGCAGTAGACTATACTAAAGGAACTGCACTAACAGCACAAGATGTTGCTGCAACTGATGAATATTTAGATGTAGACCAAATCAAAGCTGTACCTATTTACTTGGATGACATTGATGCTATCCAGAATAGTTATGCAACACGAAGCTCATTTGCTCGTGACATGCAAGAAGACCTATCAAGACAAATGGATGCTGCTTTCTTGGCAGAATCTGAAAATGCTACATCAGATGTAGATGATGGTGATATTGGTGGAACTGATGGTGACCCAATTGCTGTTTCAACATCAAATGTAAACCAGATTTTCACAGCTGCTTCAAGAAAATTGAACCAGTTGAATGTAAAACCAAGCGAGAGATACGCTGTTATTACTCCTGGAATGTTAGAACAAATTCAACTTTATCTAGCAGGTAAGGATACTTCATTCGGTGATGAAGTTGGAATGAACGGTTTAGTTGGACGAAGATTCGGTTTTGAAATTTATGTTTCAAACAACTTACCTTTTGAAGCTATTTGGACACCTGCTGATAACCCAACAGATGGTGATACAATCACAATCAATGGTGTTGAGTTAACTTTCAAGGCTACTCCAGTATTACCAGGTGCTATTGACATCGGTGGTACAACAGCTGTAACAATTGATAACATTGTTACTCTATTGAATGCTCCTGGAACAACTACAGCTACTGGTATTGCTGTTTCAGCTGCTAACCAAGCAAGATTAGAAGGAATGGAAGCTACAGACGGAACTACTTACCTTGAAGTCTACATGGCTGGTGGTGGTGAAGTTGCTGTTGATGCTTCAGAAACAGCTGACTTATGGTCAGATGAAACTGTATACTGTCAGTTCGGTCGTAAGGGTGCTATTGACATGGTAGTACAAGCTGCTCCAAGTCTAAAAGTACAAGACGCAGAATTAAAACTAGGTGTATACTTAATCGCTTATGACCT
>Ga0114918_10002107_pt1 | contig 17848 bp, 18 predicted proteins | sample LantaG_FD_87015 | JGI IMG/M metagenome (GOLD analysis project Ga0114918, IMG submission 87015) | Deep subsurface microbial communities from Baltic Sea to uncover new lineages of life (NeLLi) - Landsort_02402 metaG | ecosystem: Environmental > Aquatic > Marine > Oceanic > Sediment | place... | reverse complement strand
GTGTGTGTGTGTGTGTGTGTGTGTGTGTGTGTTGCTTTCAACTGAATTCTTTCATATCTACAATTTAGAACAAATAAAACGCGGATCAAAATTCGGAAGGGACCGTCGTCGTCGCTCACTCCCCTCCACCTCCTCCTTCCCCACTCCGCCTCGCCGCCCGCAGCTTCGCGTCGAACGCCTCAAGCTCCAGGTCCCCCAAGTCGGTCCTCTCCGAATCGAAAACGACATCGCCGATCTCCCCGACGACCACCTTCGAGGCCCTGCTCCTCGCCGACGAGAGCTTCTCGGCGAGCCGCCTCGTCGGCGCCGCGACCGCGTTGGCGGCGGCCTCTCGGGCAGCGTTCCTCTGCTCCACGCCGGCGTTCCTCCTCGCCGCCAGGAACCACCGCATGGCCGGGATCAGCCAGTAGGAGAACGCGTACGCGGCAAGGAAAGGGTACAAGGAGCCAACGAACCCGAAGCCCGAGCGGGCGAGGGCCGCGGCGGAGTAGCGGTCGGCGAGCAGTCGGCCGAGCATCACGACGCCGGCTGTGTTGGCCGCGCCCAGAGCAGCAGCGGCGAGCCTCTGGCCGGGCGAGGCCAGGGTGAAAGGGATGGGGCGCTCGAGCGCGAGGGGCGGAGGGTCGAAGGAAAGAGATTCTACTGCTGTCTTTGGTTGCTTCAGCGGGCCCGAGCGGTAAACAGAGGACGACGACAAAGAGTTTGAAATCTGCTGCCTCCCGTCCCCGCTCCTCCCCCCCGCGGCGGCGGTCGTCATCAGCGAAGGAAAGGTGTAGAGCAGCCTCCCGCGCTCGTCAACCTCGGCGTGGCCCCCAAACCTCACGAGCGCCGGCATCACGAACGACTCGTCGTCGTCGTCCCTGGCGCTGATCTCGGCCGCCTCTCGCGCCCCGAAAGGTAAATCGAGATAAGGAGCGAGCTGCTCCGCCGTCATCACGCCTCCGTTGCGCTTGATCGCGGCGCCCACGGCAGCCCATCGCTTCTGGTCGAAGGTCAAGTTGGGGTCCTGGTCCCCAAAGACGAAGGAGAACACGGCAGCCAAAAAGGACATTCCTTCCTTTTTGTCAGCTCCTCCGAACCTCCCCCTCGCGCTTTCGCGGCGGTAAGGAGCGGGGTCGAAATACCAAAAGATGTCGGCGGGCGAGAAATAGAAGGAGATCGGGAGGCCACGCCTCCCTCCTCCGCGGTTGTCCCTCCCGTCCTCGGCCGCGAGCGCCGCCGCCGTCAGCGCGGCCCAGACTAAGGCTACAGAAGCGATGAGCGCGGCCCCGAACGCCACTCGCACCGCCGCCCCGGAGGCCGCGGCGAAGGCGTCGAAGGCCGGTGCCAGACGCAGCACGGCCGACTTGGCTCGCAGGGAGGCCCGAAACCCGGAGGGAAGGGAATACACGACTTCCCCGGACGACGAGACCTGCAGCGCAGAGCCCGCTACGTCGGCGGCCAGCGCAGCGAGCGCCGCCTCGGCCTTAGTGAGAGGTAAGCCCGCGGAGGCGGCGACGTCTCCCACAGTGACCCTCCCTCCCGCGGCGTCGACGGCGGACTCTACGGCCTCAAGCTCGGCGCGCGGGATGCCGTCAGTCTCGAGGCGGCGGCCCCCGCCCGTCGCCGGCAGGGAAGGGAGGGCGGCAAGAGGAAGAGGGAGAAGAAGAGGAAGGGAGGGAGGAGAAGAAGAAGCCTTGCGGCTTTTCCGCTGGTGGATTGGAAAGGGGGGCTGAAGGCTCCTGCCGATCCTGGCGCCGCTGGCCGCGACGGCGCGGGGGAGAGGCCTGTGAAGAAGTGAGGGAAGAAAGGGAAGAGGGGTCGGGGTTGAGAGTTTGTTTTCTCCTTTTTCGTGCCACGACGACGACGACGAGCAAGCAGAGATAGCGTTTGATGGATGGAAGCTGAAGAGGAAAAAGGAGAAGCATCCTCTGTCCTCCCTCTCTCTAGCGCGTGCTTCACCCCACTCCATGCTCAGCAGACCTCTCTCTCACCTTGGCCTAGCGACTCCCGCGCGGAGCAGCATCGGAGAAGGCGTGCTGGCGCGATGCGAGCTCGAAAAGAAAAAAAGGTCGAGCGATGGGCGTCGAGGAAAGAAAGAAAAAAACGAAATTCTGACTTCTGAAGTTCACTTTCAACTTTTTTCTTTTTTTTACTATGAATCGGCTCGCCTCTTTGCGCAGGCCCGCGGGGGTCGCTCCGCATTTTCAAACACGAATCGCCCAGCAAGGGAACAGAGTCGATCGTCTCAGGCATCTCCACCGAATAGCTCCGCATCGACGGAGCTTCGCAGGCGAAGCGGTGGAGCGGCAAAGGGCAGCGACGATGGCGATTGCTTCTTCAAGTTCCTCGTCCCGACCTCCTCCTCTCCAACCTCAACCTCTCCTCGTCAAGGTCTGCGGCGTCACGCACCCCGACGACGCCGCGGTCGCCTCGGCGGCCGGCGCAGACCTCATCGGCGTCATCATGTGGCCGAAGGCGAAGAGGGCGGTGACGGCGGCGCTGGCCAAGGAGATCGGCGAGGCGGCGAGGAAGGCGGCAGCGGGGAAGGAAGGAGAAACGAAAAACCCGCTTCGAGGAAGAAGTCGAAGCCCCTCTCTCGTCGGAGTCTTCGTCGACGAATCGGCCGAAGAGATCGCCAAACTCGCCGCAGAGGCCGACCTCGACTTCGTGCAGCTCCACGGGGACAGGGCGCGAGAGGCCCTGCCGGAGCTGCTGGCGATGACGAAGAAGAAGACGAAGAGCAAAGAAGAAGAACAGGGGCAAGGCAGCGGGTCGAGTAGCCATTCGTTCGGCGTCATTTTCGTGATCACTGTGGGAAACGACGGCGTCCCCAAATCCAAGACGCCTGCCCAGCTGTGTCAGACCGACAAGCCCGCCTTGCTGCTGGTCGACGGCCCTGCCCCGGGGAGCGGCGAGGCCTGGGACTGGCGCGGGCTCGTCGAAGAAAAGGCGGCGCTCGTCTCGCAGGCGGAACAAGAGAGCTGGTTGCTGGCGGGGGGGCTCCACCCTGGCAACGTCGAAGGGGCAGTCGAGGCCCTGGCTCCGGGCGGGGTAGACGTCTCAAGCGGAGTGTGCGGCGAGGACGGGCTGAGGAAGGACGAGGGGAGGGTGGCGGCGTTTGTGGCTGCTGCGAGGAGAAAGAGGAAAGAGAGTTGACTTCTTGCTTTTCGTTTGTTCTTTTTTTCTTGTCAAAATTTAACAAAAAACTTTTCCCAGCGCACAAGTTCTTCAATTTTCAATTTTCATTCTTTTTCAAACAGCCAGAAGCTTGGGAACGACCCACCAGAACCCGACCGCAGAACTTGCGGCGACGGCGACCGCCGCGGCCTGCTTGCTCGCGAGCTCCGCCGTCGAGCTCCGCCTCTGCCGCTCGAGCTCCGCGAGAACCCAGGACGAGAGGTCCTCCGCCGTCACCACCAATCGCCCCTTGTTGTTGGGGTCCAGCGACGCGGGCAAGCCCAGGTGGTCCCTCGCGAAGGTTAACACAGAAGCGTTGATGCCCCCCTCCTGGCCCATGTGAGCTTCCTTGGAGGCGGCGCGGGCGGCTCCCTTGGCGACGGCCGCGGAGGTGGCCTCGGCCTCGGCGAAAAAGTCGTCCTCTTCGGTCTCTTCTTCGACTTCAACTTCTTCTTCGCCGACCTCGCTCTCGTCCCTCGGCTTCGGGCGTCTTCTTGGAGGCTTGGCCTCTTCCAGCTTGCTTGGTGCCGCCAGATTGGAGCGCCCGACGATGAGGACGACGCCTCCGGGAACGGCAGCCTCAGTGTCACCGAGGAGCTCCTCCCTCTTCTTTCGCATCTTTTTCGACAGCAGCGCCCCCCAGACTCCTCCGCCGGCAATGCCAGCCCGCTTCTTCCCGGGCTCCGCGGCCGAGGCCACGATCCGCCTGAGGCTCACCAGCAGCACGACACGGGCAGCGGCGCGGGACATCCCGTGGAGGTCGAGCACCAGCGGCGGGGGTAGGTAGGGAGAAGAAGGAGAAGAAAGGGACGAAGAAGGAGCAGGAGAAGAAGTCGAAGAAGGAGCAGGAGAAGAAGTCGAAGAAGTCGAAGGCGAGGGAGAAGAAGCACCTCGACCTCCTCCCTGGCAGGCCAGGACCGCCGCCGCGTCCGCCTCCACCGCGGGGAAGATGCTCCACTGCCTCTGCTTCAGGTGCCTCGGGGGCCGGAGCGCCCGGGGATAAGGGGCCCTCTCCGGGGAGCGGTAGGAAGAAGAAGGAGAAGAATCGAACGGAGCAGAAGCAGAAGAAGAAATTTCGCCGCCGCCGCCGCCGCCGCCGCGCGAGGCCAGGAAGAACTCGACCCTCTCCCTCTCGGCGGCCTCGACGAGGTCGGCGGCGAGCTCGATGTTGGAGTCTCCGAAGCACTCGGCCAGCGCGCGGCAGGTCCCGGAGTCCGGGGCGACCGATGAGGAGGTCATGGCGCGTCGGACCTGGGTGGTTTTGTGGTGGGGGCGGAGAAAGAGAAAGAGAGGGATGAGTTTTTTTTGTTGTTGTCGTTCGTCGACCTCTACCTCGACCCGCGAAAGAAAAAAAAAGGGGAAAAAAACATTTCAAAACTCACCGCGTAAGCCCCGTCGAGGTCCCCGGCCCTCGCGTGCGCCCTCAGCAGCGCGTTGTAGACCGCGGGCGTCATCATAGCGATCGTATCGGAGGAGGAGGAGGAAGAAGAAGAGGCGTTCTTCTTGTTCTTCTTCTTCTTCTTCGACCTTTTCCTGCCTTCTTCTTCGTCAATCTCTTCTTCCTCCTCTTCTTCCTCTTCTTCCTCCTCGCTCAAAGAGCCCCCGGGGCTCTCTTTGGCGGAGCTCGGGTCCCACCGGTCGCCGTAGCGCTCCAGGAACGCGCACGCCGCGGCGCGGGCCCTGGCGCCGCAGCCAGAAAGTCCCGGGCGCGACGCGCCGCGGCCGACGCCGAACAGCGGATCCGGCTCGTCGTCGTCCTTGTCGCCGCTCTGGAGAGCGGCCCCCTTCGCGACGACCTTCTGCCTGCGCGCGTGCGAGTGGATCAGGGAAGCGAGCTCCGAGGGGCCGGGGCGGATGCCGGCGAGTTCGTACTCGTCGAGCGCGGCCCAGACGGCGTCGGGGTCCTGTTTTTTTGATTTTTAAAAAAAGTTTTTTGTTCGGAAAGTTTCGTTTTTTTTTTCTCGATGAAACTCGCGAGTGAGTTTTTTCTTCTTTCTTCTTCTTCCACTCTTCTTTTCTCGGTTTTTTTCGAACCCCATCCACAAAACATCAATCTCACCATCGACCTGGCGCCGCAGTTGAGCAGGGCCCGCAGCAGGGGCCGGTCGCGGATAGGGCGCCTCTTTTTCCTCTCCGTCTCTGTCGTCGTCGTCGTCGTCGTCGTCGTCGTCGTCGTCGTCGTCGTCCTCTTTGCCGCTCCTCCTCCTCCTCTCTCCGCCGCCTCTTTCGCCTCCTCAGCAACCCTCCTCGCCTCCTCCGCCTCCGCAGCAGCGACGTAACCCGTGTATATATCCCGCCCCCTCTCTGCCCAGGCTTTCGGCAGAGTGCCCACCAGCGACGCCGCTTTCGAGCAGGCAGAGACCGCCGCCGCGGCGGTGCAACTGTCGAAGGGCGCCCCGAGCTCGGCCAGCCTCTCCAGGGCCCGCAGGGCCTCGTGGGGCCTGCCGCACCGCCCCAGGGCCGAGATCAGGCTGTTGCCGGCCAGCGTCAGCTGGTCGAGCGGGACGTGCGGCGGAGGGTCCGCCAGTAAGGCCAGGCCTCGCGTGACCGAGTTGCGCTGCGAGAAGTTGATGGCGTTGAGGACCAAGGGGTGGAGCCTGCTCTCCCTCTTCGTCATCTTCCTGGGCTTGCGGGGAGGGCGGGAGGGTGGAGGCGGCGGCGGCGGCTTCGAGGAGGTTGACGGAAGCGCGGCAGCGGCGGCGGCGGAGCAGAAGCGATGGGAGCCTCCTTCTAGTAAACAAAGAGGCTGCCGTCGCCAGCTGCTCGAGCTCCGGTTCCAGCTCTCCGTTCGTATGGAGCAACACAAAGTTGCATCGTGAGTCGCGAGTGCTCCTTGTCCGCTCTCGATTCCGCGCACGAGCGGCCGAAAGAGGCGAGAAACTCGACGCATCGAGATTTCGATCGACGAAAGTTCTGAACTTCTGGAGTCTTTTTTTTCTCTCTCGCCCTCTCTCTCCATTTCTTCTTCTTCTTCTTCTTCAATAATCGAGCGTCGGCGGCTTGATAATCAAAATCCTCCTCAATCCCCTCTTCTTCCCACCTTCAATGGGCCGCCACAACGGCGGGACCCGCTCCAAGGGCGGCAACCTCACCGTGGGCGCCGCCCTGACCAACAAACAGAAGGGCAAGGTCCGCCCGGGCGCCCCCAAGGGCAGCACCGAGCCGACGTCGCATCGGCACACGACCGAGGCGCCGGCGTCGGGCCTGCAGTCGATGCTCGACGCGAGCGACCTGGGCGAGCTGATGGACATGGTAAGGAAGCAAGCGGTTTTGGGTTCTCTTTCGTTCAATGGCCTCTCTCGAATGGAACATATGCTGTAGTCGAAAGAAATGGAGCAAGAAAAGGGAAGGGACAGCGAGAAAGAGGAGGCACGTCGATCGGGAAAAAGCATTCGCATTTCTTCGCCGCCTTCGCTGCCTTCTCCGTCGCTCACCTCAACTTCTCAACCTCTTCCTCCTCCTCCTCTTCCAACTCTTAGGCCTCGCTTGCCAACCGGGACTTCTCCGCCGAAAAGGCCTGCGACGCCGTCATCATCGGACCCACCCTCGTCGAGAACGGCGGGACGGGAGCCAACGGGCCCACCCTGACCCCCGAAGAACGCGACGCGGCCGAGGCGGCGGCGGCCGAGGCGCTCAGGCTGCCGCGCCGGCCGAGGTGGTCTCCAGAGATGTCTGCGGCCGAGCTTGACACGAGGGAGCGGGCTTCGTTCGTGGGGTGGAGGCGGGCGCTGGCGGCCCTGGAGGCCAGCGGCACGGTGCCTCTGACGCCCTTTGAGAAGAACCTCGACGTGTGGAGGCAGCTGTGGAGGTAAGGAAGAAGAGGAGAGAGAAAAGAGAGAAAGAGAGAGAGAGTTTTGTTTGTTTGTTTCCTTTTCTTCGAGGCCGAAAACAACTTCAACAACAGCAAACTCACTCACTCGTCTTTCTATCCCTCTCTCCAAAAACCTCACCACCACCACCACCACCACAACCACCCAAGGGTCATCGAGCGCTCCCACGTGCTCGTACAGGTCGTCGACGCGCGCGACCCGCTGCGCTACCTATCGGCGGACCTCGCCCTGGCGGCAGCAGAGGCCGCCGCGCCGGACCCGCCGCCGCCGCTTTTGGTCCTGCTCAACAAGGCAGACTTGTTACCGAAAGAGGCGAGGGAGGCCTGGGCCTTGGAATTGGAGGAACGCGGCCTCAAGTTCGCGTGGTGGTCCGCCAAGGCGGCCGGGGACGCCGCGGCGGAGCAGGCCTCTGCTGTCGTCGCAGCCCTGTCTGCCGGTCTGCCTCCTCCCGACTTCCCTCGCCCCGAGCCCACCGACGAGAGCGACCGCACGCGCATCTTGGGGGCCGAGGAGCTGCTGGAATGGCTCGAGAGGGAGGCGAGGGTTGCTGCCAAGGGCGCGACGGGGAGGAGGGGCGTCGCTGCTTCGTTTCTGGGCGAGGAGAGCGACGACGAGGAGGGAGAGGTCGAGAGGAGCGAAAACGAAAGCGAAAACGAAAGCGACAGCGACGACATCGAGACGGAGGAGCAGAAGCACCGCCGCGAGACCACCAACCGCAGACCCACCGCCGGCTTCGTCGGCTTCCCCAATGTCGGCAAGTCCTCGACGCTCAACGCCCTCTTCGGCCGTAAAAAGGCAGCGGTGGCCCCCACGCCGGGCAAGACCAAGCACTTCCAGACCCTGGACCTGTTTGTGCGAGGAGGGCGGACCTTGACTTTGTGTGACTGCCCTGGGCTCGTCTTCCCTCGCGTCGCCTCCTCCAAGGCAGACATGGTCGCCGCCGGGGTCGTGCCCATCGACAGGCTGACCGACGTGCGCGCCCCCGTGGCCGTGGTGTGCGCGGAAGTCGGCCGCGAGGGTTTGGAAAAGGCCTACGGCGTCAAGCTCCCGCCGCTGCGTTCGGGCGAGACCCGCGGCTCCCCTCCCTTTGCCGCAGACGTGTTGAGGGCCGTCGCTCTGTCCCGGGGGTGGGTGGTGCAGAACGCTCTCCCGGACGAGTCCAGGGCAGGGAGGATGATCCTGAGGGACCACTGCTCGGGGAAGCTGCCTCACTTTTGCTGGCCTCCTGGGAAGGAGCCGAAGGAGAAAGTGGAGGAGGAAGCGGCGACAACGACGGCGAGCAAGAGCAAGAGCAACAGCAGCAGCAGCAATAACGCGCCGCAGACCCCGGACGCTCGCTTCCCCCGCCCCCTCTCCGCAGCGGAACAGCGCGAGGCCCTGCTCGACGAGGAGGCGCGCGCCGAGGCCCAGCGCGAGCTCGACGCTTTGGGGCTGGACGACAACGATAACGAAGACGAAACCGACCTCGAGGCCCTCGAGGCAGAGGCCGCCTTTGCCGCCAGCGCCAGCAAGCAGCAGCAGCAGCAGCGCGTCAAGCGTGCCGCGCACAAGTTCCAGAAGCGGCCCGCCCGCACCAAGGGGGACCGCGGGCAGGGGCGGCAGGGCCTGGACAACGGCTACGACGGCGCGGCGATGGCGACGGGGAAGAAGGGCGGGCTAGTCCGAGGAGGGGTGATGACGCCGGCGCTTTGAAAATAGTTTGAAAAGAGAGGAGAAAAAGAGAGAGAGAGAGCAAAACAACAAAACCTAGTCCCGCCTTGTAATTTTCCATCACGAGAGAGAAAGAGAGAGAGCGCGCACGAAAGAAAGAGAGAGGGCCACGCGAGAGACTTGAGAGAGAGACTCGTTTTTTCCGACTTTTTGACTTTTACTCGAAAAAGGTTGTTCCTCTTGCTGGATGAATTGAATGATTAAAAAAACGCGCGCCTTCGTTCCCTCTCCTCCTCTCTTAAGAATCCTCCAGTCACGGAACGTGTGAAAACAGAAAGGGAAAAAGAGAAGAGCGGCGGGGACGCATTTTTTTTGTAGGGAAGAAACACACAAAAGGCACAAGGTCAAAAGAGTTCTTCCTCTTTTTCCTCTTTTTGAAAGATTGAAGAATGGTGATGAAGTGATGAAGAAAGAAAAAAGAAAGAATTGTTTTGTAGCTGTTGTTGCTGCTGCTGTTGTACTTTTTGAGAGAGCATCGATACCTCTTTCCCTCTCTTTCACGTCGCCACGGGGGAGCCGACGGCCGGGGCCATGGGCTCGTAGGCGGCCGGGATCGTCGTCGTCGAAGAAGGGAGAGCGCCGTCGGCCGACGAAGAAGAAGGCGTCTGTTGTTTCGGCGCGGCCGAGGCCGCCGCCGCCGCCGCCGCTGCTGCCGCAGCCTGCTTCGCCGCCACGGCACCCAGGAGCCCGCCTCTCCTCCTCTTCATCGTCTTGGCCATCGTCGCCGTCGTCGCCTTGGCCTTCTTCCCCTCGCCGTTGATGACCACCTCCTCTTCTTCGACTTCGACTCCTTCTTCTTCTTCGTCCGAAGAAAAGGCGGTCGAGGGCACGACGGCGCTGGTCCCCATCTCTAACGCCTCGACGCGCGACGCGACCGCGACGCCGCCGTAGCTCACCAGGTCGATCCCGGCATCAGCCCCGGGCGGCGGGTTCCCGCGGTAGATCCGCGTGGAGAGCACCTCCCCCGTGGACAAAAACACCTCGCAGGCGGAGTGGTCGAGCAGGACGCGCATCGTGATTGGAGCTCCGGGCGGGCCCAGATCGACGGGGCCGCCGATCCGGCGCTGGCCTCCCGAGGGGGGGAGAGGTTGCACGGCGTCGTTGTCATTCCCTGCTGCTGCAGCTGCCGCAGCCGCCGCCATCCCCTCGTCCCCGCCCTCGAAGACCGCCTCGAGCACTCCCGACTCCCAGTCTACGACGATCGCGGCGGAACCTTCCCCTCCCGCGTTCCAAGACCTCACCAGCACGCCCGCGGCGACGGCCGAGCCGCGCTCCAAGGTGACGCTGACCTCGAGGCGCGGGGAGCGCACCCCTTCGACGGGCGTGGCGACCTCCGGCGGTAAGGCCAGGGACTCTGCGGCCCAGGAGAGGAGTTTGGCTGGCGTCTTGCCGCCGTTGGAGCTTGCCGCCGCGGCAGACGCCGCCGCAGAGTCCCGGAGCAGAGCCACCTCTGGCAGCGGCTCCTGGAACAGCTTCCCGTCCTTCAGCGTCAGCAGCCTCGGCAGGGACAGGCAGCCGGCGTAATCATAAGACCCCACGGCCCCGCGCCTCTCCTGCAGCCAGCCCCACAGCACGCGACGGCCCAGCGCGTCGGTCATCAGGTTGGGGGCGTAAAGCACGTCTCCCAAGTCCAAACGGTGCGGCCCGCTGGCCTCCTCGAGCCTGAAGCGCGTGGCGTCGGCGTCGAAGGAGCCGGTCCAGTAGAGGACGGGGTTGGTGGGGGCGTCCGGGGAGACGCAGAAGAAGTGGTCGTGGGGGCGCGGAGGGGGAGGAGAGGAGGAGGAGGAGGAGGAGGTTTCGGCGTCACCGTCGGCGTCGGCGTCGTCGGCGTCGTTTCGCCGCCGCGACGCTCCTTCGTCGTCGCCGCCGTCGTCGTCGTCTTCTCCCGTCTTCTCTTTCTCGTCGCCGTCGAGCTTCAGCGCAGCGACGGCATCAGCGGCATCAGCTGCAGCGTTAGACGCAGCAGGAGCGGCAGAAGAAGCGGAAGAAGCGGAGGTCGTTCTTGGCGCCGGGACGATGTTGTTCGAAACAACCCCTCCACTCCCGCTTCCTCCCCCGCTTGCACCTCCTCCTCTCTTCTCTCCGCCCTCTCCTCCTCCTCCTCCTCCTCCCTCGCTCAGCCTTGCGATGAGAGGGCACTCCCACATCGCGCCCGTGTCGACCGACTCTGCCTCGCAGAGCGTGCCCTCGAATCTCCACCCGCCGTGGAGCTCGTCGCTGCGGTAGATCAGCACGGTGCCTCCCCGCCCCTTGAAGCCCGAGCCCAGGAGCATCCCCCACTCACGGTGGTGGAGGTTTTCGGTTTCGGTCTCGTTTTCTCCTCCTCCGTTTCCTCCGCTCCTGCTGCCGCCGTCAACGTCGTCCCTCCTCTCCCCCTTGACCTCGAAGATGAAGGGGTCCCTCCACCCGACCAGCGGCAGGTTCGCCGGGGGCAGCGGCAAGACGGGAACCTCGAGCTTGCGCCACCGCGAGAGCAGCGGGTCTACCGACGACTCCGGAACCGCAGCCAGCTGCGACTCGACGAAAGGTAATTGCAGGTCGTGTTCGGGTGGCGGGGGTGGCCCGGCCTCGGCGTTGGACCGCAGGCGAACTCCCGTATACAACAGCACGGGAAGGCCGTCGCTGTCTATGGCGGCGCACCCCGAAAAGCACCCGTCGGCGTCGTGGCCCCCCGGCGAAGGGACCAAGGCAGGGGGGAGGTGGTGCCACGTCACCATGTCCTCGGACACCGCGTGGCCCCAGACGATGCCGAAGTCCCAGGTGCAGCCCTCGGCGAGGTGCTGGTAGAACTATTTAAAAGAAAAGAGGGAGAGAGAGAGGTTGAGAGGTTGAGAGAGGTTGAGACAGGAAAAAAATCGGAAAGAGCTGACGGAGCGAAAAGAAAAAAAGCGAGAAGGAGAGCGAGAGAAGGAAAGGTCAATTCGGTTTGCTTGTTTTTTCCTTTTTGGAGTGCGCGTTTCTCCACTCGAGCCTTTTCAATTGCGCTCTTCTCTTCGGTTAAAGTGTCGAGAGGCAAAGGAGGAAGCCTTGGCGAGGAGAGCGAGTGGAGAGAAGCGGCGCAAGAAGAGAGAGAGAGAAGAGAAAGAGAGGCAGAAGAAGTTTCCCTCTATGTCCGTTCGTTTGGCGGCGACGGCGGCGGCGGCAGCGGTGGGCGCGCCGTTTGCGAAAATCGAAGAGCCTTCTTCCTTTCGGTCAATGACGAAAATGCCCGCTCCGCTGCCCGTCATCCGTTCCCCGATCCACCTGCCCGCGGTGGCCAGCAGCGAGCAGCGGTTCCCCCGGCACCAGCGCGACGGTGTCGAGACCGAAGGAGAGGGTGGAGGGGCAGCGGACGAGGAAAGGCGAAGGGGCCACCTCATTGCACGTCGGGCCTCTTCTTCCTTCGCTCGGTCGCCGGTCGCCCTTGCCCTTTCTTCTGCTTCCTCCTCTTCTGCATCCGAAAACCTTCTCGTTCTCGCTCTCTCGCGTTCGTATCATCGAAACATTCCCACGAGCACAGAGCTCACGTGCCTCTCTCCAGCTTCTGCGGGGGAGAGGAGACGACAGAGAAGGGAACAGCGAGAGAGAAGGCGGGAGAGATGGCGAGCTCCTTCGCACCACAGGCGTCGCTCGCTCGCCCGGGGCTTCGTCGCTCTCGCTCCGATGCCTTCATCAAAAAAATCGAAACTCCTTCTCCTTCCCCCAACACTCACCACGTGCACGCGCCCGTCCTTGTCGACGATGGGCGCGTTCGGGTCATTGACCCAACCGCCATTGGGAGGCGCCAGGTGGAATGCGGGCCTCTCGGGGCAGCGCGGCGGCTCCTCGCGCCGCTTGATTACCGCCGACGACGGCGCAAACATTGCTCCTCCTTCTTCTTCTTCTTCGACGACGACACGCCTCTGCACTCGTCGTCCTCGTCCTCCTCCTGCTGCTGCTCGTCTCCTGGCAGCCTGCGCGGCCACGAGCAGCTGCTGACGACGACGAAGACGAAGGACGCCGCCGCTCTTCTGAGTTGAGATAGGGAAGCAACTGTAGCGTGCGGAGGGGCGCGTCGCGCTCAGCATCGCGCGGGCATCAGAAAAGCTTAGAACCAGAACTTCGAGAGCGCGAAAAGAAAAGAAAGAGAGGAAAAGCAAAATGATTTTTTTTCTTTGCGAGTTGATTTTTTCTTTCTTTGTAAAATTTTACACTGCAGCCAACACCTTTTCCTCCGCCCTCTTCCTCGCCGCTGGCGCGCTGGGCAGTGCCGCCAGCTCGACCTCGAGCGCAGAGAGCTCCCCGGCGACGTCCTCGTAGTCGTCGTCGAGGATCGGAGCGGGGGCGGAGGAAGAGGTCTGTTCGACCTCGTCTCGCTCGACGGCCGCCGCCGCCGCTTTCGCTTTCGCTTCCTCTTCCTCCTCCTCCTTCAACGCCTCCCCGCTCCGCACCGCCTCCGCGAGCTCCGACAGCAGCCTCGCAGCCTCCGCCGCCGAGAGCCTCCCCTCCACGAGCTCTAGAGCCAGAGCGACGGCCCTGGAAGCGCCCGGAACGAGGTCACTGCTTTCGTCTTCCTTCTTGTTCTTTTTCTTCTTCTTCTTTTGACCTTCAGTCGCTCCGATCTCCATCAGCCCCTTCTCTGCCAGGCTCGAAGCGCTGCGACGGCCTCCGTCCTCGCCCGAATTCATCGCCCTCGCCACCGAGGCCGCCAGTCCCTGGGCCTCGGCGCCGCACAGGGCCTGGAGCACCATCGTGCCCAGGGCGGCGTTGTCGCCGGCTGCCGAGGAGGTGGCGGGAGAAGAAGAAGAGGTGGAACTCATGAGCGAAGCAACGCCGGCGTCCGAGACCCGGGCCCTGAATTTGTTTTTGTCTTTCGTCGCCGTCACGGGGTCCAGGAGCACGTTCTTCGCCGAGACGCTGCCGTGCGCCATTCCCTTGACGTGCAGGCCCGAGAGCACCTCGGAGACCTGCGAGAGGAGGTCTAGCCTATCCGTCCACGAGAGGCGCGGCGGAGGAAGTGGAGCTGAAGGAGAAGAAGAGGAAGAAAACGAAGGCAGCGGCGCCCCTCGCAGCGCGCCGTCGAGCGACCCCCCCTCGGCGAGCCTGCTAACGACCGCCCTCGAGCTCGGGCCCACCGCGAGCGGCTTGTCGAGCACCCCACGAGATTCTGAAGAAGAAGAAGAAGAAGAAGCTTGTTCGAAGCCCCCGGTGGCCTTGAGCAGCAGGCCCGCGAGCGACGAGCCGGGCGGCGCCGACGCCGGGTCGAGGACCTTGACGGCGACTTTGGTCCCGTCGGGAAGCACCCCGGCGAAGGTCACGCCGCGGGTCGAGCCCCCGAGCTTGGAGGCCTCGCCGAAGCCGTGGGTCGCAAGGGCCAGGGTGCCGAAGTCGAGCGCGGGGAGGAGGGGAGGTGGAGCAGCGACGGGAACAGCGACGGGAGCAGGAGGAGGGGCGACGACGACAACAGGAGCTTCTTCGTCATCTCTCACCTCCTCCTCCTTCTTCTTCTCCTCTTCCACCACCTTCTTCTTCTCCTTCTCCTTCCTTTCCGCGAAGGTCGCGCGAAGCTGCGCGTCGACCTCGTAGACGGACTTCACCGCTCCCATCGGCGCCGTGGCAACGCCTTCGACCGACTCCTCCGCGCGGGCCGCGGCCGCGGCCTTGAGCGAGGCTCTCGCCGAGGCCGCCGCCGTCGCCGCGGCCTGCGTCGCCGAAGCGGCGGCCGAGGCGGCCGAGGCCGCCGCCGCCCTCGAGGCCCCGGCGGCCCCCAAGGCGGCATCCGCGGCGGTCGCCGACAGGGCGGCCAGGGCTGCGGCGACGCGGGAGGCCACGGGAGGGGGCGGCGGGGCGAGCGCCGAGTCGGCCCACCCTCCGAACGCGGCCTCGGCCGCCGCGGCCATCGCCGCCGTTCGGAGCTTTTCGACGACAGAGGAGGAAGAGGAAGCTTCCGCGCCGCCGCCCCACTCCTTCTCGAGCGCGAGCTGCGCTGTCGATTTCTGCTTCTGGTGCTGTTGCTGCTGCTGATGCTGCCGAGGAACAAGGGCCTGCATGGCGTAGGGAGAAGGAGATGAGACAGAGCTTCCGTGGAGCGTCGGATACGAAGTCTTTTCCTTATTCACCCCGCTCCACCACCCGGCGCCGGTCGAGCTCTTGATCCCCTCCGCCAGCTCCACGGCCAGCTTCCCGTTTCCCGAGTCCAGAGCCACCGACGCCGGAGTCTTCCCCTTGGCGTCCTGCGCCCGCGGGTCGGCGCCGGCCCGCAGCAGCAGGCGCGCGCATTCTGCGGAACCCGAAGCCGCGGCCTCGTGCAGCGGCGTCCGCAGCGACTTGGGGGCCCGGGTCATGCAGTAGGAAGAGGAGGCGCCGGGGGCTGCAGCGAGCAGGGCGGCGACGGCGGAGGCGTTGCCCGTGACCGCCGCGAGGTGCAGGGGGGTCGTTCCGTCCTGATGTTGGTGTTGTTGTTTGGGGGTTAGGTTGGAAGGAAGGAAGAAGCAGAGGTGAGAGAAAGAAGCAGAGGAAGAAGCAGAGGTGAGAGAAAGGGAAGGAAGGAAAAGGTCGAGGACAGCGAGTGAAGAAAAGAAAAAACTAGAAACGCCGCCTTGGCACTTTCTTCTTCTTCTTCTTCTTCTTCTTCTCCTTCTCCTTCTTCTTCTTTCTCCCTCCCAAATCAACTCACCGGCAGGGCCCTCTTGGCGTCGGCACCGGCAGCGACGAGCGCAGAGACGACAGCGCCACTGCTGCTAGCGCTGCCAGTGCTGCTTTCGGCGCCCTTCCCCTCTGCCGCCGCCGCCGCCCGACCGCCCGCCGCAGAGGCGACCGCGAGCGGCGAGCGGCCTCTCCCGTCGAGCGCGTCCGCATCGGCCCCGGCCTTCAGCAGCTCCGAGACGGCACCGGCGGAACCCGAAGACGCCGCCAGGTGCAGTGGGGTGGACCCGTCCTTGGCGCGGCGCCTCACGGCCTTCAGGCTTTCCTCCTCGTGAGACAGCAGCAGCGCGACCGAGGCGCCGTCGCCCGCGGCCGCGGCGAAATGCAGCGGCGTCCAGCCGTCCGCGTCGACGGCCCTGAGCGTTTTGGCGTCGGCCGAGAGGAGAAGGTCGTCAAGGTGCTGGAGGTCGCCCGAGACGCAGGCCTCGGCGAGGGAGCGGGAGAAGGCGTTGCCCATTTCTGGTTGGCGAGAGCGAGATCGATGGAGGAGCTCCCTCTGCTTCGATCGAGCGGAAAATGGCGACAACCAGCGGCGGACGCGGATTTTTTTTTCATTTTTCGGACGACGACGAGCGACTTTCTCTCTCTCTCTCTCTCTCTCTCACCCTGCCGTTCGCGCTTTCACTTTCCACGCCCATGGCCACGACGCTCAGTGCCGGCTGCTTGAACAGCAGCATGAGCAGCAGCGCTTGCGCTCGCTCGCTGCGAGCAGCAGCAAAGCCAACGACTTTGATTTCGCCGCTGACGGCCGTCGTCGCCGACGGTGTGTCCACCCCCTGATCCCTCCCTCGCGAAACGACCGCTTTCTGTTGTTCTCCTTCCATCTTTCGCGCTGCGCGACGATTTCAGACATCAAATTCAACCACTTGTCAGCAGAAGATTGAAAAGAGAGCGAGAGTAACGGCTTTGAAAAGAAACGTCAACGGAAGCAGCAGCAAGCGGCAATTGCTCGTCAGCTGAGCGGCTAGCGAAGGAAAAAAAATCAACCCCGACTAACTCGCTTTTCTCTCTCTTCCCTCTCTCTCCTTCTTCCGCAAAAAAAAAACACGCAGCCCCCTTTCGCCGCCTCCGACGAGGCGCCCTCGTCGCGGCCTCCGCGACCCCAGCGGACCAGCCGTTGAAGACGGCCACGGCCGCGGTCTCCACCTCCTCGTCCTCCTCCCTCCCGTCGCTCCGCCCCGAAGAGTCCCCGGACAGCACCCTCGACCGCCGCCTGCGCGAGTCGGCGCGCGTCGAGGAGCGTGTCGCGCACGTCGACTCGATCGAGGACGTCCGCGCGGAGCTGGAAAAGGTAAAGAAGAGGTCGGATTCTTCCCCGTCGTTCGTTTTGAACTTTAAAAAAACGAAGAACTCATCTCGAAAAAACTCAAAAAAAAACTCAAAAACTATTTTTCAACAACTCTCAACTCAAACTCAAACTCAGGCCGGAGACAGGCTCGTTGTCCTCGAGATCCAGTCCGCCTCCATCTGCGACTCGGGCCTCTGCGAGGAGGCCGAGGCGGTCTGGAAGGAGGAGGCCCGCGCCCTCGAGGCAGAGGCCAAGCAGCGCTGCCTCGACGTCAAGCACGCCTTTGCGCGGACGGCGCGCGACTGCCCCGACGTCGCCTTTCTGTCGCTCGACGCCGACGGCGACGCAGGGGGGAAGGCCGCGCGCGAGCTGGGAGTTTCGGTCCTTCCCTCGGTGCAGTTTTATAAAGCAGGAAAACTGTTGTGGCAGCATGGCGGCCACGACGCGCTCGAGAGAGATCTGGGCGAAGGCGTCTTGTTCTACGGCGACTCTGCCGCCGGTGGAGTCAAGGCTTCGAGTTACGTCACCGACGTCTGCTCTGGCCCCGATCTTGATTCCTTCTTGGCCAAAGTTCCCAAGGGGGAGCTCGCCGTGCTCGACGTCAGCTCGTCGACGGCGGCGCCGTGCGTGCACGTTTTTCCCGCCGTCTTGGCCCTGGCGAGGAACTTTGTCGGGTTCGCCTCCTTTGCTCGCCTGCTCGCCGACTCGTCGAGCTCGGCCTCCGCTCTGAGCGAGTCTCTGAAGGTGCTTGATGTCCCCACCTTTGTGTTCTTCAGGGACGGCAAGGAGGTCGGCAGGCACGTGGGGTCCTCGCGAGGGGACTTGATCGGGCAGATCTTGAACGAACAGGCCAAGGCCGGCGTTCGACCCCCTCCTCCGCCGAGAAAGTAGTTTTTTTTTTCGCTTTCGTTTTCTTTTTGTTGAACTCGTTTTCATCACCACCACCACCATCATGATCATCATTTTACCACTAGACATCCTTTGCTGCTTTAGTTTTCTAATTAAAAAATTCCACGCACGAGCGGGTTGTTTTTTCTCTGTAAACGGTTTTGCTTTTTACTTCTCTCTCTGAAGGAAAGAAGAAAGGAAAAACAAAAGTTTTTGTCTCTCTCTCTCTCTCTCTCTCTCTCTCTCTCTCTCTCTCTCTCTCTCTCTCTCTCTCTCTCTCTCTCTCTCTCTCTCTCTCTCTCTCTCTCTC
>Ga0114918_10002105_pt1 | contig 17851 bp, 21 predicted proteins | sample LantaG_FD_87015 | JGI IMG/M metagenome (GOLD analysis project Ga0114918, IMG submission 87015) | Deep subsurface microbial communities from Baltic Sea to uncover new lineages of life (NeLLi) - Landsort_02402 metaG | ecosystem: Environmental > Aquatic > Marine > Oceanic > Sediment | place... | reverse complement strand
TGCGGTCCCCCCAGGTGAGTCGATTGTGTCCCTATACTGAGGTTATCACGTTTGCCACCTCAGACCATAGTGCTTGCCGTCATAACCGAAATCAGACACCTATGACATGCGTCACCCGTACGGATTGCGCGCGTCAGTACGGCAATTCCGCGCGCTGTGCTATGATGTCAAGTATATGAAGGACACCCGTCTGGAACCTGGATTGCTTGCGCTGTTCCGGGCCTATGTGGTTGTGCGAACCATGGGCCTGGCACTGGTGGCGATGGTTACATTGCCGAAGGTCACCTTGCTGCTCGACAGCGACATTCTCATCACGGCAGCAGTCTACCTGACGGAGGCGCTGTTCCTACTGGGCTATCTCTCATGGCCCTGGGCCATGCGCAAACTGGGGCGCTGGTACCTGCCCGTCGCCATCTTGGTGGCTGCTACAGCACCGATCATTGAGATGCGCTATATCTTCAGCGTCTACCATGTCAGCGAAGCCCTGGACTTTTGGCTCATCTTCCCTTTCCTGACGGTGCCGCTTATCGTGACCGCGTGGCAGTATAGCTTCGACGAGGTGCTTCTCTATTGTGTTGGCACAACGCTGCTGGAACCAGCGATGGTGGCTGTCATGGCGACGGCGAGACAGACCAATCCGTGGTTTGATGGCGGGATGCTCGTAGTCCGCATGACCTTCATGATCGGCATCGGCTATGTCGTCTCCTATCTCGTGACGGAGCAACGTCATCAGCGCCGTGAACTGGCCGAGGCCAACCGGAAGCTGACCCGTTACGCCGCAGCACAGGAGCAACTGGCCACGGTCCGCGAGCGCAATCGCCTGGCTCGCGAGCTTCATGATACCCTGGCGCACACACTGAGCGCTCTAACTGTGCAGCTGGAAGCCCTAACCGCGGTGTGGCAACCGGAGGCACCGCGCGCGCAGCACTTCCTGGCAAATGCGCTCTCCACAGCGCGGGCGGGCCTGGACGAAACCCGTCGAGCTTTACAGGATCTCCGAGCGGCGCCACTGGACGACCTTGGCCTTGTCCTCGTCATCCGCAACCTGGCAGAGAGTGTCGCGCGACGGGGAGCGCTGGAGCTGGCTCTTGACCTTCCGGAGGACCTCGGCAACCTGCCACCTGATGTGGAGAACGCTTTCTATCGCCTGGCCCAGGAGGCGCTCGAGAACATTGTCAAACACGCGGGAGCCCAGTCGGTGAACGTCAGCCTGCGTCAAGACGGAGCGCACCTCACACTGGTTGTGGCGGATGACGGTCGCGGATTCCTGTTAGGACTGACCGAGACCGATGAGCGTTTCGGCCTCCGCGGCATGCGAGAACGTGCCGCCCAAATCGGGGGCGCGCTCGACATCACAACGCGGCCCAGCGCCGGCACCGTCGTGCGATTATCCTGCGAGGTGAAGGACAAGGACTATGATTAGGGTACTGATATGCGACGATCAGTGGATCGTGTGCGAAGGACTCGAGGCAATCCTTGACAATGTTCCCGGTCTTGAGGTCGTGGGCTGCGCAAATGACGGGGCTGAGGCTCTGGAGAAAGTCGAACGGCTGCACCCGGACGTCGTGTTGATGGATCTCAGAATGCCGGTGATGAACGGTGTCCAGGCGACACAACAGATCACGGCCAAGTACCCAGAGGTGAAAGTTCTGATCCTGACCACCTATGGCGCTGATGAGTGGGTCTTTGACGCCCTGCGCAGTGGCGCGATCGGCTATCTGCTCAAGGGAACCCCGCGGGCCAATCTGATTGCCGCCGTGAAGGGTACGGCAGCGGGAGAATCTCACATCGACCCCAAAGTTGCCGGCAAGCTGCTGACAAGCCTCTCACAACCGCAGGATCCCGCCGAGAGATCTCTGCTCCTCGCCAAGCTGAGCGCCCGCGAGCTTGATGTGCTGCGCCTGCTGGCACAGGGGCTGAGCAACGCAGACATCGCCAAGCGTCTCTACCTGTCACACGGCACGGTCCGTAACTACGTCAGCGCTATCCTCACCAAGCTCAACGTCGAAGACCGCACGCAAGCCGCACTGCTCGCCACACGCTTCAACCTCGTGCGATGACCAGCCGCCTCCCTGAATCGGTTGGGCCCTTCGATCTGTAGATCATCAGAGTGATCAGGACGGCCTCAACAGCGCAACACCTCCCGCACCATCGCCACATTCTCTTCTACCATCCCATCGCTGTCACCACGGTACATCCCAACGTTCACCACGTCGCCGGGTTTGATGCTCTCAAACGCATAGTCGAATGCCATACGTGCATCGATTCGCCCCGCACCCATGATCTTGTATCCGATACATGGCTTCTCGATCTGTTGGATGGCTGCCACCGCGGGAGCCATGTCCCCTAGCTGGAACTTCTCCCCGCCGCCAGTGTGGAGACTGCCACAGTTGAAGAAGCACACCGCATGGAAGTCCGCAACACCCAGGGAATCCACCCACAGATGCGCCTCCGGTGCGTGACCAGCCACGCCTGCAGGCACGCCCCGTGACCGCGCATAGTCACACCAGCGGTGAACCGTCTCTGCATCCCGCCGGCGATAGGCATCATCTACCAGCGCTCCGTGGAAGTAGAGCGCCCGGCAGCCGATCTCCACGGCCTCGTCGATTGACGCCGCCATATTGGCCTTCTCCCGAAGGTTCACCTGGGCGATCCACTGCAGTCCCCCACCCTCAGCGAGATACTCGCGCACGGCCTGGAGCACGTGTGGCGTCTCGTTGTTGGTGATCATCGTAGTAATGCCGGCCGCTTCTGCCCGACGCCACGTCTCCTTGATACGCTCGACCGTATAGTACGCGCGCATTGCTCTGTCGCGGTCGGGGTTCTGATGGCTATATCCCCCGAAAGGATTCGCGCCCAGCAGCAACCGCGTCACCGTCAACCCGCAGAAATCCACCGTTGGTAGCATTGTGCCTCCTCTAGCCACATCTCACGGACCATCCTCAATGTAGGATACGCCGGTCACCGAGATTGGCAACAAACCGACTCCCACGTTTCGAGGAGAAGCCGGCATCATCTACATTCCGTCCGACTTCAAGGCCAAGATCAGCGGCTCACCGCACCGACCAACTCGGTGACAAGACCCGGAGCGTAGCCCTTGGCCAAGGCTATCACATTTGCCTGAAGCTTCAGACTCATCTGTCATCCCGAACGGGTCAAGTGCGCTACTGTTCAACATAGAGCGAAAGTGAGGGATCTGAGACTTCAATGGTGTACGTTCTTGATGCCTGCGATCGCTCGCTATGGCGTTCTGTAGGGCTGGTATCTGGGCTAACTCGGTCACATGACAGGCGATGTGTCATCTCGCCCCAAATGCGATAGCCATAGGCCCTCGGTGCTTGCGAGAACGGCAAAGATGATGTATCATAGAAATGAGGTCGCCTATGTCGCACCAGGAGCGTGATGATGGACAAGGCCGTTCGAAATGCGGCATCCGGTGCTGAAGGAACCAAGATCTCGGTCGAGGACCAGACGCACAAACTTGCCCGGGTCTATCTGCTTGCCGGCTGGGTCGTTCTTGCTGTCCTGGCCGTGGTCACAGGGCTGATCTATCGAACAATCGCGGTCAGCCGCGTTACCACCGCAGTAGAGAGCCAGAACATCGCCTTTGCACAGCGGTTCACCAACACCACGTGGCCGGAGTTCAGTCCATTTGTCAATGATGCACACGATATGCGCGTCGAGGAACTGCGGGAGCACACGGAGATTGCCAAGTTGGGGCAGGCAATCCTGGCTCAAGTTGGCGACCTGCCCGTGGTCCGAGTCAGCCTCTATGCAAAGGAGGGCGCAATCGTCTTCTCCACAGAACCAGAAGAGACTGAGCAATACGTGACCCACGGCGTGGTTCGCGAGATGATCTCGGGGCAGTGGTACTGGAGGCGCGGGTCACCGGCGATAACGGAACTGACACACCATGAGACGTTCAAGGCGCTCGACGGCGAAGTCCTGGACCGCGATCTTGTGGCGAGCCTCGTCCCGATCCCAACGGATGGACGCAGGCTGGAAGCCCTGCTCGAAGTCACCCAGGATATCACCCCCGAACTGCAGAGGATAACGCGCGTACAGATGGGCGGAATGGGCAGCGTCATTCTCATCTCGACGGGTCTGCTGGCAGGGCTGTTCCTGATGGATCGCCGCAAGGTAATGGCGCGAGTGAGTCAATCCCGCAAGGGCGGATGAAAGGAGCAGGTGAGATCATGTTGCACGATATCCACCAACACATTGACCAAGAGGTGCGGATCAACACGAAGACGGACACCATCTTCGTGGTCACCGCCATCATCCTCAACTTGATATTGTTGGGGGTCAGTTCAGGGTTGGCAGCTGCCGCGGCTGAAGAGCTTGGGCGGACTGCTGCCAAAACCACCAGTGCCATCGTGCTGGCGATAAACCTCGTCGTCTCTATCCTGATAAACGGGGTCTCCGTCGTTGGGCTGCTGACCGGACGCGCGACGCGGAAGACACTGTCGCAAGGCTTGCTCAAGATGTACGAGGACGCCGATGTCATCCAATACTACAGCGCCAGCCTGCTTACCAACTACATGCGGCGCTACATCATGTTCATCACCATCATCGCTATCCTGGGAGTGTCCTCGATACTCATCCCGCTGGTCGTGCTGTTGACGAGCTAGCCTACTGCTACGGCTTCTCAAAGCCGACAGACCCCGCCGTGATTCTGTGGGGGCCGTCACCGGCACGTCACTCTCCCCCACCGTGCACTAGAAACGCCACTGCGCACCCATCATCGACGCACAATGTCGCAGCCTCCATAGGGAGGATGCACGTCACCTCGATTGTGGCCGGCTCAGCCACACAATGTGCACCGATCTCCTCCATATCTGGGAGGAGCCACAAACTAGGCTTCTGACGTCGCTCCGTCCTTCTCCACCACAACCACGTTGTTTAGCAACTGTGAATTCGGAACAAGGATCCGCTGCTCGGCTGCGTCCAGCGTCGTGTAGCGCATATCGATCTCCACCACGGTTCCCTGCTTTCCTGCCACCGCGATCACGTCACCACGCTTGAACGGATCGTAAACCAATAGCAGCACGCCCGCCAGAGCATTCGAAATCGCATCCTTCAGAGCAAGACCTACGGCGAAGCCGACCAGCCCCAGGCTGGCAATCAGGCCCATTACAGCGATCCCGATCGTCCCAAGCCCGGTGACCACGCCAACCGAGACAACGCCGATCTTTGCAGCCGCCTCCGACAGCTCCTGCACGTCGGGGTCCAGGTTGCGCGTCTGGAAGACTCGCCCTACCAGCCTCTCGGCCCCCCTCCCTAGCCGCCAGAAGACCGCAACAATGACCACGCCCAGAATGAACCGAGGCACCAACTGCACCGCCTGGATCAGTAACGCCTCGATCCCAAACAGCGCGTACAGATCAATCTCACCATCCACCATAGTGACTCCTGTTGGTAGCCAATTCAGTTCCGACACCAACGTATCCTCGAATCGCGACCCGGGATGTCAATCCACAAGAGTAGACAGAAATGACGCAGGGGCCACTGCGTTAAGCTGTGGCCCCTGCTCCCATCAGAACTGCGTCAGCAACCTCTGCGACTCAGCGCTCACGCGTCCAGCCCCGCCTGAATCCTATCCAGCATCTCAGACTTTGCATCGGCCGACCAGGACACCCCAGTCGTCACGGTCCGGAAGAAACGACCGATTGCCCCCATCTCCCTCCCTTCCCAGCACGGATACAGATGCAAGTGAAAATGCCACACATCCTGTCCAGCCGCACGATCGCTGGATTGCGTCATAAAGACTCCATCGCAGCCCAGTCCGGCCTTCATCGCCCGGGCAACCCTTGCGGCCAGCGACATCACCGCAGCCCCAGCCTCAGCTGTCATCCCGTAGAGATCGCGGATATGCCTCTTGGGAACGATAAGTGGGTAACTCTCCAGTGAGAGGAAAGCGATGGCACCCTCATTCTCATCGATGATGTACGCCGGCCCTTCCCCGGCGATGATCCGGCAGAAAATACAGTCTGATGCGTGAACCATGCTACCTCCATCTTGGCGATCTCAACCCATCCCAGACACACCTCAGTTGAAGCGTCAGGACCCGCCTAACAGTCGGCATTCCAAGCACCAGTGACCTGGGCCCGGCACGCCCATCAGCGATCTCATCCGGCTCAGCGGGTCAGCGATTCACAACCCCCACCCGCGGATGTACTCCTCAACGTCCACACCCAGCACAACATACTCGACCTCAAACACAGCCCACGGCGTGCCATCATCGACCCATGTCACCTCACCACGTGTCCGGATCAGGTTGCCGCCGACCTCGCCCCACTCGGCGCCCTCCTCGATCCACAATATCATGGCCTCGGCCTCCGTCCCCTTATACGGCAGCGCCGCCGGGCAGGGCAGCAGACCGGTCTCGGGATCAAACCGTGCGATGAATCGCCGCTCCTCATCCGCGAAGGCTACAACCAGCACCGCCGTCACATCGTCGCCGGCTTCCCAACGCGCCCGCAGATCGGTCAAGACGATCGCGGGAAACCAGATTGCCTCCCCCCATTACCCCAAGTTGGCGGCCTGGGATCTCTCACGTCCTTATAGTACTTGGCGCTCTGAGGCTCCCCAGGAAATGGGCGCAGCCGCGACAGACAAGGTTACCGCATTTGCCCCGGATACGCAGCGGAATCGTCATTCCGAGTGGCTCCCGCGAGCCATTTGCACTACACAAAGCCAAAACGAGGACTCTTGTGCCCGAAACTCGCACGTCCTTGTGAGGCAGGGCCCCTCACTTCGGCCATTTGGCAAGCCGCCTGTGTTCTTGATCCGTTCGGGATGACAGCTTACACGCGTTTTCTGCCAAATGCCATGGTCCGCGACAGTCGCCTCCTTGCCTGCCGGCGCCAGGCATCTATACTGGCAGCGTGAAGTGTTTGTTCCCGCAGATGAAACCTGAGGGACAGCCCGCCAAGGGACTGCCCTGGAAAGGAACGACGAAACCCAAGGCCAACACCAGACCGTCCAACCATCCTCCTCACCGGCGTCAGCCGGGACGCCGGCATCGGCGCAGGGATCGCGCGCGATCGATCTGACATTTTCATCACCTACTACCGGCCCTACGACCACGTGACAGGCCTCGCCGGTACCCCTGATGAGCCACAGCAGCTCCTGACAGAGCTCCGAGATCAGGGCTGCCGCGCCGAGGGTTTGGAGATCGACTTGTCAGATCCCGATGCGCCGCGCCGGCTCTTCGACGCCGCCGAGGCCGCACTAGGACCGGTGAGCGTGTTGGTCAACAACGCCACATACTCGATGCCCGGCGGCATCGACACCCTGACGGCAGAACAACTCGACAAGACCTATGTCGTGAACCTGCGTGGGATGGCTCTACTATGTGTTGAATTCGTGCGCCGCTACAAGCTAGCCGCCCCTGACATCGCCCCAGGGCGGATCATCAACCTTTCATCGGGGCAATCCGTCAGCGCGATGCCCGGTGAGTTGGCCTACGTCGCCACGAAGGGTGCCGTTGAGGCCTTCACTGTCAGCTTGAGCGCAGAAGTTTCCTCGCTGGGTATCACCGTCAACGCCATCGATCCCGGCATCACCGACACCGGATGGATATCGCCCGATCTCAAGGCCAAGTGGGTGAAGGAGTCTCCAATGGGGCGCGTGGGGAAACCGGCAGACGCAGCCCGGTTGATCCGCTTCCTCGCTTCGCCGGAGGCAGGCTGGATCACCGGTCAGGTCATTCACTCCCGAGGCGGGATGTGACATGGCTATCCCGGGGACGGCATAGGTATCTTCTCAACCCTTGGTCCGTTTTCGGGATAGGTGGCGCGGCTCGACTACACGAAGCAGCCCGTCGCTGAACGATTGGGGCCTGATCGAGATCCTGTCGCAGTCTCTACTGCTGATTCCGACTGTATGACTGACTCTCACTAATCAGCGGCTGCAGCGCCAGACTCAGCAGGTAACCGACCCCCGAGACAAGGATGATGCTCGCGCCCGACGTAAGATTCCACGTGTACGAAATAAACAGGCCCAGAACCGTGAAGCACACCCCCAGCACGACGGCACCTGCCATCATCTTCTTCAAGTTCCGGAAGAAATGGCCGGCGATCGCCGCCGGCATCGTGAGCATCGCGATCACCATAATGAGGCCCACCACGCGCATCATCATCACTACCGTCAGCGCGATCATCGACAACAGCCCGATATAGATGATGTCGACGGGCACGTTCGCAACGGTGGCAAAGGTTTCGTCAAAGGAAATCGCCACCAACTCCTTGTAGAACAGCGCCACGAGAGCCAGGATAACACCATCCAAAGCGAGCATAAGCCACAGTTCGCCGCGCTCAACCGCCAGAATGCTTCCGAAGAGGTAGCTCATCAGATCAACTTTGTACCCCTCTGTCAGGTCGACGAAGATGATGCCGGTAGCCATCCCCAGGGCCCACAGCACACCGATGATCGTATCAGCTCGTTGGCTCGTCCGACGCTGGATCAGCCCCATCACCACAGCAGCCCCGAGACTGAAGAGAACAGCCCCAGCCAAGGGCCAAGCACCCGGCCGGGGGTCCTGGATGGCGGCACTCCCCGCAAACAACACCGGCAGCACCATGTAGCGCACATAGTAGCCCAGCCCGATGCCCCCGTAGGCTGTATGTGCGATACCACCGCTGATAAAGACGATGCGCTTGATCACCACGAAAGTACCGATGATCCCACAAGCGACACTCACCAGTACCCCGGCCATCAGCGCATTGCGCATGAAGGTGTACTGGAGCGCTTCTATCAACGATCCGATCATACCTCGACCTCCTCGTGATGATGAAGTTGATGCACTGCTATAGGTCCAGCCTCCCCGTGCTGCGGAAAGACCCGGTGGGGAACACCGTGAGCCAACAGGTCAATAGGACACTGATACGCGAGCTCCAGCATCTCGGCGTCAAGCTCCTTGTCCTCGTGATAGAACAGGTGGCGGTTCAGGCATCCCACAGTCTTTACGTAGGAGGCAATCGCGCTCATATCGTGCGAGATCATCACAATCGTCACGTGGTCGTTGAGCTGGCGCAGCAGCTCGTAGATGCCGGTACTTACTTTGGGATCAACGCTGGCTGTTGGCTCGTCCAACAGGAGGATCTTGGGCCGTGTTGAGAGTGCCCGCGCGATGTAGACACGCTGTCGCTGCCCGCCGGACAGATCACCGATAGGGCGGTCGCGCAGATCGAGCATATCCACCTGTCGCAACGCCTCTGCCACGAACTCATTGTCCTCGGTGGAGTAACGACGCAGCAGACGTCGTCTCCCCAGACGGCCCATCCGCGCCACATCCCACACACTGATCGGAAACTCACGGTCGAAGGCCACCGTCTGCGGCACGTAGCCGATATGACGCCGGCCCTCCTTGATCGGCAGTCCCATCACTTCGATCGCACCTCGCATCGGAGGAAGCAGTCCCAGCAGCACTTTGAGCAACGTCGTCTTGCCGCCGCCATTGGGGCCGATCAAACCGATGAAGTCCAGCTCGCGCACCGACATGTTCACGTCTTCCAGCACCGATTCGTGGTCATATCCCGCCCATAAATGCCGGATCGAGATCACCTCTTGAAGCTCTTGCACTTGTTCCATGAATCCCTCCTGTGTCAGTGGCCTACACAGAACCGCACGTCCGGCCGTCCGCCATCCGCGTAGGGCGAAGCCCCCTTCGAGGGCAGGTTGTTACTTCGCCCTCTCTGCGATGTTCGTTCTGCGTGGTCTGCGCCGTCATACGTGACGCCTACTCCGCCAATACCTCTGCAAAAGTGTTCGCCACCGTCCGCAGGTTCTCCAACCAGTCGTAGGCCAGTGGGCTGATCAGCAGCACTTCGCCGCCAATCTCCTCGGCGATCGTCTCCGCATCTACCGTGTTGAACTCGGGTTGTGCGAAAATCACGCGGATGCCTTCCGCCCGCGCCTCCTCAATCAGCCCCGCCATCTCCTGAGCGCTCGGCTCTTGACCGCCGATCTCAATGGCAATCTGCTCCATACCGAAGTCTTCAGCGAAGTAGCCCCATGAAGGATGAAAGACCATGAACCTACCCTCCTCCACACCCACCAAGGTCCCACGGATCTCCGAGATCAAACCATCGATGTCGTCAACGAAAGCATCCAAGTTGGCCCTATAGGTTGCTGCGTTGTCAGGATCAAGCTCAGCCAGCGCCTCGTAGATCGTGCTAGCCTGGATCTTGACGAGCTCCGGTGAGACCCAGACGTGAGGATCTGGCGCGCCGGCGGCCTCCTCTTCGCCCTCATGATGATGCGTATCCATCGGGTGACGCTCAATGCCCTCGATGGTATCCACAATCCACATGTCCGGATTGGCCCCGGCAATCCTGTCCAACCACACGCTTTCAAAGGGCACACCGACACTGAAGTATGCCGCCGAAAGGCTCAACGCTTTGAGCTGCGCGGGCTTGGGTTCATAGGTCGTCGGGTTGTCGCCGGGCCCAACCATCACCGCCACAGCCACGTGCTCGCCGCCGATCCGTTCGACAAAGTACTGCTGCGGCACCACACTGACCGTCACAGCAAGCTTCCCATCCGCCGGGCTCGCCTCCGGCTCAGCACTGCAACCGGCCATCACCAGAGCCATCGACACGACGCCAAACACCAACGCAAGCCTTGCCACTCTACTCCACGCCATGCCGCCCTCTCCTTGTTGCTATCATCACTCAGGACCGCCAACTTGCCTCCCACCTGCTAGATCGCAGGCACCCCGTCGCCCGGCAGCCGGCTCACGTCCTCAGAAGACCACACGCCTCAGCTCAAGGACAACAAGGGACGGACACCTACAGACCGAATATCAGAAAACACAGTCTCCCGGACCAGGCTCAACTTGGCGCCGCCTCATCATCCGTCGCGGGGCGCGCCCCTGCCGTTTGACACTCCGGACAGACGCCACGTAACTCCAACAGGTGCTCCGTGATCATGAAACCAGACTGAGCACCTACCCCCTCGACCAGCGATTCAAGACCCCCACACGGGAACTCCAGAACACGATGGCACCGCTCACAGACCAGATAGTGTCGATCTGGCCCAGCACTGGCGTACCGGTGACAACGCTCCTCACTGTGCACACGCCGCACCACGCCCAGCCCATCCAACAGCTCCAACGTCCGATAGACTGTCACCAAACCAAGGCCGGCGTAGAGCTCTCGCCCTTGATTGTGAATCTCGTCAGGACTCAGCCCCTCGTCATTCTCGAGCAACACCTGCACCACCGCAAGACGTGGCTTCGTCATCCTATGCCCGGCACGGCGCAGGGCTCTCGACATATCGCTCTTGCGCGGATCTGACATCAGACTCCCTTATTGACACAAAGTTTCATTTAGACACCCACAGTATAGCATTCACGACATCTGGGGTCAAGGCATTTAACGGCGTACTGAATCCTTCTCTCAGGAAATGCGCTGGACGTCCCGAGCAGATCTCGGGCGTGGTCCAGCGCGAGCCAAAGCTCCGCCTTCCACGCTTGAGGCGGACCACAATCCGCCGCTCTGGGCTTCCATCGCCTATCTCCTGAGTGAAGGATAGAGTACCTTGGGCGGCACCGGATTGCGTTCGCTGCCCAAGGTGCTATACTGCCCGAATCAGCAACAAGACCACAATGAACAAACTGCGCCCGTTCAGCATACTCGTCTACGTCCTTGCCAACGCCATTGGCGTCCTGGCATTGGTTCTCCCGTTCGTCGCCCCTGCCCTGCAGACATCACAGACACAGGGCGCGCCGCTCTTCCTCGCATTGATGATCGCCCTCTGCTTCATTGCTCTGTTGCTCGAAGCACAAGGTGGGGCCGCCACAGCCAAGTTCATGGCACTCCTCGGCGTGCTCGTCGCCATCAACAGCGTGCTGCGCTTCATCGAGGTCGCCATTCCTGGTCCTGGCGGGTTCAGCCCCATCTTCTTCCTCATCATTCTGGCGGGCTACATCTACGGCGCACAATTTGGCTTCTTGATGGGAGCCCTGACGCTCCTGATTTCGGCGCTGACCACCGGCGGGATCGGGCCGTGGCTGCCGGCGCAGATGCTCACAGCCAGCTGGGTCGGCCTGAGCGCCGGCACAGTTCGCACACTTACATCGAGACTCAACCTGAGTGAACGCTGTGAGATCAGCATTCTCGCCGTTCTCGGTGCCGTCTGGGGATTTCTCTATGGCATCATCATCAATCTGTGGTTTTGGCCCTTTGCCGTAGGACCTGCAGCTCAATCCATGGAGCCCCACGCGTCGATCTGGCCATTGATCCAGCGCTACATGGCCTACTATCTCGCCACTTCCCTTATCTGGGACCTCGCGCGAGCCCTCGGCAACACGATCATGATGGCAGCATTTGGCCGCCCCACGTTGCGCGCGCTGCGCCGCTTCCGACACCGATTCGCCTTTACGTACACAGTCACACCCGAGCCCGAAGATACCGTGACCCAACGTCTGTAGTACAGGCAGCGGAACTTGCACCCGTTGGCCCAGGCCGTGATCGAGAACTATCACGTGTGGGCTTCTCGCGTGGAATCGACACAATCGGATGCAGGGTCAGCCGGCTCCACGCTCTTCGACACGGTCGCCGTCTATCTGGCCTTCGCCGAGGAGTGGTGCGTCGTGGAGGATCTCAGGCTCCGCGTCACTGATGACGGATACACACTCCTCGACGAGAGTGCCAAGCCCATCCGCTGTGCCACGGCGTGGCGGGATCTGCCGGCATTCGAGGAATTCCTGGTAATCCGGCTCACAGCGCAAGCCTATACGAGTCCCGGGTCTGACCTGATGTGGTCAGACCCGGCACAGCTCTGCATCAACACGATGGTGAGTGGTGGGTCAGTGACTAACCGGCGTCTGGATCTTCAGACCGCTGCTTGCCTCCCCTGGTCTGCGCCGGTGCGCCCGCATCCCAGACCTCAATCATCTGGCGCCCCATCGCAGTCCATTGGGTGACAAAGGTTGCCTCATCCTGATAGCTGAAAACAACCCCGTCCGCTGACGCGGGATCGACAAACGCGAAGCCCTCATCAGGGTCCCAAGCATAGAGCACTTTGTAGTGACTCCAGCCGGCGTACTTCCCGTCGACAAAGCGCAATGGCTGGCCCACGATCACGATCGTGGGCCGCCCGCGATTCAGATTCGCGTAGAGGTCCCGCAGCGCTGCCGCCGGGCGCCACCGCACCTTGAAACCCTGACGCCGCAACACACCCGCCACGCCCCACGGGAAGGTAGCCCATCCCTTGATCCGGGCCGGGATGAGCGAGCCCCTCAGTGCAGGCGGGCCCTCCATCTCGCGGGCTAACACGTCACCATCGACGGCGTCACGATCCCGGAGCCCGTTTGTGACAATCATAGCGCAGTAGGGGCCACAGTCATTGGAGCTGCCCTGATGCCTGTGCCACTTCGGAAGCGGTTGTGATAGTTGCTTCTTCCAGACCTTGCCCTTTGGCTTGAAGCTGACGTCCTGCTTGTCCCTCATCCGACCTCCTCTGCTGCTCACGCCACGGGTGTTGTGCAACGCGACACTCCGATACCCTCATCAGTGAACGAAACAATACCGCATCGGAACTCAAGTGCAGCCACCGTGATAGACCTCGGCTACCCATGTCTGATCTGTAATCGGCGGACGTATGTAACCTATGTCCGGTTGGCGTGGAGGCAGCTGCAGAGACTCCGGCGTCGAGTCCTGGTAGGGTATCAGACTGAGCAGATGGGCGATGCAGTTGAGTCGCGCATGTCGCTTGACGTCCGCGTTGACGACATACCATGGTGCCTGCCGGATGTCGGTATACTGGAACATCTCGTCCTTGGCCTTGGAATAGTCAATCCACCGGGTTCGCGCTTCCATATCCATCGCGCTCAATTTCCAGCGTTTCGTCGGGTCATCAATTCGGGCCTGGAAACGACGCTCCTGCTCCGAGTCACTGACCGAAAACCAGTACTTGATCAACCTGATTCCAGAGCGCACCAACATGCGCTCGAATTCGGGGCACGAACGCAGAAACTCATAGTATTCCTTATCGCTGCAGAATCCCATCACACGCTCAACACCTGCACGATTGTACCAACTGCGATCAAGACATACGATCTCGCCGGCAGCCGGCAAGTGGGTCACATATCGCTGGAAATACCACCGTGATTTCTCAGGCTCCGTGGGCACACCCAGAGCAACAACACGGGCGTGCCGCGGATTGAGGGGTGCCATAATGCGCTTGATAGCCCCGCCCTTGCCGGCGGCATCGCGGCCCTCAAAGATGACCACGACCTTCCTGCCTACCAGCCTGATCCACTCCTGCATCTTGGCTAACTCAATGGAGAGCCGCCGCAGTTCTCGCTCGTAAACCAAACGCCGCATCTTTTCCGAGCGCCTCTGGCGAACAGCTTCCGAGGCGAAAACAGGGACCGCTGGTTCACCGTTGCAGTCAACAATCACACCTTCTGGCGTTGATGCGTAGGGCTTGGCACGTAGCTGCTTGTCAGGGAACTTGGACGAACCGTCTTTCTTGCTTGCCATCACTTCCTCCTGCAGATTGCGTGACCCAGAACACACAGGACTGTCACCAATGTCACGTCGAAATCCAGAGAGGAGCGATGGACCCCGACGCGTGCCCAGACGCGGAGCCTCATCATTTGCCAACGAAGAGGTCCACCGAGGCGTCGCTCTCATTATACACAAGCTAAGGTGTGGAACGCAAGATACTGGCGAGCATCAACAGGAGATCTTCCACATAGGGCGGCTTCAACATCCATCCGGACAGCCCCTCCGCTTGCAGCGCCCGCAATTCCGGCTCCATGGGATGACCGGTCAGCATCAGCCACGAGGGAATCATCGAGCGGGAGCTCCGCGGCGCGGCCCTTGCGCCGGTAGTGCCAGATGATGAGATTCCGGGCGATGGTGCAAAGCCACGCGAGCAGCCGACGTCCGCGATAGCGAACCGCTTGGATGCGCTCAACAAGCCGGACCAAGACCTCACTTGTGAGGTCCTCAGCCGTGGCCTCGCTGTACACACGGAAGGTGATATAGCGATACACCCTGGGCCGATATCGCCGGTGGAACTCGCCGAAAGCTGCTGGGTCTCCGGCCTGCGCCCGGCGAATCAGCCGCTTCTCTTCATCGCTCATCGGCGCACGTCACCGCCAGATTCCCAGCCGGCAAGTCAAGGGGCTCCTGGTCAGCGACAGAGCCTACTCCCCACGCCAAATGTACGCCGCACAGAGCAAAGCCAAGTCGCCATTGAGAAAACGTCTGCCTGGAACCCCGACCAAGTACCCTGGGGGATGGCACGATCGCAACACACGTCGCGCTCAGTTGATGCAGCTGAGACAGCAGTCATTGGTCAGCCTAGCGGCAGGAAGCCAGGAGCCGGACGAGCTACACGGCGTGAGTCCAGGTGTGCACCATGATGCCGATCCGACGGTAGGCGCCCGGATCGCAGAGCCAGAGTGCTACCTCAACCGGCGAGGGAAACCTGCGGGGACGCCCGTCCGGCCAGCCTGACACGGGTTCGTGACCAGCGATGACCGTCAGGAAGCGGCTTCGCCATGGCTCGTCCAGAGACAGCACGCGCTGGGCCAGAGACAATACATTCTGTGGCGTAAACGATCTTGCTTGTTCACAGCTCATGTCTCGATCCATCCTGTGAGTTCGCGGCACCTAACAGTAGGGGCACGTCTGAGACGTGCCCCTACTAGCCGCAGCGCGCCCAAGCTCAACCGTGCCGGTCAGGCGATCCGCGGTTGAGACCCCAGTGGCCGCTCACAGGTCCTCACACGCCCAACTCCGTAACATCTGTTCAACCAGACGCGCGAGCTGCCGATCAGAGAGCCAGACAACGATCTGCCTACGCGAGGGTAACTTCTGCGCCACCGCAGTGGAGTCCACACGTTGTGCAATGAGCTCTATGAACCGCGTGCGCCAGGGCTCGTCGAGTTCAAGGATTCGATCAGCCAACAAGGACCTTCGTTGAAACTCCGCAGAGGTACCGATGAATCGGGAGTCACAGGCGTTGACGAGCTCTCCCAGTGCCGAGTCCGGAGCCGAGGAGCTATCTGCGGGAGCCGCCGATGCAGCAGACCTCGCAGGCACGGAGCCGCTACACTGCCCCCGTAGCACGGTAGTCGCCATACTTGCTCCTTCCTCCCATCGCTTTGAACGCAGCCGCCAGGCTGGTAACTCCAGTATAGTCAAAACCACCTTGCACGAGATTACGCTCAAGTTACAGAGCCGTTACGTCACAGCAGTAACCTTCCGTGAAGACAGAGGTTGTGCTACACGTCAGAGGCAGAGAAGAAGCGTAGGGCGAATCAACCAGACTCACAGAGAGGAACACAGCAAGTCCAGCACCGGCTCGGAACTGCCGTGTGGCACGAGATCACTTTCGCTCCGCGCAGAACCGGCTGCAGCGGTCGTAATCCTGCACACCGCGCGCGCCATCGAACATGGCGTCTACTACTACTTCGACAATAACCCTCTCCCATCCCCTCTGCGGACCGAAGGCATTCTGATGCCCGGCATCTTGCCCGCTCTGCTCTTCGCGTTGCATCTTTGTGCTGCGTGGTGTGCGCCAACGGACATGACGTTTGTTCCCAGGAGCGTGACGGCGATAACAGCCGCTGCGAGCCCCCGCGCTGCCGATGAGTCTGCTGCACGGGCGAATCGAGGGCCGGCAAAGGATTTCCGCCTCCAGGCTACAACTTGCCTGGCACACTAGTCGAGGGCAGCCACAAGACGTGGCTGCCCCTCACTCTGTCAGTACCTCAGGGTTATTCTTCAGTGCTTCGTCGAGATTGCTACAAGGCCGTTCGGTAACATCCCTTGACCGAACATATGGTTGATCTCTCAGGCAACACAGTTCGCCACGGCCGTCGCGCTCGCCGCAACGCGGGGAGTATCCTGCCCTTTCATGGACCAACACATGGGGGGTCACCTAATAACCAAGATGCAAAGCGGATTCTGTGCGGGCCGAAGGAGACGCTAGCATCGCATCAGTTGGTCATCGTCATCGCTGCAGAGCAGGCGTGGAAAGAGGGTCAGGTGAAACCATAGGAAGGGAAGAACCGGAGAATGCCATTCGCTGATTCTTTTCCTTCCGTGATTTCGTCTGCTATTCTACCAGACGCAGAAAGATGCGCTTGTAGAGCTCATCGAAGATGGGGTCGAGCTGTTCGGGTCTTGGCGCGTGCCGGTGCACACCACCTGTTAGTTCAGCCACGTACGCCATCAGCTCGATATCTGCGCCGGAGCCCAGTGTAATAGTATAGAGCACGATGCCGTTATTGCGCGCCACCTGGGCATAGTAGACTACACAGTCCTTGGCCTGGCTTGAATCGTTCGGCCAGAGACTGGACACACACTTGCTGGTATCCAGTCCGTCCGTCTGGTTGGCTTCGCCATCAGTCATCAGAATCATGATGTGGGCCGCAGATGGCCTGCCGTATTGGCCACTACCGTTGCTTAGGACGTCGATTCCGAGCTTCAGGCCTTCTCCAATGTTGGTATTGCCGTCTGCATGTATGTCGTTGAGATCCGCGATAACGGTGGTCGTGATGATCTGTGATGTGCAGTTCGTGCTCCCCAGCTCTCTTACACACTGAAGCTTGTCATCGATACTGGCGCGTGAGGAGTATGTGACCAACCCGATCTGGTCGTAGGAGGGATCAAGCCGGGAGACAAAGCGCTTCGCTGCTTCGACTGCACCGCGGATTGGCTGTTCGTCATCGTACATATCATCGAGATACCGCTTGTTAACAGCATCATCGGGGTTGCCGGTCACCTGACAGTGCGGGGGTTCTCCTCCGGCACCCGAGGCGCCCGGATAGCCACCGAATCGTGCATCACAGGGATCACAGGCCGAGCCTGTACGGTTATTGTCG
>Ga0114918_10002104_pt1 | contig 17853 bp, 23 predicted proteins | sample LantaG_FD_87015 | JGI IMG/M metagenome (GOLD analysis project Ga0114918, IMG submission 87015) | Deep subsurface microbial communities from Baltic Sea to uncover new lineages of life (NeLLi) - Landsort_02402 metaG | ecosystem: Environmental > Aquatic > Marine > Oceanic > Sediment | place... | reverse complement strand
TTTTATCTTCATTAATTCCTAAAGTTTTATCAGCTCTGAGTTTTGTTACTAACGCATCTATCTCCCCCTCACTTGGCTGTTGTTCGCATTCATTCCAGACTTGTAATAGTGCCTGTTGCACACTTACGCTATCGGGGTAAGCGGTGCATTTTTGTATTTCTTTAATTCTATCTGAGTTCATCTCTTCTGGTTTAGTATTTTCAAATTAATGGCAGCAAATAATGTTTAGTGCCAATATTTAGTACTTTCATGTCTATCTGTTTAGTAGTTCCCTTTTAAAAATTAATATCCTTTTGTAAGTAATCGAATCTATTGAGGCGGTTGTCAGTTCCCACCCTTGCTTTCCGAGATTATTTAGAATAAACTCTTCATCCATTACTTTCAATATTTTGTATTCAAACTTTTTCATAGTCTATCTGTTTAGTTCCTTAATGGCTGCTTTGAAGCCTGCTTTGAAATCCTTTTTAGCATCAACTATTCTGCCAAGTGATACGAATTGTTCTGAATAATTTTCAGCCATTCTATCTATCTTCCCCTCCGATACGGTCGGGCGGGTGAGTTTCTTAAAGTATCGAATAGGTAGTGCGTTCCCCGGATCAGTAAAAAACTCATATCCGTCCTTTTGACCACATTCAACATACACCTCTTCCCCTGCTGAGGAACTTGGCTGTTGTGGGGGTGAGTTCCCCAACCCATTACAATCTTCGCATATATATGGATTTGGTGGATCACATCTATCATGTCCGTCATATCCTGTTCCTTGACATCTTTTACACACCGCCCCCTCCGGTTCAAGCTGCTCTATGGCTGTTGCGATTCTTCTTGCAACTTCTTGTAGTGTAATAGTAATAATCCTGCTTCTGCATTTAGCATCATGCAATATCTCAAGTATCTTGTCTTTCATAGTCTATCTGTTTAGTAGTTCCTTAATGGCTTTGGCTAATCCATCTCTCCAAGATTCATATTCTTTTCTATTACGTATGCTTAATGGAGAAGAATATCCCTCTATTGCTTTTGTTATATCATTTTCAGATATGATGCAGCTTGATCCTTTAAATCCAGCAATGAATCCATCTATTACATCCCAATGCTGATTCCTGTCAGCATAATTTTCCTCCGCATATTTAGTTGCTTTATCATATATCTCCTCCTCCGATACGGTGGGGCGGGTGAGTTTAACATCCATAATCCGATCTTGTAAACAAAATAGTAATTCAAGTGCATCTTCCGATGATAGTTTTTTCTTATAATCCCATTTCCGTAACCCTGAATTAATAGCATCTAACAAATCGGTTTCTATTCTATCCACCTCTTCCCCTGCTGAGTCACTTGGCTGTTGTGGGGGTTGGGTTAGTTTCTTTAACCACCACTTAGGGAAAACCAAATTATCTCTTGTCGGATTCTCAATAGAATACCAATGACCAGCAAAGAACCAACATCTTTTTGCGCCTGAAATTGATGTAATATACCAACCGGATTCTTTAGGGTGTTCATCTCTTGCGTCAACTTGAATATACTCCCTCTCCGGTTCAACCTGTTCTATGGCGGTGACAAATAAATCTATATTCGGAAATTCCGCATAACCGCAAAGCCAATCACTGTATTGCTGTTTATACGCCTTTAATACATCGGCTATCTTCTCGTGCTTCGTTTTCATGATTTTGTTTTTAGTTTGTACCTCCGGTGGGACTCGAACCCACACGCTAATGCGCTGCCGCTTAAAAGCAGTGTGTCTGCCAATTCCACCACAGAGGCGTTTAGGTGTTAGAGCAGACTTGAACTGCCGATCTTCTGCTCCACAGGCAGACGCTTTAACCAACTAAGCTACTAACACAGTCTTAAATGTATCCCGACGCAGACTCGAACTGCGGTTACTAGGATGAAAACCTAGCTTCCTAACCCCTAGAAGACCGGGACATTTAAACAACAGGTTTAACCTATTAAATTTATTGTTAGTCTGGATGAAGCGATTCGAACGCCCGAACACGTGACCCCAAATCACGCCCATATGCCAACTGTGGAACACCCAGATATAAAAAACCCTCTAGGTGTACGAATCCTAGAGGGTTTGGTTTAAACACAGATTTCTTCCATTACCCTCTGTTCGATGGTTCCTCTGGAAGTAAATGTAAGCTTGTTGTTTTCATAGTAATACAAAGGTAATACTATTTTCTTACTAAACAAGCAGTCTTGGTTCTTCATCAAAAAGTTCTTTGTACACTGTAACAGCGTCCTCGAACCTTTTCTTCTTGACACTCAGCTTCATGAAAGATTCGTAAATCTTCTTAAAACCGGTTTCAGGACTGTCCTTTGCATCAACTTTTGCTTTTTCAAAGGTTGCTTGCTCAGTCTCATAATCCTCAAGTGCTTTCGCTACGTCTATCTCAGCTTGACGCTGAAGACTTTTAGCTGCACGATTGATTTTCATTGAGTCCTTAGTCTTTTCAATGGTTTCCCAAAATGCAATAAGTTTATTCTTAGCCATGTTTCTGTTTTTATGATAATAAATAATAAATTTCTTCTTCTTCTCTTACTTCTTCCCATCTTTGTACCTCTTTTGATATAGCTTTAGCCTTTGCTATTTCCGCTTGAAAGTCAACCTCAGCTTGTAAAGTAATATGAGTATTATACACTTGTTGTTGTTGCATTTGTCGCTGATAATCAAAGGGATCACATTGACCCACTCCATTTAGTTGAGAAAATGGATCACTAAAGCTTCTACCATAGTTACTTTTACCATGAAATGCTTCGTTGCTGCTCGTCTTCTAAGAATTTGTTAGCTTGGCTAAAATGTTTATTTCCAAAGAATCCTGTATGTACTGAGAAAGGAGAAGGATGTGGTGAATATAAAGCAAGATGTTTTTCGTTCATACTCAGAATGGCATTTTCAGCTTTCTTTCCCCATAGCATCCATACAATAGGTCTATCCTGCTGTAATAGCTGTAATATAACCTCACTTGTAAACTCTTTCCAATACTCAAGATGGGAACCGGGATCACCCTTACGCACAGTGTGTGCTGTGTTGATAAGGAGTACTCCTTGTTCTGCCCATCTCTCTAATTCAGGACTCTGATTTAATTGAAAACCATTATGTATATCGTCTTCCACCTCTTTCAGAATGTTCTTCAAAGAAGGTGATATTCTCAAGCTCTCTCTATTAGAGAAAGCAAACCCATCATAACTACCGTCATGATATGGGTCTTGTCCAAGAATCACCACCTTTACTTTGGAGAGTGGAGTAGTACGAAAAGCTTTAAATAGTGTATCAGAACCTTTCTCAGGATATACTGTATAAATATTCCTTTCTTTCGCTATCTCTTGTCCTATCCGCTTCCAATAAGGCGTTTGAAACACATGATTTAAAGCTTTGTACCACTCCTCTCCAAATAACTGTTTTAAGTCCATTATACAGGGTCTCCTGCTCCTCCGGGTGTTACATGTAGATGTCTTTCTTCAGGTGGATATTGTTCAAGACCACCTGTATCAGCAGCTTCAACACCAAATCCTTCATCAGCATGTTCTTCATCTATTTCAAGAGAACTTATACCAGCTACATCACACATAAACTTATGGAGATTCTGATGATCTTCTATATGATTAAGAGGATGAGAAGTCTTTAATGACTCTGTAACATTGTTATAAAGATCCCAAAGTGTATTTCCTCTGAAGTTTGGTGATTCTTTCATCTCTTTCTTGATTATTGAAAGTTGATTAGGAGTTACCATTTCTTCTTCAAAATACATTATTCCCATAAGTTCAGCTTTTTGTTTTTGATTTAATTGATAATCTTTCATAATATCAATTTCTAAAACAAGAGGACCAAACCCTCCTCTCATAGCCATAATAGCTTCTTGAGTTTTTTCAGTTAACTCTTCTTGAATACTTCCTGTATGTTTACGTCTGAATGAAAGCATATCACCATCAACAACTCCATTTCCACAAACCATTACATTTAATCCTGCTGCAATACCCGCAGCCATTGATTTATCATAGCTATTTTTATAGCCTAACATCATCTCAAGACCAAAATCAGGATCAGTTTCTATTCCTCTATATTTCACACTCGTAAATCCTACAAGTTTATTACCATTACGGTTAGTATAAACTCTATTACTGGTTACTCTTAATCCAGCAACTTCAATTTGTTCTCTTATAGTATTGATAAAATAGCTATGGGGAATTGGTGAATATGTTTCCGTCCTTGCTGGTACAGGAGCTGACAGTGCTACCTGTTCTCCATTCATATTAATTCTTTCTGACATAATATAGTTTTTTAGTTTTCTAATTGTACATCTACTCCGGTTTCACGAACTCTGATAAAAGCATCTGCTGCTGTATAAGCATCACCTGCTGCTTGTTTATAGTCTGAATTTTCTCTAATGAGTACTGAATAACATTGTAATGCTACTTCATCTCTCAGTACTAATTGCTGTTCATGAAGTTCAGCATTTTGTTGTTGGAGAGCTTTAATAAATTCTCCAGCTTTTAAGAGTGCATCTTTATAGAATTCTTCAACTACTTCATCTTTAGCTTCAATAATAGCTTCCTCAAAAGGCTTTTCAGCCTCTTGAGTGTTTTTTTGTCCATCTTCCATATTGTATATTATAAATTTCATTTATTAATTCTGGTTTAGAAGCCAGTTCTGTACCTTCTGGAAGTTTCATCATTAGATGTTCTTCCAACTTCTTTTTCAGCTCTTCGTCAAGCCTTATCACCTGCATAGTTGCAGCACTGTCTTCACCACCGTAAAACTTCAATATACGTTGTCTTAACGCCTTTGAAAATAAAGAGTATCTACCTTCTTTGAAATTGAATACATCTAATTCAAACTCCTCTGGAATTCGAAATGTATACATTACATGGTAGTTATCACAATCCTCATGTTTAATAAACAAAGGATTAATTATTAATGTTTGTTCAAATAATTTATATGATTCTGTCCCTGTGAATCTGTATTTTAAAGATATGTGTTTTCCCTCGTTGTCTATATATGCGTTTACAAAATAGGTTTCATACATTAATTGATCCTTGCTTTTTCTTAAAACAGGAAGTAGAAACCGAGATGTCTTATTAGGTAATGAACTAAACAATAATATTGACTTACTTTTCTTAGCAACAACCATATATACAATTTCATATACGGATTCTAATGTTCCAACAGAAACAGAATATTTATCTCCGATATTAAAAACATATTTATCTTCAATAGAAATTGATTTTACATGATCATCATTTTCATCCATTTGGATGTCAAGAAACGCAACAGAAGAAGTATCAACATACAGTGTTTTACCGTTAACTGCTTCAAGCTTAATGCTCTTTTCGTTAGACAGTTTAATTACATTTGCTTTTACTTCTGACATTGGTTATAGTTTTAAAATTTAAACGTAAATGCGTCAATGTCTACCTCACCATTTCTCTGGTAAACATCATAACTATAGTCCCATTGATTATTTTTCGTATGCCATTCTAGCTCTGCTGCTAATTGTGTGTAACCTTTTATTTTCCAGTTGTTATCAAGATACCCCATAGTTGGAGTACTCTGACCTGCAAGTGTTCTATATTGTTTACCATGAATCCCGGCTGCTAAGTCATTATCAGTCATCTGATAAATCTTTGGTGGATACCATAAGTTAGTATCTGCAAAAATAAATTTGAAATTATCAATTACATAATCATCTGCGATTGCTTCATCCAATGCTTTATTTACAGCCATAAAATACATAGCTCCCTGTAGATATCTTTTATACCTCCAATAAGATTTCATGAAACTTTCTGCTCCTGTTTTTAAATCAACTGGTTCTATTGTCTTAGTTTTATGATTGATTCTTATAACATCCAATACTGATTTTGCCACTGTTACACATGACTGTCCATTATTTACAATTGAATGATACATTAAGTCCCATAAAATACGAGGTTGAAATATAAGGTCTACACCATCTTCAGGTACAAAATATTTCTTTGTGAACGGATTACTTTGTAATGTACTGACTATCTGGTTTACTTTAAATAGGTCTTCTACATCTAAAATCTTTTTTCCTTCTGCTGCTTGTATTGCATCATAATATTCTTTTCCTTCTTTTTCGAACTTTTTCCATGTTGCATCTTCACTAATTTTAAATTCTGATGCTAACCATGCATGATGTTTATCGCCTTTTTCTAAATAAACATTAACAAACTTTTGCATCATATCACTATTAGGTTTACTGGTACTCATTACGTAAATCTGTTCATCGAATACCTCTGGTTGTGTTAGCTGTATATCCACTGCACTACCAATTGAGATAGCAGAGGAATCTGGGTCCTCTGCTAAACTCGCTTGATATGATTGTGGACTTTCTGCTAACTTAGATAGTCGTGAATAACTTACTCCTTTGGTATCTTTAAATACCTCTTCGGAAACTGTTTTAATCATGATATAACTAAGTTTTCATTTAATTTCAATGCAACTCTTTCTTTTACTTTCCGATCATGTTCTATAATCTCTGTAAAAGAATTAGTTTTTATTGTATAAGGAAGAGTATAATAACCCTTCATTTCTTCATCAGTTACTGTTTCTAATTCAATATCTAATTCTCGTATAGCTCTGATAACATGAGTTCTTACTGCCTTTCTATTGTGCTCAGTCATATAAGCAGGGCTTACAAACTTCTCTTTAGACATAAGAATTTTAATCTTATCAAGATCAATATATGTTTCATAACCATCAAAATTAATTGAATTAACATCTTTCATTTTAACAACAGCTAATGCAAAAATATCAACAGGATTAATTACAATTCCACCAACATTTCTACTATTATATCTTAATGATCCTACAGCAACTTCTTTACGAGCATTTAAACCAAGAAGACTAAGCATTGATAAAACTAATGTATTTAAACCAGCATCGTATATTCTCGCATTACGATTATATACAAGCATATCATGAACAGCGTTTATATTAAGATAAGGTTTAATAGTTTTATCTCGATAATAGTCAGGATGATTACTAAGAAAAAAGTCTTCACTTCCTTGTGCTTTAGCAGAAAGAAGTTTCAGTAATGGAACATATCCTGTTTCAGAATTATAATTGAAATGAACTAATGTTTTACTATTAGAAGCTTCATTTGTGAACCTTTGTGATCCATATAAAATAAAATTACTCATTCTACTGAATTTGTTAAAAATAAACTTCCGATTTCTTCATAATAAAAAGGTAATTCTACCTCATCCTTGATAAGCCAGTTAGTAAACCCTTGTACCATTTTAGCTGCAATTGCTGCTGCAAAGTGAGTTGTTTGTTTATAACTACAATTTGTATCTGGAACTTCAGAGTCATCAAAAAGATATTCTTTTTCATAACGATCTGCATGTTCAGGAGTTACAAAAAACACTTGAAGTTGTTCAGCAAGCAATCTACCATCAATAAAAATAGCTTGTTCAGGATTAGAAGCTGCTTCACTCTTCCAATTTTCAAACATTACTTTACGAGCTTCCATGTTATCAAATGCTGAAAACATTACAGGACTCTTTAAAGAATCTTTAACATACTTTTCATTTTGACAAGATAATCCTGTATATTGACTAAAACGATCTACTATATCTTCTACAGCAACAACTTTTGATTTATTAATATGTCCAAATTCAAATAACTGTCCAGCCATATTTACTTCCTCAACTCTATCAAAGTCATAAAGAAAGATATAGCCAGTTGACGGCAACATCCTCGCAAGGAATAATGTCAACCAGCTACCAATTCCACCTGCACCGCCAATAATGACGGGCATATTGAAATTGTCTACTTTCTCAAACCATGAAGCGTCTCGAAATCTTGATTTCTTAACGTCTATGTTTTTCATTATTTTATATCTTCAAATTCCATTTCTAATGTTTCTTCTTCGAGTTGTTCACTAATTGCTTCTTCTTCGCTTTTCTTATAATAGTTAAGACCAAATTGCTGAATTACATCTGTAATACCTTTACAAATTTCAGTAAGTTTTTTATTATGAACAAAACGAAGTAATGAGTCTATTACTTCACCAAGAACTATTTTCATTTCATCTCCTTCTAGAGATGTATCAAAATAATTTTCAATAATGATTTCCATATTATCAGCTAACCAATTATAGTAAAAGTCAATATCCTTTTCTGGTGCATCTGACAATTGATAGAGAATTGCATAAACACTTCTCATTTCACTTAAATCAGTAGTAACAGAAAATAAATTTCTTGCAAGTTTTACAACTTCACCATTTGTTAGATTACGTGGATCAGCATCAATTAATGATGTACCCGGAGCAGGTAATGATCTATATTTTTCTGCTTCTGTATCAAAAGATTTAGTTTTATTATTCCACTTCCAAGTTCCTTTGGGTATATATGCTTTTTGTTTTTCTGATTTAGCTCTTTCAGCTATCTTTTCAACAAGACTGTTATACCTCTTATAGAAAATCGGATCTTCATAATCATAAAAAATATCCATTTCTACTACAACCATTGCTTTTTCAACACTGTCTGTTTTAAAATGTTCTTTTTTACCTTTATCATTTGTAAAATTCATCTTAGATGAATTATGTACATCTGAAAGAAATGCAACTTTTGCTACATATTTTCCTGCAAAATTTACAATTAATGATAGATAATAATTGTGCTTATCAACATTATCTTGGAGTTCATCATCATCTGTACCACTAAAATATGCATTCATATTATGGTGAGTATGAATATGACCTGTCTTATACTCCATATACTCTTCAGGTTTATTATCATAGTAATCTACAATATCACCATCAGCTTCATATTCAGTATAAGCACCACTACCAATATCCATTAAAAAGATGTCTTTAGCTTCAAGAACAAAATCTTTTGGTTTTGTTGGATTGCCACTTTTTACATCATATATTAACATTCCTGACCATTCTTTTGTACCAACCCTACCATGTAAATAGTTAATCTGGGTAATTAAATGATTTGGAAGTATAATTCTGCCATTATCTTTCATTTTAATAACAGGATATACAACTTTCTTCTTTTCGTCTTTTTTATACATTTTCGTTTTTTAGTTCTGTTAATAATAAGTATTGTATATATTTAGCAACAAGTAACATAAAATCAGGATGAAAACATGTAACATCTCTTTGTATAAATGTTGGTGCTCCAGTATCTATAATTTTAGGACGAATATATTCACCGTTCATATAAACTGGTCTTACAGATCTTATTCTTATTGTAGCAGTTTTGACTATCTCATCCCAATTACCAGTATATAAAACTCTATCTGAATTATCTCGTCTAAACGTATGTGAAATAGCTGAATATAAATAAACACTTAAACCATATTTACTATTAATGTTTTCAACAAATTTGTTATCAAATAAAGATATAAAGTTTTCAAAAAACTTAGTTTTATCTATAGTATAAATAACATTTTTACCTTCATCTAACGTTAAAGTAAATGCATCAAGTAAAATACTTGTATCATGTTTATTAAGTTCATTTATAATATCTTTTGCAGTTTCAGCACTATAACAAGTAATTGAAATTTCAGGATTACTAACATTAATTGATGAACCTGAATTTACACCAATACTTTCCATTTTATAATAAGGACCACCTTCAAGAGATTCCCAAGCAACATGATCGTACATAGCTATCATCATTGCTTCAAGTTCTAAATCATCTGTAGTAACACCTAAATGAGATAAAAAATGATTTGAACCCATACAAAAATTACTCCATCCAGCACGATTACCACCCGGTAAATGAGAATGCGAATATCCATAATATCCGTCTATTGGACTAAACGTTGTTCTTTTACCATATAAACTTGGTCCAATAACATATTTATTCTCTTGTACATAATATTTTCCATATAATGCTACAATAAGATTTTCAATAGTATGTTCAAGTTCTATTGAATTCTTAATAACTAAATTTGGATATTGAACAAATATTTGAAAATAATTTACATATGAATCATTATTAAAATCTTGTGAATATACAATTTCAAAATTTTCTTCATCATACACATTTCCGATAACAGCTTTAATATTATCAATAAATATTTTAGTGTTTTGAACTTTAGAAATTATATGTTTTTTAATTTTAAGTATTTCACTATAAGTAATATTGTATTTATAACGAATCCGAAAATCTTTACCTCCTGATTCAAGAAGTCGTTTTTTATCTACAATTATAAATTTACCACTAGGTAATTTATCATTAATTTGAGGACTAATATGTAAATCACTTACATTGATAAGATTAAACATAGCTCTTGATTTAACATTTGAACAATCATCAAAATCTACACTTAAAGGATTCATATTTTTATCATATAAAACAGCATCACTAAAATAATTTACTGCATTACCAGTATTTCTATCATTAGAACAATTTCTATATATGTTATTAAGAATACCTGATTTATCAGCATCAGTTGATAAAATAGAATAATGATTATTTCTTCCAACAGCAATAAACATATCATCAGGTGTAATCTGCATCATATAAGGATCTCCTTTTTTCTCTTTTCTTGCAAGTCTTTGTAAATGCAAAGGCATGCCTCTTTTTATCTTTCTTGCTATTAGCTCTTCTTTAGATTCTGGAAGTGATAAATCTTCTTCTACTTTTGGTTTTGTTGTTCCCCTACGTCTTTTTTTTACTGGTGTATCTTCAGTAGGAGTTACAGTCATACTATTTACATATGTTTGATTATCAGAATTAGTACTTATTCTTGCTGATGCTGAATAAGTAGCATTAGTAGTAATATTACCAACAGACCACGCATCTACAAATTCTTGTGGTGTTACTCCATTTGGTATATAATCCACATTTCTAATAGGATTTGGAGCATTTTCAGATAAGTCTCTTACTATTTCTGCAAGTCCTTCTCTAGTCAATGGTCCAGTATACACTGCTGGTTCTACCTCTTCCTCTACCTCTTCCTTCGCCTCTTCTTCTTCTGTTATCAAATCCATTATACTTTCTAATTCTTCTTCTGAAGTAGGTTCAGGAATCATTTCTTCTGCCTCTTCTTCTGGAATACTTATTTCTCGTTGTTGTATATTGGTTATATCTGCTTGGAGAGCTTCTCCAAGTCTTTCCATTTCTTGTTGACTAAATGACATATCTTTCTGGTTATTTAAATTAATAAAAAAGGTAGCTGTAGCTTTTGATGACTACAGCTACCTGTAATCAATTTAAAGCTTCAAAGACTTCTTGATATCCTGAATTTCTTTGTCAAGATCATCAACAGATGTCTTGATTAGATACTCAGTAGCATCCTCAACTACAGTTGCACTACCTGCGTTAGCGATAATAGTGTCAATTGCTTCATTGATCTTAGTACGAGCTTCTTCAATAGCTGCAATACGATCATCCCCTACTGGTGCAGATTTGGGACTTGCTGGATTCATATTATTGTAGTATGCCTGAACTTCTTTACGAATTTGTTCAGTTCCACCACTCATAGGAATACCGGCATTTTTCTTCTTATTCAAATGGGAAGCATGACTTCTCAGATCATTGTAATTTGCAGTCGCAATGTCTTTCAGTTTGTTTTTAGCCATTCCAGATTTAACTTTTTCTGGGACAAGAAACAACACGAAATCTTCAGCAGAAAGAAGTGCTCCGTCATCTTGCAGAGTATTCTTTGTTGATCTAACAACAACTCTCATTCCATCCCACTTAATATCTTTCATCTCAGTTTTCAGATCACCGAATGTACGAGCATCTGATTCTGCCTTAATAAGGTCTTTCTGCGATGTAAGCTTTAGCGTTACTTTTCTTTTACTACTCATGAGTATGTACTTTTAAATGTTAACAAAAATAAATTTTGAATACTAGTTTTCTCTCCTGTACGGTATCTACCCAAACATACCGTGTTGCTCCACTTTCTATTACATAATCAGGATTATCATCTGGGATAACCCCACATTCCTGTAAAGCATCTTCAAACCATTTTCCTCATAGCCACATATTCCGTATATCGGGCATTTTTCCTCGTTTGATTTCATGAATATCAACGGAAACTCCGATAACCATACGTTTAGCAAAACCATGAGAAAGAGTAAAAAAATCCTCTCTAGTAATTTGTTCTTTTATGTATTTGGATAAATATTTGTGGAAGTATTTAGTTATTGTACCTCTTAGTCTATAATGCAAAGTTGCATTATACAGTCCTTGTCCGTTAATTGTCCAATATTTCGGTTTTCCTGTTTTTTTTGACTTTTTTGCTGTACAATATTTTTCCTGATGTTCAGGAATCGTTACTAAGATCATCATAAGGGTCAACTCCTCCTACATATGTATTTGTTTCTGAGAGTCTAATGTCCTTTATGCCTTCTTCAGCATTAAGACGAAGACGATCTTTGTTGATTTCTTTATTCAAAACACCGTATCGTTCACATAGTTTGGCTCTAGCAATAATATTATTGGGAGCCTCTATTACTACAACGTTGGGTTTGAGTTCATTATCAATTATTTTAACGAATGAACATATATATCTTTTATTACCTATTCTTACTGTCATCTTCTAAAAAATTAGATACAAGTGAATCAAAGTTCTTTAGTCCATATTTTTCTACATAATCTGATGGGTCTTTAGGTTCATTTCTAGGATTGTAAGTTATTCGAAGATCGAATTTATTACTAAACTGTAATGCTCCTCTTATACCAGCTTCATCATTATCAAACCAACAATAAATGTTCTCAAATCGTGTTTTGAGTTTATCCATTACTAGTTCTGGAATATATGAAAGTTCACTGTTAGGCGCAATTGCCCAATACCCCAATAGATTAAAAATTAATATGTCCTTATAACTTTTGGTTACAAAAAGAATCTTTCCATACTTAGGTAACAAAGTCCAACCTTGAACAATGGTGTAATCCACGTTTGAAATGAATTTCCCATTTTTAACAAGTGGAAAATAGAGTTTCCTTCTGAACACATCTTCACTCCAGTAATAGTCTATAGAATATCCAATCATGAAAGGGTTAAGAACATAAGATGCTTGTTCCTTTCGTTCACTAGATATACTATAGTTACTAATACTTTTGATATTATGATATTCGAGAAGTCGTAAAGGTATACCATATTTAGACCAGTACTTAATATCAAGCTTAGTCCAAGGTCTTGGTTTGATCTTGATTATAGTAGGTTTCTTTTCATGTTTGTATAAGTCAACACTGGACTTCTCCGGTATTACCAGAGAAGGTCCAGAGTTACTAATATTCCCTCCGAGTCCTAAATTAAAATCTTCGTTAACCTTTTGTAAAGCTCCATTGTAGTCTGTATTAAACTTCCTAGCAATAAAATCGAAAATTCTATAACCTTGTTCACCAAAATCTTTATATAATAAATCTCCTTTCCACATTATAATATGACACGATGGTTTTGGATCACTCCTAAACTCACTACTAAACATCTTTCCAAGTTCTTTAAAACCTGAAGCATATGCTTTAAACAATTGATAACTATCTAATTTACTAAGAATGTTTTCTTTTGTTAGTGATTTCTCACCATACGTAAATGCCATATTATTTATTTAAAATGGATCTGGTTCTCCATCACCCTCTTGATTATCTTCAAGTTTACCACTATCTATCATAACAGTTGGTTCAGTCCATTCTTGAAATGTAAAACTGTTAGAGAAGTCTTCTTTGGGTGGATAACCTTCTTCTGATTGTCTTTTAATATGATTCTCCCAATAAGTTGTTCTTTTATTGGTAGCTCTATCAAAATACCTTGTGTAAGCAGATTGATATTTACCATCTCTTACAGTCAATAGTACTTTAACTTCATTGTTTGCATTACTTGCCAGTAAACTACGTAATTCAGCATAGTTACCATCAAATAAAGCAGCAAAGTTGTCCAATTTAGCTTCGTCTCCGGGTTGAACATTCAACCAATTAACAAGAAACATATGAACATCACCTTCACCTACATAACATTTTCTAGCTGTAGTTGCATCAAACCAAGCGAATTGATCAGGAGCTGCATCAGGCTCACCCCATGCTGTTCTACCTACATCATTGATCCACTCACCTTTTGTACCAGCTTGATTAACACGGTGCTTGTTCTCAAGGAAAAAAGCAATCTTGGTACGAAGTGACTTACCTTGCTCATCTTCTCCTGCGAGAAAGAAATCAAAACGAAGTTTTTTCACTTCACCATCCATTGTAATATAAACAGGAGCGTTTTTTGGTCTATAACCAATAGCTTCCATTTCTTCTTTTGTAGGATTAATTGCTACAACCTTTACATTTCTGAGTCCAGTGTATAATTTACCCTCTTTAACAACTGCCGTTTGTGACGAATTTGAATTTATTGCCATTATACTATAATTTTAATGGTTAATATTAGAGTTTATTCCCCTGCATAATAAGCGTTGATCTTCTTAATTACGTCATTCAGGTCATTGGGAATATTCAGGTTCTCGAACATACCTCTGGGTGACTTACCCGTTGTAGTTCCATCATTCTGGGTTATAAAAGTATAGTTCAACTGGTCTTCGTTTTGGACCTTCTGTATATCTGTAAATAATACTACTGTAAATAACCCTTCTAGAGTTACTTTCTCATCTAGCATTTTCCCTATCGTTTTTATCTTTCTCTTTGGTTGAAAATTCTCTGTAATGATCTCATCATGACATAGAAAGAAAACTTTCAAATCATCACGTAAATCACGAGCCTTGGTAATAACGTTCCAAGCATGTTTAGCAATGTCTGTAAATTTTTGCCAACCACTTTCATCTGATCTGTTCATAAATTCTGAACTCATCAAATACTGGAAATCATCTATAATTATCTGCTTAATCTCAGGTCTACTCTTGCTAATGTAATCTAATACTTTAACAATCTTCTCTGCATCATAGGTAATTAAGAAATTTCCTCCTTCTTGAATACCAGCAGTATACTTCGCTTTCCAACCTCGAAAAGGAAGCGGTTTATTAGTCATACCAATAATAACCGTTTCCTTCGAATCAAGATTTTCAATTGAAGTAGACTTACCAGTACCTGTCTGTCCGACTACTGCAATAATTTCACTCATAAAATGTAAAAATTAAATCCAGAAAATTTGATTAAATAATCTTCTAGTGATGTACCATAAGCATCTTTTGGATTACTACCATTAATGAAATAACGCTGTACTCCTCTTGCACCTGCAAGGTGAGCTGCTGCTAATATTCCACTTTTTGTAATGATTGTTCCTTTAATTAATTTACCGTTATACTTATGAATTATATCTTGAAGATATAACTCATTTTTAGACAATAAAATAATCATAGCAGCGTCTTGGTCTGTTTCTGACCATATGGATGGATTCTTAATGAAATCACCAAATTTCACTTCAGAATATCCACATGATTTTCTTGCTGCATATCCAAATTGATACTTTCCAATGTATCCATATTTGTTATACGCTTTCGGGTTATTCCTTGATTCATTGTGACCAATGGCATCAAGAAACCGACTGAGTTCTTTTGAATTGTTCTCTTCTATTCTTAGTTTTGATAGAGTTCGATAATGAATCCAAAATTGCTTTTCTACAACCTCATTAGACAGGTTGGGGGCATAAACTTTAACAAATAGTAATAATACAAATACTAGTAAGAGTACTTTTCTCTTCTTCATAGTGTTTGTTTTCGTTTAACATCAATCGAAGTCAACGACACGATTGTATTTCAAAAGGTTCTTCATCTTAGCAACCATAGGATCACCATCTCGAACCTTGAGGTAATGCCAGTATATTAAACCATCAACATCCCAATCACTAGGACCGTAACGATCAAGTTTTAACATATCTGGTCGATGTGTTATCATAAACACATCTGAGTATTGATATAGTGCATCTGCACCAAATACATCCGATTTCATAGGAAAATGTAGGTTTTTATTTTGAATCCTATCTACATTCTCAATCCCTCTGTTTAACTGACTTACAATTATAAATGAGGATTTTATTTTCTTTTTTAATTCATTGAAGGCTGCTGCTAGTTCATATAGAACATCCAGTGTCTTCTGCTCTCCGAATTTCTTTACTAATATACTATGGTCAAGTGTGACCAATATCCCTCTATATTGATTCTCTGGCATCTCCATTGCGAAGTGCTCAATCGTGTTAATTATCTCTTTCACTGTTCCGGGTATATCTACATACCATACGGGACTGTCTTTAATTGATCTTGCGTATGCTTCAGCAGCCTGATATTGTTCAGCTGTGAAATTCCTTTCTGGTTCTTCTAAATCAGCACTGTACATCTGCTTTACACTGACATTCATTGCTTTTGAAATCTTTCTACCTATCAATCTACGTGCTGCCATCTCAAAGTTGAAAGACAGTACAGCAAATTTTTCAGTTGGGTTCATTTCAAATAACCCTGTTTCTAATTCATTAAGGATAGCTGTTTTACCACTACCAGACATTCCAGCAACAGTAACTATACTACCCCATTCAACACCATTCATAGAAGCTGTATTAAACTTTTTCCAAGGTGTTAATAGAGATTTGATATTGCCACTCATTCTACCTCTGATATACTTTAACTCTTGACGAGCAGCATCTTCAATAGTAATAAGTTTCAATTTCTTTTCAGATGAGTCTATCATATCTACTTGGTTTGGACTGTTCATCTTTTTCCTTCAACCCTTCACACTCTGAAGCAAGAGTTGACCCTGAATCTTTTTTCTCAATAAAATAATGTGCTTGTTGCATGTAGTTGTACCCTCGGATGGCAAACTTATCTACGTAATTCTTTGTGGCTTGAAATATTTCTTCTTTCGTAAACTCTGGATAGAGTTCGGCAAATTTAGTCATTTTTTTCAAACCTTCCAAACGATTACCACGATAACGATAACCTGCTGTATTTGAGCCTTCTGGAAATAAATTTCTCCATGAATCAAACCACAAGTATACGTCACTTTCTTTCTTTTTCTTAGGTTTCTTTACATATTTTGCAAAGAACTCTTCTCCTGATCTACGTAATGTTATTTCGAAAGGAGCTGTTCCATATTTTTTTATATATCCAGTTCTTTCGAGTACTACTACAGCATTAGTAAACATTAAATAATTCTGTTCGTATAACAATCGTATCCAATCAAGATTTCCTTCATACACATGAACGAGGAGCATGAACTCATAAACTGATAGTCTATCAATCCCTGCTCTCTCGTATGCTTCAAAATAATCTCCTAACATTTTTCTGTAAAATTGAGTTTATTACTTAGTACAACATCACTGTTGATATAAGTAGCATCATCCAGATCAAAACCTTTACTCATTGTCTCAAACCATTTTTCTGATTGAGTACCACGTACTACTATAAACCACATTTCAGCTACATCACCTGATGCTAATCTATCAAGTCTTCCTTTCTTCTGTTGTGATCTAGTCTTGGAACCTACATAAGATTCCATTATACCATGAGTTGCACCTTTAAGGTTTAACCCAAGTGTAAGAGATTGACAACTACCAAGTGTTCTTATCTTACCTTCATTAAACTCTTTCATTCTATTCTTATTAACAGTTTCGCTGTTATGAGAGTGAACTGTATGAGTTGTAATCTTTTCAATCTGCTTTGTCAACTCTGAAAATATCAAAGTTTTCGCACTCTTATCAGACTCAAGTATTTGAGTATTGAGAAATTGTGCTATCATAGCAGTAGATTGTAATGATTGTAAAAACTCTTTGCGATATTTAATTGAGTTCAGATACATCATAGCAGCAAACTTTTGTTCTTTATCACCCATACCTTTCCAAAACCAATTACCAGCATCAGTAAACCAATCGTTTGATCCTTGAGCCATCATCATTTTTTGACCAGCTTCAAAGCGTTTAGTTAGATACTCATAATGATCAGCTTCACC
>Ga0114918_10002103_pt1 | contig 17855 bp, 23 predicted proteins | sample LantaG_FD_87015 | JGI IMG/M metagenome (GOLD analysis project Ga0114918, IMG submission 87015) | Deep subsurface microbial communities from Baltic Sea to uncover new lineages of life (NeLLi) - Landsort_02402 metaG | ecosystem: Environmental > Aquatic > Marine > Oceanic > Sediment | place... | reverse complement strand
GTGAGCCTTGGTGGCCTGCTCCCTTGGTTACGGGGGAGGGGAGACCGCCGGGGATGGCTTTTATCCCCCCCGTATTACAGGGACAGCCGCCAGGTGTGGGGAGCGGATGCTTCCGAGCTGCGTGCGTTGGTGAGGTTGTTCGGATCTGCCCCGAGTGCGGGTGGGTCGTGTGTGGGGAGGTTGCCCACGTTGTTGAGGATCACAAGCGGTGTGCTGCTCGAGTAGCCGCCAGATTGGAGAAATGAGGATGGTTGTGGGTGAAGAGCGGGCGCGCTACGTGCAGGGGGAGGAGGAAGGGTCGGCCGCGGTTGACGTTGAGCGGTGTGCCGCCGAGCTCACCGAGGTTGCTACCTTCCGGGTCTACCGCCGCCAGTGCCCTCACAAGAGGAAGGGGGGGACCGACTGGTGCGGAATTCATGTGCCGCTGAAGGGGACGGGGTCGTTCATCTACGTGGTGGTCGAGAAGTCGAGCGGCGAGCTTGAGGTGGTTGAGGCCGAGATCGCGAAGGAGACCGCTGGGCAGCTCCACCTCATGAAGAGCCACGGTGCTTGGGGCTACCGGAGCCGGATCCGGAAGAGTGAGGCTCACCGGACGCCTCGAGAGGCCGTGGTCGCTCATCTCGAGCGGCTGGAGGAGCGCCTCGAGAATGCCTGGGAGCAGCTCAGGCTAGCCAAGGCCCTCGTGGGGGGCTGCAAACGTCTGCTGAGCTCGGTGGAAGCATGATGAGCCACCGCCAGGAGGACAACCGGGTAGACATCGACGTGAGCGGCATGGAGCCTAGGGTGTTCGGCCGCCACATCACGTCGAGCGGGGTGGCCCCCTGCCCCTGCTGTGGGGAGGACATCATGGTTGATGACGTGGCCGTGCTCGAGCTGTGCGAGGAGTGCTCCCTGGCGGAGTGCGTCGACCTCGAGCCGTGCCGGGCAGAGAGCGGCGCTCGATGAGGGCTGAATGAGCGACGAGCGGTTGCGCGGCCTCGAGCGAGCTTGGGCCGAGACCGGGGCCTGGGAGGACCGCGTGGCCCTCGAGCTGGGCAGGGAGCGCGCCGGGGTCGGCCCTGGTGTGGTCGGCGAGCTCGACCACGAAGACCTCGAGCTGGTAGCCCCGCAGCGGCCCCGGGACCTGGGGACCGGCAGCGCGCTCGGGACCATTCCGATGCCTACCCTGGCGTGGTCGGGGGTCTTCCGCCCTGGGCTCCATCGTGTCGGCGTCTACATCGGGGCCGAGGGGCTCCTGGTCGAGAGCCCAGCCAGAGGGGTCCCGGGGAACAGCGCCCTCAACCGGCGAGTGCGCCAGGCTCGGCACGCGAGGGAGAACGCCGGGGAGCCTCTGCCTGGCGAGTGGCGGGTGTGGGTCCTGAGCTTGGGGCTCGAGGAGGTACCCGGCGGCGCTCTAGCCGGGGCTGGCGTGATGAAAGGAACCGGCGTGCTCCCCGTGGGCACCGTGCGGGTGACCGACTCCGCCGCCGGGCACTGGATCGTTCGCGTGGATGGCGACGTGCCGGTCCGCGGCTCGGTCTGGGTGGTCGGCGTCACCGGCCTCGTGCCTCGAGATGGCATCCCGACCCGCACCATCGGCACGCTGCGCCGCGAGCGGATAGACTCTGCTGGGCGCGCGCCGGTCGGAGCTGAGCTCAACGGGCATGGCGTGCCCACAGGGCTGGACGTGCGTGTGCCGGCCGAGGCTCCCGTTCCGACCACCTGGGACGGCCTCCGCGGGCACATCAGAGAGACCGGCCGCCGAATTAGTGCTGCCTCGGGCATCCCGAGGCGGCTCCTCTACCAAGGGCCGGGCCAGTCGGCCCTGCGAGGCGACCCAGACACGGCCAGTGAGCCAGGAGTAGGTGAATGAGCGACATCGACTGGAAGGCCGAGGCCCTCGAGTGGCGTGAGCGGGCCCGGGACTGGCGTGCCGTTGCGCGGGAGCTCAACCGGCGGCTCGCAGAGCCCGAGGTAGAGCCAGTGGCGGTTTCGGAGGCCCCACCCGAGCCCGTGGTGGCCCAGGCTGAGTGCGCCGAGGAGGGCTGCACGCGGCTCCTCCCCTTCCACTCGCTCGACACCAAGTGCATGGACCACCGGCGGCTGATGATAGGCCGGGGCGTCAGAAAGTAGGGGGGCGGCAGGCGCTTGCTTGGTATGCTCACGGCCCACAAGGAGGCCCCATGCCTGAGCCCGAACCAACCGTCGCCCGTCGAATGGTCTTCCCCAAAGCCACCTGGGAGCGCGTCGTCGAGCTCGCGGAGGAGCGGGGCATCGAGCCCGTCGAGATCGTCGCCCAGGCCCTCGCGGCCGGAATGACCCTCTGCGAGCACGAAGGCTTCGACCCTCCCGAGCTTGGCGAGCCCGACGTGAGAGGCCCTCGATGACGGCGATGGAATTCTCCCCGGCCGTCCAGCGCGGGCTCGCCCTCTGGCATGAGGAACTTGCCGTGGGGCCCTACAAGCTGGTAGACCCGAGCCACCCACCCGAAACCCCCATCTCACCCGGCTGCCGAGTCCGGATGTTCCTCCGCGACTTCTACGCCGAGCCCGCCCACGGGGACCGCTTCGTGTGGGGAGTGGTCGCGGGGATCAGCTACGGGCAAGCAGCCGATGAGACCCGAAACCACTGGCGCTACACGGTCATCTGGGCTCAGGAGACGTGGACTTTCGCGGACCCCGAGGGCGGCGATCTCACGTGCTCGTTCAGCAGCGAGCGTGCGCCAATCAGCTGCCCCCACTTCTGGCGGCACGACCTCATCTCGGTGTGGGCGTGAGCACCCTCGTGAACCCCGCCGAGATCACCGTCATCGCTAGGCGGCTCGCGGGCGAGCACGGGGGTGATGCCGAGGACCACCACCTCTGCTGGAAGTTCCCCTCCTGCGCCGCCGCCAAGCGGTTCTTCCTGCAGGCCGGCAAGCTCGGGCTGCGGCCCTGGCGCTCGGTCGACATGAGCGGCGTGCTCCTCCCGACCGACCCTGCCTGGGCTACGTGGGAGCCTCACTGGCCCGCCAGGCCAGCGTCGGGACCTCCCGAGGCCGGAAGCCCTGGGGAACCTGCTGCCGGACCTTGAGCTCGACCTCGACCGCTAGGCCCTCCTTGACCAGGCGCGCCATGATGCCTCGGACCGACTTGACCACCGTCGTCCGCTTGCCGCGGGCGTTCTCCTGCTCCACGAGGTAGTCGGCTAGCTCGAGCGCGCGCTGTGGGGTCTCGCCGAGCGCAGCTCGGAGGAGGTCGTAGCGGCGCTGGTATCGGATCACGCTCGGACTGGGCATGGCGCGGAGAATACCAGCCGGGTCAGAGCGCGACAAGAAGCTCGAGCAGGAAGGCCAGCGCGAGCTCGCTGATGTAGGGAGAGCGCGAGGCGCGAGGGCCGGCGACGTTCAGCACGCCCACCTCGTGCTCGAGGAGCCAGCTCGCGACGCCGGCCGAGCTCACGTGCTCTCCGCGAGGCAGGTAGACCTGCATCCAGGGCTTCCGTTCGCGCTTGGCGACCTGGCGGGTGGCGAGGGTCCCGCTCGTGATGGCTGGGCGGTCGCAGAGGAGCAGCGTGGCGTCAGCCTCGAGCACGTTGAGCCGGGTTCGGTAGAGGTAGTTGGTCCAGGGCGTCTCCTCGAGCCGGTAGCACTCGGGAATCGGGCCCCACTCGGAGCGTCGGCCGAGCGGGCAAAAGCCGCCGTGATCGATCCCTAGAATGATCGCGGCATCGAGCGCGGCTTGGTCCACGCCTGTCTGCCCGCCCGAGATGACGCGCTCGAGCAGCGGCCGAGCCTCAAGCCTGATCGGTCTGGTGGACGCCGCGGTCCTTGCGCTCGGCCTTGCGGCGGTTGATCCACATCAGCGCCTCCTCGAGCTTGGTGATGGCAAGGGCTGTCTCGCGCGAGGCCATCGGATGCCCGCGCTCCTGGTAGGTCGAGATGTTGTCGATCAGGCCCTGGATCACGTCGACCGTGAAGCAGCCGTTGCGGCCGACCTCGCCGGGGTGCCCGTACTGGAGGTGGATCTCCCCGCCCCCGTTCGGCAGCTCGATGACGCTCCCCGGGTGAGCGTAGCCCTTCTCGGCGGTGGCATCCTCGGCCGACTTGCGCGCTGGTGTCGCGTTCATTGGGGCCTCCCTTGATGGCGGCTAAGATACCGCGCCGGAGGACCCATGCCAAAGAGCCCAGCCACGAAGCCATCCCCCATTCTCGCCCTCGGCCATCAGTCGAGGGTCGGGAAGAACACCGCCGCCGATGGCATCGCCTACCACCTCCGCCGCGAGGGCGTCACCGTGGTCATGGGCTCCTTCGCAGCCCTCCTCAAGCGGCAGGCCCACCAGCTCTGGGGGCACCTCGGGCTCGAGGACGGTCCTTTCTACGAAACCGAGGAGACCGCCTTCCTCCGAGACACCCCGCTCGCCAACGGCCGCACGCCGGTCGAGCTCTGGATCGCCTACGGCCAGGCCGTGCGGGCCGTCGACCCCGGGGCCTGGATCGCGCCCGTGCTCGAGGCACCGAGGCCGCCAGGCTCGCTCCTCGTGATCACCGACCTCCGCTTCGACAACGAGGGCGACGCCGTCCACGCTCGCGGAGGCTTCTGCCTCAAGGTCGAGCGCGAGGGCACGAAGATCCGCGCCTCAGACAAGATGATCCGCCCCGACTTCCCCTGGGACGCCAGACTCCTCAACGACGGCTCGTGGGCCGAGCTTCGCGGCCGAGCTGCCGAGCTCGCCCGGGGCTACATCGCCACATTCAACAAAGGAGGCCCAGCATGACCGCCGAGCCACGTTTCCGCGACCCGCTCAAGAAGAACCGCTACCGCGTCATCGACGGGGACACCGTGGAGGTCGAGATCGACCGCGGCCACAATGACGCCAAGGTCCTCTCCATCCGGATCCTCGGGACCGACGCACCCGAGTCCAACACCCGCAGGAACCCGCTCGAGCGCGAGGCCGGCAAGCTCGTCACGAAGGTCGTCGAGCAATGGATGCTCGACCGCATCGAGACCCGGCTCTACGCCAGCAGCGAGGTCCGACCGAAGTACGCCGGCCGCACGATCGGCCGCATTTGGCCCGAGGGAGGGCTCGCTGAGGGTGATGAGCTCTCGGCTTTCCTGCTCGAGGGAGGGTTCGTGCGACCCTACGACGGCGGGACTCGCGACCCCTGGCCCGACGACCATCTCCACGCGATCATCGCAGCCTGCCACGGCCACCACGAGGCGCAACCGCCTTCCTGAGCCACGACTACATTAGGCTGAGCGCGAGGCCAAGGGCGAACATGCAGAGGGCGAAGATCAAGGTGGCGAGGGCCCAGCGGCGATCTTCGTCGTGCCAGGTCACCGCACCGTAGCGCCAGCACTCGCCAACAGGCCCTGAACCGTGCTGGTGTCGGCCACAGCCTGGTCCATGACTACCATCCCACCATCGCCGCCCGGGATACCGGAGGGTACCAGGCCCCTGTCCAGCCTGAGCGACCGCATGGTGCGCAGGAACGCCTTCAGGTCACCCCGCCGGGGAAACTCGTAGACCACGCGGCTTTGGGCCTCGAGCATGCCCTCATCTTGCACGGAAAGGATCTCATCGATGAGGGCGTCCTTGTCACGCTTGCTGCGGGCCGGGAGGTCGATGCCCGTCTGGCGCTCGATAGCTCGCCAGATACCTTGGAGCGCGGCAAAAGGCATCGCTGCCAGCTCATCGTAGGTCTTGGGGCGTGATCCCTCAAGCACGGTGACCACGGCCCGGGACTTGACGGACTCACCGAGGTCGTCGAGGGCGTAGCCGAGCATCTCCGTAGCGCGGATTGCGTCAGCCTGGAGCCGCTTGATGTTCGGGTTCGCCCGAGCGAATGGCCTAGGCACGTCGCGGAGCGTCGTGTGAGCCTTCCAGACCTCGCGGGCGGCAGCCACCGTAGGCGAGTCCCCTGCGGCCTCGAGCACTGTGGCCGTGGCCTGTGGCTTGGATTCGTAGACACCGGCATCCACACGGTCGAGCCATCCGAACAGGTCGGCGAGCATCGCGCCAGGGCGGTTGGGTTTGATCTTCTCCAGCGCAGCTCGCGCGTGCTTGCGAGACTTCCACTCCCGACCTGGTGGCTGGTTGTCCAGGCGCTCACCTGTCTTGCCGTCGATGACGATCCAGGCATCCCGGGTCACGCCGCCCTCGATGATGACGGCCGTAGTTCTGGGTCGATTCATGGCCCCTCCGAGCTCAGCGGCAGCATACCGCACGCCCCGTACATGAAGCGAGCCGGCAAACCCCGAGGGATCAGCCGGCCCGTTCGTTCTTCCTCGCGGCAGGAGCTTGTTCGTGGGCTCGTTAAAGCACCCCGCGTCGGACTCCTCGCAGCTCAGCGACCTCGGACGCACCGAGATCAACGTGTTGGCCCTGGCCTGCGTAGCAGCGGCTTAACCCGCCTCGCCTCTCCCGACCCTACTGTCGACTCAGGAGAATCTTCAACGCAACGCACACCCCAGCGGTGCCCTTCACGCCCCCGCAAGGTTTGGCTTTGTGGGCCGCCCCTCGAAGGAGAGCCCGTTATAGGTTGTGCAGACGTCTGCATCAACAACGGTTTCCGAGAATTTCTCCCGGCCGCCGAGCTCAGCCTGCGTGCGGCTCGCCGTCGTGCATGCGGAACCAGTCGAAGAGAGCCTGCACCTCCTCGACCTCGAGATAAGCGCCGACCGAATCAAACTCCCACTGGCCCTCGGGGCACGGAGCCTCCTCGGGCGGCGACTCAGCGCCCGACTCCCCGTGAAAGAGAGCGACCTCGAAGGCCGAGTACTCGCGCGGGTCGTCTCGACGCTCGCGGGGGGTCGAGTAGGCACCCTGTCCCGCCTGGACACTCATGGTCCAATCCCCGAAGGCTATCGGGGCGTAGCGATCGAACACCCCGGGGCCCATGCGCTTGAGGAGGTCGCGGAAGTCGATCGGATGAGCTCGCGTCCGCATCCGCTGGAGCTCAAGTCGAACCTCTTCGTCCACAGGGTCGGCTACTAGGCGGCGCTCAAGGTCTCGGAGGCGATCTTCCATCGCTTGCAAGGACGCGGTCGCCGAGGATCCCTGACGGCTAGCAGCGGGTCGGGGTCGGTTTGTTAAACTGCGCGCCCGACGGAGGCCCCATGAAGATCGACCCCACCTGCAAGGCGTGCGGTGGCCGAGGCGAAAGCAGCCGGGGCCGCCCCTGCTCCCCCTGCCAGGTCAACGGCCTCGAGATCCCCCCCGCTCCGCCCGAGCTGGACGCCGCGCTCGAGGGATTCGAGTGAGGGCGGCCGACGTCTTCTGCGGGGGCGGCGGGCTGAGCCAGGGCCTGCGGCTCGCCGGCTTCGACGTGGTCTGGGGCGGCGAGATGGTCCCCGAAGCAGCCGAGACCTACCAGAACGCCTTCCCCGACGCCGAGGTCGTCGCGCGCAAGCTCGACGGGGCCGAGCTTCTCCCGGCCGAGCTCGACCTCTTGGCCGGCGGCCCTCCGTGCCAGCCCTTCTCCTCGAGCGGGAAGCGGGAGGGCAAGTGGGACCCCCGTGACGGCTTCCCGGTCTTCCTCGGCCTGCTCGAGTCGAGCCAGCCGCGGGCCTTCCTCATCGAAGAGGTCCCCAACCTCCTAACCCAGAAGCACAAGCCCTACTTCGCCCAGGTGGTGAACGCCATCTCGGCGCTCGGCTACACAGCTCGCTGGCTGGTCATCGATGCCGCCGACCACGGGGTCCCGCAGCACCGCAAGCGCCTCTTCATGGTGGGGTTCAAAGACCGCGAGCTCGCGGACCGTTTCGTGTGGCCGACCCCCCAGGCAAGGCAGCCCGGGATCGGCGATGCCATAGCCGACTTGGTGCCGCTGTTCCGGGCCGGGAACACCCGCCACTCGCGGCCCGAGCTGAGCCCCGACCCGCTTGAGGGGGCCGTGATGATCGATGTCGGTCGTGGTGGGACACCTGGCGAGAAGGGAACCGGCCGCGAGCGCAGCCTCCTCTACAAGTTGCAGCAGCCCTGGTGGCCGTCCAACACGGTCACCGTCTCGGCGGAGACCTGCGGCTCCGAGCACGCGCTCCGGATCATGGTCCAGTGCCGGGCCGGCGACCGCTTTGAGCGCCGGCTCCACTGGCGCGAAGTCGCGCGGCTCCAGACCTTCCCCGACGACTGGCCGTGGGCGGGGGGCGACCGGGCGATCCTCAAGCAGCTAGGGAACGCCGTCCCGTGCGCGCTTGGCCGGGCGCTAGGTGGGGCGGTGGCGCGCGCCCTTGCCCCGCCAAAGGCGAAGCCCCCCAGCACCGACGTGGCGCTGGAGGGCTTCGCTAGGTAGCAAGAGGGTGAAGGGTTAGGCCCCGCTCCCGGGGCCTTGCACGACCTTGCCCTCGGCGTCGAGGGCGTAGTAGGTGGTGTCGTCGAGGGCGTCGGTGGCGAGGTAGAGGAGGCCATCCTCGTCGGGCGCGAGCCCGAAGCCCGGCTGCCACTCGTGCCCCCGGCGGATGCGCAGGTAGGCTTCGGCGCGCTGGGCTTCGGTCGCTCTCAGACTCCCGTCGGCCACGTTTGGTCCTCCCCGTTGGGGCCCTGCCCGAACAGGGCTCCCGCCCCGTTGCCCTCGTCGTCCTGCGACGGGAAGATGACCGTGCCGTCGTCGAGGTGCAGGCAGATCGCGCTCTGATACCAGCCGAGCGTCTTGACCTCCTGATCCGTGAGCCAGCGAACCGCGACGATGCGCTTGCCGACCAGAGCCTTGCTCGCCTCCGCGTTCCAGCGAGCCTTGCGGTCCTTGGGGGACTCGTTGAAGGGCGGCGCGACGAAGGGCTCCCCGCCGTTCGGGCAGCCCCCGGCCGCCTCCAGTTGGTCGTTGCTGTGGGTCTCGCCGCAGGGGCAGGTCATCGGGATGGTCTCGATCGTGGCGGCCTTCTTCCTAGCCATGGTTACTTGCCTCCGTTCTGGGTCTCGGCGTTGAGGTGGAGGGCGACGGTCTGCTCGGGCATCTTGTAGGTCTTGCCGTCCGACGTGCGGCAGAGGATCGGGTACTTCCGCGCGCGCGTCTTGATGCCGATGACCGTGTAGGTCTTGCCCATGCGCCGGAAGGTCATCCCGAGGTGCTCGGGCTTGAGGCCGTAGAGGTGCGCGAGGCGCTTGAAGTCGACCGCCTCGCGGGTCTCGACCGTGCCGTCCGCGCTCTTGACCGCGCACTCGATCTTGAGGGTGAAGTTGCCCGCCGTGAAGGTGCCTCCCTTGCGGGTGATCTGGATGCCGAGGTCGGCGGCGAGGGCGGCGAGCGCCTCGTCGATGCGGGTGCCGACCTCTCGGCAGGCGGAGCGGTCGAAGGTAGTGATCTGGGTCTGGGTGGTCATGGGGTTCCTTGCTACAGGGAGAGTGAGTCGGTTGGGTTGGTTGGGTGGGTGTCGCTAGGCGACGGCGACGGCGGCGTCGTCGTCCGAGCCGCGCAGCCAGTCGGCCTTCTCGCCGTTGGCGACGATCGTCCAGAAGCGCCAGCCGTTGCAGGTCTTGGTCGCGCGAACGTAGCAGGCGGCGCGGCTCAGGCTCGGGAGGGTCTCGTTGGCCCCCTCGACGCTGATCGTGACCTCGCCCGTGACCGCGAGGCTTGCCGCGAACGTGTGGCCCTTGTAGGTGCCCGTGAGGCGGATCGCGCCGTCCTGAGCGACCGCGTTGAAGCGGGCGTCGTTGATCGCTCCGCTGGCGTTGGGTCGCCCTCGCGTCGCCTTGGCCGCCTTGGGGCCCTTGCTGGCGCGGCGCGCCTCGCGGCTGATCGCGGCGTCCTCAGCGGCCTTGAAAGCCGCCTCTTCCTCGGGGGTGAGGATCCCGGCGACCTCGCGGCAGCCCTTGCAGGTGACATCGGTGCCGTTGACGGCGAACGGCGTGGTGAGGAGGTCGGCGGGGGCTGGGAGGGTGTCTCGGTCGGCCATGCAGGCCGGGGCCGACCCGGCGAGCGCGCCGAGGTGAATGACCTTGCCCTTGCGGGCGCGGAGGGCCCACTCGACGAGCAGGCCGTCGAGGATGATCTCGTCGGCCTTGGTCAGCCGCGTCTTGTTCCAGGCTCGCTTGTCGGCCTTGGTCGCGTGCTTGATGAGGTTGAGCGCGAGGTCGACGCGCTCGCCCTTCGTGGTGGGGAGTTGGCGGGCGATCTGGTTGGCGGCGGTCGTCATGGCGTTGGGTCCTTTCCCTTGCTTGCTGGCCCAATAGTAGAGGGGCGGCTTCCGATTGTCGAGCACGAACTCTTGGCCGGTAGCAGAATTAGAGTCCCACCACTGTTAGAGTTAGAGCCCGGCGGCTCGGATAGAGCAAGGTTTCGCTCTCGATTCTCGGGCTTGATGTCGCGGTTGCCCACGAAAGAAGGCCCCCCACCGCTCGGGTAGGGGGCCTTCCCGATTCTAGGCAGGCATCGGCCTGGAACCGGGGAACGTGGGGGTTCCGGCCGCAGGCTACAGCTCGGCCACCATGCGGTCCAGGTCGACGCCGAACTTCTCGAGGAAATTGGCAGCGCCGACCTCACACGGGTCCCCTGCGGTATTCAGCACGACGATGATCGGCTCCATCTCGGCATCCTCGGCGGTGTCCCACCACTCGATCAGGGCCGCGACGATCTCGGCAGCGCGAGGGCCTCCCACGCCCCACTCCTCAAGCATGGCCTGAGCTCGGAGGCACTCGGACAGCGCCACCGAGGCCCTAAGACGCCGCGCGCGCGAGCTGTGAGCCCGGAACCGCGACGAGCCCAGCGGCGCGCGCTTGGGCGGCCAGGGCGCGCAGGTCCTCGACATTCTGCTCAAGATCGGTGAGCGCGCGATGCGCGGGGGCCGTCTTCTCCGAGCCAAAGAAGTAGCGGAGCGTCGTCAGGTCAAAGTTGCGGTAGTGGAACCGCTTCACGACGCGGGGCATGTGGGCCCTGAGCCAGCGGCGGTCGAAGTGAACCCCCGACCCGGCCATGTAGAGCCCGGTCGCGCCGTGACGCTCGATCCACTCGACGAGTTGGTCCTCGGCCTGCCGGACGCAGAGGTTCGATCGCTCGACCTCGACCCAGAGCCCCGAGGTCTCGTGCATCTTCACGACGAACGGATCAAGCTCGGCCATGTCGAGCCCGCGCCAGCCGATGACGACCCGAATGTGCGCGAGCTCGCGCAAGTGCTCATCGGTGAGCAGGAGGGCGACCTCGAGCAAGCGGTCCCCGTGAGGGTTCAAGCCCGTGGTCTCAACGTCGACCCATAGCAGCGGTGCGTGCATGGGGCCAGGCTAGCCCGGCACTCCGACACCACGGGGCCTTACAAGGTGATGGCGGGGCGTTAGGTGAGCGCCGGGGTCTGGAGGGGGCGCTTCCATTGGTCGGAGTTGCTCGATCCGCCGTAGGGGTCGGCCTGGTTGTTCGCGGCGCTCGAGAGGTAGTCGAGCGGGCTGGTGGCGGCATAAGCCGCGTTCCCCGCCCGCTTGCCGAGGCGATCCTCGACCGTGCTGGCAACCGAGCGCATGAGCGAGGCAGCGTCGTTGGCAAGACGGCCTGCGTGACGGAACCCGGCACGCGGGTCGCTGTCGAGCCTCGCCCGGATGTCAGGGAAGGGCTCGGCCTTGGCGCGCATCCTGTCGGCGACCACGGTGCCCCCCATAGACACCCGTGGCAGCGCCCAGCGCGAGAGTTTGGCCGCCATGCTCCGGGCCGCTTTCGCCATGTCGGCGGAGACGGCCACGTCGTTGTAGAAGCCCGAGCGGAGACCGTTCTCTGGGTCTGGATGCGCGTCGATGGTGGCCTGAGCAGCCGCGCCGGCCCGGTCGAAGTAACTGGACGCCTGCCGAAGATAGCGCGCGGCGGCCTTGGCGACGTCCTTGACCCACACGTCCCCCGGGAGCGCCTGGCCTTCGGGGTTGAGTACGTAGCGCCGGTAGCCTTGCTGGATCGCCCAATCGCGCGGGGTCGCGCGGTAGGCCGCGGCGAAGTAGGCCGCTGCCGCGCTCGAGTCGCCGGGAGCCTCGTGGTAGGCCCGCTCAAGCTCGCGCACGCGCTCGTCGGTCTCGGCGAGCTGCCCGGCCCCCGCACCGCGACGCCCCCACGACTCACCTAGCGCCGCACGGGCCTTGTCCAGCACCACGGAGAGTGCAACCGACCGGCCGAGGTCGTCGCCCCGCGAGCCGCCAGACTGGGCGCGGAAGTGCCACACCCGGCCACGGGTCTCAGCCCGAATCCATTGGCTCTCGTCCCCCGCACGGCTGATGACGATCTCGCTCTGTCCGCGAGGCTTCACCACGTAGCCGGGCCCGAGCTCGGCCTGGGCCGCCGAGGCCCACCGCTCGGCCGCGCCCTCACGAAGTTGCCGCGACTCGCTCATGTAGCGCCGAAGCTTGCCAGCTCGCAGCCAGCCCTTGCGGGCGTAGTCTGCCACGGCCTGGCGCACGAGGCCGGCGACGGTCCCCGGGCTCCGCTGCATCGTGGACGCGCCGCCGTTGTCCGTGACGGAGTCCGCGAAGTGACGGCCCCACCTCGAGTCGAGTAGACGCCGAACCGCAGCCGCGTCGCCCACGTGAGGGAGCAGGGCCTCGGAGGCGACCTCCCACGCCGTCTGGGTCAGCGACCGGGGGATCCCGGCGATGATCATCGTCCCGTAGAAGCCCCAGCCCTCGTTCTCCGTCGGGAGCACGGCCTCGGCCAGTGACTCGGCCAGCTCGAAGTAGTGGTTCCCCTGGAACACGCTGCCCCGCGGGTCGAACCAGAGCCCGTCCCGCTCCTGTCCCAGCACCTTGATGGGTGCGTCGAGCTCGACGGAGATGCCGCCGACAGGAGAGCGGCCGATCTTGCCCGTGAACGCCACACCATGATACTCCCCGCGCACCCGAGCCCCGACCCGCAGGTTGCTGGGGACCGCGCGGGACCCGGCGAGCTCGGCGACGTCGTGCATGTCCTTGAGGGCATCGTTGACGGAGTTGCGCGACGCCCCCTTGACGGCGGGCTGGGGAGTGGCGTTGGCGGTCGCGTAGGTCAGCTCGGCGAACCACGGGCTCACCCGATTCGGCCGACCCACACTGAACACGTAGCGGCCCTTGGGGAGCCCGCTGCCCGTGTTGGGGGTCATGACAGCCGTCCACGACAGCCTGTTCTTGGCAAGGCGAGCCGGCCCCGCGAGCCGCAGGTCGTAGCCAAGCCGCTTGAGTTTCATAGGGACCGCCCGCTCGAGCGCAGCCGCAGCCCCGTCAGGCAACTCCTCGGTGCTCTCGCGCAGCATCGATTCGTTCGCCTCGGGCACGAAGACCGGGACGAGCTTGAGGTTCATGGGGCTGACCCACGCCTGGCGGCCGGGGAGCCGGATGAAGTCCTTGACGTTCGGGCCGTTCAGCGCGTCGAACCAAGGCTTTGCGCCCGCCTTGCCCGAGTGCCGCCAGAGCGAAGCGTCGGCCAGGTCCACGATCTCGACCTGGGGAGGCGTGCGCCGCCCCGAGACGCTGAGGTAACGCTTGCGCCCAGCCTGCGTGAGCTCGATGGCAAAGCCCTTCTTCTTCATGCCCCTAGGCGCTCGATCGCCCATCTTTAGGCCCGCCGTGCGACCCCCCGAGGTGGAGCCCCCGGTGTAGGTCAAAGGTGTGCCCGTGACCCTGACCGGCTCGGCAGCCGCCTTCGGCTTCGTTGCGGCGGGCTTGGGAGCTGCCTTCCTCGCCGAGCTCGGGGCGCTTCCCGTCACGCCCTTCGGGATCGGGACGCGAAACTGCTGGACCTCTCTCCGGTTGAAGCCCGTCCCGCGCATCTCGCTCGCGGCCTGGAAAGCGACGCCCGCGAGTTTGAGCTTGCCCGTGAGGTCGCGGACCAGGTTGTGGGCGTTGCCCTCGCTAGGCGTGATGAGGAGACCATCCTTGCCCTGGTCCTCGACGTAGTTGCCGTAGCCCGCGAGGTCCTTGATGCGGGCCACGAACTCGACCCGGGTCTCCTTCTTGGTCGCCTTCTGCTTGCCTAGCGGCATGTACTCCTTGACAGCCGCGATGAGCTCCTTGAGCCCAGGCTGGTAGAGCCCGGGGATCGCGACGGCATCCCAGCGGCTCTCGCCCTTCTTCCTGGCGACCCTGATGGTGCTCTTGTCGCCGCGGTAGCGGGGGTCAGCCGACTTCCACATAACGAGAGGGCCCTTACCGTCGTGAGGCCGGGGCGACGGCCAAACGGTCACCTCCGTCACGGCCCCTTCATCCCTGCCGACCCGGTTCTCCTCGAAGTCCACGTCGTAGCCCTTGCCGAGCGCCTTGCGGACATCCTTCACCATCTGCTCGGCGGCCTTGCCCTCCGGACTCCTCCCGGTCCTGGCGAGCGCAGACGCCTGCGCGGCCTTCACCCTGACCTTCTGCTGCTTCACCACATCACGCTTCTTGCGCTGGACGGTGCCGGGCGGGGTCGCGCTGAATGAGATGTAGGACTTCTCCTCGCCCCAATAGGAGAACTGCGTGCCCGACGGGAAGTCCCCCGACCGCTCCGCATCCGCCACGGCCTTCTTGCCGACCCGCTCCACGGCGTCGTCGATGTCCATCTCGGAGTCGCCGTAGGTGTCCCGAGGGATCGAGTCGTCCCTCCATGAGATTTGCATCTCCGAGCTGCGCGCCGGGTCCCACTCGACCCGGTCCGCGTCGCCGCGACCGGCGAGCCTGCGCAGGCCCCGCTGAGCCTTGAGCACAGCCTCCGGGCCGCCCCAATCATCTTCCGCCTGGGACTTCGCCTTGTCCTTCACGGACAGGGCCTTCTTGACCTCCTTCTCCTTCTTCTTGACCTCGGCGGCCGAGGGGACGAAGTCGTTGCCAGACTTCTTGAGCCCGAGGCCCTTCAGGTAAGTCTCCGCCTCCTTCTTGGCGTTGGTCCCCGTGAACTGCGCCATGACCGGGCGGCGGCCGTCGCGCGCCTTGCCGTAGACGATGGTCGCTGGCTCCACCGTGAGCGGGGCCTGATCCTTCACGTTCGCCTTGTCGGGCGGGAAGTTGCCGAAGTAGAGGTTGGTCATGGAGAAGGGCCCGGCCTCGGCGAGCTCGCCAGGACGCCCCCAGGACTCACCGAGCCCAAGGCGCTTCTTCATGTAGGACACGAGGTCATGCGACGGGTCGCCGCAGCACATCTCCACCGACTCACCCTCGGCAAGAGGGAACCCCCGGTAGCGCGACAGCTTGGCGAACTTCGCATAGAGGCCGGGAATCTCGGGCTCGAGGCGGAGACCGAGATTGGGCCAGCGCGTGTCGCGGGGAGGGCGGATGGCTTGCCCTGCCTCCCTGGCGGCTCGCTTGTCATCCAGCATCTTGGCGTGAGCTCGGGCCGCAGGCAGGAGGGCCTTGAGGAGTGGCCCCACCCCCTTGATCTTGTGCTTCGCGGCGGCTGCCGCGACCATCTCCAGGTCGTTCAGGGTTGTGTTGCCCGGCTGCAGGCGATTCTGCTCGAGGACCGGGTGGTTGAGCTGCCGGCGCAGGCCAGGCTCAAGCTCGGCTAGCTGACCGAAGCCCCGGCGAGCTGCGGCGGGCATCTTGATGGCATCCATACCGGACAAGGGACGGTCGCCCGATAGAGTCCCCTGAGCCAGAGGCTCCCCCTTCCCTACCCGGGCATCGTACTTTCCTCCGCCCTTCAAGAACACGTCCTCACGAGCCGCCTTCCCCGTCGCTTGGCCCGTCCTGTTGTCCCGGGGCTGCACCCAGGCCCCCATGAAGCGGGGCCCCGGCATCGCGATGTAGTAGTCGCGACTTCCCATGTAGCCCAAGTAGTGTCGGGCCACGATCATCATTCGTGACTCTCGGGCCGCGCGCACGGCCGCGACCCATGCCTGCGGGTCCGTCATGTTGGCCTGAAGGGCACGGAGCGCGCTGGGCGCGTCAAAAGCCTCCCCCAGCAGCTCGCCTCTACGGTGCTTGGGCGGCCCCGCCTCCGCCAGCCCCGATGGGAGAATGACGCCGGCCTCGGCCGCCAGCGCCTGGCCCATCGCGATGATCTCGGCCGGCTTGCGCCGCCCACGGTGCCACTCCCGTTCCGCCTTGTGCCCGCGCAGGCTACGCACCACGGGCCCCAGCATCCCGGCGGTGGGAAGGCCGACGTGGGTGGGGTACTTCATGATGTGTGAGATAGCCATGACGATGCGATTGCGGATCTCGTCCTTGGAGGTCGCACCTGGCCCAATTGGAATCCTGCTATCACCTTCCATCAGCCCCGCACCTGGCTTGCCCCAGCTAGCCCCAAGGCCCCGCTTCCGGGGAAGAGCGGTCGGCCAGGACTTCGGCCAAGCTCGGCGCAGCTCAGGATGCTCCCATCCGTGGCTGGGCGAGAAGTCTCCGAGGCTGGCGAAGCCAAACCGGGACATGGCGTTGGCTACGTCGCGAGCCGAAGCGCCGCCGAAGCCGCCAGGAACACTGCTCCAGATGCCAAACGCATCGTCCCAGGCGTTCAGGAGCGCCGAGTAGACGCGGTCGCCGAGGCGCTGCGCTTTCTCCAAGTCAAACTGAACTAGCTGAAACACTTGCTGCGCGTTGACGGCCTCCATCAGCCCCGCACCTGGTCCGACGACGCTGTCGTCGAGGAGCCACTCCTCGGTGTCCTCGTCGTAGAGCAGGCTCTTGATGTCGAAGTGGCCGGTCGCGTTCCCGGCCCTCCACTTGATGACACCGTCGCGGCCGACCTTGCTGATCTCGACCCCGCCGTGCCCCCAGATACTGGTCTCCACCCGGTCGTACGGCTCGGGAACGATCCCATTCCGCTTCCACTCACGGTATTCGAGGTAGCCCTCCATCAGGCCAGCACCCGGCTTGCCCCAAGTCGCACTCGCGCCCAGCCGAGCTCGCGTGCGGTTGGCGCTCGCGCGACCTCGAGACGCTGTGCGTCGCTTACCCGCCTGCGTGCTGGCCTTGCCTGCTCGAGCGCGCTTGCTCATTCGCTGGCCCGCAGCCTGCTCCTTGCTCATGCCCTGTTGGCTTGCGGCTCGCCTCGTCTTGGCTGCCGCGGTGGTCTTGGCTAGGTTCGCCCGGCCGCGGTTGCTCTGCCGGATCTGCCCTCCACGGGCCCGGTCCTGCGCTCGGCCCTGCGCGTGCGCCTTCGCCCCCCGCACAGCCGCCTTGGCCCCCTTCACGGCGAGTTTGGCCCCGCCAACGGCCGCCTTCGCGCCGAGCTTCGCGGTCCCGACCGCGGCCTTCGCTCCGAGTTTGGCCGTGCCCTTGATGACGGACTTGAGGGCGCGGCGAAGGAGCCCAGCCTCGTCGAGCTCGGCGTGGGCTGACTCGTCGACCTGGCATGGTGCGCAGGAGCCTCCGCAACGGCAGCTCTCCTCGACGCTCTCAAGGATGTCGTCCACCCCGAGGTCCCCCTGCTGAATCATGGCGATGGCGTAGTCGGCCAGGTCCCGGTCGTCCACGAAGTCATCCAGGTCGTCATGCCCTGCCAGCTCGAGGCGGTAGCGAAGCTCGCCGCCCTTCACCTTCCGAATGGCACGCTGCACGGCTGGGCCCAGCCGAGCCTCCTGCACGCGGTCCCACGCGAGGGAGAGCGAGGCGGCCAGCTCGAGCGGCATCCCCTTCTCCTCGTGGAGCACCTTGACACAGTCAGCGCGGCGCAGGATGGCAGCGCCTTCTTGAAGGACGTGGTCCGGAGCGGCCTCTAGGGACGCGGCGGTGTTCCACACGGCGAGGGTAGTGGGCATAGTGCCTCCGAATGCCGGCCAGTGTAGCAGCCGGGCAGGTCAGCCCTCTACCACACTCCGGGCTTTGGCACGCTGCTCTGCGAGAAGAACCGACCGCGGCGTCGTGGCCCGCCGAACGAGACGAGCTGCGGCTTCGATGTCGCTCGAGGCGGCCTCCTTGAACGTCCCCGTCTTCTGAGCAACCCAGCCAGCGTAGAAACTCGCCCAGGCAAGCTTGACGCCATCCTCGTCGAGCTCGACATCGGCCTGCCCGAGCCAATCGCGGAACACCCCCAGGGCGTGCTGCTCGTC
>Ga0114918_10002102_pt1 | contig 17862 bp, 17 predicted proteins | sample LantaG_FD_87015 | JGI IMG/M metagenome (GOLD analysis project Ga0114918, IMG submission 87015) | Deep subsurface microbial communities from Baltic Sea to uncover new lineages of life (NeLLi) - Landsort_02402 metaG | ecosystem: Environmental > Aquatic > Marine > Oceanic > Sediment | place... | reverse complement strand
CATTTTGAAATAGATAGCAGTGAAAAAACATAAGAAGAATCTCGCAGGGGGAAAGTGACAGCGAAAAGAGACACAGACGAAGGAAAAAAAAAAAAAAAAAAGGAAAAAAAAAGCGATAAGTTGATTTTTAGTTTAAAAACTCTAAAAAAAACCCCTAAAAAAAAAAAAAAAAAACTCTTGTTCCAACGACTACTCACCCCTCCCAGCTCGACCGTCGCGTCCATCGCTGACTTGACCTGCGCAGCGGCGTACGCGAACACCGTCGCGTTCGGGCTCGTCGCGGCCCCGTGCGCGTACCTCGCGTGCTTGAACAGCTGGGCGGTGCCCCACAGAACTTTCTTGCCCGTCTGCTTCTGCAAGTGTTTGGCGAGCTTGACCACCGACGCCAGGTTGGCGTTGGACTCCTCGAGCGTCTTGCCCTCGGGGGCGATGTCCCTGTCGTGGAAGGCCCAGTAGTCCACGCCCAGCTTGTCGAGGAACTCGAACATGGCCCGCATGCGCCTGTGGGCCACCTCCAGCTCGGGCAGAGACTCGTCCTCCCACGGCCAGACGCGGGTGGGGCCGCCAAAGGGGTCGCCGCCGTCGCCGCGCAGCGTGTGCCAAAAGGCCACCGAGAAGCGCAGCCACTCGCGCATGGTCTTTCCCGCCACGACCTCGTCGGCGTTGTAGTAGCGGAAGGCGAGCGGGTTCTTGGAGTCCGGGCCCTCGTATTTGATCTTGGCCACTCCGGGGAAGAACTCTGCCTTGTTCGGGAGGTGGCCCCTGGTGGTGGGGCATTGCTGGGTCTCGGGAGAGGCCTTGGTCGCTGCGAAGGTGGGCAGAGGGGAGGCGGAGAGGGCCTGAAGGAAGGGAGAGGAGAGAGAGAGAGAGAGAGAGAGAGAGAGAGAAGAGAGACAAGCGGGGGAGGGGGAAGTGAATGAGTGAGTGAGGCGTGAGAGAGAAAAGCGTCGAGGTCGAGCAGTGGCGGAAAACGCGCCAATCGATGAATGCTCCGATTGGGAGAACCAACGCGTCGTCTCCTGAGTATTTAGAGCACGTATCTCTTCTCTCCTCTATCCGCAGCGTCTTGCAACCGTCAAACCACGATCGCTGACACAGAAAAGAAGAAGAACCAAAACGCACCAGCACCGCGACAGCGGCAGCGGAGAGGGAGAACTTCATCTTTTTCGCGTCTGTTTGAAAAGGAAGTTCGATCGACGACGACGAAAAAAGGAGAAGAGGCCAGTCGGCTTTCAGAAAATGACTCTGTTGCTGGTGCGGTCGAGCGATCACGGAGCTTTACTTCGAGGCGGATGTCTCTGGGGGAAAGAGAAACGGAGTAGAAGGGGGAAGAAGCAGAAGCGAGAAACTGCTAACGAAGGAGGAAAAAACTTGAACAAGATTTGTGACGAGACTTTTTTCTCGTTTCTTCTTCTTCTCTTTCCTCAACCTCCTCCTCAGCCACCTCGGCGTCCTCCACCTCTCCGCCTCCACACTTTTTTTGATGCGCAGGTGTTCGAATATCCAAACGTGTTTTTTTGCAAGTACAAAGTGAAGAACAAAGTGAGAATCTACAAGAGCCCCTCCAGCGCGGCCCAGACCACCTCGGCGGCGGCCTCCCCGTCGGCCGCGGCCCGCAGCGCCGCGGCCGCGAGCGACCTGGTGTTGCTGCCGGCGTTGCTGCTGCTTCCTCCTCCTCCTCCCCCTCCTCCGCCTGCTGCCGCCACCAGAGCCAGCTCCGCCACCACGGCCCCGCCGCTGCTCAGCCTGCCCAGCACCTCCCGCCTCTGCGCGATCGAGAGGTCAAAGAGAGACGCCAGCACGTCCCCGTCGAGGAACTGCGGCGGCGAGGAAGGAGGAGAAGAAGAAGGAACCGAGATAGAAGGAGGGCGGCGGTCGCGGACCGGCAGCAGCGCGCTCGCTCGCTCCGCGAGGGGGTGCGTCCCGTCGGCGATGGCCGCCAGCGTCGCCCTCCTGGTGTCGTCGAAGGCCCGCGTGGCAACGCGCATGGCCGTCGCCACGCGCGCGCGGCGCCGCGGGTCGTCCATCTCCTCGGGTAAAGGGAGCGCGAGCGGCGGGAAGGGGGCCGGGGCGTCGGCGGTCGAGACAGGCGCCGGAGCGAGAACGTTTTCGTTGGTGTTGTTTCCGGTCCCGCCTGCTCCTCCTCCGCGTCCGTTCCCTGCCACCGCAGCCACTGCCGCGGCCAGAGCCGTCCCGACGCTCCTGGGAGAGAGGGGAGGCATCGAGGCCGCGGCCACGGCTGCCTCCGCCGCGGCGGCGAGCGAGCCCTCCCTTTCCATCTCGCTCGTCCCCGCCGCCCCCGCCGCCGCCTCTGCCGCCTCTTCTTCCTCCTCCTCCTCGGCGGCAGCAAGCACCGCCGCGGCGGCCTCCCGACCGGCAGCGTCGGCGACGACAGAAGCCCAAGGAGGGCAGAACGGGAGTCGTTTTTCTGGTTTCGGAGGGGAAGGGGTGCAGATCGAGGGTCTCTTGAGCGACGGCGGGATGGCGAGCGGCGACGGTGCCCCCGCCGGAGAAGAGGACTCGAGCGCCGCTTGGATCAGCAGCAGCGCGGCTCCCAGCTCCGGCGGGATCTGGCGCACAGCGAGCAGAGCGCCGGCGTCGTTGCCAAAGAGCCAGGTCGGGTGGCGGTGGTTGCTGCGTTGAGCTTGTGCAAGCTGCTCCGAAGCGATAGAAGAAGAAGTGGAAACGAAGAGCCCCTCGCGGCACCGCTTCTTCTTCGTCGACGTCGGCGATTGCGGCTCGTCGCCTTTGCTCCCACCGAGGTTTTTTCTTCTTCCTCTCTCGTCCTCGCCGTCGACACCGCCGCCTCCGACCAGCTCCACGGCGCAGGTCACCCTCGCGCTCCCGCTCATCCTCCCCAGGGAAGCGTCAAAGAGGCCCCTCTCGGAGTTGACGGCCCCAACCGCCGCAGCCCTGGCGCCTCCGCCGCCGCCGCCTTGGCCGCCGCTGCCAGCGACGAAGAGCGGCGGCGGCGGCGCGAGGGCAAAGAGCCTTCCGGCGACGGCGTCCCCGCCGACGACACCAAAGTTTGAAGGGGCAGAGGAGCTCGGCCACGCGACGGGCATCGCAGCCGAGGCAGCCCAGGGCGTCGAGCTGGCCGCGAGCGGGCACAAGAGGTAGCCGGCGCGAGGAGCAGCAGCAGCGTTGTTGTTCTCGTCGGTTTCCGAACGAGCCGCCGCCAACACTGCGAAAAGCGAAACGCCGTCGCCGCCGCGCTGCCCGCCCCCGTCCGCGACGGCGATCACGCAAAAGGAGGAGGAACCGTCATTCGTAACAGCAGGATCGTCATCGTCAGCGACGGCGAGGACGCTCAGGGAAAGCGCCGACCCGCCGCCGCGGAGCCGGCACACGGCGCGCGTCCTGAGGCTGCCGCGCAGCGCCGGCAGGCGAGGGAGGAGATGCCCTTTCTTCCGGCGGAGGAGCGGGTGCGACGCAGGGGCCCGGGCCGCCCCCGCCGCGGTCGCCTCCATCGCCGCCGCGGCGTCCCTCTGCACGGCCTCGGTCGCCCTGGCCCCGCCTCCCGGGTGAACGCCCCAGTGGCGCGACCGAAGGCCGGCGACTTGGAAGGCGAGCGCCGCCGTTGCTGCCGCCGTCCTCCTGGGCGGAGGCGGAGCGACGTCGAGGAGCACGAGCCTGCGGGAGACCACCGCGGCGAGCCCGCCGTCGGGCAGAGAGGCGAGGGCGTGGAGGCGCTCGTCGGGGAGGCAGCAGACGTGCGCGACGAGGGTGACACGCCAAGGGGAGGAGGAGGAAGGAGAAGAAGAAGAAGGGGCTGCTTTGTTTTTGTTTTTGTTGCCGCCGTCGGCGTCTTTGTCGTTTTCTTCTTCTTCTTCCGCCGCCACCGCCGCCACCTTCTCGAACGCGAGCACGCGGATGCGGCCCGTGCCGCCGCCACCCCTGGCCTCGGCGTTGCTCGAGAGGGCCAGCCAGCAGACCGGGTTGGTGTTGTTCCGGCCCGCGGGCGCGGAAGGAGCTGGAGCAGAAGGAGGAGGAGGCGGGAGCTCTCCACCGTCGAGTCCCGCTCTCGCCTCCGCTTGCTCTTCTCCTCCTCCTTCTTCTCCCTGCGCGGCGTCGAGCATCTCTGCGTCGTCGTCGTCGTCTTCGGGCGCTGCCACCGGCGTTGCCGCCGCCGCCGCAGCAGCAGCAGTTTCAGCAGCGCGCCCTCTCGTCACGGGGCCCCGGCCTCCGGCGCCTGCCCACGCCGCCCTCGCACCTGCCGCTGCCGCTACCGCCTCTTCCTCGTCCTCGTCCTCGTCCCCCTCGCCGCTGCTGCTGCTGCTCTCCAGAGCCGCGGCGAGGCCCTGTCTCTGCTGCCTCTGCCTCATCCCCCCCCTCGGCTGCGGCGGAGGCAACGGCGGGCGCGCGGCAGCGTACCCTTCGTCCTCAAGGGGTTCTGCTTCTTCTTCTTCTTCTGGCATCGTCACCGAAGTCAGGCAGGCCCGCAGCTTCGCCTCCGCCGCCGCCGCCGCCGCCGCCGCCGCAGAGGAAGAAGAAGCTGCTCCACTCATGCTGCACAATGCGACCAGGCCAGTGATGGTCTCCGAGTACGCCACGCTGTGGCGGGCGAGCACCTCGCCCGTCGAGGCGTCGGCGAAGACGATGCCCTTCTCGCTCGCGGCGGCGACGACGGCCGGCAGAGACGCCGTCGAAGAAGCGTCTTCTTCTCCTTCTTCTCCTTCGTCTTCCTCTTCCCCGTCTTGGCCTCCGCCGCTCCTTCCGCAGGTCGAGAACGAGAGCGCCGCAACGTGCGAGAAGCGAGACGGCAGCGAGCGTCCCCCTCCATGCATCTTAGTCAGCAGCTGCAGGGGCGAGAGGCAGGGAGAGACGGCGACGACGGAGAGGGAGGCGTCGGCGCCGGCAACGAGCAGGCACGGCTTCTTCGTCTCTTCTTGTTCTTCTTCCTCTTCTCTGTCGCATCCTACTGCTGCTGCTGCGCCATTCCACAGTGCGACGGCGTGGAGCGCCGCTGTGTTCCCTCGGAGGTTGAGCCTCGAGACGCGGGCCGGCGAAGGAGAAAGAGAAGCGGGGTCGAGGGAAACGACCGCTGCATGCTCTCCGACGGCTAGCGCGACGGCCGTCATCTTCCTTTTCCCTTCCTTCCCGCCGCCGTTCCCCGGCGGAGGCGGCGGCGGCAGCAGCCCCGGCGGCGCCGGCCTCAGCGAGACCGGCAAAGAGCCCAGCTTGACGTGCGTGAGGGGCTCGAGGCGCCACGGCGAAGGAGAAGGAGAAGAAAGAGAAGGAGAAGTCGAAGGTGGCACGACCGCGGCGTGCGACAGCGAGCCGCAGCGCCACCCGACGAGCACGCTGACGCCGACGCCCGCGGTCCCTCCCGAGGGCGAGGGCGATGACGACGAGACGAGAATCGCCGACTCGGGCACGTTGGGGGGTGCGGGGGGCTCTGGAGAAGACGCGGCCGCAGCTGCGGAGGAGAGAGGCTGCTGCGGCGGGGGAGGAGAGGAGCCGGGCTTTGTCGTTGCCGTCGCTGTCGTCGTCGCCGCCGTCGCCACTGCAACCTCGGCAACAGCAGTAGCAGCAGCAGGGAGCAGCAGCCCCAGCTCCCTGGGCGGCGGCGGCGGGGACAGCTCCGCGAGAGGGAACACCGACGCCGAGCAGCAGCTGCGATCGCCCCGGGCGTCACGCGTGACGCTGACGCCCAGGAGGGAGACCCCAGGGCGGTAGCTGCCGACGAGCGCGAGGAGCTCGAAGGCGAAGCCCGACTTGCTGATCTTTTCCCCGCCTTCACCACGCTGCTGCAGGGCCAGGCACGAGGCCTCGTGCGGCAGGGACAGCTCGGCAGCCACGTCCAGCCTGAACGGGGGCACGTCCGAGGGGGCAACATCAGCGGAGGAAGATTTGGAGTTGGCTTGCAGCGCCAGCAGCGTGACGCCGCGCGCCCCCGTCGTCGAGAGCAGCACGAGCCCGCCGGTCGCGCCCGAGGTCGCGGCCGCGGAGATTGAGCTCCCCGCCGCGGGGAGGAAATCCCGCGCCAAGATCGGAGGAGGAGCCGATGAAGAAGACAATGAAGAAGCGGCGGCAGCCCTGGCGGCGCGGGAGGCGTCGCAAAGGCGGACCCTCGCCGTCGTCGCGTGCGCGGCGAGAACGACCGCGACTTCTTCCTCTTCTTCCTCCTCGAAGATCTCGCCGAACGCCAGAGTGCTCTCATCGGCTGCTGCGCCCAGGGCCGCCGTGGCGTCGACTAGGGACGACGGAGAAGATGAAGAAGACGGAGAAGAGGTAGAGGGAGAAGGACTGAAAGAGCTCGCTCCTCCTCCGGCGAGCGCGCGAGACGCCGCCGCGAACGACACCATCACCACTCCTCCTCCGCTTCCGCTTCCATTTCTCTCACTCATCTTCGACCTGTTCGCCTTCGTGGGCACCGCCACGGACCACATCCCGCCGACCCCTGGAGCGGACCCGGCCCCGGACGTGGAGACGAGCGCGGTCGCCGCCGCCCCCGGGGTGACCGAGGCCGCCGACGAGGAGCCGAACGCTAGCGTCCTCGCGTCGTCGCTGTCGACCCCCTCGTCGAAGCGCGTCACGAAGAGCGCCTCCGGGTACGCGCCGTCTTTTCTCGAAGAGGAGGAGTCCACGTCGACGACGGGGCCCAGCACGCGGCGGAAGGGCACGGGCGAGCGGGGCGGCATGAAAAAGTCCAGGCCGTCCCTTTCTTTTTCGGAAGGAGGAGAAGGGAAGGCAAAGGCCCCGGCAGAAGGGGCGACGATTTCCGCTGTCCCCTCGCGCGGCCACACCAGCGCGCGCCGCGGGCCCAGGGGCACGAGAGCGACGGTCGGGGGGATCCGGATCCCGTTGTGGCGGGCCGGGGGGAGCTCACGGAGGCGGAGGGAAGGAAGGGGAGCAGTGTCGCTGCCGTTGCCGTTGCCGTCACGGTTGTCGACGGCGACGACGACCTCGACGCCGACGCGACGGACCGCGCCGCGCTCCGCCGCCAGCCAGAGAACGAACGACGAGGGAACCGCTGATGAAGGGTCCGTCGGCACCAGCTCCGCCGCGGTGATTCGACCTCCGAAGAGCTCGCCGCAGACCTCCGGCGTCGAGGGGGCGCGGAGGAAGTCGCGGCCCTCGGCGGCGGGCACGGGCTCGATCCTGCCCTCGCGGAAGGTGCCTGTCTTGCACACAGCGACGGTGCCCTCTCCGTCGACGACCAGGCACGCGAAATGCGGAGGAGAACGACGACAGCGACGAGGGGAAGCAGAGACGATGCCACCGGGGTAGAGCGGCACAGCGAAAAGGTGGTCGAAGACGAGGGAAGCCTGCTCTCGCTCGCCGGGAGGCGGCGGCGGTGGCGATGGCAACCTCGGGAGCAGGAAACGGATGTCTTCCGTGGGAGGGCGCCACGTACGCGTCTCTGCGGTCGCGGCGAGATCTGGAAACGAAGTTTCATTGGGAAAGGACCAGCGGAACCCGGCGAGAGCAGAAGTGAACCCTGGCTCCAAGAAGACGAGGGGCGCTGCCAGGTAGAACTCTCGAGGAAGACGAGGGCTCTGCTGCTGCTGCTGCTGCTGCTGCTGCTGCTGCCGCTGCTGCCGCTCTTCGACCCCCGACGGAGCTGCGGCGTCCCCCAACACGAAAAGAGGCCTCGCATAAATCCAGAGGGAGAGAATTCGGGATTCGGTGAGCGTGTAAGGCTCGGAGAGGCGGACGGAGAAGACGGCGCGTCGGTTGCCTTCTCCCGTGCCAGCGTTGCCGCCGCCGCCGCCGCCGTCACCGGTCGTCTCCTTCTCCTCCGCGACCTCGACACCCGTTAACACCAGCTGCCCGTACCTGCCCCAGGCAGCAAACATGGCCCCTTCGGGATGCACGGCGAGCATCGTATTCATTTTCAAAGAGCCCCTGCCGGGCTCATCGACCTTGGCGGACGCGAGCTCGAGAAACCTGTTTTTTTTTTCGTCGTCGTCGTCATCGGTTTCGTGAGTCGAGGTCTCTCTCGTTCTATCTCGTTATCTCTCTGTCGCTCTCTCTTTCTGCCTCGAAAAACACTCACCCGTCCTCCTCGGAGACCTTCAGAACCGTGACGCGCCCGGAGTCCGTCAGCAGCAGGAGCAGGTCGCGCGTGGAACTCTGTTTTGGTTTTGTGATGAGGTCGAGGTCGAGGGTGAGAGGAGACAGCGAAGCTCGGACAGCGAAGAAGAAGGAGAAGAAGCAACGGACTTTTGTTTTTCGCGCTGCATCTCGTGCCGTCTACATATCTTTCTGGATCGCTTCCGCTGACATCTATCGACCTATCCTCACCTTGACGGGCAGCGCGGCCACGGCGAAGACGCAGCCGTGCACCGCTCGACGGCAGACAACCTCGGGAACGACGATGGCATCATCATCGGCGTCGTCGCCATCGCCTTTGCTCTCTTTTTCTTTTTCGTCATCATCGCCAACTTTCCCTGGCGCGTGACCACCACGCAGAAGCTCGAGCGCGTCCGTCAGACCCAGCACGGTGTCGGGACTCAACGAACCGTCATCTCCTCGAAGAAAGAAGCCAGAGGCCGAGGCCACGAGGCTCGAGCTTGAGAGAACCGAGCGCGTGAGGAAACTCATTTTTTTTCCTTCGGCTAGAGCGTTCGAGAAAAGTGTTTTTTTCGTTCTCATTTTCGCTCTCGAAGAGAAAAGTTCAAATTGAAGCTTCGCCTCTCTTCCTCGCACGACTCTTCAACCATGCCTTGTCTTCCCAATCCACGCATGCAAGCAGCAGCAGCACAGAGATATCAGAGTGCCCCCTTAGTCAGCGCTCGAGCGGCAGCAGAGCACGCAGAGAGCGACGAGAAGCTCTCTTCGATCTTCGAATGGCGACGGCGATCTCCTCAACCTCGACCTCTTCAACCTCCTCCTGCGCCTCTCGACCTCCTCCGCCGCCTCGCCGCTTCGGCCATGGCCGCAGCCGTCGTCGTTACGACGCCATCGGTCCCCCTAGATGCTCTCGCCGCAACAGCTCTCCCGGAAAGAGCCTCGGCAGTGGCTTCTTCTTCTTCTTCTTCTTCTTCTTCTTCTTCTTCAACCTCAACACCAACTCCGCCGCCGCCGCTACCGACAAAGTTCCCCCCGCTGCGCTCCTTCTCCCTGCCGCGCGTCGAGCAGGCCACGCTCTCCAACGGCCTGCGCGTCTTCTACGTCTCAGACTCGCCCTCTACGGCAGGAGAAGAAAGGAATAATTCCAGCGGCGTCGGGACCCCGACAGCGAGGGGGGCCCTGCTGATGCGCGGCGGCCAGCGCGCCGCGTCGCCTCTCGGGGTCGCGACGCTCGCGGCCACCGTTCAGCGCGCCGGGGGCTCCCTGAAACACCCTGTGCCGGCTCTGGACGAGCGCCTCGACGATCTGGTTGCTTCCGTCGAGGCCGGCGCGGCCCAGGACGCCTCGGCCGTCTCCTTCGAGTGCCTCTCGGAGGACGCGGCCGAAGTCTTGTCGCTGGTCGGGGAGCTGGTGCAGTCTCCCGCTCTTCCCAACGACCAGCTCTCTCTGGCCAAGTCTCAGGTCGTGTCTCTGCTGCGGCACAGGGACGACTCGCCCGGGGCGGCACCGGGCAGGGAGGCCGCTCGCATGATCTATGGAGCCGGGAGCGTTTTTGCGAGGAACCCGACGGTAGAACAGGTCAACGCCATCCAAAGAAAAGATCTGGAGAACTATTTAAAGAAGTGGCAGAGGCCCGACGCGGCGGTGCTGACGCTGGTGGGGGACTTTGGAGGGAGTGGTTTTGGAGGCGGGAGCAAAGCGAAGAGCAAAACCTCAACTCCTCCACCACCTCCTTCGTTCTCCGCGCCCGCTTCCTCTTCCCCCGCCGCCAAGGCCGCCTTCGCCGCCGCGGAGAGGGCCCTGGGCTCCTGGCAAGTCGCCGAAGATCAGCCCGCGCAGCCCCCTCCGATCCCGACCTCGCCTCTGGCTGACGAGTCAAGCTGGAAGGGAAAGACCTTTTTGATCGACCGCCCGGGGCTGCCGCAGGCGTCGGTGGTGCTGGCTCTTCCCGGGGTCAGGCTCGACGACGACGACGCCCCCGCTCTGGATTTGCTGAGCGGGAGCCTGAACTCTTTCGGCGGGAGGCTATTCGACGGGCTGAGGACCAAGAGGGGGCTGGCTTACACCGTGGCGGCGAGGTTTGACACAGGTGAGAGGGGAGGAGGAGGAGGAGGAGACAAAGGGGAGGAAGAGTTTTTTCTTCTTTTTTCCCGTTCGTTCGGGGCGCGTCGAGGTCGAAAGAAAAACAAACGCTCGAAAACTCCACCTCTTTCCCCCCTACCACCCCACCTCACACCCCCACACTCACAGGCCAAGTCGACCATAGGGGCCTCTTCGTCGCCGGCGGGTCCACCGCCAAGCCCGCCGAGTTCGTCCAGGGGCTTCGCCAGGCCCTGCGCGAAGCCTCCAGAGACCCGCCCGCGGGCGAGGAGCTCGCCGCCGCAAAGGCCGAAGCTCTGAACTCGTTCGTGTTCAACTACGCAGACCCGGGCTCCGCCGCTGCAAGGGCGGGCGCCTACGCGCTGCTGGGCCTGCCTCCCAACTACCTCGACGAGTACAGGACAAAGCTGGAGCGGACCACCGATGCGCAGGTCGCTGCGGCGGCGAGGCGGCACCTGAGGCCGGACGACGCCGTCGTTGTCGTCGCGGCTGACGCCCGGGAGGTCAAGAGGAAGGGGGGCTTTTTGGACGGCGAGGTGGCATCGCCTCTGACGGTGGAGCCTGTGGAGAGGCCGTCTGCTGGCGTTTCGGTGATGCCGGGGGGGATTGTGGTGCCCAAGGCGCAGTAGTGATTTTTTTTTTCTGTGTGTGTGTAAGAAGGGAAAAAAGGTAGGGCAGAGAAAAGGTAGGGCAGAGAAAAGGCCAGTGGCAGAGCATTTTTTCTTCTTCTTCGGCGAAACGAAAAGGGAGCAGAGCAGCGCTTTTTTTGCCCCCACTCGATTTCCAATTCGTTTCGTCGCTCGCTACCCCATCTCCGCCCTCCAGATCGCGTCTTTCTTCCACTGGAACCGTAGAGCTCTTCATTCCGCCTTCGACTGTTGCGGGGATGAAGAGAAGCGCCAGCACCGCATCTGCTGCTCAGCAGCAGCAGATGCGGTCGTCGACAGCGTCGTCGGCGTCGACGTCAAAGATTCTGCCTTTGCTGCTGATGAGATTCTTCCTCGCTTCTTTGCTCCTCGTAGCCTCTGTCGCCAACGCTCGCGAGCTCAGGAGCACAAGAATCGGCCCGTGTGCCCCCACAGAGGTGCGAATTGGAAAGAAAAGAGTGGAGAATACTGGCGAAAACGCGCGATGCTTTCCTTCCTTCTTTTTTTCCTTTTGCCCTCGCTGCTTTTCTTCTGACCTTGTTGTTCTCTTCGTTCGACCTCGACCAACCAAAAATCGTTCCCTTTAGGTCCACCTCGCCCTCACCGACACGCCCTCGACCCTCCGCGTGCTCTGGTCTTCGGTCTCGCCGGACTGCGCCCCGCAGCTCGAGCTGGGAGTCCTGAGGTCCGTGGTCGAGGACGACGAGGTCGCGAGGGAGCTCCAAGGAATTCACAACAGCGGCGGAGAAAACCCGACTCTTTCGTCGTCTTCGCCGTCGTCGTCTTTGTCGTCGCCGTCGTCGTCTTTGTCGTCGTCTTTGTCCTCATCGCTCGACCAGTTCTTCTCGTTCGTCTCGGCAGACGTAGAGGCCACCCTGGAGCGCGCCTCTTACTCCTCCGCGGACCTGTGCGGCCCTCCCGCGTCGCGCAACGACGGCAACGGCGAGAAGAACCTCTACGCTGCGGAGCTGAGGGGGCTGGAGCCCGGGAAGCTGCACGCCTACAGGCTGTTCGGCTCTTCTGATTCTTCTGACCCTTCGTCTTCTCTTCTGAAGATCGAGGCGACCTTCCGCGCTCCCCCTGTCGCCTCCCCGACCTCCGGGGCCACCGTCCTCGTCTTCGGGGACATGGGCGACGCGCAGCACCCTCGCGGGAAGGACCCCGGGGCGCGGCTGGTCGCCGACGCCGTCGCCGCCGCCATCGACGAGGCGACCTGGAGGGGCGAAAGAGAGGTCATCGACCCCGACGACAGCGACTCCGACGCTGACGACAGCGAGGACCTCTCCCTCTCTTCCCTCTCCCGCCGCCGCAGGAGAGGAGGGACCGGCGGGAGAGGCGAAGGGCAAAAGAGGAAGAAGAGCTTCCCGGCCGGGGGCCCCCCGCTGGTCCTGAACGTCGGCGACATCAGCTACGCCGACGGAGACCCCCGAGGGTGGGAGCGCTTCATGGCCCAGGTGCAGGCTTCGGCGTCGAGGGCGCCGTACGGGGTCGCGGCGGGCAACCACGACGTCGGGTGGGAGGAGGTTGGGGGAGAGGGCGAGGAAGAAACGGAGGGGTCGGAGCAGGAGAGCAGGAGAAAGTGCGACGGCGGAGGCGGAATCGAGAGACGAAGGAACGTTGCCGTGAGAGACGCGGCGGGCTTCTCGCAGCCCTACCTCCCGGACTGGGGCGACGGCGCCTCTGCCGCGTTTGGACCGGACTCGAGAGGGGAGTGCGGCGTGCCCATGGCTGCGCGCTTTGCCGCCTTTGGGGCCCCCTCAAAAAGTTATTTGTCGAGAGACGACGACGACGGCAGAGAAAGCAACTCCTCCTCCTCCTCCTGCTTCCCCCCCCTCGGCCGCCCCCGCCCACCGCCCCCGTCCGACCCCACGCAGCCCGTGCGCCCCTTCTGGTACGCCTTCGACCACGGCCCGATCCACTTCGTCGTTGTTTCCACGGAGCACAGCCTCGAGCCGGGTTCGAGGCAGAGGGAGTGGCTGGAAGGGCATCTTAGGCTTCGTCCCGACGAGGAGGGGGGCATCGACAGGTGTAGGACCCCGTGGGTGGCGCTGGCGGCGCATAGGCCGATGTGAGTTTTTTGGTTGGCGTTTTGGTTTCGTTGCCGGAGAGAGAGAAACAGAGAGAGGGAAAGAAAAAGAGAAGAAAACATTCTCTCTCTCTTTTCTCAAACTTTCAACCTCTCACCTCTTTCTCTCTCTTTTTCTCTTCCCTGGCTTCAACTCCTCACCTCTCAACAACAGGTACGTCCCCTACCCGCACAAGTCCAACCGCCTCGCCGGGGAGCGCCTCCGCCAGAGCCTGGAACCTCTCGTCGACGTGGCGGGCTTCGACCTGGTCCTCTCCGGCCACGTCCACTCGTTCGCGCGCTCCTGCAACGCCGCCGGGCTGCGCTGCGTGCCTCGCTCGTCGGGAGGGGCCGTGCACTACACGCTGGGCTGCGGAGGGCGCAAGCTGTCCGGGATCGAGAGCGTGACCGACCAGCCGAGCTGGATCTCGGCGGCCGAGAACAGGTGGGGTTTTTTGAGGATCGACGCAGACGGAGGCGGAGGGTCGCTGACGGCGAGCTTCGTGAGGGCCAGCGACGGGTCTGTCGGGGACAGCGTGGTGCTTTACGGGACGGAAAGGCCGCCTCTGCACGCCTGCAGGGGTGGTTTCGGAGGGAGCATCAGGGGGAACGCGAGCTTTGTCGTCGAGGTCGCGTGAAAAAACTTTTCATTAGGTTAGAGCGTCATTATTTAAAAAAAAATCACCCAATTTTTTGTACTGATTCCTTTTATTTCTTAAAAAAACTCGAAACATTCTTCCCGTCCCTTTGTAAATAGGAAAAACACAATGCGCATTAGGAAAACACCATAAAGAGAGGGAGAGAGAGAGAGAGAGAAGCGGAGAGACTGATTGGGAAGACTTTTCACTTTTTTCCCTTTCTTTTCTCTTTGCACACACGATATTGTTTTTGATTTTTTCTTTCTACTTCTTCACTCGTGCTCTCTCTATCTCTAAAAAACACTAGCCTAAGAACACCATCCCTCTCTCTTTCGAACTACTGCTCAAACGCCTCCAAAAACAGCTGCTTGACGTCATCAAACTCCAGAGGCACCGGGTTGGTGAACCCGCAAGCGTCCTTCAAGGCGTTTGTCGTCAAATCATCAATAGCGGCGTCGAACTTTTCGCGAGACACGCCAAGGGCCTCGATGTTCCTGGGGATGCCGACGCGCGCTCCCAATTTCCTAATTGCGGCGACGACGGCCTCGGCGGCGGCGTCGGCGGAGACGTCGGCCGGCAAGCCCAGGCCCATGGCCTCGGCGACGTCGATGAACAGCGGCCTGGCCGCCTCTGACCTTTCGGCGTTGAAGGCCTGGACCCCGGGGAGCAGCAGCGCGTTGCAGACGCCGTGCGCCAGGTTGAAGGTGCCGCCCAGCTGGTGGGCCATCGCGTGGACGGCCCCGAGGGACGCGGAGTTGAAGGCCATGCCCGCGAGGAACTCGGCGTAACTGTTTTATGTGTGTGTGGGGGTGTTGAAGTTGAGTTTTTCTTCTTTTTGTTTCTCGACTTTTTCTCGACCCCGAAGAGAGACAAAAAACTTTCAAATAAAAAACTCCACTCACGCCATCTGCTCCCTCGCCTCCATGTTCTTGGGCTCCTCCACCGCGGTCACCAGGTGCTTCGAGATCAGCCTGATCGCGTGCAGCGCCGACGCGTCCGTGACGGGGGTCGAGGCGGTGGAGACGTATGCTTCCACGGCGTGCGTCATCGCGTCGAGGCCCGTCGCGGCGGTCAGCCCCTTCGGCATCCCCAGCATCAGCACGGGGTCGTTGACGGCGATCAGGGGCGTGCAGCGGGCGTCGATGATGGCCATCTTGACGTGGCGGGAAGAGTCGGTGATGATCGCGAAGCGGGTCATCTCGGAGGCGGTGCCGGCGGTGGTGTTGACCTGATGAGAGGTTGAGAGAGGTTGATGAGAGAGGTTGAGAGTTGAGAGAGGTTGAGAACAACAAAAAAGGTCGACGAAAGAAAGAAAAAACGAAAAATCTCTCTCTTCCACTTCCGCACCGCGACCAGCGGCGTCATCGCGGCGGTCATCTTGTCGACGCCCTCGTAGTCGCGGATGTCCCCTCCGTTGGAGGCCACGATCGCGATCCCTTTGGCGGCGTCGTGCGGGGAACCGCCGCCGAAACTGGAAATGAAGATTTTTTTTTTTTTTTTTGCAAGTTCTTCTCGAGGGCTTTGAGGGGAAAAAAAAGAAAAAGAGAAAGCGACGCCTTCTTTTTCCTTCTCCATCTCCTCCTCCTCCTCTCCTCTCCTCTCTCCCTCCTCTATACTTACCTGATCACAAAGTCGCATTTCTCCTTTTTGAAAATCTCCACGCCCTCGTGGACCTGCTCGACGGTAGGGTTCGGCTCGACCCCGTCGAAGACGACAAACCTGATTCCGATTTTGCTCAAAACGTCGGTGAGCGCAGCCACGGCCCCGACTTTGTTCAAGACGGCGTCCGTCACCACCAGCGCCTTGGAGAGGCCCAGCGACTTCATCTTGGCCCCCGAGGACTCGAGCGCGCCGCGGCCCATGTAAGACAGCGTCGGCATGAAGAAGACGGACCCCCCTTCGGGAGAAGAGTGGTGGAGGACGTCGACGCCGTGCCCTCCCTGCGTCGAGTGGCTGCTGAGAGGGGCGGCGTCGACGGATTTCAGCACGGAGTCGACGACGGCGTCGGGCAGAGCCTTTTTTGGTTTTGGAGGCGAAATGGTGGTTGAAGAGGAAGAGAAGAAAAGGAGAAGGAGAAGGAGAAGGAGAAGAGAGTCGAGGTCAGAGGAGGAAGAAGAGGGAGAAGAAGAACCAAAGAAAAGGGCGCGTCGCAGCGCGACGCGCCCTTTTTTTTGTTCTTTTTTTTGTTATTTTTGTCGGGAACCTGGAGCTGCTGCTCCTTCTTTTTTCCTGCCGATTTCGTACTCACCGAGCGTGTCACGGAGACGGAACTCCCCCTGAAAGCCACGGCAGCGCGCGGAGGCACGCAGAAGGGCCTGCTGGCGAGGGCCGGACGAAGGCTGTGATGGATAGATTAATTGAGATCGAGCGAGAGAAGAAAGGGGCCGCGGCAGTGAGGGGGCATCAGAAACAAGCATTCGAAACCTTCCTCGCGAACTCCCATCTCCTCCACCCGTCAAGCTCTCGCTTTTGCCCGCCCACGGCGTACCTAACGGCGGTGCGCATCTCTGGTCGGAAGGAGAGTGCAAGAGAAGGTGCGTGACGGGGCAGACGCGAGCACGAAAAGGGGGGCTGAAACGCTCAAGGCAGAAAGAATGAAGAAGCAATTTGTGCTCGTTTGCCCTCGACCTCTCTTCAGGAAGAAATTCTTCTTCTCTCTTCTTTCGTTCTTCCGCTTCCCCCAACTCTGGATTCCTCTCTCTCTCTCTCTCTCTCTCTCTCTCTCCCCGCTTCTCTTCCTTTTTACAAATCCTTCTTTTCTTTTCAATACTCCTCCATCTCCCCGGGCCTCAACACGTCCAGCGCCGTCGGGGCCCTCCCCCTCAGCCTCCTCCTCTCCACGATCCTCCTCCTCGCCGCCCCTCGCTCCCGCGCCTCGTCCCGCTTCTCGGCCCACGCCCTCGCGTGCCTGACTTTCGCCAGCGCCCCCGTCACGCGCATCGCCCTGGCCCCCACGAACGCGTCGGGCCTCCTGCACTCGGGGCAGGGTTCCCCAGGGTGCACCGAGTCCAGCAGTGCCGGCAAGGACCCGACCCCGCCTCCGCGACCGACGGCCCGGAACGCGCACTCGGCGCAGAACGCGTGCCCGCACGAGAGGCCCAGCGGGCGGTACATCACGTCGAGGCAGATAGGGCAGCGCAGCGCCGCGTCGATCTCCAGTAAAGCACTAAGAGAGGAGGAGGCGAGCGAGAGAAGGCGTTCTGGGGGCTCGAGCAACGACTCGCCTCCTCCGGAAGAGGAGAGGGAGTGGCGCGGCGTTGCCGTTGTCGTCGGAGCAGCAGCAGCAGCGTTGGCGTTGAAGGAAGAAGACGGCGCTTTGGCTCTTTCTTCGTAATTGGTGCTCCAGGAGGCCTCTCTCTCGAAGTCGTGAGCCGAGGAGGAGACGGGAGCGGAGTCCCGGAGCAGCAGCGACGACGACGCGCGCGAAGAATAAGGAGCAGGAGGGTTGAAAGCGGAAGCGGAAGCGGAAGCGAAAGCAGAGGCCTCTCGGTTTGCTTCCTCCGCCACTTCCATTGTCTCTCGACGCTCCCTCCTGCTGTTGGACCTCGACAGCCCTCCCCCTCGCGTCCTCACGCTCCCGTCGTCGTCGCCGTCGTCGTCGTTCTCCTCCTCGTCGTCGTCCTCGAACAGGAAGTCGTCGTCGGAGGGCGCCGCGAGCACGGGGCGCGGCGGGGACATCAAGACAGAGAGACCGTACGCGGCCTCGATCCCCCCTCCCTGGTTCCGGTTCCGGTTTCGGTTTTCCAAGCTGTCGTCGGAGGAGTCGCTGTGGCCGCGCTCGGGCGTGTCCGCTGCCGCGACTGCGGGCAGAGGTGGTGACGCGACGGCAAGCTCCTTCCCCGGGCGGCGGACAAAGGGCTTGCTCGTTGTTGTTGTTGGAGGAGGAGGAGAAGGAGGAGCGGCGGCAGCAGCGGCAGAAGCGACGGCAGCGGAAGCGGCAGCGCTCACGCCAACTCCTCCTCCTCCTCCCGCTCCCAAAACGACGGGTAGCGACGCGGCCGAGCTCGAGTGCCGCAGCATCTTCATCACGGCTTCTGGCGGCGGAGGCGGAGGCGGGGACGTGCCGAGAGCTGAGTGAGCAGCATCAGCAGATGGAGGCGACTCTCCCAGCAGCAGCGCCGGAGGCGGAGGCGTGCTTTCGGCACCGCCGGCGCCGGTGCCGCCGCGCTCGAAGTCGAGCTCTCCCAGCGACCCGTGCTGGTTGCCTGCCTCGTAGAAGGAGGGGGCGCTCGTGCTCTTCCTCCGAGCGTTGAGGATGTCCAGGGGCAAGGCGGCAGCCGAGGAAGAAGAGGCGGCGGAGGGAACTTCTCTCACGCTGCCGCTGCTGTTGTCGTTGCTCTCTCCTCCTCCTCCTCCTCCTCCTCCTCCTCCTCCTCCTCCTCCTCCTCCTCCT
>Ga0114918_10002100_pt1 | contig 17870 bp, 14 predicted proteins | sample LantaG_FD_87015 | JGI IMG/M metagenome (GOLD analysis project Ga0114918, IMG submission 87015) | Deep subsurface microbial communities from Baltic Sea to uncover new lineages of life (NeLLi) - Landsort_02402 metaG | ecosystem: Environmental > Aquatic > Marine > Oceanic > Sediment | place... | reverse complement strand
GGCGTTTTTATCCTCTGGTTCGGCTGGTTCGGCTTCAATCCGGGCAGTACGACAGTCGGAGATGGTTCGATAGGCTATATTGCTGTAACGACGAATCTGTCTGCAGCCGCTGGAGCGATTGTTGCGATGTGTGTATCCTGGGTGATTATGAAGAAACCCGATGCTTCAATGGCGCTTAACGGCGCGCTTGCAGGGCTTGTATCAATTACCGCTCCGTGCGATGGAGTTACTCCTGTAGGTGCGATCTTGATCGGTGTTGTTGGCGGTGCATTGGTAGTCTTCGCCGTGCTGTTTATCGACCATGTTTTGAAAGTCGATGACCCAGTTGGAGCCGTAAGTGTTCACGGTGTTTGTGGTGTCTGGGGAACGCTGGCAACGGGCCTGTTCAATATGGAAAGCGGCCTGTTCTACGGCGGCGGCTTGAAACAACTGGGCGTCCAGGCCCTGGGTGCCGGAGCGGCTTTTGTGTGGGCGTTCGGTCTCGGACTGATATTGTTCTACGCGATAAGTAAAACAATCGGACTTCGCGTGACTCCGGAAGAAGAGATAAAAGGGCTCGATATTGGTGAGCATGGTATGGAAGCCTATTCAGGATTCCAAATATTTACGACCACATAATGCTTAATTTGTAAATTAGGAGATAGAAAAGTGAGACTAATAGTAGCATATATCCAGCCGCATAAGCTTCAGGATGTTAAGAAGTCGCTCTATAAGTATAAAGTGTTCAAGATGTCCGTAACAAACGCCCTGGGTTGTGGTGAACAGAAAGGTTATCACGAAAGCTACCGCGGCGTCGACTTCGAGGTAAACCTATTAAAGAAGGTCAGAATCGAGATAGCAGTTAATGAAGACTTCGTTGATAAGACGATAGAAGCGATCATTGAAGGTGCCAAAACAGGGCAGATCGGAGACGGCAAGATATTTGTCTTAGAACTGGCCAAGTGCGTACGAATACGCACAGGCGAAGTTGGCAGCAAGGCAATAGGGTAACATCTCCGGCAACTTACTGCGACCATCACTTCGCGCCCTTTGGGCCGAGGAATAGGCCCCGTCTTAATTGGCGGGGCCTGTTTGTTCCTTATATAGGCAAAAAATACAATATCGTAACTTTTATAATTAATATCTACAATTATGTAGATATTACAAAACGCCGAAACGCTGTCGCGTAAACACATAACCCCTATTTAGAAAAAGACTTAGAAATATTTGGAAATTGTTTGGCCAACTTGGCATGATAATTGCGAAGATTTCTCTAACGAACCATAAGTAGGTTTAGTAATCGTTAGTTGTATAAAGCTGTTAATTGAGCTGGTTCTGACAGGCCAAAAAGGACATAAAAGTGATGGTAAAAGAGAGAAATTCTAAACTTAGTATATGGAAAATGTGTACTGTGGGCGCTTTGCTGATAGTTGGTATCAACAGCAATGTGTTAGCTGGCGTCGAGAGCGTGAACCTTGATCAAGTCAAACAAGGCCTGGATACGGTCTGGGTTCTTCTGGGAGCATTCCTGGTGTTCTTCATGCAGGCAGGATTTGGTATGGTAGAAGCTGGTTTTATCAGGGCCAAGAATACCTGCAACATCCTGACAAAGAACTTCCTGGACTTCTGTATGGCTTCGTTGGGTTTTTTCCTGATAGGTTATGGTTTAATGTTCGGTGACGGCAATAGTTTTATGGGCCTCAAGGGCTGGTGTTTATTCGGTATCGAAGAAGTCGTTAATGGTTTGCCCTTGTATGCTTTCTGGCTGTTCCAGGCGGCGTTCTGCGGAGCGGCGGCGACGATTGTTGCCGGCGGGATGGCCGAGCGTATGAAATTCCACGCTTACCTGATCTACTCCTTTATTATCTCTGCTTTTATTTATCCAATCGTGGGGCATTGGATATGGGGTGGAGGCTGGCTCAGCAATATGGGCTTTGCTGATTTCGCAGGCTCGACTGTGGTGCATACGGTCGGTGGATTTGCGGCACTTGCCGGAACCTCTATCCTGAAACCAAGAGAAGGTAAATACGGCATTGACGGCAAGCCGAAAGTTCTTGCTGGCCACAATATTCCATTGGCATCATTGGGCGTGTTTATACTCTGGTTCGGCTGGTTCGGTTTCAATGCAGGTTCGACGCTTGGTGTAACTGATGGCTCTATTATAGCACGGGTTGCGATCAATACGAATCTGGCAGCGGCGATGGGAGGCATTGCCGCTATGGCAACAGTTTGGAAAAGGTTCGGAAAACCGGATTTGTCTATGGCAATGAATGGAGCTTTGGCTGGACTTGTGGCTATCACTGCGCCGTGTGCCTTCGTCGATCCCTGGGCAGCTATGGTTATCGGCATTGTCGCAGGCTATGTAGTCGTCAGGGGTGTCGAACTGCTTGATAAGCTGCATATTGATGATCCTGTTGGGGCCGTTCCCGTTCACGGTATGTGTGGGGTTTTGGGTACGTTATGCCTTGGCATCTTCGGCAAGCAGTCTCTGGGCCTTGCAAATGACGGTTTTGTTTACAGCGGCAATCCAATGCAATTAGGAATCCAAATGGTTGGCAGCGTCAGTACGATTGCTTTTGTGGTTATAACTATGGGTGTCGTGTTCAAACTTATTGATGTGACTATCGGCCTGAGAGTCAGCCGGGAAGAAGAATTACGTGGCCTGGATATCGGAGAGCACGGCATGGAAGCTTACGCCGGTTTCCAGATATTCACCTCAGTCTAACGTTTTAAGCAGAAAGTAGGTGATTAGATATGAAGCTTGTAATCGCATATATTCAGCCACATAAACTTCAGGATATCAAGAAGGCTCTATATAAAGCTGAAATCCATAAAATGTCGGTAACAAACGCTCTTGGCTGTGGGGCACAGAAGGGCTATCACGAAAGCTATCGAGGTATCGATTTCGAGGTCAATCTCCTTAAAAAGGTCAGGCTGGAAATCGCTGTGAACGAGGATTTTTTGGACAAGACAATCGAGGCGATTATTGAAGGCGCACGAACAGGGCAGATCGGCGATGGAAAAATCTTTGTATTGGATCTGCCGAAGTGCATACGAATAAGAACCGGCGAGGAAGGCAAGAAGGCGATCGGGTAGTATGCATCTTGAGATATACGGATGAGGAGAGCGCAACATCAGGATTTGCCATCATTTTCTTTGCCCGCCTGTTGGGCATTTGAATGCGAACCCCGTGTTTATTGGTATTAGCGGGGTTCGTTTTTCTATATATTTTCGTATATATACAAAATTGTATACAAATTCTCAGTAAATCTACAATAATGTAGATTTGGAAATTCCCCCAAGGATTGCCTTATTATTTATAACTTCTTGCATAGCAATCGGTTATATGCAATAGGAATCTTTTGTTGGACTTGGCATGACTGTTGCTAGTTGTCTATGAAGTAGTTGTGGTGTAGCCAACAGGCAAAGCAACAGAAACTGATGGAGTAGAAAATGATGGTAATGACGAGGAAAGGGTCTTTGTGCCCGAAGTGCATGGTTGTGACATCCATTGCATTGTTGGCGCTGGTGTTATGCACTGATGCCCGAGCTGCCAGCGAATCGCCCGCCGTAGATTCGGGGGCGACGGCATGGATGCTCACCTCAACTGCTCTGGTTCTTCTGATGGTTCCGGGACTGGCCATGTTCTATGGAGGACTGGTTCGGACAAAGAACGTTCTTGGCACGATGATGCACAGTTTCGTGGCGATGGGCATTATGACGGTCCTTTGGGTAATCTGCGGCTATTGCATGTGCTTTGGTAAGAATGTGCTGGGTGGCTGGTTCGGATGGGATTGGTCATACTTCTTTCTGCGAGGGATTGACGAAACGATTCTTGAAGCGGGTGTGCCCGAGTATGTTTTCGCCATGTTTCAGGGCAAGTTTGCGATCATTACTCCTGCCTTGATCGCAGGAGCTTTTGCCGAGCGTGTTTCGTTCAAGGGCTACTGCATATTTATTGCACTTTGGGGTTTAATAGTCTACAACCCGTTATGTCACTGGGTGTGGGCGCAAGACGGATTCCTCTTTAACCTCGGAGCGGGCGGGGCGATTGATTTTGCCGGCGGAACTGTCGTGCATATCTCGGCGGGGGTCAGCGGCTTGGTTGCCGCAATCATACTTGGTGCACGCAGGGGCCATCCCAAGGTGGCTATGAGCCCCAACAACCTGGTCATGACGATGATGGGTGTCGGGCTGCTGTGGGTCGGTTGGTTTGGATTCAACGCCGGCAGCAGCATCTCCAGCGGGCTGGCCACCGCCCAGGCGCTGACGGCGACCCAGATTTCGGCCGCCTCCGGCGCGCTGACATGGGTCCTGATCGAAGGCTTGCGCCAGGGCAAAGCAACTGGCCTGGGGCTCGCCAGCGGCATATTGGCCGGCCTGGTGGCAATAACTCCGGCCGCCGGAGTTGTCCAACCGATTGGGGCATTAGTCATTGGAGCCGTAGCGTCGATTATTTGTTACCAGGCGATTCTTCTCAAAGATCGGCTGGGCTATGACGACAGCCTGGACGCGTTTGGCGTGCACGGAGTAGGTGGAATTGTCGGAGCCATTTTGTTGACGTTCTTCATTCGCAAAAGTTGGATGGCCGATGCAGCAACGGCGGCAGGTGGATCGTGGACGGTGGTGCAGCAGTTGGGCGTCCAGTTCACCGCAGTATTGATTGCCGGCGTTTATGCGGCTGTGGGAACATTTTTGATAGTGTTGGTTGTTGAGAAAACGATAGGCTTTCGCGCCGACGAGGTACATGAGATGGCAGGCCTGGATCGCGTTTGTCACGGTGAGTACGGATATGGAATGCTTAATCCGGGCAGATAAGATAAGATAAGAAAGGAAATCAAAGCCATGAAGATGGTTACTGCGATTGTTCGCGAGGAGAAGTTGGATCAGGTACGTGAGGCACTGATTGAGGCAGAGATTACAAGAATCACGGTAAGCCGGGTCTCGGGGCACGGCCGTCAGATGCAAGCTAACATCCACCGCGGAAAGAAAGTTGTGCCGAATCTTGTTCCCAAGGTCCACCTGACAATCGCAGTCAATGATTCATTTGTTGAAACGACCTGTGAGGCCATCATTAGTGCAGCCCGAACTAAAAACGAAGGGATTATAGGGGACGGAAAGATATTCATTACTCCCCTGGAAGAATGCATACGCATTCGTACCGGGGAAACCGGTAGCAATGCAATTTGAGCGATTCTGGAAAAGATGAGAACAAAAACCGGTTCAGTGATAAAAATCGCAAAGCATAGGTTAGTTGTTGAATAAATCTCAATGCCAACAAGAAGCAGTAATAATTGAAAAGAAATGAAATATGACACCTTAAGAGTTTTCCGAATTCGCAAGGAAGAAAAACGCGAAAATGGTTGACTTAAAATTTAATTAGCTTTATGGGCGAGGCTTGTTTGCAGCTGTCCGGTTCTCTATCGGGCAGTTGCCTTGCCCTTTTTATTGTTGCTGTCTACAACTCCTATCCTATAGACTTCAACAATATTGGGAATAATTTATTTGAAGATTGACAAAATCCGAACAAAATGAAAAAACGTAACTAAGATTGTTTTTAAGAAATGTAGGAGATTTATCATGAAAAAGCCAGGTGAATCAATAACCGAATTGTTTGGCTCAAATGTATTTAACGATATAGTGATGCGCTCGCGTCTTCCGAAGGATGTTTACAAATCCCTGAAAAAGACGATCGAAGGAAATGAGCCGCTCGATGCTGCAAGTGCCAATGTTATCGCAAACGCGATGAAGGACTGGGCCGTCGAGAAGGGGGCGGCACATTTTTGTCATTGGTTCCAGCCGATGACTGGATCGACTGCCGAGAAGCACGATTCGTTCATATCCCCGACACCGCAGGGCAATACGATTATGGAGTTCAGCGGCAAGGAACTCAGCCAGGGCGAACCGGATGCATCGTCGTTTCCTTCGGGCGGACTGAGGGCAACATTCGAGGCCCGGGGCTATACAGCGTGGGACTGCACATCACCCGTCTTTATCAAAGAGAACGGAAACAATATCACACTGTATATACCGAGTGCTTTCTGTTCGTATATCGGCCATGCTCTGGATAAGAAGACGCCTCTACTTCGTTCTATGGATGCCCTGAACAAGCAGGGGATGCGTGTTCTTAAAGCGCTCGGCAATACGGCATCCAGACGTGTAACGGCAACACTCGGGCCCGAGCAGGAGTACTTCCTTATCGAAAGGTCTCTTTATAAGGAAAGGCTTGATTTGATTTTGACGGGCAGAACTCTGTTTGGTGCTCCTTCTCCGCGAGGCCAGGAGATGGACGATCATTACTTCGGCACGCTCCATGAGCGCGTCGCGTCGTTTATGCACGAGCTGAACCTAGAATTGTGGAAGTTAGGCGTATCGGCTAAAACCCAGCATAACGAGGTCTCGCCGGCACAGTATGAATTGGCGCCGGTTTTTGCGACGGTAAATGTCGCTACGGATCATAATCAACTGGTTATGGAGACGCTCAAAAAGGTCGCTCTCCGGCATGATTTTGTTTGTCTGCTGCATGAGAAGCCGTTTGCCGGTGTGAACGGCTCCGGCAAGCATACAAACTGGAGTATGGTAACCGATGACGGCATAAACCTTTTAGAGCCGGGACAAACGCCACACGAGGATATGATATTTCTCGTAATGCTCTGCGCGGTTGTAAAAGCCGTTGATAAATATTCCGGGCTGCTGCGTGCAAGCGTTGCAAATTCCGGCAATGAGCACCGTCTGGGTGCCAACGAGGCTCCGCCGGCTATTGTCTCGGTATTCCTCGGTGATCAACTCAGCGACATTTTCGACCAGTTGGCTGTCGGCGGGGCTAAATCGTCGAAGCAGGGCGGAGAGCTAAAGCTGGGCGTTTCCACGCTTCCGCCGCTACCCAAGGATTGCACGGATCGTAACAGGACGTCACCTTTTGCATTTACCGGCAATAGGTTCGAATTCAGAATGGTCGGGTCCACGCAGTCTACATCGGGGCCGATGTTCGTACTCAATACCATTGTCGCCGACGTGCTAAGCGAGATTGCCGATGAATTGGAGAAAGCCAAGAACGTAAAAACAGCAGCGCAGAAAATACTGCAGGATATCGCGACCAGGCATCGAAAGATTATCTTTAACGGTGACAATTACACCGATGAGTGGGTCGAGGATGCCGAGAAACGCGGGCTGCCTAATATCCGTTCGACGGTCGCTTCGCTTGAGACCATAATGGACAAGGAAAATGTTGCTGTTTTCAAGAAACATGCTGTTCTGACGGAAGCCGAATTACATGCACGGACCGAGATATTTCTTGAGGCGTACAGCATGTCTATCAATATCGAGGCTATGACGATGCTGAATATAGCCAAACGCCAGATCCTGCCTGCCTGTATAGAATATTCATCCTCATTGGGAGATGCGGTGTGTTCGGTAAGTGATGCGGGCGTTGACGCCGGGCCTCAAAAAGAGCTGTTAAAAGACGTATGCGGCCTGATCGCAGCTATGAAGAAGAATATTTCGCAGCTCGAAAAGGTGGCGGCAAAAGCCAGTAAAATAGCAGATGCTATAAAGCAGGCCAGATTCTACAGAGACGAAGTAATCCCGTCTATGGCAGCATTGCGAGAAGTTGCCGATAAGCTGGAATCGGTTGTGGATGCAGATTTATGGCCTATTCCGACTTACGCAGATATGCTTTTCTTAAAGTAGAATCTGGCTCTGAGGAGCAAAGGGCCTTGAGTGAAATTTCAGTCGGTTTGCTCAAGGCCTTTCTTTTTGTGTTAAAAACCATAAAGAGCATTCCTACAGGCAGCAAACTGACCTATTGTCGCAAAGACACGCTCTTTGCAGAAAATATGCCCTTATCAGTGCTAATGAAACGGTTTTTGGAGTAATCAGCTTAATACGATGTGGTCTTAGCTGATAGTGAATATTAGCAAGTACTATTTAGATATAAGACTTACTTATATAGCCTATTAGAAGAAAATTGGTGCCACATTTGATTTAACAGAGTATTATAGAACAAGAAGGTTGAGTTGTTTTTTGGGTGGTTACGGAGTGAGCTTGGCAAAAGTCTCAGCCCTTAATTAATATTCAGGTAAAGAATTATGAAGAACCGAGAGTTGAAAATATACCTTTTTTACTATTTAAGCAGTCTTGACACACAGGAGATGTCGTTGTGCTGCAGTGAACCAAAGGACAATCAATCTACCTTATTCGGGAAAGGTAGATTTACCCTACCTTTTAACGCGTTTTAAACAGGTCCTTAATGGCTGTACAGTTGAAAAACATGGGATTGTATGAGACTCGGCGAGAACATGACGCTTGTGGCATCGGTGCGGTTGTAAATATCTCCGGTCGTAGGGACCATAAAATCATCGAATATGGCAATCAGATACTTATGAATTTGCATCATCGTGGAGCAACCGGCGCCGATGAGACCACCGGTGACGGCGCGGGCATCCTCTTTCAGATTCCACATGAGTTCTTTTCTGCCGAATGTCAAAAATTAGGTATTATACTTCCTGAGCCTTCTCGGCATGGCGTAGGCATGGTTTTCGGCTCGAAAAAAACAAAGCTTAGAGAACAATGCGATAAGATGCTGGAATCAGCGATCAATCATTACGGTATGAAGGTACTGGGGTGGCGGGATGTGCCGTCTTCCAGCGATTGTCTTGGCCAAATAGCATTGGCAGCGGAGCCTTCGATAAAGCAGGTTTTTGTGGATGGGGCCGGTTTTGAAGGTGAGGATCTCGAGCGACGCCTGTATATGGCGCGCAAAAGGGCCGAGAGGCTGGTAACAGAACAACTTGGCGAAAAGGCTGAGGATTTTTATGTAACATCGCTTTCGTGCAGAACAATCTGCTACAAGGGGATGTTTATGGCCTGGCAATTATTCACATATTATCCGGATCTTTCCGATGAACGTGTCAAGTCGGCCCTTGCTATTGTTCACCAGCGTTACAGTACTAATACGTTCCCGAACTGGCGTCTTGCCCAGCCGTTTCGCTGCATCGCTCATAACGGAGAGATAAACACTCTGAGCGGCAATCGCAACAGTATCAGGGCACGTGAAACGAAAATGGCCAGTGAACTGTTTGGCAGCGACACCAGCGATTTGCTGCCGGTTTTGTCGCCTGATGCAAGCGATTCAGCGTGTTTTGACAGTATGCTGGAGCTTCTTGTTCGTGCCGGAAGAAGCATGCCGCATTCGATGATGATGATGATACCGGAAGCCTTTGGGCTCAAGTATCATATCAGCACAGCAAAGCGCGCGTTTTATGAGTATCACGCATCGATAATGGAGCCGTGGGATGGGCCTGCTGCAATGTTATTTACTGATGGACGCTTCATTGGCGGGACTCTGGACCGTAATGGTTTAAGACCGTGCCGGTACTTAGTTACAACCGAAGGCCTTGCAATCGTTGCCAGTGAGGCTGGCGTCGTGGAATTTCCGCCTGAAAAGATACGAAAGAAAGGGCGTTTGCGTCCCGGAAATATGTTTTTGGTCGATACGGTCGAGGGGCGGGAAATTTCCGACAATGAAATTAAGAGCAAGGTTGCCCGGCGAAAGCCCTACCGCAGATGGCTGGAAGAGAATAGAATTGAGCTTCGCGGTCTGTTTGACGCCCCCAAACTTGTTCACAGTGAGCCTGAAACTATTGCTCAAAGAATGCGGGCGTTCGGCTACACAAGTGAAGAGCTTAGAATGATTTTAACGCCGATGGCTGTTAACGGCCAGGAGCCGGTTGGATCTATGGGTAACGATACGCCGCTGGCGGTATTATCTGACAGGCCCAAGCTATTATTCAATTATTTCAAGCAGCTCTTTGCGCAGGTAACAAATCCGCCGATTGACCCGCTTCGCGAAGGGCTGGTAATGAGCCTTATGATGTTCACGGGTAAAAAGTTAAATATCCTTCAAGAAACCCCACAGCATTGCAGGCAGCTCAAACTACCGCACCCTGTTCTGACCAATGAAGATATTGAACGGTTGCGGACGGTCAGTCGGGACGACTTCAAGGTTGCTACTATTTCGGCTGTTTTCGAACCAAACGGAGCCGATGCCGGCAACAGTCTTCGCCGCGGCCTCGATTCGCTGGCAGATGCCGCAGAGAAGGCCGTCAAGGATGGTGCCTGCTTGGTCATTATCAGCGATCGTGATAGTTCCGAGACAAAGGTGCCCATCCCCTCACTACTGGCAACATCAGCGGTACATCGTGCCCTGTTCAATCGGGGGCTACGCGGAGAAGCCGGCTTGATCGTCGAGAGCGGCGAGCCGAGAGAGGTCATGCACTTCTGCCTCCTGTGCGGCTACGGCGCCAACGCAATCAATCCATATCTGGCATTTGAGTCGCTCGACGAGTTGCACCGTCAGGACGAGTTGCCTGCAAAGATGGAGCCGGTCCAGATAGCAGACAATTATATCGCCGCGATTAAGAAGGGCATTTTGAAAACGATGAGCAAGATGGGCATCTCGACACTTCGCAGCTATCACGGTGCTCAGTTGTTTGAGGCTATTGGATTGGGCAGTTCTTTCGTTGATGAATATTTCACAGGCACGACTTCTCGGATCGGCGGGATAGGACTCAAAGAAATAGCACAGGAGGCCCTTGCCCGGCATGAATCGGCATTCGGAGAACGCCCTAACGGATCTCTCGAACTGGACTTTGGCGGTGAGTATCACTTCAGGCACACCGGCGAGGAGCATCTGTGGAATCCAACTACAGTGTCGCGGTTGCAGCACGCAGTGACGAACGATGATGCGACGGCGTACGCCGATTACGCCAAAGCGGTGAACGACCAATCGCAAAAACTGTGCACGCTGCGCGGGCTGTTTGACTTTAACGATAGCGAGGCGATAGACATCGAAGATGTGGAGCCGGCTGGCGAAATCGTAAAGAGATTCTGCACCGGTGCAATGAGTCACGGCTCGATCAGCAAAGAAGCACACGAATGCATGGCTATTGCGATGAACCGTCTGGGTGGTATGAGCAATACCGGTGAAGGCGGTGAGGACCCTTCACGCTATAAGGTTGATCGCAACGGCGACTCGAAGAACTCTGCTATCAAGCAGGTGGCCAGCGCCAGGTTCGGTGTCACTATCAACTATCTTGCTCACGCGAAAGAAATTCAAATCAAGATGGCCCAGGGGGCCAAGCCAGGCGAGGGTGGTCAATTACCGGGGCATAAAGTGACCGAGGAAATCGCAGCGATGCGGTACTCCACCCCCGGAGTGACCCTCATCTCTCCGCCTCCGCATCATGACATATACTCAATCGAGGATTTGGCACAGCTCATCTACGATCTCAAGTGCAGCAATCCGGGAGTGAAAGTATCGGTCAAACTGGTTGCCGAAGTTGGTGTTGGGACAATTGCCGCTGGTGTTGCAAAGGGTAACGCCGATGAGGTTCTTATCAGCGGGCACGATGGGGGAACCGGCGCCAGTCCGCTTTCTTCGATCAAACATACCGGCTGTCCGTGGGAGTTGGGTTTGGCAGAAACCCAGCAGGTGCTTTTGATGAACGGTTTGCGTGACCGAATAAGGATTCAAGTTGACGGCCAGATGAAGACAGGCAGGGACGTAGTAGTAGCGGCACTATTGGGGGCTGAGCAGTTCGGGTTTGGGACGGCAGCTCTCGTAACGCTTGGGTGTACACTGTTACGCAAGTGTCACCAGGGTGCTTGCCCCTTCGGGATTGGAACACAGGACCCCGAGCTTCGAGAGCGATTCGCAGGAAAACCCGAGTACATCGAGCGATTCATGCACTTTGTTGCCGAGGAAGTACGGCAGATTATGTCCGAATTAGGCTTTCGCAAATTCGAGGACATGGTGGGCAGAGTTGATAAGCTCTCGGTATGCAAAGCCATTGATCACTGGAAAGCGAAAAGCCTGGATTTCTCACGCATTTTCCACCAGGCGAAAATTAACAACGGCCAGGCAACACGCCAAACTTGTTCCCAAAAGTCTAAAATCGATGACAATCTTGATTGGCAGATTCTGGAAAAAGCCAAGCCGGCCATCGAAAATCAAGAGAAAACTATCATCGAATTAGCAATTCGCAACACGAACCGCACCGTGGGAGCGATTCTAAGCAATCATATAGTGCATAAATATGGGGCTGAGGGATTACCTGATGGTACGCTCGAAATCCTCTTTCGCGGCTCGGCAGGGCAAAGCTTCGGTGCGTTCCTGGCACCCGGCGTGACAATAAGACTCATCGGCGAGAGCAACGATTATCTGGGCAAAGGCCTTTCCGGCGGCCGAATCGTAGTGCAGACGCCTGAGAATTCCCCTTTTTCGGCCCACGAGAATATTATCGCCGGCAACACACTGCTTTACGGGGCTACCTCCGGCGAAGTGTTCGTCAACGGTGTCGCCGGCGAGCGATTTGCCGTGCGTAACAGCGGAGCCACGGCCGTAGTCGAAGGCGTTGGTGACCATGGGTGCGAGTATATGACAGGCGGAATAGTTGCCGTACTCGGCCAGACTGGCTGCAATTTCGCTGCCGGCATGAGCGGCGGTATTGCCTATGTTCTCGATGAGATGCAACTTTTCGATACGCTCTGCAATCTTGATCTGGTCGAGTTGGAAAATGTCTGGCGGCAAGACGACAAAAAAATGCTGCACGACTTAATCGAGCGTCATCTCAAGTGGACACAAAGCAGGCGTGCTCAGCACATTCTTAATGCATGGCCGGACATGGTGGGTAAGTTTGTAAAAGTCATTCCGATAGATTACAGCAAGGCCCTTGAGAGAATGCGAGCAGCCGAACAACGCGGCACAGAGACTACTCCTGCGACTGAAGAGGTGTTTCAATGGGAGAAGTGAAAGGTTTTATGAAATACACTCGGCAGGAAGTGGGACATCGTCCTATCGATAGCCGAGTCCGGGATTTTTCGGAAATGGACCTCCCGCTAACGCCCGACCAGATCCAGCAGCAGGCAGCCAGGTGCATGGATTGCGGAATACCGTTTTGCCATGGCTTAGGTTGTCCCTTGAATAATAGCATACCCGATATGAATGATCTGGTTTATAAGAACCGCTGGAAGCAGGCTTGTGACTATCTTCATTCGACAAACAATTTCCCGGAATTTACCGGTCGTGTTTGTCCCGCTCCATGTGAGGCCGCCTGTACCCTTTCGGTTAATGATGAACCTGTGCTGATCAGACATATTGAGTTTCAGATTGTTGAACGCGGATTTGAAAAAGGATGGATCAAACCGCTTATAGCCACACGGAAAACAGGAAAAAAAGTCGCCGTGATAGGTTCTGGCCCAGCGGGTTTGGCTGTGGCCCAGCAACTCACACGAGTTGGGCATGATGTGGTTGTTTTTGAAAGAAGTGAGCGAGTAGGAGGTTTGTTGCGTTACGGCATCCCGGACTTTAAGCTTGAAAAACATATTATCGACCGCAGGCTGGAGCAACTAAGGGCTGAGGGTGTAGAGTTTCAGACGGGCGTGGATGTGGGAGAGGATATTTCCGCACGCTATCTGCGAAAGATGTTTGATTGCGTTTGTCTGGCGATGGGGGCAGGTCTACCCCGAGACCTTAACATACCCGGCAGAGGATATGACAACATCTTGTTCGCAATGGAGTACTTGTCGTCACAGAATAAGATTTGCTCTGGCGAGTCAATAGATGAATCCGGTGCTGTTACGGCCAAAGACAAAATCGTGGTTGTTATAGGGGGTGGTGATACGGGAAGCGATTGCGTGGGAACTGCCCGCCGCCAGGGGGCCAAAAAGATATATCAATTGGAAATTTTGCCTAAGCCTCCGGATACTCGGCCGCCGGATACACCCTGGCCAATGTGGCCGAGAATTATGCGGACATCTTCATCACATGAAGAGGGTTGCGAGCGACGATGGGGTGTGATGACTAAGAAATTTTCAGGCTATGAAACCCGGCTGGGACACATACACTGCTGTGAGGTTGAATGGATAAAAAAGTCCGGCGCCTGGAAAACAAAAGAGGTGCCGAACACCGACTTTGCTATTGAGGCAGACCTCGTAATCATAGCAATGGGATTTCTGCATATTGTCCACGAGGAACTAATCAAACATCTAAGCTTAAAGTTGGATGAAAAGGGTAATATAGCAGTTTACAATTACCAAACCAGCGAACCGTGGGTATTTGCCGCGGGTGACTCAGCCAGTGGTGCTTCATTGGTTGTAAGTGCGATTAATAGTGGCCGCCAGGCCGCCGCGGTGATCGACCGGTGGTTGCAGAAGAAAAGTTGACCTAAGCATCTTTGGATCGGCTAATCTCAGTGGAGCTCCCAGGGTGCCCAGATGTCACTTACCGCCCTTCTTCCGAAACGTATGGGCGGGCATCCCAATTCGAAAGCCCCCAGGTCGGGCGCTTTTCCGGCGTAATCATCGTTGAAATTCACGAGTCTCACGCCCGAATCAATAACGGGATTCGGACCGGTCATCACCGGGTCGGTTAAGGTCACGGTCTTGTCTCCAAATTGGGTCGGCACCTTGCCCCATTTGATTCTCGTGGTTGTCGAGGCGGGATAAAACTCCAGGGCGTACGATTTGACAAATGCAGGATTGCCTCGAATTCCATGTTGCTCTTGTGCGATGCCTCTATCAGAGCCGGTGAAAAGGTCGTAATCGAAATCACATGGTGTCTCGACTTCCCGTGAAGAAACCAGCCGGCCAGGGCAGTCGAAAATATTGTTTCGCGTCACCGTGTTCGGATTGACATGGCCGCTGAATGCATGAAATGCGCCTTTAGGTTGGATCGAAGTGTTGTGAAAGACGAACTTTCTTCCGCCCCCGAATTCGTCCCGCTCGCCCACTTTTATCATGCTGCCGCCGAGCGGGTCCCGATGCGTCCGGCGACTTTCTCCGAAAATATTCCGGAAGATGTACAGAGGCCCTTTCGACGTGCACACGGTGGCAATGTGCTGGAACGTTTTCTCGATATAATTGTTCCATATCCGAACGTTCATATTCGCCCCTTCGCTTTCGATCGCATCGTCCCAGACATTGGCGATGATGTTGCCGTAAATGTCCGAGTCGCGATTGGGGCTTCCCTCGAAGCTGAAATTGGACCCGCCGCCGATAGCGTCATTGTAGCCGTGGTCTTCCGTAGATCGAATCTCGTTGTAGCGAATGACATTTCCGCCGCTCGAATTAATAAGGGTAATCCCCTGAGGCCCGTCCGGGTGGCCCGTGTCCCAGTCGTTCGATGCGCCTCGCGGATTCTCAATCAGATTACGCTGGATCGTCAGGTTGCCTGAACGACGCTCTGCATAAATCGCGCTATCCGTGCCGCCCTGGTTCCCATACGTCCTTGGCCCGCCTATCCTGCCCCAGAACGTGAAATGGCAGTCCTCGACGACATTGTCATGGTGTTTCGATTTAATTACGAGGCCGTGAATCGCAGCGTTACAGAATTCGAGCCCGCGAACGATAACGTAATCGGCATCGATAACGCAGGTGTAACTTTCCGCGTTTCGAACGTCAATCGTCGCTTTCGAATCTTTTGCCGGCGTGATTAAATGGTAGCCTTCCGCGGTGCCGGATTCGGTAATGACTAATGGTTTCGTGCTAATACCGCCTTCAAGGTAAGTAATCTTGCCGATGGGAAAAGAATCGGTCCTGGTTTTACATGCCAGCTCATGGCTTTCGCCGTTAAGGGTGATTTTGATGCTATAGCTCGTGTCCGGCTGCAAACCTACGATACTACCGCGATATTCATTGTCGCGCGGATCGAAAACGAGCGGATAACCTTCCCGCCACGTCGATGAGCCGTCCTGCCTGAACCGCACATCGCACGGCCCCAGGTCCGGCGATTTAAAATACAGCCCGATGCATTCATAGGTTGCTACGCCGTGAAAATCGTCCTCGCCGGCACCGTAAGATGCCGAAATGCCGGCTGCTGTGCAGAAAAGAACGAGCAGAAACAGTTTAGTGCCGCTCATGATTGTGCTCATAGAAGTACTCCTGAATAGTTGAATAAAGCCAATTGCCCATCTGGATCCAATCATATCAAGCACCATGCGTTTGTCAATCGACAGCAGTAAAACCAGACGAGCCGGGGCATCTGCGAGATCTTGAAATTGGCTTTGTTTGGCTTTGAATTGGGTTTGTTTTTTCGCCGCCCAAAACCGCTAAAATCATCATAACCCCTTTTCTTATAGATACATGCATCCATTTCGGCCATTCGCAAATTGGCTTTGTTTTTTCAAATTAGCCACGGATTTTCATCGTTTTCTACTCTTTTTCACCTGTTTTTTTCAATATTTTGGCTTTTTTTCTTCTATATTTCTCAATTCTACATTCTAAATTCTCAATTCACGATATACTACATACTACATACGAAATACGAAATACGAAATACGATATACGATATACGATATACGATATACGAAATACGATATACGAATTCGTTACGTATTATACGAATCTAAACGCATAAAGGCGGGCATATTCCAGATAAATCTCCGTGAGACGGCGTCCTTTGTTTGTAGTGCATGCTCCGTAAGGAATCCCAAGGACTGCGTAGTGCGTATTGCGTGCTGTGGGAGCAGGGACAATAATCAATAGTAAGCTTGTGCCCGCGAAGGCGGGTATAATCAATAATCAATGAAAAGGGGGACTGGCGGGAACGTAAATATTATCCATCTTTGAAAACGACATGAGCACAATGGTGAATCAATCATGCCGCTTGACGGACAGCCACCTATTTAGTGTTAGTTTTCTTTCGTTTATTAGCTTTTTGTACTTTTACTTTCCGCGGTCTGCCGACTGGCAATGGACGTACACGGCGGCCGAGCAGCTTTTCGAGCTTGCTCAAAAAACTGTCACTGCCCAGCGGTCTTCCCGTATGCGTGCTCAACCTTACTCGCCCAAGCTCAGAATCCGACAGACCAGCCGCAAGCTCCTTTCGCCACTCACCGGCGGAAATCATATCGTACCAACGCGACAAGTTCAACACATCCGAGACCGCTTTTTCATCGACGTGCGCCGCCGCACTCGACCACGCATACCGCCACGGCTTCCGACAGAGCCGCGCGCGAATGGGATTCAGCTCGATATATTTCATCACCAGCCAGAAATGCCGCCCATCCAGAGCACAGGAATAGAACCGTCCCTGCCACAGGTGGCCGCTCCGGCGATGAAAGCGGTTGATATACTGCGTGTAGCGAAAGTGCGTTCTGCCGACGGCCCTGGCAAGTGAATCCTGCTCGTGCGGGATCGCGACGATATGGATATGATTGCTCATCAGGCAATAGCCGATCAGCTCCAGCGAGTATTTGTCCGCCTGCTCTTTCAACAGCTCCAGATACACACCTCTATCATTATCCACGAAGAACACATCCTGGCGGTTGTTACCGCGCTGCGTGATATGATGGGCGAACCCAACTGCTACTGCTCTGGCTAATCTTGGCATAATGCCAAATTAGAGCATAAAAACAATGCGTGTCAAGAAATAAATAGGTGGCTGTCCCTAGTTTCCGCTAGTTTCCGTACTGCGTATAGCGAAAGTGCGTTCTGCCGATGGCCCTGGCCAGCGAATCCTGCTCGTGCGGGATCGCGACGATATGGATATGATTGCTCATCAGACAATAGCCGGTCAGTTCCAGCGAGTATTTGTCCGCCTGCTCTTTCAACAACTCCAGATAAACCCGGCGATCATCATCAACAAAGAACACATCCTGGCGGTTGTTCCCGCGCTGCGTGATATGATGGGCGAATCCAACTGCAACTGCTCTGGCTAATCTTGGCATAAAAGCCAGATTATTCCAAAAGACAACGCATGTCAAGAAAAAAATAGGTGGCTGTCCCGAATGGCATGAAGATAAGCGTTAACGTTTTATAATACAAAGACTTGAAAAAAGGCCTCCTATGTTTTAAGTGGACTGTAGTAACCAAATATTCACTTAAAACGAAAG
>Ga0114918_10002099_pt1 | contig 17870 bp, 15 predicted proteins | sample LantaG_FD_87015 | JGI IMG/M metagenome (GOLD analysis project Ga0114918, IMG submission 87015) | Deep subsurface microbial communities from Baltic Sea to uncover new lineages of life (NeLLi) - Landsort_02402 metaG | ecosystem: Environmental > Aquatic > Marine > Oceanic > Sediment | place... | reverse complement strand
GGCGTGGACATCTCCGAAGCGGCGCGCGAGGCTATGGGGCAGATTTTAGGCAGGGCGGACAGGAACTTCATCGACGAATCGTTGCGGCGGACAAGAGAAGTCCAAGAGGAGCTTACGGACGCGGAGCGTTTTGCGCTGAGCGCCGGCAAGCGCGAAGGCACAATCTTTATGGAGAAAGACGCGCCCTACCGGATTGTCGATGGTGTGGCGCAACCGATGGCGTTAAAGGACGCTGAGGTAAGGCGGTTGAAAGCCTTATTGCCGGTGCGCGAAATCTCCAACGACCTGCGCCGGTTGCAGATAGACCCGCAAGCTGATGATGGGGCAATAGAAGCGACCCGCAAGGCGCTCGGCAGGGCGTACGATGCTTTCGTAAAGAAGTTCGGCTTCTTGACCAAGAGCGTCAACCAAAACCTGCTGGAAGACGACCCCGACGTGCCGCGCCTGTTGAGTTTGGAACATTGGGACGCCGACAAGCAAACCGCGGCAAAGGCAAAAATCTTCACGCAGCGGACGCAGTATCCCATTGTCGTGCCTGAGACAGCGGACTCGCCGGAAACAGCGCTGGCGATAAGCCTGTCTGTCAAGGGCCGGATTGATATGGACTATATGGCGTCTTTGGCGGGACTGGCAGCGCAGGAGTTAGAAAGCGCGTTGATCGGACGCATCTTCGCCTTGCCTTCGGGGGCATACCAGTCCGCCGAGAATTATCTCTCCGGCAACATCCTCGCTAAACTGGAGGAAGCCCGCGTAGCCGCTGCAAGCGACTCCCGCTTCACGGCGAACGTGGATGCTCTTGAGGCAGTGCTGCCGCAGCGGTTGCCCTTTGAAGCCATTAAGACGCCGCTGGGCGCCGCATGGATACCTATCAGCGTCTACGAACAGTTCTTCTATGATACGCTTGGGCACGAACTGCGCTTGGGTTATATCGAGCAGGAAGGGACATGGACGTTTGAGAACATGCGGGGCAGGCACGGCAGTATAAGAGAGGAGGAGCAGTGGGGCACCCCAGATAAATCAGCGGGGCAGATCGTCGAAGCCGTAATGAATAGCCGCCCTCTGGCTGTGCGTACGAAACGTACGATAGAGGGTGTAGAGCGGCAGGTAATCGACGAGGCGGCGACCGCAGGCGTAAGAGACAGAGCCGAGGCGATACAGAAGGAGTTTAACCGTTGGCTTCGGCAAGACGCCAGCCGGATGGAGGAGCTCGCGCAGATTTACAATGCCATGTTCAACAGCCATGTCGAACCGCCGCGCGGTTATGACGGTTCGCATTTGAAGTTTCCCGGCATGGCGGCAGACATCGAACTTCACCCGCACCAAGCCAACGCGGTCTGGCGGATAATGACGGCTGACCGCAATATACTGCTTGACCACGTTGTCGGGTCCGGCAAGACGTATATCATGGCGACAGCCTGCATGCAGAACCGGCGGGTAGGAAAATGGAAGAAGCCGGTCATAGTCGTGCCTAAGCACCTGGTGCAGCAGTTTGCCGCAGAGTTCCTGCAATTGTATCCGAGTGCGAATATACTCGTACAGGCAGAAAAGGATTTTACACCCAAACACCGCCAGACGTTCCTCAACCGAATAGCTACAGGAGACTGGGACGCCGTTGTCGTATCGCACGGCAGTTTCCAAAAGATGCCGCTTTCGCTCGACCGGCAGATGGCTTATTTCAACGAAGTCATGGATACGCTCAGCGCGGAGTGGGCTGAAGCCCGAAAGGCGGGAGAGCGGGTGCGCGTAAAGGAGTTGGCGAAGGCGCGCGACAGGATCGCCGCCGTTATGACGCGCCTGAATGCGCTCTGGTCGAAAGACCCGGGTCCTTACTTCGAGGACATCGGGATAGACGCCTTGCTGGTAGATGAGGCTCACAAGTTCAAGAATCTGTGGTTTCAGACAAAGATGAGCCACCTGCCTGGCATTCAACCCGGCGACGCCCAGCGCGCGTTCGATATGATTCTCAAGGCGGATTATCTCAACGAGTTGACAGGCAACAGGGGTATTGTATTCGCCACGGGCACGCCCGTCTCCAACACGATAGGCGAAATGTGGGTCATGCTGCGCTATCTCGCCCCGCAACTGCTTGAAGAGCAGGGGATAAAAGCATTCGATGCGTGGGCGGGCATCTTCGGCGAAGTCCACGCCGAGACGGAATATATGCCCGAAGGCAGGGGTATGAGGGTCAAGGAGCGGTTTTCTCACTTTCAGAATATCCCCGAGCTCGTGAAGGCCTACCGGCAGGTTGCCGACGTGGTCTTCAACGAAGACCTGCCGTATCTTGAGTTGCCGAAGGTCAAAACGGGGCAGCCGCAAGTAATCCAATCGCCGCACTCGCCGGAACTGAAAGCAATCATAGACAGCCTGGCAGAGCGCGCGAAACACATCAGGGCGGGGAAAGTTGGCAAGGGAGAGGATAACATGCTGCGGGTCACAAACGACGGGCGCAATGCCGCGATAGACCTGCGCCTGTATGACCCGAAGCTGCCCGACTTGCCCGACAGCAAACTCAACAAGTGCGTCTCGAAAGTGTTTGATATATGGCAGGAAAGCGCCGCCGACCGGAGCGCGCAAGTCGTATGGCTGGATGCAGGCGTTCCGGGAGGCGCGAAAATCGACCTGTACCGCGAAATCAAGCGCAAGCTGGCGGCGAAGGGCGTGCCTGCCGAAGAGGTAGCGTTCATACATCAGGCAAAGAAAGACAAGCCTGCGCTGTACAAGAAGATACGCGAAGGCGCCGTCCGCGTGATATTGGCGAGCACGGAAAAGATGGGCGTCGGCGCGAATATTCAAGACAGGCTGATAGCCGCCCATCACTTGGACGCCCCGTGGCGCCCCTCCGACGTCGAGCAGCGCGACGGCAGGATAATCCGGCAGGGCAACACTAATGATGAAATAGAGATATGCCGCTATGTTACCGAAAAGTCCTTTGACGTCTATAACTGGCAGACGCTCGAGCGCAAGGGGAAGTCGTTGGCGCAGCTTCGCAAGGGCAACCTCGGCTCGCGCGAGATTGACGACGTTGACGACTTTACACTGAGCGCCGCTGAAGTCATGGCTATAGCTACGGGCGATCCGTTATTGCATGAGTATACGAGATTGCAGCATCGAGAACATGATCTGGAATCTTTGGAACAGTTTCATATAAGAAACGAAATACGCATGCAAACGGAAAGGGCTTACTTAAAGAAAGGGGTTGAAGAATCCGAAAAGCTAATTCCAAAGCTCGAAAAAGACGTTGAGCATCTCAAGCCGCAAGACCTGACCAAGCGCCAGATGACTATAGACGGCACGACCTACGAGGCTGGGGAAATTGCGCCGGCTCTCACAACAAAGCTGAAGACCGTAGCCGCCACAAAGCCGGAATATGCACAGCATATCGGCGATGTCTTCGGGTTCAAGCTCGTTGCCCATCTTGAGTCGTATTCTTGGCAGGACAAGTGGGTCATGAGACCCGTTGGCATGCTTCGACGGGAAGGACGCTATGGGCTGCACAGCGCGTTTGAATTGGGCCCCGGCGACGTCGACAGGGTCTTCAATACCCTTAAAGGGCTGCCTGAAGGGTTGAACGCGGAGCGTAATAGATTAGTTGGAATGCGTGAGAAAATCGCCGGCTTGGAGAAGCAACTGGCAAAGCCGTTCGAGCAAGCCGCCGAACTGGAAGATGTCCGGCGCAAGCGCATAGAAGTCGGCGCGAAACTGGAGGCAAAGGGGGCGCCTACGGCCGAGGCACCTGAAAGAGCTCCTTCGGAATGGAGTACTTTTGTCGAGTCGATGCCGGAAGAACCGCAAGACCTCGTGCTGACCGGCGGCGTCGTCGAGACCCAAGAGCAATTACTCATCAGCGGTCTCCTTGACCCGAAACAATCGCCGGTGAGGGAGAATGAAGCCCGGTTCGCGCGCCTTCGCGCGATAGTGGATGACGCCCGCGCATTCAACCGCAATCCCGTAAGAGCGCTGGCGGAGAGTGCGCACTTCGGCGGGATGGGCGGAATGGTCGGGGAAGCATGGAAGCTCTTCTTTTCCAAACTTCCTAAGCTGATTAAGGACAAGCCGGCGGGGCGGGTGTTCTCGGATAACAGCCTGTCATGGCAGGCGGAAGAACACAGGCTCAGCAAGCAGCCGATTACGCTCATACCCATTGACCGTCCGGCGTTTTTCGACCGCAACAAGCGCACGTGGCTGCCGATGCCGCTTCCGCCTGGCCACGCCGACGCGATCCGGTCGCTTTCACGAAGCCCTATCGGGGCGCACGTCTCGGTAGTATACGAACTCGAACCGTTGACGATTTCGGATAAGGAGGCAACAGGCTATGGCAAGAAAGAAGCGCCCCTACACAGGGCAATCGGTCGCGTTGACATTGAGACCGGCGGACGTTTCACCGTCAGAGTTTTCCCTGCAACGAGCGCAGTCGAAAATTACAGCGATGCAGACTTGCCTGAACAGTGGGCGAGTCCTGCCGAGTTCTACGAGGAATTTGCTCACGCGGCGTATCGAGTCATACAAGCGCTTGATAGCCAGACGTTCGAGAGAATCGGCGAATGGGTCGCCGAGTTGAGAGAGGTTGAGGACTGGCCGTCCGTCATATATGATTCGCAGGTATTCGCCGAGACGGTCGGCGAGATTCTTGCGGGCGTGCAGGACTGGGACACCCTTCCGCCGGACATCCGCAGGACGGTCAAGTTGTGGCTTATGCCGCCGGAAGAGGCTTTGCTTTTCCCGTTGGAAGAACTCCGTCGACCAGACGACGCGCGGCGTATGATAGCCGATGCTTTTGTCGGTAAGCCGATGAGGTCGGAGTATCACACCCGCCCTGAAGGCGGTTCGGAGAAATCGCCGCCGCTGACGCTTAGAGCGGTTGCGCGCAAAGCCGAGCGTCCTGACGACGAAAAGCGGGCGAAGGTTGCCGACGCTCTCCAAGAACAGATCGCCGACGCCAACGAGAAAGACCGCAAAGGGATGGCGAAACTGCGCTCCAAGCTCGTGGACTTCGTCAACAAGCACATGCCGCCCAAGCACGCCCAGCGCCACGCGAAGGCCATAGCCGGCGCATACACCAGAAAGCAGCTTTCCAAAGCGGCACAAGCCGCCGTTGCCACGGCGGACGCGCTGGCGGCTGAGGAAGCGGCGGTTCTGTCCGTCGAAGAACTGGGGCGGGTCGCCGAGTACTACGAAGCCCGCGGCTACAAGACGGGATGGCGGCGCGGCAAGCTCGATATGAGGGCAAACCAAGAGCAGCTTGTGGAGTTCATTGAAGGGCATCTGCCGCTCGACGAACGGGGCAGGCTGTTGCGCACACTCAAGAACACCGTTGATGAGCGCACGCTGGAAAAAGCCCGTGAAGCCGTTGAGAAGGTCTACCGCGCGTGGGACTTGCACGAGGCGGTGCAGGAATACAAGGCGGCTGCGGCGCTCGCGCGAAAGCTCGTCGGGGGCGGCAAAAGACACCCGCAATTGCGCCCGGAATACGTCGAGCGTCTGCGGGACGTCCTCGACGCCCACCGCACGGTGCAGCCCAGCGAAGCGACCATCGAAGCCCTGCGTGCCACCGTTATGGCTGACGAACTTGAAGAGAGCCTGATGGACGACGTCCAGTATCAGCGCGTCAAGGAGGCGGCACAACGCAAGCTGGAGACGCTGGAGCGGGATTTGATTCGCGGCATGGAACCTGACGACATCAGAAAGCTGACGGCGGCAATCGCCAACATCATCCGCATGAACGGTCTCAAGCAGGCTCTTATAGTTGCAGGACGCATGCGCGACCGCGACGAGGCGGTGCAGGAGACTCTCTCTTTGCTTGAGGCGCGCGGCAAACCGAAGTTTGAGGGCCCGGGCATTCCGGGTGTGAAAGCCCCCGACGCGGGCAAAGCACTCGAATACATTCACTCGATGCTCGACGGCGAAACGCTTTTCTGGAATGTAACGTGCGAAGACGACAGCGCACCCCACCAGTTAGGCAAGGCTTTGATTTTCGGCGAGGCGGCAGCGCAAGAGGTAATGCTCGAAGCCCGCGACTTCATTATCGGCTCGCTGAGCGAGCAGGGAATCAAGGTTGACTGGGACTATCTGCTTCGCACAAGCAACAAGATAGCGCGCAGCCGCAGGGATTGGAAAGAGCTCGGACTAAAAAAGAAGGAAGCCGAACTTTTCGAGGTAACGTTGCCGGGGATACCGAAGAGAGCAATCCCGCAGGAGAAAATCATTCTCGATTCCGACAGCCGGATGCACATCATCGCCCTTGCAGGCGACCCCGAGCGCTTGGGGCAGCTTCTGAAAAAGACTTCGGCGGGCATATCGTTCTCGTCGTCTCCGCGCAAGCATGTCGTGCTGGACGCCACGCGGATCGCAGCAATAGCGGCGACGGCGACCGATGAGGAACGCGCGATTGTAGTGGCAGCCAAAGCCTACATCAACGGCAGGCTCTTGGAGCGCGTGCAGCGCGAGTACGTGAAGCGCAAGGGACACGAGATAGCCGACCTGCCGGAGTATTGGCCCTCATCGGTCAACTTCGAGATGTCCGGCGGAAAGAAACACGACCGGATGGAGTACGCTCAAGCCGTGATGCTCGAAAACATGGGCGTGTTTCAGGAGCGCGTCGGCACGTCGAAGCCTTTCCTGTTGGGCGGGTTCTGGGAGACGCTTTTCGGACATGTCAACAAGATGGCTAAGTTTGTGGGGCTGGCTAATCCCATAAACGACGCGCACAGGTTCTTTCACGACCCTGACATCCACACGAAGCTCTCGGATATACTGAGTCCCGACTATGCGCAGCAGATCGACGGCTACCTCTCCGATGCAGCCGGCACGGAATGGCCTGTAGGCGGACTGGTGCAGCGTCTCACGCGGCGGATACGCAACACGGCGGTGCGTGCGGCTCTCGCCTTCCGGCTTCGCGTCTGGCTTCTGCAATCGACGTCCCAGCCGTTGGTAGCGTGGGAGATAGGCTCGTCCGCCGCCGCCTACGGTGCGAAGTACACCGTAAAAACACCCAAGTGGCTGCTCGACGAGATGATGGAGTACGCCCCGATGTGGCGGCACAGATTCACCATGCTCGACGTCACGCAGGTCATGAGTCCGGTTCAGCCTACGACCGACCCGCTGGAGGCATGGCTTCTGGGCTCGGAGACGCCGCAACTCGGCATGCGCGGCTTGCGCCATTTCGACCGCAAGGCTATCGCCGGGGTCTGGCAGTCGGTGAAATATGCCTTCGCACACCGCGTCGGGCAGCCCGAACTCTTGAAGACACCGCTCGACAAATGGCCGGAGGAACTACGCCGCGAGTTCGTGCAGGAAACCTATCTCGTCGGTACGCGGACGCAGCCGACGTTTGACATGACGACACTTTCGGATTTTCAGCGCAGAGCGCGCAAGGACGCGCTTGGGGCGGCGCTTCTTACCTTCCACAGCTTCAAGACAAAGGCGTGGAATATGATGTATCGGGAGTACATGCGCTGGAAGCTCGGCAAGGTGCAGCACATGCCCACCGGCATCGTTGAAGGACGTGCAGTCCCGACAGCCCCGCCGGGTGTTCCGCCAGGGGAACCGCCTAAGCCGCCGGCAGGAGCGCTCTTTCCTGAGCCGCCGGAGCGCGACGGGATAGTCTCGTTTGCGCGGATGTTCGGGCTTGCGACCTATGTTATCGGCATCAACCGTCTGCTTCGCTGGGTGTTCAAATGGGGCTTGAGGACGTTGGGAGCGGCGATATTGGGACGCGAGGTGCGCAAGGCGGTGCGCCGCGAGGAGACGCTCTTCGGACACACAATGCGCCTGCTTGGGGAAGTTGCGGGCTTCTTTGCCGGCGGGCAGGTGGCGGAGATGGGATTCCGGGCGCTTGCGGCGGGCGAGGAAGGCGGCTGGGAGCCCGGCGCGGAAAACCTCAGCGTGGCGTTGCGCGGGTTTGAGGAGGGCGGCAAGGCTGCCGTCAACCTGACGCGCGGGCTGTTCACCGACCCCGACGACGTCTTCACGACGGGTCCGCTTCGGGGCAAGGGCATTCAACGGGAACGCTTCATACGCGGTGGCGACTCCCTGCTGCGCGCGACGGACATGCTCGTTACGGGGCAGGGCTATGCAGCGCTTTCCGATGCGGTCTCGGATGCGCGGAAGTTCTTCGAGGGCGACACGCGCGAACGGCTCGTCGATGAACTCTACGAGGCGTATGAGGAAGTGATAAAGGGTTTCGTATCGACCGGCGAAATCGACAGAGAAAGCCGGCCATTCAAGAAGATGAGCGAACAGTTGATTCCGCGAATCAAGGCGGCAGGCTATGACCCGGGCGAGTTGCGCAAGGCGGTGCGCGGTTCGCTTGCAAGAAAGCATTACGACGAGTTGTTCCGCGCCTACCGCAAAAAAGACAGGGAATCATATCAGCAGCACTTCAACGTGCTGACTCGGATACTGGGCAAAGAAGAAGAGGACGTGCGGGGCAGCATCAAGCGGCGGCAGGAGACGCGCGAGAAACTGGAGGCACAACGATGAACGATGAGAAGAACGTGGTATGGCGCCCGCCCGATTCGCCGTCCGAGCGGCTGGCGAGAGTCGAGACCAAACTGCACGCGATACACAGCGACGTGCAGGAAATCAAGAAATTCGTTGGGCAGCATCATGAGGACTGTCCGGCGAAGGTGCATAGCGCCTATTTCAAATTGATGGGCGCGACTCTTGTTATTCTCGGCAGCGCGGTCGTCGCCGTTGCCATCAAGGTATTCTGGGGTTGAATCAACAAGAAAGGATTGGATCATGGAAACTGTTTGGAGCATCATCAACAGTGCAGCATTCATCACGGTAGTTGCGGCTTTGCTGCTGTACGGGCTGAACCGCCTGTATGCGAAGAGACCCCTCTGGCAACAATGGGAGGGGACAATCATCACCGCGGTCAAACTCGCCGAGAAAGCCATTCCCGACGATACGGAGAACAAAGGGCTTGGAAAACTCGACGATGCGTTGCAGTATGTTATCCGCGTGTACGAAGAGGCGCGAGGTGTGCCGCCTACGCCGGAGCAGACGCAATAGTTGAAGGAAGCAATTCAGGTCAAGCATGCCGAATTGGAGCGGACTGAACAGTTATGATGATATTGGCTGAAATCATCAAGGCAATTCTGCAGGTTCTCCTGCCCTTCCTGTGGGAGCGATTAAATGAACGCAAAAAGGTTGACGTGGCTGACCCTAATCCTGACGCTCGTGCTAATATCAGCCGGCGGTTGCGGGACTGGGCGTCCGGTGATAATTCCTGAAGAGACACCGGTTCTGCTGGCGGAAGACGTCGTCGCGCGCATTTCGGTCATGGTCGATGGCGAGATGGTGCTCGTGCCTGACCGGAGGCTGATTCCGGCGGGACGCTGGGTTGTTCCTTACTCGTGGGCTTTCGGGGACTGACGCGCCGTTTTACGCTTCATGCCGAAAAACCACCTCCAAGACGGGCGTGGTTTGGTTACGCCGAAACACCATCTGAAGAACCATCTAATCAGTAGGAATTGGATAATGAGGACCCATAACGAACCAACCAGGAAAGCCAGCGCGTAGGCAACGTAGGCAGCTTTGTGGAGAAAAATCTCATTGCCCAAAATCCAGGGTACGCCCAGCACTACCAGGAAAGCCAGCGCATTGGCAACAGCGCGTCGGTTACGTATAATTGTCTTGTCCATTGCTCAAAATCCTCCTTTCATGGTTTGAACAGATGCAGATACCTCTCGGTCGTCGTGATGCTTGAGTGTCCCATCCGGCGCGCAAGCGTGTAGATATCCGTGCGGATCTCCTGAATCTGACGCGAGGCGTAGGTATAGCGAAGCTCGTGCGGTCGAATGCCGTAGGTTCGCTTCTTGCCGTTCATCCGTGCCGGTGGCAGTGCAAGGCGGGTCATGGTCTTCTGCCAGTAGCGTCCCAGTTGGTTGGGATTCCAGCGCCCGCCGCATGGCGATTGTACTATCAAGCCTTCGGGGATAGCTGGCAGCAGGGCTTCGAGTTCCACTTCAACCGGCACTTGCCGGCGCTCGTGGTCTTTGACCTCGAAGCGCAGATGCGGCTTGTTCCACACCGTCAGTATTCCGCCGCGGATGTCGCTTTTCTCCAGCGCGCACAGCTCGCCCAATCTCAAACCCCCGTACACACCGAACATGTAGGCATACCACAACGGAGTGTCTTTCAGGTGTGTCTCATAGACTGCCCGCTCCTCGCGCGTAAGAGCGATGCGGTTGTTGACCTCTCCACCCTTGACCGACCGCGCCCGACGAGTGATCGGCGAGGCGTCTATGTATCCTTCATCGACCGCCCAGTTGAAAAGGGCGCTGAGCGCCCGAAGGTTTCCGCGCACGGTTGATGGTGTGGCTTCGTCGAGCCTGCGATATTTGAAGTCAAGTATATCCGTTTGATTCACGGCGTGCAAGGGCGTATCGCCGGCGGCGAACTCCTCCCATATCGCAAGGCGTCCCCTGTACCAGCTTATGGTGTCGGGGCGAAGCGCCCGGCAATTGCCGAGAAACTCGATGACCGACTCGGAGACAGTGATGCTTGAGGGGAGACCGGCGCGCCTGGTGTGGAGTTCCGAGAGGTAGGTGCGGAAAAGCTCTTCGGCTTTCGCGCGGCTCTTAGTCTTCAAGGACTTGCGTCTGCGCCTGCCTGCGCGGTCGGTGCAGTTAATCCAGTAGGTACCATTTTCGCGTCTGTAGAGTGTCGCCATCTGCTTTGACCCCCGTCACGATTATGTCACGGTCGATGACGCAAGAGCTTGCAAGAGAAGGATAAACAGAATGATTTTGAATCCAGCGCGTCTGCCAATTCCGCCACTCTGGCCATGCCTGTCATTGCAGCCGTTTGCGTGCTAAGTGCTTATTTCTCAAAGTCTTTCTCTTATTCTCCACCATTGAACAAGCGCCATAAAGTGTGTCTTGAATCCAAAAATCGCGTCACGATTTTGACACACGGGACGCCGTCGGGCGGTCAACCTGTTCCTGAAGCCGTTTGATGTGGTCTTCATAATCCCTGATTTTGAACTGGGCTTCCCGGAGTTGCTCTTCGAGGTAGTCTATCCGATGCTGCTTGACTTCGATCTGCCGCCGGAGAATCTTCATCGCGTACTCCCTGATGACATTGACCCCGCGCGACGGGCCGAATTTCTGCACGGCTTTCGTTATGGCTTTATTCGTCTGCTCGTCGTCGGGATCGTTGGGCTCCCCCTGCCCCGTGATAAGCCACGCGAGATTAGCTTTGGCGGCTTCGTGTGCCTTTTCAATAACGCGATAGGGCGGTTCGCTGCGCCCGTTTGCATAGTTGACATACGTCTGCAACGGGACGCCGAGCAACCCGGAAAAATCCGTTTTTGTCAATTCGAGGCGTTCGCGCAGCATTTCGAGCCGGACTCCGATGTCTTCATAAGCGCTTATTTCGGACGGACTTAGATTCATCGGCGGTGGCTTCCGAAAAAAAAGATGATTCTTCTGGTTTTTTTTCTTGACTTGATATTCACTAATGAATATAATACATCACTATTGAATAGCATTAGTGATGGGGCAAGAAAAAAGCACCGGCGGCACAGGCTTGCCGGTAGTCAAGCGGCGGGCCGATAGGCTTACTTTGGCGAGTCGGCTATCGGCCCCCGCAGGCTTGGAGATATGCGGGCGGGTCATTGCATGATACGCCAACATACTCCATATACATTATAACTTACGAAGGCTGCCATGTCAAATAAAAACATCCTCGAAGAAAAGAAATTTTCGGTCAACGAAGTGGCTGCGATGACCGGCATGAAGCCCCAAAGCATCCGGCGGATGATAGCCACCGGGCGCTTGACGGCGTACCGCGTGGCGGCCGCGCGGCGCATAGTCATACCTGAATCGCAGGTCAAGCGGCTGCTCGAACCGGTCAAGCCCAGCCCCACACCGTCCGAGCGCGCTCGGATGCGCAGGCTGGCACGCGATTAAAGGATTAGCATTATGGCTTCGGGATGGCCAGTTTTAACTAACAGCAGCATGAGGCAGGGGAAGTTGCTACAGGGCTCCAAGATCCCCCTTATGAGGCTTTCCTTGCCTCTTCTTATCAGCCCCGCACGGTGTGCTTGCGTTTCGTGGTCCATCCCGGCTCGCAAACCATCCCGACCGTGCGGGGCTTTTTTTGCCTACGGCAAAGGAGTGAAACATGGCTACGATAGACGATTTGATTTTGCACCGTGCTAACACAGAGGCTTCCAATTTATGCGCGGAGGCAAACAGCAGGATTCTCGATGTTTTGAAGGACACACTATTGCCTATGAACGCTAATGCCTATTATTCGGCGTTACCCAACGCACAGAAGGCGGTGAGCGCCGAGCAAAGGCGGATTGCCGAAGTGGTCGCCGCGAGAATGCGCGGCGAGCTGATGGCAAAGGTCTTCGACCGGAAGGATGGTGTATAGATGGCAATGAGGCGCTCCGCTTTGACAGAGCTTGACGGCTGCGACCGCCGCGAGCTTGCAGAGAAAATCAAGACCGACATCATCGAACTGATGCGCGAATCGGCTGCCCAGTGGGCGTCTCGGATAGCGGACGGCAGGACGGCGCAGGGGTTAGACGAGCGCGACGTGCGCGAGCTTGCCCAAGACATGATAGGCAACGCGGCGGAGACGATCTGGGAAACAGCGCCGCAGGACCTCGACCCCGGCAACCGGGTCAGAAAGGAGACGTAATGCACAAGGGCAACGGGCGACCGCCGGGTTTGCCGCCGAAGTTTCTCAACCAGGCGAAAATGCTGCATCAGATTACGCCTGAGATGGTAATGAACATGGCGGTCGGCTTCATGGAGCAGTTGATTGCTATGGGAAAAGTGTCGCGTCAGGCTGTACCTGTGATAGCGAAGGCTGCCAGCTTGAGCATCGTCTTGCAGAAGCTCATCAGGGCGGAGGCGGAAGCGGAACTCTTGCAGGTCTTCAGAGATTATGCGGCGACTAAGGTGGGGGCGGATTGGATCGTAGGGACACTGGACGACCTGATAGCGGGTTTCCTCAAGGAGCGCCGCGCGCAGGCGGGCTGCCGCGCATCCGATGAAGAGCAACCTCCAAAACCAGCCGGAGAAGAGAATGGCACGCCAGGATGAGGAGTTCTGCAAGATGGAAACGTCGTTCATTTTGAGCGACCCGCGCTTCGTCTGCCTGAAACACAGGGAAAAGGCGCTTTATATCACACTTTGGGCGGAAGCGGTGCGTCAAAGGCGCGAAGTTATTCGGTTTTATGGCGGACGAAATAAATTTTTCGACGTACATAATTTCAATTCGCGCAACATTTGTACGTCTCTTGACGTATTATCGTCGAACGACCATAGGCTGATAGAGGTTATCGACGATGACCACGTAAGGGTTTGTGGGGTAAGGAATAAACACCGGCACTTGCGTAACTGGCAAGAGGCTGAATCTGACCCAAATGGGTCAGAAATGGGTCAAGGATTTGCTAAAAACGGGTCGGAGAGGGAGAGTACCATGGAGAGGGAGAGTACCCCCTTACCCCCTGCGGGGGAAGGTCAGAGTTCGCAGGTTGACGAAACGCTGCGGGCGCGGGCGCGGCGGATTTTCGATAAGTTCTGTTTGGCGGTGTCCGACCAGCCCGGAAAGCCTCGCCAGTTCAGATTCGAGACGTACGAGAAGATGCTCGTCGCGCGGCTCGAGAGTTGGAGCGAGCCGGAGCTCGAACTTGCGGTCGATAAGTTCAGCCGATCGGCGTGGCATCGGGGCTGGGACGAGCGCTCCAAGCGGTCGTACGTCGAGCCGGGTCAGTTGTTCAGGAACAATCAGCGTGTGGATATGTTCTTAAACAAACCTGAGAGCGAGCTATTGGCCCGCGAACAGGTCAACGAGATACTCGGAGTCAAGGATGATGGAAAACAAACCTGACTGCTTCGGGGCGTTTGACCGGGACTTGACGCATTGCGTGCAGTGTCCGGTGTCGGTAGAGTGTCTCGCGGCACAAAAGAGCGTCGATTCAAAGCAGCGTCCACCGCCAGCGGCGCCGTCGAACGGTTGCGGCGACTTCGGGCATTTCAGCGAAGAGTCGTTGAGGTGTGTGAACTGCCGCGGGACGCGCGAGCTTTGCAGACAGCGGACGGACGAGCGGATCGCAGCCCACTCTGAGAAGCTGGGCGAGCAGGCGGCACAGCGTGCGGCAGAGCGCGAGGCGTGGCTTGCGCAGATGCCCCGGAGACAGAAAGAGTTTGTTCTTCGGCAGGAAGCCGCGCGGCAGTTCTACGGCAAAGAGCTTTCCGGCTGCACGATTGAAGAGCGGATGCTTTTGCCGCCCTGCTGCGGCGACAGCGGTTATGGAAGTTGGGAGTTTTGCGAAGTCTGCCAGTTGGCGGCGGACTGCAAGTCGCGCGGGACAGGATTTCAGCGATGGTATCGCAATCGGTCTATAGCAGAGGCGCCTTTTTAACGGGAGAAACGTGATGAAAGAATTCAGGTTGGCGAAGGTTTCGGTTGAGAATGTGATGCGGTGCAAGGTCTTCCATCTGGAAAACGGCGAAGGCTGGAAGCTGCTATCACTCAAAGGCAAGAACGGCGCGGGTAAGAGCAGCGTCCTCAAGGGGATAGTCGCCGCACTCTGCGGCAAGCGGGCGATCCCGCCGAACGTGCTGCGCGAGGGTGCGCGGTCGTGGCGGTCGGAGGTTGTCTTGCAGACGCTCGACGGCACGGAGACGCTGACGGTGATAGCGGGCGGCAGTGATAAGGGACAGCCGTCATTGAAAGTGCTCGATGGCGACGGCAAGCCCCTCGCGGCGCCTCAAGGCGTCCTCGACGGCATCATCACTGGCGAGCAGCTTGACCCGCTGCGGCTGCTCGAGGCGAAGCCGAGGGAGCAGCAGGCGATGCTGTTGCGGGCGCTGGGCAGCGACTTCGACGTTGACGAATGGGAATCGCGGCACAAGCAGGTTTACGACCGGCGGACGGAAACGAACCGCCAGTTGAAAGCGGCGACCGCGCAAGCGGAAGGGTTGATGTCGCGGGCTGAGGCGCAGGTCAAGGCAAAGGCGAAAGCGCCGGACACGACGGGAATCACCAAAGGGATCGAGGAAGCCTCTCGCCACAACGCGGAGATAGAGACCGTGCGGGACAGGATAGCCGTCAAAGAAGAGGAAGCCGAATCGACGAAGGCGGAGATTCGACGGCTTACGGCGCAGCTTCAGAAGGCAAAGGAGCGTCTCGCAGGAATAGAGGATGAAGCTGCGCGTCTTCGGGCGAAGAGCGCGGCTATGAAACCGCAGGATACTCTGGGCTTGCGCGACCAGCTTCGGTATGCGCAGGACCATGCGGCGCTGCGCGAGAAGGCGATCTCTGCACTCGGGCGTTGGGATGACGTGGACGCCCTGGTACAGGACAGCCAGACGCTCACCGAGGCGCTCGTGGAATTCGACGTGATACGCGAGAAGGCGCTCGCAGCGGTCAAGCTGCCGGTCGAAGGGCTTGAGTTCACCGAAGCCGGCTTGCGCTATCACGGGCGCAGCCTTGAGAACGAATCGACGGGGAACAGCCTGGCGGTTGCGGTGGCACTGGCGGCGGGCATGCAGCCTCATTTCCGCTTCGTCGCAATAGACGAGGCGAGCGTGCTGGACGCTGACAACTGGGCGCTGCTGGGACGGGTAGCCGAAGAGCAGGAGGTTGACGTGTTGGTCTTGTCGGTTGACCACGGACAGGAGGGGATACTCATTGAGAACGGCGAACAGGCGTAGATTCGCCGCAGAGACACAGAGGACACTGAGAAGAAAGGAGTTTGACCGATGGGAATCAATGAAGAGATGGTGCTTGCGCGCAGGGATTGGATCGGGGCCAGCGATGTGGCGGTATTACTTGGCGTGAACCTCAATCGCGACGGCAAGCCGTACAAGACGGTCGGCGACTTGTATCTCGAAAAGACGGCGCAGGTGCCGGTTGAAGCGATCAGGGACAACGACGCTATGGCGCTGGGCAGGCACAACGAGCCGTGGCTGCGCACGTGGACGGAACGCAAGCTCGGAGTGGAAATCGAGCCGGACGTATTCCTCGAACATCCGCATCTTCGGCTGAAAGTCAACCTTGACGGCAGAATCAAGGTCGAGCGCGAGCATTGGGAGTGCAAATGCACCGGCATGCTCAGCCATCCTCACGAGGTCGGGCAATGGGGCGATTCCGGTACGGGCGACGTGCCGTTTTCGGTCGCCGCGCAAGTGCAGACGCAGTTGATGTGCATGCCGGACAATATCGAGTTCGCTCACGTAACCGCGCTCATCGGCGGCCACGGCATCCGGCAGTACGTTGTGTATCGCAGACCAGCTATCGCAGAGGTGATAGCTCAGGAAATCCAGCGCTTCTGGTGGGACCACGTGGACAAGCGCATCCCGCCGGAAGAACCTGCGACGTGGGAGTATCTCAGGCTCATCGAGCGGGAGCAGGGCAAGCGCGTGCAAGTGCCGGTCAGCCTCGTCGCCCAGTGGCAACTGGCGGCGGTCGAAAGGCTTGCCGCCGAGAAGGCCGAGAAGGAAGCCAAAGAGCTTGTCGCGTCGGCGATGGGCGACTCCGAATTGGGCGAGTGCGGGATCGGGACGGTCAGGTGGACGACCCGAAAGATGCCGGAAATAACGCTTCCGGCGCGGATAGACAAGTTTCCGATATTCCAGTTTTCCGACCCTGAGTGCCGCAAGCGCGACGGCGGCGAAGCCAAGCGGGCGGTGCTCGAAGGCATCTTGACACAAGGAGCAGAAGAAGATGAGCCAGCAGTATGAAGACGAAGCGGAAGTGATTGTGCCGGAACTGATGCAGCCTGAGAGCGGCACGGTGGCGACGCGGACGCAGTGGACGCAGGAGGAGGTGAACGCTCTGGTTGCTACGGCGCACAGATACCCGCGCGATATGAAGCGCTTCCACGACAACATGCTCCAGACGATCCAGGAGTTGGACGAGAAAGAGGCGCGCGGCATCAATTACAACGCGCCGGTAGGCAGGAAAAAGGTTCTGGACGCGGACGGCAACCCCAAGCTGGACAAGCGGGGCAAGGAAATATGGGAAGACGAGTATGCCCAGGGCCCTTCCGTCCGGCTTGCCGAGTTGGTTTACAGCAATTACGGCAACATAATGTTCAAGCAGGACTCATGGTGCGACGAGAAGTTTGCGTACGGCGTCTGCCACGGCTGGGATTACGAGGCCAACAACGCATTCACGCGCAAGGCAGTGTACTCCATCACCTACTCAGCGAAGGGCGGGCGGGCCGGCACGCGGTATGCGGACTATCTTGTGGCTAAAATGATGATGAAGGCGCAGGCTGTCGCGTTCCGGGACGTGGTGTTCAAGCTGGTGCCGAAGGTGATTTACAACAAGTACGCACAGACGGCGATGGACAAGGCTGTCGGACCCGATGCCGAGCGCGAGAAGCGCGTCAAGCGCTACCTCGACATGTTCAGCAAAATCGGGGGTGTCGAGCGCCAGCGGATTGTCGAGAAGCTCGGATTCAGCGCTGAAGAGGAAATCGACCTCGACGGGCTGCGCAAGCTCATCGGCTGGTACTCGGCAATCGAGCAGGGCGAGACGAGTATGACCGAGTTGTTCCAAGAGCCGAGCGAGGCTGTGGCGACGGCGAAGAAGGGCTCCGACGGTCTTGAGGACGTGCTGGAGCAGCGCGAGGCCGCGAAGGGCAACGGGAAGCCCGCGGACAAATCGGAGCGGTCGAAGGTATCAGGACAGCATGGCAAGTCTCGGACGCCGGCGGGGGGCAAGGAATCGCTCCCAAACGAGGAGAAAGGGAAGGGGGCGGGCAAGCGGGAGTTCGACCCGGAAAGCTGTCCACCGGACTGCAAGAACATAGAGACGAAAGCGGACGGTGCGGTCGGTGTGCGCGTGCCGTGCGAAGAGTTTGATGGGTGTCCGAGGTAACTGAAACAAGAAAGCAG
>Ga0114918_10002097_pt1 | contig 17883 bp, 7 predicted proteins | sample LantaG_FD_87015 | JGI IMG/M metagenome (GOLD analysis project Ga0114918, IMG submission 87015) | Deep subsurface microbial communities from Baltic Sea to uncover new lineages of life (NeLLi) - Landsort_02402 metaG | ecosystem: Environmental > Aquatic > Marine > Oceanic > Sediment | place: Baltic... | reverse complement strand
GCGGCGACGGCAGCGGCAACGGGAGCGGCAACGGCAGCGGCGGCGAGGAGCGCGAATGCAGGCGCAAGCTGAGAACCAGCAGCAACGGCGCCGCGGGAGAAGCAAATAACGCCGCTGCCGCTGCTGCTGCTCTTGCCGCCGCCGCCGCTGCCGCTGCTTCCACCCCCGCCGCCGTTGCCTCGGCCCGCCGCTCGACGGCCGACGCCACGGCCGCGGCGGCGCTGACTCCCACGGGCCCGCGCCCGCTCGGCGTCTCCTCCCGGAGCAGGGCCGCTGCTGCAGCAGCAGCAGCAGCAACCGCTGCGCAAGACCTCGTCGGCGACGCCACGCGCGCCTCCGCGGCGCCCTCGAGGCAGCAGCAGCACCAGCTGCAGGCCGGGGGCAGCGGCGGGGGGAGCGGCGGAGGAGGGAGCGGCGGCGACGGCTCTGGCAACGGTGGCGGCGGCGGCCGCGGCGGAAACAACAACGACGACGCGAGCGCCGCGCCTGCTCCTGCCGTTGCCGCAGGAGCCCCGGCCGCAGCCGCTGCGGAGCAAGCGAGGAGGCGCCCCTCTTCTTCCTCCCCCGACGACGGCCCCACGAGCCCCGCCGCCGCCGTCGCGGCTGCTGCCGTCGCCGCTCCCGTCGCTGCGCCGCTGCCGCCGCCGCTCGCGGCAGCAGCAGCAGACGCTCCTCCAGCCGGAGCTTCCTCCGCCGCGAAGAGGGCCCTGCTGTTGGCCGACGACGCGACGCAGTCGCGCGCCCCTCCGAGGGCCCCCGCTCCCTCGCCGGCCTCGACGGTCGGAGGAGGAGGGAGAGGCGCCGCGGCGGCGGCGAGGCGCCCCGCTGCTTCCCCCGCGGCGGCCTCTTCCGCCCGCCTCGCCGCCGCCGCCGCCGCCGCCGCCGCCGTCCCGAACACCAGCGGCAGCGTCGGCGGCGGCGGCAGCAACGCCCCCGTCAACGGAGGAGCAGCGAGGCACCTGGGCGAGCGCCACCACCCCCGCCGCCACCACGGCGATCAGCAGCATCAGAGCCGGAGGCCGCGCCGGTCGCGCTCGGCGCTCTCGGCGCCGACGACGTGGCCCGGCGCGGGCTGGCTCGCCCCCGGCGCCGCCGCGCCGGCCGCGCCGGCCGACGCTGCCGCTGTCGCCGCCGCCGCCGTCGCGGCGGCGGCTGCAGCAGCAGCAGCGGTCTCGCCGCCGCCGCTGCCCCCGCTTCCCGCGGGCATCGCCCTCAGCGGCGCCGCAGTCGGAGGAGGAGGAGGAGCAGCAGCAGCAGCAGCAGGAGGAGCACCGGCTTGCGGCGAGGGCGAGGGCGACGTCGCCGCCGCGCACCTCGCAGCCGCGGCGAGGCGGATTGCCGGCAGCGGTGCGACTGCCGCCGCCGTCGCCCCCGGCAACGACAACTGCTCCGCGCCGCCCCAGCCCCCGCCGCCGCGCTGGTGGCAGGACCCGCTTTCGGTGTTCGGCGCGGCCGTCGATCCGCGCGTCGTCGCCGCGACCGCGGCGGGCGCGGCGGCCGCCAACGCCTTTGGCATCGATGGCAACGAAGGCGACAACGCCGCTGAGCAGCACGCAGCGCAGGCAGCGGCCGCGGCCGCCGCCGCGGGCGCCTACAACGACTCGGCCGCCATCGGCCCCGAGGTCACCTCGCGCAGGCACCACGCGACGATCGCCGTCAAGACTGTCGTCGCGCCTGCCTCCGCCGCCGCCGCCTCGGCTGGCGGAGGCGTAGGGATGAGCACCGGGCGGCGGGGGAGCATGCTCTATGGCTCGTCTGGCGGCTGCGCGGGGTGGGGCCCCCCGCCGCGCCCGCCGCTCTCTCGCTCCGCAGGAGGCGGGGGCGGCGGCGCGAGCGCCGTCGCCGCCGTCGCTGCTCCCCCCTCGGCGTCTGTTGCCCTGGGCAAGAGGCCCAGGACGTTGTCGGGCGACCTCGCGAGCCAGATTGCGCCGGCGCTGCTCCTGGAGCAGCAGCGCCGCTCGAGCGGCGGGGGCGCGACGGCGACGGCGCTGCGCACCACTACGGGCACAGGCACGGCCTCCGCCTCCGCCCCCGCCCCGCAGCAGCAGCAGCAGCATCAGCACCCCCGAGGCAGCGCCCCCCTCCGCGACGGCGCGCTCGGCGCGCGCTGGGACACGGGCGAGGCGACGGGGCAGACGGCGGGAGGCGACACCGAGCGCGGCGGCCCGACGACGGGGCCCGTCGGCGGGCCGCGGGCGCCCGGCGCGCCCGGCTCGGCCTTCGTCGCCGCGGCCGCCTCCGCCGCCCTCGTGGCGCAGGCGAGGGCGAGCCTGCTGGCCCAGGCTGCTGCCGCGGCCGCCGACGCGGCGACCTCCCCCGCCCCTCCTCCTTCCCTGCTGCTGCCCGGCGCTGCTGCTGCCGCTGGCGGTGCTGCGCCTCTGGCCGCCGCCGCCGCCGCTTCCGGCGCCAACGCTGTCGCCGCCGCGGCTGCGGCCCCCGCGGCGTCGGACAGCAGCGCCTGCTCCGAGAACTCCAAGTCGTCAAACGTGCTGCGCGCAACGGGCACCGCCGCGGCAGCGCAGCGCCAGGCCAAGGCCGCGGCCGCGGCAGCGTCGCGCAGGGCCGCCGCGGCGGCCGCGGCGATTGCGGAGGAGGACGAGTGAGAAGGATGATTTGCTTGAGAAATGGATTTTTTTCTTTTGCTAGCCTCAGCACCCCTTCCCTTTTTCTCCGACAGACCTTTTTTTCCCCCCTGTACCATGCAGCTGCATCCCCGTGAAAAAACAATCAGGCACCCGCCCCCGACCTTTTTTCCCCCTCACGTATCCCTTGGTCGCGAAAAATTTCCACCCCAATGCCCTTCCCCCCCCCCCCAGCGCGAGTTGTTTTGCTTAAAAACGTGTGAGACAAAAATGAAGACTCTTAAAAGTAGAAATTTCTCACGGAAAAAAGATGCGGGGCTTCTCACTCTCTCCCTTTCGAGAAAAAGAGGAAGAAAAAAATGCGTTCTCGACTAGCATCTCGGACGCGCTGCCGCTGCTGCTGCTAGACTCTTGAGAGCGAGAAGCTCCTCTTCCCTCTCGATGCGTGCTCTCGGGACTCTCTCGAGACCGAGGCCGCAGCCCCGGAGATCGCGCGCGAGCGGCACGAGCAGGCTCCCCGCGCGGCCGCCATCGGCGGCGACGAATGTGGCGGCGGCGGGCAGCGGCGAAAGCGGAAACGCCGTTGACGACCAAACCCTTTCGCAACAACCACAGCGAGAGCGGGAGCGAGAGCTCGCCTCCCGCGCCGCCATGCTCCGCCTCGAGCGCCAGCGCCTCGACCGCGAGGAGGCGGCCCTGCGGCTCGAGGCGGCCTCGATATCAGCGCTGAAAAAGAAGGAGAGGAGGAGGGAGGACACGGGTTCCGCAAGAAAGGTCGTCGACGATGCCCTGCGAGGGAAAGCGCCGCCTTCCCCCTCTTCCCCCTCCTCCCCCCCGCCTCGGCCCCCACCAATCTACCCTCCCCGGGGGCCGTACTCCGAGCTCGTCTCCGCGCGCGTGCGGAGGGACAGAGCGGCTCGACCGCAGAGGGTCGCGGAGCTCCTCTCGCTGATCGAGCGCGGCGGCGGGGACCTCCCCCCGGACCCCCGCGTCCCCGCGGAAGCGCTCGCCGCGGCGGAGACGGGCCCCGAGTTCCGGGGGCGCGCGCTGCGGTCGAGGGCCGAGGCGGAGCTGGCGCTGGCCGAGGCCGAGCGGCGAGGGGGCGGGGGCCGAGGCGGGGCGCGGCAGAGCGGGAGGGCGGCCCTCGGCGTCGTCCGCGCCGCCGCGGCGGACGCCGAGGGCGCGGCGAGGGGGCGGGCGCTGGAGCGCGAGAGGGCCGAGGCGCGGGAGAGGCGCCGCCGCCGCCCTGGGCGCGAAGAAGCGAGCGACGGCGACGGGGGCGACGGAAGCGACGGGGGCGACGACGCGGTCCCGCCCTCGGTCGCGCCGCTCGAGGCCCGCGAGCCCCTTCCGGCCCCGCCCTTCCCGCCCGCCGCCGAGGCCGCCTTCGGCCGCTCCAGGCGCGCCGCGGCGCTGGTGCGGAGGGCGGGGATCCTGCGGCAGCCGCGGGCTCTGGCTCGGGGCCTGGTCGGGGCGGGGCTGGTGGCCGCGGGCGAGCGGGGCGATGGGGACGGCAGCGGCGGCGGCGGGACCGACGCCCGCGCCGCCGCCCCCCGCCCGCTCTCCTGGCGGGACGACCTCGCCGCGGGCCGCGGCGCCTCGGGCTGGCTCTCACTCTGGGGAGCCCTCTCCGATGCCGCGGGGTGCTCCCTCGACGTCGAGGGGGTGTGGGTCGAGGCGAGCAACTGCGCCGAGGCCGAGGAGGAGGAGCTGCGAGAGAAGGAGGAGGGGCTGGCCGCTGCCGCTGCCGCTGCCACTGCGTCGGCGGCGGCGGCGGCGCACGCGGCGCACGCGGCGAAAGAGGGAAAGCCCCCCCCTTCCCCTCCCCTTCCCCTCGTCTTCCCGCGCCCCTCGCGCCTCCTCGAGCGCTTCGTCCCGGCCTACAAAGTCTGCGCCGACTGCTGGCTGACCGTGCCGCTGTCTCCCGGGGCGCGCTCGAACCTCCGGAGGTGGCAGGCGTTCTGCTCGCCGGCGGGGGCCCCGAAGAGGAGGACGGGGAGGAGGACGGCGGGGAGGAGCTCGGAATCCCTCGGCGCTTCTTCTCCTGCTTCCTCTCCTTCTTCTCCTGCTTCCTCTCCTCCTTCTTCTCCTGCTTCTTCTCTTTCTTCTGCTCCTCACGGGGAAGAAGAAGAAGAAGAAGAGGAAGGAGATCCCGACCACGGAAGAGGAGCAGCAGGAGAGGCGGCAGAGGGAGAGGCTTCCCCGGTCCTCGCCCGCCTCTGCTCGTTCGCGCTCGACCGCCGCGGCGGGCCGCCGCCGCTATCCCCAGCCCGAGCGCGGCAGCGGCGCGGGAACCTGGAGAGGGCGAGGCTGCTCCCGCGGCTCCGCGCCGTCAGGGACGCGGCCGCCCTGGCCGCGGAATCGGCGCTCCCGGAGGGAGCAAAGGGGCGAGGGCGGGAAAAGGCGACGTTCCGCCTCCTCCGCGGCGGCACCGAGACCTCGGCGCTCGCCGCCGAGGCGGCCGCGGCCGCGGCCGCAGCGGCTGCGGCGGCGGCGGAACGGCAGGAGACGCGGCTCTCTCCTCCGAGGGACGGGCCCCGCGCTCATCCCCGGGAGAGAGGAGGGACGGAAAGGCCGGAAGACGGCGGCGGCGGCGGCGGCGGCGGCGGCGGGGGTCGCCCCTCCCCGGCCGCGCCGCCCCAGGCGCGGCCGCTCGCCCCGGATGCGGGCCGGCCCTTCCGCCCCTCGCTCTCCTCCGATCTCGCCTTCCCCACCCTCGGCCTCCGCCTCGTCGTCTGGGCCCCGCGACGGCCGCCCCGCGCGGGGGAGGAGGAGGGAAAGGAAAGGGGGGGAGGAGGAGGAGGAGGGGGAGACCCCCGCCCCTCTCCTCTGCACGCCCTGGAGTTTTTCGGCCACTCGCGCCCGGCGGCGCCGCCGCTCCCCGCCCTCGACCCCGACTTCGACGCCCTCTCCGTCCTCTTCTCGCTGCGGGGCCGCGGGGGACCCAAGGGTCCCCTCCCCTCAAAGCGCTGGGCGCACCGGCCGATGCGCGAGAGGAAGGAGAGGGAGAGGGATCTCAGGGCGAGGGAGAGGGCGCGCCAGAGGAGGGCGAGCGGGAGCGGGAGCGACGGCGAGGAGGATGAGGCTGGCGAGGAGGAACACCCCCCGTCTCCTCCCCCTTTCGACCCCGAGACCTCCGTCTTCGCCTCCCCCCTCGCGGACGAGGAGCGCCAGGCCGCCGTGGAGAGAGGCGAGGCGCTCGCGATCGCCCTGCACCTCGTCCTGGAGTTTGACGGCGGCGGGACCTTCGGGGAAGGAGCAGCAGGGAGCGGGGGGGCGGAAGACGCGCGCGGCGGCGAGGGGGGCGCTGCGCCGGCGCCCTCGGCGTGTCCGCTTCCTCCTCCTATCCGGATCGTCAGAGCCTCCTCGAGGTGGCTCGCGGCGGTCTCGGCGTACCCCCTCAGCGGCGCCGAGGCCGGGGACGTGGTCAGGCTGGCGGCGGGGCTCGCCGTCGTCGGGGGAGGAGGAGGGAAGGGCGGCGGGAGCAGGGGCCGAGGGGGAGCAGCCGGCGAGGGGGAGAGGGGAGGGGAGGAGGGGGGGAGGCGGAGGAAGGACCTCGCTCGCTCCCTCGCCCTCTCCGGGGCCATCCTGCCCCGCAGGCCCGGGGGGGGGCTCTCGCTTTGAAGGGAGGGAGTTTTTATGTTGTCGAAAGACTGTACATCGAAGAGCACTGAAGATCGAAAACGGGAGGTGGAGGGAAGCGCTCCATCCGCGCTCATATTTCCGTCCAGAGCGAGCTATTAACAAGTTTCTCGATCACCCCCCTCCCCCCCTCTCTCTCTCTCTCTCTTTGAGAGTCTTTTTTTTCCTCGCTGTGTTTTCTCTCGAGGCTGTGACCATGGTCACGATACATCTCTCCTGAGAAGAGAGGGACAGAAAGCAAAACATGGAACCGTGGGCGGCGTCCGTTTCCCGAGGCGTCTCCATCGCCGGCGACGGGCCCGTCGTCGCCAGCGGAAGCGGCGCTGCTTTCGGAGCCGTTGGCGGAGCGAATCAATCGCTACCCCCCCACCAGCAGCAGCCTCTTCCGCCTTCTTCCGGCTTCATGCTGCCTCCGGCGACAACTCCGTGGGGCGTCACTCCACAGCAGCAGCAGCCACTGCAACAACATTATCATCATCAGCATTCAATCGCTCCTGAAGTGAACGTGAGCGACAGCGGCAACGCTGCGGCCGCTGCGGCAGCCTTTGCTCAGCACGCCGCTGCCGCCAACACAGCAGCGGCGACTGCGGCAGCAGCAGCACCAGGAATCATCCCTCCGCCGCAGCCCCCGCCGCCTTCTTACTTCTACGGCCCGGGGATCAGCGGCCTCCCGATGTACCTCGCGGCGATGCCCCCAGCCTTGGGAGCTGTCCCCGCGGCAGCGCCGACGACGGTGATGATGACGGAGCAGCAGCAGCAGCAGCAGCAGAGCTACTTTCTTCTCCTTCAGCAGCAGCAGCAGCAGCAGCAGCAGCAGCTGCAGCAGATGCAACAGCAACAGCCTTGGCAGCAGCCTTGGCAGCAGCAGCAGCTTCAGCAGCAGCTTCAGCAGCAGCAGCAGCAGCTTCAGCAGCAGCAGCTGCTGCTTCAGTGCCAGATGCAGCAGCAGGGAGGATTCGGAGGAGGGCAGCTCCGTTCCTTCCAGGGGGGCTGGAACCCAGCGCTGCTGGCCCCGCTCTGCCAAACGCAGCAGCAGCAGCAGCAGCAGCCGCAGCAGCAGCCGCAGTTTCATCATCCGCAGCTGCAGCAGCAGCAGCAGGCGCCAGAGGGCTTCGCCCCCTTCCCCGTCGCCGCCGCTCCTCCCCCTCCCCCCGCCTCCCTCGATGCCCTCCTCTTCGCTTCCGCGCAGGCCGCTGCGCGCGGCGACTCCCCGCTCGCCACCCGCCTCGCGGACGCCGCCGTCGCCCTCTCCCCTCGCTCCGCCGCGGCGCTCGCGGCCCTCGGGGCAGCCCTGCACTCGGCCCCATCGCCGCGCCTCGACCTCGCCATCTTCTTCTACGGCAGCGCCCTCGGGCTGTGCCCGGGGGACGGCAGAGTGCTCAACAACCTGGGCGCGGCGCTGGCCGCGGCGGGGGCGCCGGCGCAGGCCGCCGCAGCCTACGGGGCTTCCCTCGCCGCGCTCTGCTCGACCTCGGCCCCGGCCCCGAGTCCGGGCCCTTGCTCCTCTCCTTCTCCCTCTCCTCCTCCTCCTCCTCGACCTCCTCCTCCTTCTTCGTTTCTCTCTTCCGCGAGCGACGCGGGCAGGGAAGACAGCGCCGCCAGGGGCGCCGCGATCGCGGACGTCGCCGCCAACCTCGGGGACCTGCTGCGGTCCAGCCCCCGGGCCGCCGGTGCTGCTGCTGCTGCTGCCGCTGCAGCCGCTGCCGCCGCTGCTGCCACGGCGGCGGCGGCAACGGGAGTTTCGCCGCCGCCGCCGCCGCCGCTGCCGCCGCCGTCGGCAGCGGCAGCGGCAGCAGCAGCAGCGAACCCTCCGCCTCCTCCCTTCGTGGCCAATAGCTGGGGAAGCTTTGGGAGCGGCCTGAGCGCGCTGGTGGCCTCGACGCCGATCTTTGGCGGAGGAGCGGCAGCGGCGGCGGGAGCGACGGGGGCCGCTTTTCCTCCTCCTCCTCCTCCTCCTCCGCCTGCCCCTCCTTTGCAGCCGCCGTCGTCTCTTCCGAGCTGTTCTTCTTCCCCTCCCTCTCTCTCTCTCTCTTCTCCTTCCCCCTCCTCTCTTCCTCCCCTGCCCCTCTTCCTCAACCTCGTCTCAGACGCTCGCTCCGCTTACCTCGGGGCCCTCGCCGCGGCGCCCGGGCACGTGCGAGCCCTGACGGGACTCGGGGACCTCTGCGCCGAGGACGGGGACGCCGCGGCCGCCGCGGAGTTTTACGAAAGGGCGGTGGCGGCGGCGGCGGAGGGGCGAGGGAGCGACGGGGGAGGGGGAGCGAAGGGGGCGCCTCCGCTGCCGCCGCCGCCGTCGTCGGCCTCGGCGCTTCCTTCTCCTCCTGCCCTTTCCCCTCCTCCTCCTCCTCCTCCCGCTTCCGCTCCTGCCGCCTCCCGAGCCCGCTCCGGGCTCGCCGCGGCCCTCCGAAACCTCGGACGCCTCCCCGAGGCCGAGGCCGCGGCGCGGCAGGCCCTCTCTTTCGACCCCTGCTGCCCCGTCGCCCTCGGGGTCCTGACGGCCACCCTCCGCGCCCGCGGCGACGCGGCGGGCGCGGCGGCCGCCGCCGCGAGGGCCGCCGCCGCCGCGCCTCCGGCCAGCTCGCCCGAGGCCTTCAACGCCCTGGGGAACGCGCTGAGGGAGGCCGGCAGGCCCCTCGAGGCCGTGGCGGCCTACTCTACGTGCATCCGGCTCCAGCTCTCCGGCGTCGGCGCCGGGGCTGGAGGGAGCGGGTTCGGCGTCGCCGCTCCGGGCTTCGGCGCCGCCCTTCCTCCTCCTCCCTCGCCTCCTCTTTCCTTCTCCTCCCCCCCTCCTCCCTACGCCGCCGCAGACGCCGCCGCGGCCCGCCTCGCCGTCTCCTACTCCAACATGGCCGCGGCCCTGCGCGCCTGCGGGAGGCCCGAGGAGGCGACCAGGGCCTTCGAGCAGGTCGCGCTGCTGCGCCCGACCGACGCCGCGGCCGCGGCGGAGCTCGGCGCGAGTTTGAAAGACGCGGGGAGGCACGACGAGGCCGCCGCGGCCTACAGGCGCGCGCTGGCTCTGCTGAGGGCGCGGGGGCTGCCGGGCGGAGCGGCGCTGGCGCACCTGGTGCACTCGCTGGCCTGCGTCGCGGACTGGCGCGGCGACTTCCCGCGCCTGCTCGCGGAGCTCGAGCGCGAGACGCGGGCGGCGCTGGCGGCCGGCGCGGGGGTCCCGCCGGCAGTCCAGCCCTTCCACGCCATGGGATACCCCTTCGCTCCCGAGCTGGCCCGGGACCTCAGCGTGGCGTACGCGGAGCACGTGGAGAGGACCGCGCTGGCGTTCGTCGAGAAGGGAGAGGAGGCGGGAGAGGAAGAGGGGGAGGGGAAGGGCGCCGCGGCGGCGGGGGCGGGAGCAAACCCGCCGCCGCCGCCGCCGCCGCCGAGGCCGACGTATCCCTTCCGCCACCCGCCGCCGCTCCCTCTGCCGCGAGGCGCCCGCCTCCGCGTCGCCTTCGTCTCCTCCGACTTCGGCAACCACCCGCTCTCCCACCTCATGACCGGCGTCTAGCGCCGCCTCAGACGGGGGGGCAGGGTCGAGGCCTTCCTCTTCGCGACGTCGCCGGGCGACGGCTCCGGGTGGCGCCGCCGCGCCGAGGCCGAGGCCGAGCACTTTGTCGCCCGGCCCGAGTTCTGGGCCGACGCCTCCCCCGTGCCGCTCGCCGCGGCGATCGCGGGGGCGGGATGCCACGTGGCCATCGACCTCAACGGCTACACCCGCGGCGCGCGCGGCGGCGCCTTCGCGCTGCGTCCCGCCCCGGTGCAGGCCGCCTACCTGGGGTTCCCGGGCACGCTCGGCGCGAGGGGCTACGTCCCGTGGCTGATCGCCGACGCGGTCGCCGCTCCCGCCGAGGAGGAGGAGGCCTGCTACGCGGAGAGCCTGGCGAGGATGCCGCACTGCTACTTCGTCAACGACTACAGGGACGCGTTCGGATCGAAAGGGAAAGGGGGGGAAGGGAAAGGGGGCGGAGGAGGAGGAGGAGGAGGAGGAGGAGGAGGAGCAGGAGGAGGGGACGGGTGCGAGGAGAGGGGCGGCGGCGGCGCCTCGACTGCCTCCGCCGCCGCCGCTGCCTCGGCAGTCACCCCCGCCGCCCCCGCGACCCCGCCCTGGCGGGGGAGACTCCGCATCCCTCCTCCCGCTCCCCCCCTCCCTCCAGCGCCGACCGCGACCCGCGAGGCCCTGGGCCTGCCCCCCCGCCCCGCCGTCGTCTTCGCGTGCGCCAACCAGCTCTACAAGCTCTGCCCCTCCACGCTGAGGCTCTGGTGCCGCGTCCTCAACGCCGTCCCGGACTCTTACCTTTGGCTGCTGCGGTTCCCGCCCGCGGGAGAGGCCCGCGTCCGCGCCGCGGCGGAGGAGGCCGGGCTGCTCGCCCAGGGGAGCGGCGGCGCGCGGCGCGGCGCGCAGCAGCGGATCGTCTTCTCGGACGTCGCGCCGCGTGAGCTGCACGTCGCGCGCGCGGCGCTCGCCGACGTGTTCCTCGACACGCCGCTCGTCAACGCGCACACCACGGCCTGCGACGTCCTGTGGGCCGGCGTGCCGATCGTCACGCTGCCCCTGCGGCGCATGGCGTCGAGGGTCTGCGCGAGCCTGGTGACCGCCGCGGGTCTGGGCCGCGAGCTGGTCGCGCGGAGCGAGGACGACTACGTCGCGATCGCGGTGCGGCTCGGCCTCGACGCCGGCGGCGAGCGCTCGCGGCTCCGGGGCTTCCTGCTCGCGACGAGGGAGACGGCGGGCAGCAAGCTGTTCGACGTCGACAGGTGGTGCAGGGACTTTGAGAGGCTTCTCCTGGCGCTGTGGGGGAAGCACGCGCGCGGGGAAGAGCCGCGGAGCTTCGAGCTGGAGGAGGAGGAGGAGGGGGAGCAGGTCGAGGTGGAAGTCGAAGAAAAAGAGGGGGTCGTCGCGACGGCGGAGAAATGAAAGATTGTAAAACAGCACTGCAAAAAAAACTTGACATTGTATCTTACCTCGTCTTCTTTCTCCCTCTCAACGGAGAGAAAGAGTTGACTGTAAAAGCCAGAAAAACAGAAGCTGTTTTTGTTTACATTTCTATTGCTGCGAGTGAGTTTCTTCTTCTTTCGACCTCTCGAACCAGGGACACGGGAAAAAAAGTCAAGCGCCGCCGTCGCCGTCGTGAGCCTCTCTACTCTTCTGCTCCTGCTTCTTCCTCCTCCTTGTCACCGACAGCTGCTTCTGCCGCGGCGCCTTCGCTGGCCTCTTCGTTTTTGTCGTGTTCTTCATCGTCAGAAGACTCGTCGCCATCTTCGTCACCGTCGCTGCTGCTGTGGTCGCTCCTCTCTTCGTCCTCCGCCTCTTCCGCTTCCTTCTCCTCTTTCCTCCCCCTCGCCTCCTCCTCCGCGGCCTTGAGCAACACCGCCCGGGCCCCTGCCTCTGCCGCGGCGGCCTCCAGGGTGCCAATAGGGTAAACGAGAGCGGGGAGAGGTGACGACTTATCATCATAGTCGTCATCATCATCATCACCACCGTCGTCGTTGAGGAAGAAGTTGTTGGCGGCGAAGAAGCGCAGCGCCTGCATCACCTTGGACGCGGCCTGGCTCGCCTGCCGAGCGGCAAGCCTCGCGACGACCGAGGTCGCCGGGCGGGGAGGAGGGATGAAAGAAGGATGCGTGCTTTCGTGGCGCTGCTTCTTCGCCGCCCCGAAGCCGCGGCCCCCCCCTCCTCGGCCGCGGCCGCCGTCGCGGATGGCACCGTCGCCAAAGCGGCTGCGGCCGCGGCCCCGCCCGCCGCGGCCTCCCGCCTCTGCTCCTGCTTCCCACCGCGCGACGGCCTCGCTCGCAACAGGAGCTCCATCGTTATTGTCCCTGGAGGGGGAGGGAGAGGAACCGTACCCACCGACGAGCGCTGCGAGGAGGCCGCCGCCTTGGCCGCCGCCGCCGCCGCTGCCGTCGTCTCCTCCCTCTCCCTCTCCCGCCGCTCTCTCCTCGCGCCACTCGTCCCGCCCGCGCTTGCCGAAAGAGCCGCCGCGGCCGCTGCCCCTGCCTCCGCCGCGGCCGCCACCACGAGAGACCTCGCCGCCGCCGGAGAAGCGGCCGCCGCCCCCGCCTCCCCGAGGCCCTCCCCTCCCGCGGTCCCCTCTGCCCCGGCCCCGGCCTCCTCCTCCTCCGGACGTCATCTCCTCCGTTCCGGCCGCGCGGCTCAGGCCGAGGGCCGCCTGCGCCTCGAGCACCGCTAAGAGCTCGGCGGAGGGGTTGTCGCCCCGCGAGCCCCCGCCCTTCGTCTTGGCGGCGACGTTCGAGTCCGACGGCCACGACGCCCTCCTCGCCGCGCGCCACGCCGCGGCCTCGGCGGCCTCCGCCGGGCTCAGCACGCGGGTGAAGGGCTCTGGGGGCGGCAAGGGGGCGGCGAGGGCCTTGGCATCCCTGGCGAGAGCGGAGGAGGAAGGCGGGGAGAGCTGGCTCGCGGCTCCGCGGCCGCCGCCGCCAAAGCGGCCGGAGCGACCGCCGCCCCCGCCTCGCCCCTGCTGCTGCCAGGGCTTCTTCTGCGCGCCGAACGGAGCTCGCTGCTGCTGCATTTGCTGCTGCATGTGCAGCTGGGGCCTCTGCTGCTGCTGCTGCAGCTGCTGCTGCAGCTGCCAGGCCTGCGAATAAGGAGGGAGCTGCTGCTGCGGCTGTTGCTGCCCCGGCTGCTGCCCCTGCTGCTGCCTCCAGGCGGCGGCGGCGGCCGCGGCCGCCTCCATGGCTGCCGCCGTCGCCGCCGCGTGCCTTTGCTGCTGCTGCTGCTGCTGCGATTGATAATTCTGCTGCTGCGGCTGCTGCTGTTGATAAGACCACGAGGGCGCGGCGCCGGGGTAAGGGAGCATCTGCTGCTGCTGCTGCTGCTGCTGCGCCCACGGAGAGTGCTGCTGTTTTCGTGGAGGTTGAGGTTGAGTTTTCCGTTTTTCTCGTTTTCTGTGAGCTGGCGAGCGACGATTTGCGCCCCCCTTGCAGCGTGCGCGAACGACGACGACGACACGCGCATTCTATTTCAAATTTGCATGGCACGAGAGAAACTCATGTCTCTCATCGAGCCACGGGGAATAGTTGACTAAAAGCACGAGCGGAAGAGCATACCGCGGGAAGAGAGACATGCGGGGATATGGAAGAAGAGGCTTTTCTAGGCATCATCGGCAGGGCGTCGACGCTCTCAACATTTTGCTTGCTTCTTCGTTTGAATACCTGATAGCCGTAGAGCTGCTGATGGTGATGGTACTGGGTTTGATGCATCTGCTGCTGCTGATACATCTGCTGCTGCTGGACGTGGTGCGGCGAGGGGAAATGCGGTGGGACCCCGTCTCCAGGAGGAGGAGGAGGGGCTGCCATTATCGGAAAAGAAAAACAATGAGCCAGGCGAGCGAGCGAAAAAAAAAAGTAGAGCAAAACTCATTTCGACTCACTTGGAGAGACGGCACAGCGAAAAAGGGCGGCGCTCGGGGCGAACGATTATCGGCCTCACGTGGGCCGCTTCCGCCCTGCGCTGCCCTCTTTCCCCGTTCTTTCCCCCCCTCTGAATCGACCTCTCGGATCGCCGTATCCGCAGGCGCGGGCGAGACGCATCGAAGAAGAAAGCAAGGGCTTCTGCAGAGAGGTGAGAAGAATCATAGTAGTCGAAGCACCGTCGGGTCCCGTTTTTTTTTTCTCCCGCTCTGCGGCGGCGGTCAAAGGTCGTAGCCATTTGGACTTCTCTTTGAGTCGCGGTTCTCCTGTCAATGCACGGTGCATGTGCGGCACGGAAAGCAGTAACCGTTTCCTTGGACATAAAGAGGAGAGCGCGGGAACAATCCAGCACTTCCTCGACGCTCTTCTTCATCCGAAATCTCACCTCGATTTCTGTCCACCACAAATTCCCTCTCCCAGCGCAGGCAGGCTCTGCCGGCCCTCTGCTCCAGTCCAAATGACGTGCGGATGCGAGTCTGGCGGAGCGCAGCCGCCAAAAGAGGAAGCGTGGGACGCGAAGGCGGCGAATGATGAGGCAGCAGCACGAGCGACGATCGCGTCGACGCACGGCACTGACGGCACCTCAGCTCCTCCTCCAGCTCCTCCTCCAGCTCCTCCTCCTCCTCCTCCTCCCGCCCCGAAGCAGCAACCGGCGGCCCCTCATCAGCAGCCAGCGGCGGCGCCGCTCACCGCCAACGATATCGCCGCGGTTCTCACCGCTGCGATAGAGGCCCATGGCAGCGCGAAAGGAGCTGCTGCGGCGGCTGCGACAGGAGGAGGGAGCGGCGGCGACGGGGGAGCCTCGGCGCTCGAGAGTGCGCTGAGCGCGGTGCTCGCGGCGGCGCAGCAGCGCGGGGGGGGAGGCAGCAGCAGCCCGCCGAGTGCCGCTGTGGGCGCCGCCGCCGCGGCCGTCGCGGCAGCCGCGGCTGCCATCCGCGAGCAGCAGCAGCAGGAAGGGCAGCAACAGGAGCAAGGGCAGCTCGACGGCGGGCCTCCGCCGACCTCTGTTGCTGCTGAAGTCGCCGCCACTGCCGCTCCCGTTGCTCCACCTCCACCTCGACCTCCACCTCCCGCTCCTTCTCAAGCTCCTCCTCCTCCTCCTCCGCCCCCGATCTCTCTCGGCAGGGGCGGCAGGAACGCTGCGAAGAAGCAAGTCGCGGCCGCGGCAGCAGCGGCGGCCGCGGAGGCGGAGAAGGCGGCGAACGCCGTCGCCGCCGCTAGGATCGCCGTCGCCGCCGCGAGGAAGGCCGCCGCCGCCGGGGCCTCTGTCATGGCGGCAGCGCCGAGCAACAACGACAACGGCACCACCAATGGCGACGGAAGCAGCAGCAGCGGCGGCGGAGGCCGAGGAGGAGGCGGGCGATACGGCAACGGAGGCTCGAGCCACTCCTTTGGCGGCGGCGGCGGCAGCGGAGGAGCAGGAGCAGGAGCAGGAGGAGGCAGCCATTACCACCGCGACAACAGCGGCGGCGGCGGCAGCACCAGCGGCGTCGGAGCAGCAGGAGAAGGCAGCCATCAATACCGCAGCTACAACAGCGGCGCCGGCGGCGGAGGCGGCGGCAGCGCCGGCGCCGCCTTCGCGGCCAGCCGCGATGCCAAGCGCGCCGGCGCCTCGACGACGACGGCCGACGGCGTGCATTTGACTCCCGCCTCCTACACGCAGTGCATCGTCGAAGGCTGCTCGGTCTCGCTCGTGGTAGAAAAACCCTATTACAGGAGGTTCGGCGTCTGCCAGCCGCACATGCAGGCCTTGGAGCTGGACGTGTCGGGGGAGAAGTGAGTTGGACTTTTTTTGTTTTTTCCTTCCCGCGTTTTTTTGAGTTTTTGTTTTTTCCGTTTCGCCCCTCCCAACTCATCGCACTTTTCTCTCCCCTCTCGACTCCACCACAACTCCAGGTGCCGCTTCTGCCAGCAGTGCGGCCGCTTCCAGCCATTGGGCGAGTTCGAGGGGCTGCGCCGCAGCTGCCGCGAGAAGCTCGACGCGCACAACGCCCGCCGGAAAGCGAAAAGGCGCGCCGACGCCGCCGCGGCCGCCGCTGTGGCGGCGGCGAGGGCCGCCGAGGCGGCTATCGCTGCCGGAGGGACGGTCGACGACGCGGCCGCCGCGGCGGCGGGCGCGCTAAACGTTGCCGGGAAGAGGGCGAAAGTGCTCTCGGCGCGGGACGGGAGGGCGGCCGCCGCCGTGGGCGCGACGACGATGGGAGGAGGGAGCGGCGGCGAGGACGGCCGCCCTTTGTCGATGTCGCGGTCCCCGCCGCCCAACCCTTCTTCTGCGCCCTCGGCCGATCCCGCCTCCCCGGGCTCAGGCGGCCCCGCGGCGCGCATGCTCGCGTTACTCTCCAGAAACCCCGTGGGAGCATCGGGAGCAGCAGCGGGAGCAGCGACAGCGGCAGCGGCTTCGGCTTCGGCCTCGGCGCCAAGGGCCGGCCGCGCCGCGGCAGAGAGCTCGACCGCCGCGGCCGTCGCCGCCGCGGCCGCCCTCGCCAACGCCCCCTTCCCGCCCGAGCGCCTCGACCAGGCCTCTGCCGCGGCGGCGGCGGCCGCCGCAAGGGGGGCCGCCGCCTCCAGGCGCGGGGCGGCAGGGTCCAGGGGGGGCAGGCGCGGCGGCGGCGGCGGCATAGCCATGAGGAATGGCAACGGCGTCGGCAAGGCGCAGACGAGCCGCCACCACCATACCTCGCTCTTCGCCGCCGCGGCCCTGGCCGCCGCCGCCGCCGCCGCCGCCGCCGCCACCGCTGCCGCGACTGCCGCTCCTTCCGCTACGAACCCTTCGGCCGGCGCGAGCGGCGGGCCTTGCTCCGCGTCCTCGCTCCCCCCCCTCCCCCCCCCCGCGCCGCAAGACCCTCCCCTCCCCGGCGGCGCCGTCTTCGGCTCGGCCCTCTCGGCCTCCGTGCTGCCGGCGCTGCCGTCCTCGTGCGACGCGTGCGACGGCACAGGGTGTCGCGCCTGCGCCGCGGCCAGGGGCGGCGGCGGCGGCGGCGGCGCGGGGGCGCTCTCGGGCTCCGGCGGCTCTGGCGGGTCCGCGGCCGCCGCCGCGGCCGCCGCCGCGGCCGCCGCCGCGGCCGTCCCGCCTCTCCAGGGACCCAAGCGCCAGCAGACGCCCCCTCTCGACGGAGGCGGCGGCGGCGGCGCCGGTCGCTGGGGAGGCCGCGGCGGGCGCTCCGGCGGGCGCAGCCCCGGCGGGACCGGCCGCGGCGGCCGCTCCTCCTCGCTCGCCCGCGCCTCCGCCGTCCCCGCCCCCTCCGCGCCTGCAGCTGCCTCCGCGCTCCCGCCCCCCCCCGACGACGACGAGTCCCTGCTGATGCTCGAGGCGTGGGACGCGTTCCTGAGGCCCACCCCTCGCGGGGACCCGCTCGGCGGCTGCGGAGGAGGAAGCGCGGCGGGAGGGGCGGGAGGAGGGGGCGGTGGCGGCATCGGCGTCGCCGGCCTCGGCGGCCTCGGCGGCGGCGGCGGCCCGCTCGCCGGGGCCGCCTTCGGCGCCTTCGACGCCTCCTCGGCGGCGATGACGATGCGCAGGCGCTCCCTCGACGGCGCCGCCCTGCGCATGCTCTCGTTCGGCGGGCTCGCCGGCAGGCCGCTCGGCAGCTCGCCCCCCGCGAACGGAGGAAGCCCCGCGGCGCTCGACGACGGCGCGGTGCCCTCGCAGCAGCAGCAGCTGCGGAGACAGTGGGTCCAGCAGCACGCCGCGGCCGCGTCTGCCGCCGCCGCCGCGGGGCAGCAGCCGCCCTCCTTTGGCGGGCTTCAGCAGCAGCAGGGGCAGCAGGGGCAGGGGCAGCAAGGGCAGCCCTTTTTCGCAGGCAGCGAGATCGACGACAACCTTCCGCTCTCGCGCCGCGCCATCAGTCTCGCGTTCCCGCCGGGGGCCGGCAGCGAGGCCGTCGACCTTCGGAGAATGCTCCGCACTGGCTACCTTTTGCCGCCGCTTCCTCCCGTCAGGGAGGAAGACGGCGTCTGATTTGATGAGAGATAACGAAGGGGCGCCGCCTCCGTCTGATCTGCTGAGAGATAATCTCCCGAGAGGGAGAGAGAGAGAGAGATAACGAACGAGCGAACGAAAATGATGGGGGCGAGCGAGGGAAAGAGGGACAGGGAAAACGCGGATCGAGAGAGGTTGAACCTCCCTCTCCGTTTTTCTTTTCTTCCACTCCCCTCGCCCTCTCGCCCCTCCTCTTCTCCAAAAGCTAAACTTGTTTTTACCTTCCTACCTTTTTTTTTTTTTTTTTTTTTTTTTTTC
>Ga0114918_10002096_pt1 | contig 17886 bp, 10 predicted proteins | sample LantaG_FD_87015 | JGI IMG/M metagenome (GOLD analysis project Ga0114918, IMG submission 87015) | Deep subsurface microbial communities from Baltic Sea to uncover new lineages of life (NeLLi) - Landsort_02402 metaG | ecosystem: Environmental > Aquatic > Marine > Oceanic > Sediment | place... | reverse complement strand
GGTGGAGCGGGAGGTCTGGGGGAGGGGGCTTGGGCTGGGGGTTGGGGGGGTGGTGGGGGGGCAGGTGGTGGGTTTAGGGCTGCTCGAGTCTTGTCTCTTCTCCATCACGGCCACCACGCCCACATACTCTCCACCACACTCTCTCTTTGCTGTCTCCTAGGTCGGCGACGTGGCCAAGAACATCAAGCAGTCCAACACGCGGGTCAAGTCCCTGCTGGCCGAGATGCGACCGGCCCGCAACTTCTGCATCGACGCGACCCTCCTGTGCATCCTGCTCGCGATCGGCCTGTCCATCTACAACGCGGTCATGCAGCAGAAGGCGCGGGCGGCGGCGGCGGCCGCGGGGTGATGGGGTGGTGTCAGGGCACACACACACGGCCAGAGAGAGAGAGAAAAGAGAGAGGCTGCGTATCCCACGCGCACCGGCAGGCAAGAATCACAAAACCCACCAACCTCTCTCTCTCGCGCTCCCTCTCCATACTCTCCATCCATCCTTATCTCTCTCCACGCCGCTCTCACACGCACACACATGCGCGTACACCCCATCACTGCGTGTCCAGCCACGCCTTGAGCTGGGCCATGCGCGCGTCCAGGGGCACGTAAGCGGCCGACTCCGCGACGTCGCCCGCCTCCGCGGCCAGCAGCTCCAGCTGCTCGCCCACGTCCGCGCCCTGCATGTTGCCTGTCAGGGCCAGGCGTAAGGGCATGAACAGGCGCTTGCCTTTGCGGCCCTGCTCCTTGCCGACGGCCTTGACCCAGGCCTTGAAGCCCTCGGCACCGCCCGCTACGGCGGTCGCCAGGGCGCCCGAGGCGTGCGCGTCCAGGACCGCCCGCGCGACCTGGCAGAACTCGTCCTCCAGGATGGGGGCGGCTTTGTCGTCCGCCACGGTCTCGGCCAGCGGGTAGGCCAGGACCTTGCGCAGCTCCGTGTCCGCGTCGCCCAGCAGCTCCAGCGAATTTTTGACCAAGGTAGCCGCGGCCTTGACAAAGGCCGAGTCCGGGCCGGACTTCAGCAGGCCCGACGCCCGCCACACGTCCGCCACCTGGGCGGTCAGGGCGTCGTCGGGCAGGGCGCGCAGGTGCTGGCCATTCATCCAGGCCAGCTTGGCCTTGTCGAAGACAGCGGCCGACTTGGTGATGCGGTCCAGGGAGAAAGCGGTCGCCAGCTGGTCCGCCGTGTAGATCTCCTGCTCGGTGCCATCATTCCAGCCGAGCAGGGCCAGGTAGTTGACCATGGCGGCGGGGAGGAAGCCCTGCTCCTTGAACTCGCCCACGCTGGTGGCGCCGTGCCGCTTTGATAGCTTGGACTTGTCGGGCGCCAGGATGAGGGAGACGTGGCCAAAGGTGGGCGTCTCCCAGCCCAGGGCCCGGTAGATGAGGACCTGGCGCAGCGTGTTGGGCAGGTGCTCCTCCGCCCGGATGACGTGGGTGATGCCCATGAGGGCGTCGTCCACCGCCACGCAAAAGTTGTAGACGGGCAGGCCGTTGGAGCGCAGGATGACGAAGTCGCCGACGGCGGAGGTGTGGAAGCGGACTTCGCCGCGCACCTGGTCGGCGATGATGACCTCCTCATCGGCGGGGACGCGGAAGCGGTAGCAGTGCGGCGTGCCGGCCGCCAGGGCGGCGTCCACCTCCTCTTTGGGCGCGCTCGCCCATTTGCCCCGGTAGATGGGGGGCAGGCTCTTGGCCTCCGCGTCCGCCTTCATGGCCGTGATCTCCTCGTCCGTGCAGAAGCAGGGGTAGGCTTTCCCCTCCTGGACGAGGCGGTCGACCAGAGATTTGTACAGCTCCGTCCGCTCCGACTGGCGGTAAGGGCCCGCGGCGCCACCGATGTCGGGCCCCTCATCCCAGTCGATGCCCAGCCAGGCCAGGTCGCGCAGGACGGCCGCCTCCGACTCCCGGGTCGACCGGGCCGCGTCCGTGTCCTCCACCCGCAGGATGAGCTTGCCGCCCGTCTTTTTAGCATACAGCCAGTTGAACAGGGCGGTCCGGGCGCCGCCGACGTGCAGGTTGCCGGTCGGGGAGGGCGCAAACCGGACGCACGGGGGGCCGGTGCGCGGGGCGGGCATGGCGGTGGCGGAGGAGGCGACCTCCACGGCGGCGGCGGACATGACGTGGAGCCAGGAGCTGAATGGTGAGAGAGGGTGAGGAGAGGGTGAGGATCGAGCTTGGACGAACGACACGCCGCCGGGCCCGGCCAGCGCGCTCTCTCCTCCTCCTCCTCGCGACACCCACGCAGCTTCCCTGCCACGCCCACCCGTGCCGCTCCCACAGCAGCACCCTCACGAACCCCACCTCTCCCAGTAGTGTCCATCACCGCCTCCACTCACCGGCGCCCGCGGGACAGGCCGAACGCCGCGGCCGAAAAGGCCGCCGCCGCCGCGGCCGGGCGGCCAGCGCCGCCGCCGCTGGCGCCCAGCCGGTGCGCGGCCAGGCGGCCGGCCGCCCGGGGCATCGCACCCGTGCAGGGGCGGACAGCGGTCGTCATGAGGTGGGCGACCAGGCGAGGGATGAGAGACGTCGTGTGGGCGTGTGAGACGTGTCGTGTCTTGCTCTTCTCGTTCCTCTAAATTGACACTGCTGCTCGCTCTATATCTTGACCCGACCCGACCTCTCTCGCTCATCTTTTCGCCCCCCCCTCTTTAACCACCACGACAGCGCTCGCGTAGCTGACGCTGGAGTCGCGGGGCCCCACGCACCGGGAGCTCCGGTCGTACGCCACCCACCCCACCTCGTGCTTCACACCCTCACACGCCGCCAGCGTCGCCAGCAGCAGGCTGATGGGGTAGCGCCCGCACACCGTGTTGCCCGTCCGGGCCAGGTAGGCCCGCCAGCCGGGCCCGTCCTGGGTGGCCACGAGGGCCATGCCCTCCCGGTCCAGAGCCTCGATGCCATCCGCTATGCCCAGGCCCGGCAGGATGCGCGTGAAGCCGAAGCGGGCCCCCCAGTGGCAAAAGTCGGAGGAGACGACGAACAGGGTGGCCGGGTCGGCCAGGAGGGGCGCGAGCGCGGCCGCGACGGCCGCCTCCGTGGCCGGGCTGAGCGCGCCGACCATGATGGGGACGATGGGGATGGAGGTCGGGGAGGTCGGGGTCGCCCCCAACGCCGCCGCTAAAAAAGGCAGGTGCAGCTCCAGCGAGTGCTCCGCCTCGTCGTCCGCCAGGGGGGTGGTCTCGCTCCCAAACGCGCCCGTCGCGAGCAGGCCCGCCCGGGTCTCCCCGTCGACAGTCAGCGGGCCGAAGGGCGTGGCCGCCGCGTCCACGCCCGAGATGGTGGCGGCCGTCGAGAAGACGTGGTGACAGGGTCCCAGCACGACGACGCGCGCCACCCGGGCCGGGTCCACGCCCGCGTATGCGTGCGCCAAGACGTGGCCGCAGTAGGCGTAGCCTGCGTGCGGGCCGACCAGGCCGCGCGTGTGGGGCGCGGCCGCCAGGGCGCGGCTGGACGTGGCGTAGGACGCCTCCGCGCCGGCGTCCGTGGTGATGGACACGTCGCCCGCCGCGGCGGCGGCGCGGGCGGCCCGGGCGGTGGCCAGCCAGGCGGCGATCTGGGACGCGAGGGCGGAGGCTGGGTGTGTGGGGATGATGGAGATGATGAGGAGGTCGGGGAAATGTGCGGAGGCACATTTCCTCTCTCTCTCCGCACACACGCTCTCCAACGCACCATCCGCCTCGCCATACCAGTCGGCGTGCGTGACCTTGCGAATGATGCGGGGCATGGTGTGGGTGTGGGCGAGAGAGAGAGAGGGCGGGCTCGGCGCGCGGGCTTTGCAGAGAGACTTCTCCACGATGTGTCGCGACTCCTGTCTGTAGCGCGCTCGCCCGCCGCCGCCCCATCTCTCTTGCTCATTTTTCCTTTCCTCCGCGCCCGCACTCCCTTCTCTCCCCTCACACACTCACTCATGTTCCGCGGCCTCTTCTCCCTGCAGACTGCCGTCTCGGGCGGCACCCCGCCCTGGCGCCGCCCCGCCGGCACCGCCGCCCGCCGGTCCATGCGGGCGGGCGCGTCCTCGTCCTCCAGCCCGGCCGGGTCGGCGAGCGCCAAGGTGAGAAAAAATGAGAGAGGGAGGGACGCGTGCCACGAGCCTCTCCTCCAGGCAACTCTCACGCCTCAGAGAGGCACGGAGGCACCAGGCTCTTCCGACGACGTGTGAGCGGGCGGGCGCAGCATTGACCAAGGGGGCGCACAGTGCGGGGCTCGCCCCAAACCTGCCGATGCCTTCCCTTTTCTCAACCTCCACCTCCCACCCATTTAAAACACGCTCTCCCAGGCCGCCACCGAGGGCCTCCTCAAGTCCGCGCTCACCTGCGGCACGCTCAGCATGGCGGGCGACCTGCTGGCCCAGGGGCTGGGGCACTATCTGCAGGTGAGAGGGGGCAGAGAGGAGCATGCCTCATCCCTCTCTCCTCCACGCCTTCCCCCTTCCCTCTCTCATCTCTCACATGTTCTCTCTCCTCCAGCCCTCCACCAAGCCCGCCACCATTGACGCGGCCCGCGCCGCCCGCATGGCCGGCTTCGGCACCCTCTTCTACGGCCCCTACCAGCACTTCTGGTACCGCGCCCTGGACGCCTACTTCCCGGGCCGGTCGACGGGCGCCTTCCTGTCCAAGGTCACGCTCAACCAGGTGGCCCTGGCGCCCGTCGTCCTGGCCGCCGTCTTCACCTGGAACCTGGCCCTGACAGGCCGCAGCGCGGCCGCCATCGGAGACAAGATTAAGGGCGACCTGTGGCCCACCATGGTCAACGGCTGGAAGTTCTGGGTGCCCGCCGCGTCCATCAATTTTTACGCGGTCCCTCTCCAGCACCAGGTGCTGTACATGTCCGCCTGCGGCCTGCTGTGGTCAGCCTACCTGTCGCACGCGTCCGTGACGAGTGGCGGGGGGCTGCAGGCCGCGCCCGCGGGTGCGGGCGGGAAAGGGCAGAAGAAATGATGGGCGGGCGGGCGGGCGGCGTGAAAACTAACCAGACTCTACATTTTTTCTCTCTCGTCCACCAACCTTCTCTCACACACGTGCACGCGCACGCCACTGCCCCCTCTCTCTTCCTCGCCACAAATCACCTCCATCCCACACCCTCTTCTCTCTCCTTACCCGGCCGCCCGCACCAGGTCTTGCACCTTGACCCCGTGCGTGGACAGGTAATAAAGCACCAGCAGGACGCTGCCATTCCAGGCGCCGTGCATGAGCATGGGTGTCAGCAGGTTGCGGGAGCGGGAGTAGGCGGTGCCCAGGACCAGGCCGAAGGCGAATAGCTGGGGGAAGTCGCGGGAGGACAGGTGGGCGGACGCGAAGGCGAGGGCGGAGATGGTGACGGCCACAGGCGTGGGCACCCATTTCGTCAGGCTGGGGAGCAGGAAGCCGCGGAAGACGGTCTCCTCCAGGACGGGGGCCAGGATGGCGGTGACCACCCACAGGGACGCGAAGGTGGCGGAGTCCATGTCCAGCAGGCCGGCCACCGCGTCGGCGGTGCCTTTGCCCGCGGCCGTGGCCGCGCCGTACCCCGCCGCCTCGGCCAGGCCAGCCGCGCCCGCGATGGCGACCGGCGCGGCCACCAGCCCAATCCCGGCCCACGTCAGCCAGCCGTCCCGCCGCGCAAACGGGCGGGCCAGGTCGACGCGCAGGATATCGCGCGGCAGCGGCGCGTACGGCGCCAGCACGCCCCGGATGACGGCCACGCCCACCAGCGTCTCCACGATCTGGTTGGCCAGCAGGACGCCCGCCTTGTCGCCCGCGTCCAGGCCGGCCAGGCCGCTGGCCACGCCCGCCGCGCGCAGGGCCAGGGGCACGCCCAGCAGGCCGACCCCCGCGAAGGAGGCGGCCCAGGCCAGCATGCCGCCCGCCAGGCGGGGGCCGGACCAGTCGATGCCCTCCCAGGGGCGGGTGTAGAGGGCCCACCGGAACAGGGCGAGCGAGGTGCCGTCGTCGTCGTCGTCGTTGTCACCGTTGTCACCGCCTCCATTCCCACGCACGGGCGACCGCGCCCGGTCTAGTTTGGCCTGATCGGCCGGCGGGGCGGCGGCGGGCGGGGGTGCCAATGGGCGGGCGGCGTGAGCGCGGCGACCGCCAATTGGAGGACAGCGACGATGAGAGGGGGGGAGCGGGCGAGGAAGGGCGGCCACCGCCGCCGCCCGGCACGGCGCGGCCTGCCTCAACAGGCGTGTGCGGGGCGGGGCCAAGCTCAGAGGGACAGGCATTGTGTGCTTGTGCGTGTGCAGAGGCGGGAAGGACGCGTGAAAAAGGAAAAGACCCCCGACAGGTCTCCTCGCGCTCAGTAAGCGCGAGGAGACAGCGCGCTTCGCTCTTTTAGAGAGGGTGACACCCTCTCTAAAACAGGCGCCCCGCGTACACCGCCCGAGGCAGCTTGGCCGCCAGCCCCTCCCACTATACAAAAAACAGGTCCGCCAGGCGCAGCCCGTACAGCAGGCGCCCCGTCAGGGACAGGGCCTCCGTCCGGGCGATGGACTCGACATACGCGACGCGGGTTGGGGACCGGCGGGCCCAGCGCGCGGCGACGGCGGCTGCGACTAAGGGCAGGCACGTGCCGGGCCCATTCACCAGGAGCAGGTCTGGCCGGGACGTCCACACCAGGCGCACACAGGCGGCCAGGGCGACTAGGGTGGTCCACACCGAGGTCAGGTAGGACTGCCCCACCTCGCGCGAGCGGGGGATGGTCAGGACGGTCGGAAGGGCGGGTGGGCTGAGCCGCCTCCGCCCTCTGGCCGCCGCCAGGGCCGCCTCCGCCTGGGCCGCCTTGGCGTGGCCCAGTGCGTCCGTGGCGGCGACCACGTACGTGCGCGGGCTGTACCAGGCTGCGTCCAGGGCGGAGACGAGGGCCAGCATTTCCGCGGTGTGGCCGCCTTGAAGGATGAGGGAGCACGAGGTTGAGGGAGAACGAGCGAGCGCGCGGGCGTGTCTCTCTCGCCGCGCGTCCTGTCACCCTCACCCACGCTCACCTGAGCCCAGGACGATCATGATGCTGTGTAGGGGCGGCATGGCTGCAGGGCTGCGTGTGTGTGTGGCGTGCTCAGCTTGGCGCGTGCACGCGAGAAGAGTGAATGCTTCTTCTTTGCTCTCCGCGCCGATGGCGGGTCTGCTCTCTTCTCTGCTGAATGCTTGCTCGCAGTTTCATTCCCGCGAACGCCCGCACCCGGCGAGGCCTGCGCGCGCTGCTGTCACATCCACTCCAGACCAGCAGCACTCCAGACCAGCACGCAGGGGCACCCGCGCCCTCCCACTTCGCATGAAGCGCCGGCGCGAGGAAGGCAGTGGCGCCGACGAGGACGTGGATGCCGCCGGCGCCGCGCCGACGGCGACTGCCCCTCACCCCACCGCCCCACCGCCCCCGCCGCCCGCCGCCAGCCCCTCGGCCGGACCGGGTGCGGGTGCCAGCCCTGGCGGTAGCCCGCCGTCGGGCAGTCCACTCCCCCCGCTCGCCACGGGCGCGCCCCCCTCGCCACCCCCACTCCTCGCGACGACCATCCCGGGCCTGGAACTGCCGACGGGCTGGCTGACCTGCCCCAAGATGGGGCGGTCCCTGAAGGACCTGGGCCCGGCCTTCAACATCATCCCCATGAAGGTGAGCGAGACTATGCGTATGCGCTGTGCGGGAGAGATAGAGGGAGTGTGCGCGGCGCAACTCACATCCCCACCCCCAACCAACCCATCCCAGACCCCGCTCGGCCCCAAGTTTGACCGGGTCGTCCCGGAGGCGTCCCGCTTCTCGCCCGCCGCCATCGCGGACCTGCTGGCCTCCCAGGGCCGCCCCGTCGGCCTGGTCATCGACCTGACTAACACGGGCCGGTACTACGACCCGGCCGCCTGGGGCGCGGCGGGCATCATGCACCAAAAAGTGCTGTGCCCGCCGCGCGGGCGCGTCCCGTCCGCGCCGGCCATGAACCACTTCACCTACCTCCTTGTCCGCTTCTTCCTGGAGTGTCCCGGCAAGCACGTCCTGGTCCACTGCACGCACGGCTTCAACCGGACGGGTTTCATGATCGCCACCTGGCTGGTACGGCGGGGCGGCCTGTCCGTGGCGGCCGCCCTGCGCCGCTTTTCCGAGGCGCGCCCGCCCGGCATCTACAAGCCCGACTACATCTCCGAACTGTTCCGGTACTACCATGAGGCCCGCCCGGCGTCCGCAGTGCCGCCGCCGCTGCCCGCCTTCAAGGTAGGCGAGCCAGACTCGCCCCGACGGGACGGAGACGAGCTGGTGACGGAGGCGGCGGCCGGGGCGGGCGACCCGGACGACCCGTTTGCGCCCACCCCGGTCGGCGCGGAGGTCGGGGCCGAGGTGGAGCACGACACCCCCTTTGGCGAGCCCATCCCGCCCGAGGAGGAGCTGGAGGTGCGGCAGGAGGTAATGAGCCTGGCCCGGGGCGGGCGGCCGGTGGGCCCCTACGAACGCCTGGCCTTCCCGGGCTCCCAGCCCGTCTCCCTGGATGCGGCCAACCTCAAAGGCCTGTCGTCCCGCCCCTACCTGGTCACCTGGAAGGCGGACGGCACCCGGTACCTGGTCTTCATCATGCCGCACGCCACCTACCTGCTGGACCGGGCGTTCAACGTGCGGCGCCTCCAGATGCGGTGGCCGACGCCGCCCCGCAAGCCACCGCCGCCGCAGGCCGCCGAGGGCGGTCCCCCTCCTCCCCCTCCACCCCTGGTCGGCCCGCCCCACGTATGCACCCTCCTGGACGGCGAGCTGGTGGTGGACGAGGACCTGACGACGGGCGTGCGCACCCGCCGCTTCCTGGCGTACGACTGCCTGGCCATCAACTCCAAGCCGTTCGTCGACGCGCCCTTCAAAGATCGGTACCGTGCGATCGAGGAGGGCGTCATCGCGCCGCGCTCCTGGGAGCGGGACGCCTTCTTGAAGCGCCGCCCGGGCTGCGTGTACGACTACGGGGGCGAGCTGATGCGGGTGCGGCGCAAGGAGTTCTGGCCAGTCGGCGCGGCTCGGTCAATTCTGTCCAAGTTCATCCCCCGCCTGTCGCACGAGGCGGACGGCCTCATCCTCCAGCCCGCCGAGGACGGGTACGAGACGGGCACCTGCCACGACCTGCTGAAGTGGAAGTACGCGCACATGAACTCGGTCGACTTCAAGCTGCGTGTCGACCCGTCGGGCGACGTCGCCCTGCTGCTGCTGGAGACGCGGGATGGCGGGGTGGGCAGCGTCGGGCCGGGCCACCGGAAAGGCCTGGTCCCGCTCGCGGGCGGCGAGGTGGAGCTGGGCGGGCGCGACCCAGCCGACCTGGCCAACAAGATCGTGGAGTGCGCCTGGAACGCAGAGACGGCCAAATGGACCTTCATGCGCGTCCGCCCCGACAAGGACGCGCCCAACGCGTACCACGTCTATGAGAAGGTGGTGCGCTCCATCCAGGACAACATCACGGAGGACGTCCTCCTGGCGGAGCTGGACAAGGCGGCGGCGGCACCCCCGGCGCCACGCGGTGGCGCAGCCAGTTAGAGAGAGAGAGAGAGAGAGAGAGAGAGAGAGAGAGAGAGCGTCTGTGTGTCCCCTCTCAGTTTACAGCCACTTGTCCAGGCCTGCCGCGGCGGGAGCCGCCTTGCCGCCCTTGCCGCCGCCGCCGCCCCCAAACAGTTTTGTCTTGTACGCCGCGACCAGGCGGTCCAGCCGGTCCGGCTCCTCCTCGCCGCCGCCGCCCCGCTTCTTGTTCTTGCGGGCGACAGCGAGGGGAGCGGGTGCGGCATCATCTTCGGCCTTGCCGCCCCGGCGGGCCTGGCGGGGCGGCGGCGAGGTGGGCGCTGCCGGTGCCTGCGAGCCCTCGCCCCGACCACCCCACCGCCTCTTGGCGGGCGGCTCGTCTTCCTCCACCGCCACCGCCGCGCCCGCACCCGCCCCGCATTCCTCCTTCGCCTCCGCCGCCTCGCGCAGCTTGCGGTCCTTGCGCCGGGCGGACCGGGACTTTTTGTTGGCGGCCGCCGCCTTGGCCTTGGCCTTCTCCTCCGGCAGCTCCGCTTTGGCTTTGGCCTCGGCCGCCCGCACCGCAACCGCGGCCGCCGCACGCGCGCGCTTGTGCAGGGCCCGCGCGTCGTCCACCGCGAACTCGACGATGGGGCGCCGGTCCACGCCAAAGGGGACGGGGCTGTTGTTCAGGGAGCGCAGCGCGCACAGGGCGTGCTCGTGGTCCTCAAACTCGGCAAAGGCCATGCCCCGTGACTTGGCCGCGCTCGCCTTGCCAGGTTTCGCGCTCACCGCACCTCGCAGGACCTTGACCTGCACCAGCTTGGGCACCGCCTGGCTGGCCCGGTCCGTCACGGCCTTGACCAGCAGCGGTTTGAGCGCCGCCTCGTCCACCGTGAAGGGCAGGTTGCGCAGGCACAGGCGGGTGCGGGACACGCTGAAGTTGGGCGACTTCAGCTTGGTCCGCACCTCGGCCGCCGCGCGCGCGCGCAGCGCGCGGTCGGCGGCCGGCAGCGCCTCCCACGCGGGCGACCCCGGCTCGATGGCGCCCTCCTTGGCCAGGTACAGGTTGCGGGCGTCGCCCGCCTTGGCGGCCGTGCCGGCCTTGCCGGTCACCGTGGCGGTGGCCAGGCCCAGGGCCGCCGCGTCCGGCCCGCCCGCCCGGGCGGTCGCCAGCGCCCGCGCACCGTCCTGGGTGAGCGCGCGGGCGAGCGCGATGGGCGACCCGCCCACGCACACGGGCGGCTCATCCCCGGCCGCCGCCCGCTCCGCCGCGCCCGCCGCCGCCGCCGCGCCCGCTTCCGTCGCGTACTCTACAAAGGCGGTCCCCTTGGGGCGGCCCGTCTTCTTGTCCACCACCAGGCGGCAGGCGCGGACGTCGCCAAAGGCCTCCAGCCGCGTGCGCACCGCGCCGACCGTCGCGTCGGCGGCCAGGCCCCGCACAAAGACGGTGGCGGACACGCCCGCGCCCGAGGCGGCCAGGGCGTCGGCGGCGGCCCGGGTGCGGGCGTCCTGGTCGGCCGCGGCGGCGGCGGCGCGAGCAGCCTTGGCGGCGGCGGCAGCCTCCTCCTTGGCCGCCAGGGCAGCCGCGGCCGCGGCCTTGGCGCCCGCCGACGGCGCGACCAGGGGCGCGTCGCCGCCGTCGTCCTCGCCCGCAAACTGGTCGACCACGCCCTTGAGCAGGCGCTGCTCCGCGACGACGTCGACGTCGGCCGTGGCGGCGGCATCGTCATCGTCGTCCGCGCCAAAGGCGGGGCCAGCGTCACCGTCGGCAGGCGGCGCGTCTGCCGAAGCGGCGGCGCCCGCACCCTCCTCCTCACCTCCCGCCGTCGCGGCCGCCGCGGTGAACGCGGCCTTACCGACCGCCCAGTCCACCGCAATGGGCCGCCCGCCCAGGATGACCGCGTTGGCCCGGGCGATGGCCTTGGCTGCGTGCGACCGGCAGGTGAACCCCGCAAAGGCAAACCCGCGCGGCGTCCCGTCCGGGCGGCGCGGGATGTTGAGCTCCCACACAAAGCCCGCGGGCGCCAGCAGGGCCCGCAGGGCGGCCTCATCGACCGTAAAAGCCAGGTTGCGGATGATGAGGCGCCACTTCTTGAGCAGGGCGCCCTCGCCTGACACCTGGCGCGCCCACAGGACCGTCGTCGGGACGAGGCCAGTGACCGGGGCAGCCTCGGCCCTGGCCTTTTTGGCCTTTTTAGACACCGGCACCGGCCCCGGGGCCGTCTCACCCCCGCCCACCGTCGCGCCGTGCAGGCGGGCGACCGCCGCCATGGCCTGCTTGACTGAGTCATACGTGACAAAGGCGACCCCGCCCGCGCAGCCGTCCCGGGCGAGGCCCGCCAGAGCGACCGCGTCGGCCGGCGCCGGGTTCTCCACGCCCGCCACGCCGCCGCCCGCCCGGGCCAGGGCCAGGGCGGGGCCGACCGTGTCGGGCGTCAGGTTTCCCAGGGCGACCGTGCGGACGAGGACGTGCTTGGCCGCGGCGGCGGCCTTCGCCTCCGGCGTGCGGGCCGGAGGGGCGGGCTTCGGCTTGGGGCGGGTCGGAGCAGCAGCAGCTGGAGCGGGCGCGCCGGCGGCCGCGCCGCCGGCGTCGCCCTCCTCGCCCTCCTCCTCGCCCGCGCCTTTACCCCGCCCCCGCTTGCGTTCCTCCAGGGGCGCCCGTTTGCGGGCTAGCTCCACCCGGACGGGCCTGCCCGCGATGGCCGCGCCCTGCAGGGACGCCAGGGCCCGGTCCGCGTCTTCGGCCAGCGCAAACTTGACGTAGCCGCACCCTTTGTGTTTGGCGCCGCCCTTGCCGCCCACCAGGAAGCAGGAACGGACGGGGCCGACTTCTTCAAAAGCGGCCTGGACCGCCGCCGCGTCCGCATCGTACGACACGTCCGTCACAAAGATGGTGCGGCGGTCGACGGCGGAGGCAGAGGGGTCGGCCGCATCGGCGGCGGCCGGGCTAGCCGTCGGCGGCATGTTTCGCGAGTGTGCCTAGTACAGAGGGAGGCTTTGCGCGACGTGACGCGGGGTGTGCGCACACGCGCTGGGGGGATACAGGGTCAGTGGTCTCACACGTGCACACAGGCGTGTGCGTGCGGGGAGAGGCAGAGAGGGGCAGACGCGGGAGAAGAGACGCGAGTGTGTGTTGACGCATGCGAGTCTCTCGACCTCCACGCTCTCACAAACACAATGCGGACCGCCCGCCTCCTGCTCGCCGCCGCGACCGCCCGGGCGACGGTGGCGGGCCCAGCGGCGCCCACACTAACCCCCTCCACATCCGCCTGCCTTACCTGGCGCCGCGCGGCGTCGGCCATCAGCACGCCTTCGCCCGACGCGTCACCGTCTCCGTCGGCCGCCGCCGTGTCTGCCTCTGTGTCCACCGCCACCTCCTCCACCCTCGTCTGGCCGCCGCCGGCCGAGGCCTTCCGGGATGGGGGCGCCCTGGACGGCCTGCGCAAGGCCCTGACGGGTGGAGGGGAGGGTGAGGGCGTGGCTCCATCCCCCTCGCCTCTTCGACCTCCCCCATCATCATTCTCAGCCCGCCCGGCCGGCCAGGCCGGCCGCGCCCTGGCCCCCGCCCCGCCGCCTCCTCCTCCTACCGCCCTCCTCCGCCGCCCGTACGCCCGTATCATCGCGCCCGCCGACGTCGCGGCCATCCTGAACGCCGCCGCCTGCGACGACGTGGCCACCCTGGACGGCCTGGACGCCCGCGCGGACTGCACCTTCACAGAGGCCATGGTCTTCGCCACCGCCCGGTCCACCCGACACGCGGCCATGGCGGCGGAGGCGGTCGTGCACGACCTGAAAGAGCGCATCGCGGCGTCGCCGACCCCCGTCCCGCTCCAGCCCGTCGTGGAGGGCGAGGCGGGCACGGACGCGTGGCTTCTCGTGGACGCCGGGTCAGTCATCGCGCACGTCTTTGTGGGGCCCGACGTGCGGGCCGCGTACGACGTGGAGAGCCTGTGGCGGGGGGGCGGGCAGCACAGGGAGCTGGAGTGGGAGGAGGACGAGGAGACAGAAGTGGGCAAGGAGGACAAGGAGGGCGGAGAGGCGACGGGGCCGGGGCTGGAAAAGTGATGGGTAGAAAAGGCATGTCGAGAAAATTTCTAACACCTCTCTCTCTCTCCTTCCCACACGCCCCGCGCCCGCACCCGCACGCGCCCTCCTCCTCCCTCCTCACCCCCGCCGCTTGCTCAGCCGCCAGTCATTCTGGTTGTTGGCAAACCGGTCAAACAGGGGCTCGATGCGCTCCCGCCGCTTGCGGCGCGACATCTTGCCCGGGTCGGCCGCCTTGAAGAAGCGGGGCGCCAGCTCCACAAACCAGCGCGGGTCGACGGCCGTGCACTCCCGCATGTACTCCTTGGACGTCAGCACCAGCTCGTGGTAGACCACCCAGTCCGGCTGGCGCTGGAATAGGGCGGAGCCCGGGTGGATGTAGACGGGCGTCCCGTCCACGATCGTCTTGTACCCCTCCTGGGGGTCCTTGCGCGCGGCGTGCGCAAAGTACCCTGACGCGATGGCCCGGCAGACGGCGCCGTAGTCCCGCCCCGCGCTCACCAGGTCCAGCTTGTACCGGTCCATGATGGCGACCAGCTGCTTGCGCACGTCCTGAGCCCGCCGCATGGACCGCTCCTGGATGAAGTTCTCGAAGCACCAGGGCTTGGAGAAGCCCGACGCTTTCCACGCCTCGTACACGGCCAGCAGGGTGATGTGGTCGCCCTCCGGCTGGGCGAACTTGGCCTTGCGCTGGTCGGCCTGGGCCTGCTTCTCCCGGGGGCGGTAGAAGATGTTCTGGGCGGACAGCATGCCGATGATGGTCAGCACCTCCTCCGAGCAGCCCAGGTCGACCGACGCGATGAGCACTTTTGACAGCGGCGGGTCGAGCGGGAACTCCGCCATTTTGCGGCCCAGCCGGGTCAGCAGCCCTTCCTCGTCCAGTGCGCCCAGGTTGTACAGCTCCTCCAGGGCGGACACCAGGGTCGCGGGCGGGGGCGGGTCCATGAAGTCAAAGCCCAGCAGGTCGTTGATGCCCATGGCCTTCAGCGTCAGCACCGTCATGCCCAGGTTGGAGCGCTGGATTTCCGGGACCGTCAGGGGCAGCATTTCCGCCGTGTAGGCCGCCTCGGTGTACAGGCGGTAGCACTTCCCCGGGCCCGTCCGCCCCGCCCGCCCGGCCCGCTGCTTGGCGGACGCCTGGGAGATGGGGGTGACCACCAGGGAGTCCATGCCGATCTTGGGGTTGTACACCTTCTGCTTGGCGAAGCCCGGGTCGACGACGTAGTAAATGCCATCAATGGTCAGGCTGGCCTCCGCGATGTTGGTGGCGATGACGCACTTGCGCGTGCCCGGCGGGGCCGGGTCGAAGATGCGGGTCTGCATCTCGGACGGCAGGTTGGAGTAGACCGGCAGGATGATGAGCTCGGGCACGGCCGGGCCCAGCGACTGCATGCGCTCGTACAGGACCTGGGCGGCGGAGTCGATCTCGTCCTGGCCCGTCAGGAAGAGGAGGACGTCCCCCTCAGGCTCCGTCAGGTGGATCTGCATGACCGTCACCAGGGCGGCATCCAGGTAGTCCGCCTCAGGCGCCTTGGTGTAGAGCACCTCCACCGGGTACGTTCGGCCCGGGATGGTGAAGATGGGGCACCCGAAGAAGTAGGCAGAAAACTTGTCAGCGTCGAGCGTGGCGGACGTGACGATCAGCTTGAGGTCGGGCCGGCGGGCGGCCAGGATGCCTTTTAACAAGCCGAACAGGACGTCCGTGTGGATGGTGCGCTCGTGCGCCTCGTCCAGCATGATGACCGAGTAGGCCGCCAGCGAGTCGTCCAGGAGCGCCTCCCGCAGCAGCATGCCGTCCGTCATGTACTTGATGACCGTGTCGGGCGAGGTGCAGTCCTCGAAGCGAATCGCGTACCCGACCTCCTCGCCCAGGCGGCAGCCCACCTCCTCCGCCACCCGCTTGGCGACGGACATGGCCGCCACCCGGCGGGGCTGGGTGCACCCCACCTTGCCCGTCGCCGTGTAGCCCGCCTCCGCCAGGTACTGCGTCATCTGGGTCGTCTTGCCGGAGCCAGTCTCGCCGATGACGACCAGGACCTGGTTGTCCGCGACGGCCGAGATGAGCTCGTCTCGCAGCTTGAAGATGGGCAGCGACTCGCGCTGCTCCTTCATGGACCGGGTGTCCCGCATGCCGTACGTGGGCGCCTTGCCCAGGGCTTTCGCCTTCCACTCCGGCACCTCGGCCGCTCCCATGCCCAGCCCCCGCAGCTCGGCCGCCAGGTGCCGCTCGCCCGCCTCGGGGAGCGGGTCCTCCCACGGCCGGGACAGGTCGCGCGGGACGGCGGCCGCCGCCTCCCGGGACTGCGTCTCCCGCAGCTCGCGCCGCTCCTTGGCCAGGGCGGCCTGCGTGGCGGCCGCCCGCTGCATTGAGCCGTCCGGGTTCTTCACGATCTTGATGGGCGAGACCTCGACCCCGGACTTGGCGGACTGGCCCTTGAGGAAGGCGGGCTCCTCGTCGTTGAGGTCCACCTCAAATTCGTCCGCGTCCTCGCCCCCGTCGCCACCCCCGTCCGGGCCCAGCAGGCCCGTCTCCGGGTCGTACGTCGGGTACTCGGTGACATCAAGGACCCCCGACTTGATGAGCTGGGTGACTTCCCACCGCTCGGGCGAGGACAGGCGCTTGCCGGGGCGGCGGGCCGCGGCAGCGGCGGCGGCTGCCACGGCGGAGGGCGCGATGCCGGACAGGCCGTGCAGGGCGGACCGGCCGCCGCCGGGCGCGGCCGGATTGGCGGACGGCGGCGGGAGGGGAGGGTAGGAGCCGCTGCCGCCGCGGGCGGCGGCGGCGCCACCATTCACCTCCCGCCCCGTCGCCTGGTCCACGTCCTTCATGGACAGGCTCAGCCGGCCGGTGGAGGACAGGACTTTGACCCACACCGCCTGCCCCCGGCGTACGGCGTCCTTGGCGGACGCTAGGCGGGCGGTGGAGATGGCCGTCGCGTGGACGAGCCCCTCCGCGGGCTTGGAGGCGGGGCCGCCGGCCGCCGCCACCGTGCCCAGCAGCTCGACGAACGCGCCAAAGTCTGTGACGCCCGTGATGCGGCCCCGGTAGACGGCGCCCACGATCGGCGGGGCGGGCGGGCCGGCGCTGGACGGAGGGGGCAGGGGCGGGGGCGGGGGCAGGTCGCGCCCGCCGCCGCTGCCGCGGGGCGAGCGGGACCGGCCGCGCCGCGAGTCGCGGCCGCCGCCGTCGCGCCCGCTTCCGCGCGGGGAGCGGGAGCGGGACCGGGATCGGCGGGACGGCGCGTCCCACCGGGTCGGCCGCCCGGCGGCCGCGGCGGTGGAGGAGGGGCCCGGGCCCGCGCCACCGCCGCCACCGCCGCTCGCCAGCTCCGCCGCTAGCGCGCGCGCCCGCTCCCGGTCGTCGCCCACCGCCAGGCCCGGGAACCGGCCGTCCTCGGGCCGGGACGGGCGGGCCGGCGGGGCGGTGGTGGAGGGCCCGGCGGCGCCGCCGCCGCGGCCACCCCCGCCCAGGCGCTGGGTCACGGCCCAGAGCGTGGCGACCAGGGGCGTCGGCAGCTCGCCGCCCGCGGCCTTCAGGGCCGCGCCCAGATTGGCCGCGGAGGACGCGCCCTTGGCCAGGTCCACGATAAACTCGGCCATCGTCTTGTCCGAGATGCCCAGGTGGTTTTCCAGTTCTGCATGAAGGCAGAGAGAGACAGAGAGGAGGAGAGCATGAGTTGCCGCTGGCGTCGAGAAGCCGTCCCGCGGTCCCGCACATGCCCGCGCCCGCTCCTCTCTCTCCACACACGTCCACACCACCACACGCACCTGTCGCCACCTTGGACACCAGGGACAGCTCCTGGAGCTTGAGGAGGTCGTCCATGAGAGTGTTGTTTGTGTGACGCGCCGCGCCGTCGATTCCGCTGTGCTCTTCCTCTGGGTTTGAGCGCGGTGCGTGCGCCGCGCCTCACGCGTGGGTCAGGGGGGTAGTGTGGAACACGTGTGCGTGTGTGCGCGCGCCTGTGTGTATGATGCGGGGTGTGCGGACGCGGCACGTTCGCAGCACGCACACGCCGACAGTGCGGCGGCGGCGAAGAAGCGAGGAGTGGGATGCGGGCGGCCAACGCTGTCTTCGCACACTCTCTCTTTTGCCGTCCCACCGCACGCACATTCACAGACGCACCCACCCACACACGTCCCACACCATGCCTGCCACCCACTGAGTGCCCAGCCCCACACTCGCACGCAACGCTGTGTTGTGCGCGCGCGAGGAGTCAGCTTGCCGCCGTCCTCTCGTTTTTTTACTAGGCCCGACGCAATAAACATGGCCGCCCCTCCCCCACTCTCCCCGCACGCCGTCCGCACCTGGCGAGCCGCCTGGCAGGGCCGGGTCCGGGTCGCCCTGAATGACGCCAACCGGGCAGTCAAAGACTGGGAGGTGAGAGATGAGAAACGCGAAGGCATTGTACCCCCCCCCCCCCC